>WNFT01003609.1_pt1 | contig 15348 bp, 10 predicted proteins | sample 5400191 | NCBI WGS metagenome assembly WNFT01 (sample SAMN13153359, study PRJNA577476) | soil metagenome | isolation source: 80 cm saprolite under Madrone tree | place: USA:California | collected 2016-06-14 | reverse complement strand
ATCTGGCCGAAATGGGCGAGGAAAAGTTGCCCACCTATTTCGTGCTCAACGCCTCGCGCCTGCTCTCACGCGATGAGATCAAGCATTACAACCTGCACGAGAAACGTGAAGTCATCGCGAAAAACTGGCTGCCGCGTGGCCCGATCGTGGTCGGCATCACCGCGGGCGCTTCCTGTCCGAATAATTTGATCGAGGAAACTTTGATCCGCCTTTTCGAGCTGCGCGGAATTCCGCGCCAGGAGCTCGAACTAGCGGCGTAATTCTTCTTCCGGGGAGCGCACGCGCCTCGCGTGCCAATTGCGGCGGCCTCGCCGCAATCGCCCTCTGAGTCCCAAAGGTGACGATCGCGAGGGCGCCATCGCCAGCACGCGAGGGCGCGTGCGCTCCCCAGATAAGATCGACATCTTCATCCGCGCAAATCCTGTCCGCCGTGCGAAATAGTTGCGTATGCGCGCAATCTGGAAAGGCAGCATCAGTTTCAGTCTCGTCAACATTCCCATCGCCCTTTATCCGGCGACGCGGAACGAGGAGCTCAGATTTCGCCTGCTGCGGGCGAAAGATTTAAGTCCCGTCAATTACAAACGGGTCGCGGAAGCCGACGGCAAAGAAGTGCCGTGGGACATTTGGCTCGGACAGGAGCTTTTCGTCATTCGGATTTTGTCCCTTTCTTCGTCATTAGACATTTGTCATTCGTCATTAGACATTTGTCATTCGTCATTTTCTTGACATCCAAGATCGACATCCTTCAGCCTGCCAACCATGAATTCTCTCAATCGATTTGCGGATCCGTTTTACTGTATTACGCGGCTGATTGTCGGTTTGATGTTTGCCTCCCACGGCGGGCAAATAGTGCTAGGCATGTTTGGTGGGATGCCCGGTTCAGATAAACCGATGATGCAAGTCGGTGGCTGGATTCAGCTTGTCGGGGGCTTGCTTATTGCATTTGGATTGCTAACGCGGCTGGTCGCATTCATCTGCAGCGGCGAGATGGCAGTAGCTTATTTCATGATTCACGTAGCTAACGCTCAAACGCCGATGGCCAAGTTTTTTCCAATCTCGAGCGCCGGACCACAAGTCTCGAACAAAGGCGAGCTGGCTATCTTCTATTGCTGGTTCTTCTTGTTTGTTTTCTTCTACGGCCCCGGCCGCTGGAGCATTGATGCACTGATGGGCAAAGGAAAAGCTGCAGGCACGCCGGCGCCTTAGCGTAACACAAGATCGACATCTAAATTTGCATGCAACGCGCACGCTCTGTCGGCAACATTCTCCTCGCCGCGGTCGCGGTACTTATGTGCGATCCTCTTTGTAACGCGCGAGCGCAGGATTGGGCGAAGGAACGACTGAACAAATCGCCGCGTCACGGCGAATGGGTCGATTTCAAATCCGGTGAGCGGACGATCAAAGCGTTCGTCGTTTATCCGGAATCGAAAAACAAAACCCCGGTCGTTCTCGTCATTCACGAAATCTTTGGGCTAACCGACTGGGTGCGCGGCGTGTGCGATCAGCTCGCCGAGAACGGCGTCATCGCCATCGCGCCCGATCTTTTGTCCGGGCAGACTTACACCGACGTTGACGGCGCGCGAAAAGCGATCTCGGCCTTACCGAAGGAACAGATTAAAGCCGATCTCGATGGAACGTCCGATTACGCGCTGAAAATTCCGGCGGGCAACGGCGCGCTTGCTGTTTGCGGATTTTGCTGGGGCGGCGGCGCAACCTTTGCCTACGCGAATGAAAATCCGAAGCTGAAAGCGGCCTATTCATTCTACGGATCTGCGCCTGATGATGCGTCGAAAGTCGCCAACATTCCGTGTCCCGTTTACGGATTTTACGGCGAGAACGACGCACGCGTGGATGCAACGATTCCCAAAGCCGAAGAGTTAATGAAAGCCGCGGGCAAATCACGGCTTCATGCGCGAAGGCGAAATGCCAAACGCAAACGAAGCGAACAAGAAAGCACGTGATGACGCGTGGACGCGTTGGAAAATCTTGCTCAAACAACTTCGTTGACGCGTCGGAAGACGGGCTTCTAGCCGGTCCTGGCAGACAGGCCTCTGGCCTGTCGTTTGCGCACCGACAGGCGGGACGCCTGTCTGCCTTGACAGCCGGGACAGCTGTCTTCCGTTTCGCTCGGAATGACGATTAATACACAGCGCTATTTCGCGCTGGATAATTCATCCACCAGCGGTTGGGCGTCGTACACGTTGCGGAGTGCTTCGAGGATGGCGGCGGAATCGACCGAGACGGCGCGGGCTTGTTTGTCGGTGAAAATGCAGTCGAGCACAAGTGATTGGATGTTGCCGTCAAAAATGATGCCGACGAATTCGCCCGCTTGATTCACCACCGGGCTGCCGCTGTTTCCGCCGATGATGTCGGCGTCGGAGACGAAATTGAACGGCGTGGTCAGAGCGAGCTTGTCTTTCTTGTCGATCCAACGCTGCGGCAAGTCGAACGGCGGTTTGTTTTCATGCTCCTCGGCGCGCTCATACAAGCCGGCGAAGTTTGTGAACGCGGGAATTTGTTTTCCGTTTTCCTCGTAACCACGCACCCTTCCGTACGAGAGCCGGAGCGTGAACGTGGCATCGGGATAGCTGTTCGTCCCTTCCGTTGCGAAACGCGCCTTCGCAATTTCGGCATAGGCTTGTTGCTTGATTTCTCCCTGCGTTTCGACAACTTTCTTCGTCTGGCGGCCCGTTGAATCAATTGCGATCGCAATGTCGATCATCGGGTCGTGCGCCGCCTCGAGCGCGGCCTTGCCGCCAGCGTAAAGTTTTTTCCGGAACGCGACATCTTTGAGATGCGTTCCTTTGATCAATTCGGATGCGCGCTCGACCAGCGACTTGTCGCCCAGCACCATCTTGACGAGCGGATCGCTGGCGCCGAACGCGCTGGCGAGATCGGTGAATGAGTCGGTGAGCGCGAGCAATTCGACATCGTCATAAACCGGCTCCGTAGAAAAAAGTTCCAGCTCGAGCGACTCGCGTGCGCTATCACGAAATTCCTCAAATCGTTCGCCGTTTGGTTTGGCACGTTCATCGGCGGCGCGGACGAGCAAGCGCGCGTATTTGAACAGCGTGCTGTAAAATGCGCGGGGCTGCCGGTAAACACTGAACCTCGGCCGCTCCATCTCGAAGTAATTGTAAACTCGAGCGTTCTTGGCAATTTCCGCTTGTGCATTCTTGATCCGGTCGTAGGCGCCGGTTGTCGATTTTAACTTCGGGTCGCCCGAGATTGCGTCGCGCAATTTTTGTTCGCGAGCTTGCAGTGCCTGCCAAATTTTCGGGTCGAGCAGGCCGGCGAGGTAACCGTCGTAACGTTTGCGATTATTTTGTAGGCCAAAGAAATCGTCACGAACGCGGCGCTCATTTTCGAATGTGCGTTCACCGAAACTATGAAGGAGAACTTCGCGCCGCTTGAACATCGTTAAAATGCGTGGCAACTCGCGGTCGCGCATGTCAGCCAGCTCATCGACAGTAAGTTGCCGATCCGTTTTGCCGGGATGGCCGCTCACGAACGTCAGCTCGCCGTCGGCCGGACCGCGCGGATTGAATTTCAAATAATTGTCGATCTTGGCCGGCTGTCCGTTTTCGTAAACGCGAAAGAGGCAGATATCGAGATCGAACCGCGGGTACTCGAAGTTGTCGGGATCGCCGCCATAAAATGCAATCTGCTGCTCGGGCGCGAAGACGAGCCGGACGTCGTCGTAACGTTTGTAGCGATAAAGATGATACGCGCCGCCCTGATGAAGCGTAACGACATCGGAGCGAAGCCCGGTCTTATCTTTGCTCTGCTTTTCAATCGCCGCGATCACCGACTTGCGCGCATCCGAGGCTCGCTCGCTCGTCATTTCCGATTTCACGGCGCCGTTGACGCGCGCGGTCACGTCTTCGATCGACATGAGCACGTTCAGTTCAAGGTCGATACATTTCTTTTCCTCGGCACGCGTTCTGGCGTAAAAGCCATCACGAAGATAATTGTGCTGCTCGTCGCTGAATTTCTGAAGCGCATCGGCGCCGATGTGGTGGTTGGTGATGACCAGACCAGTCGCGGAAACGAACGAGCCGCTGCCGCCGGAGTTGAAACGGACGCTGGCTTTTTGCAAACGATCGAGCCACGGGCGCGCCGGGTCGAAATGATATCTTTCCTTGAGTTGCTTGAGCGGCGGCGAATTGAAGAGCCACATCCCTTCGTCGGCAAACGCGGACGCACCGAAAGCAATCGTGAGAGCAAGAATTGACCAGGTGAGAAAGCACAGACTGCGTAAGGCGTTAGACACGGGCGCATCATAGGTCGCAGGCGTAAGCGCAACAACTCTTCTCGAGCGATTTGGCCGGAGCCGTTGCTGCGATGAAGGGATGAAGCGTCTGGCGCTTTAACGATTTAACTGTTCAACGCTTCAGCGTCCGAGACTGATATCGACGCCGATCAGGCCGGTGGAACCTTCACGCGTCATGAAGCCGCTTCCCCAGCCGAGCCCGGGATAAAAGTATTGCTCATAACGCCACATCATCTCCAATTTCGTGCCGGAAGGCTTCTTCCAGAGAAGTCGGTAATAAATGTGCCGTTTCCACGACGGGGACTGGCCCGTCATAAAATTGAAATCGAATGGAGTCGGCCAACTAAGAACAGTGTGCCGAATTGTGAGTGAGGCATCATCGTCCGCTTGCAGCGTGGCTGCGAGATGATCGTCGGCATTATCCGCTGTGGAGCTCAACGGACCGAAAGCGAAAACTTTTCCGCCAACTGCCAGAGCAAGCTGATTATCTTTTGTCGTTCCAATGTTGGGAGTGAGACCATTCGTGGCGTCCAGACTTAGCGCGAGGCCGTTGACAAGAAGAAGGCCACCAGTCCCGCTCCCTTGGTAGGCGGTTGAATCAATCCGCGCTGAAGTGGTTTCAATGGTCCCGAATCGATCCATGAAGAATGAGAGCTGACGCCCGCCAAAAATCCATGTCGCCGAAACTGCGGCAATGCATACGACCAAAATCGCAAGCGTGATCAGAATTTTTCGCATATTTCGCCGTTCTTAACCGCGGATTACGCTGATTTCGCCGATTAGAAAAGCAACGATTGGTATCGCTGGCGAGGTTCAATCTGAGCGCTGTTTACTAACCCCTGAACACTCCCTCTTCTTCATCCGTGTCCATCCGCGTAATCCGCGGTCAATTAACTCTACGCCTTCTTTCGTTGGATATACTCGTTCACTTGTCCTTCGAGGATCTCGAGCGGCAGGGCGCCATTCTTGAGCACGGCGTCGTGGAATCCGCGCTGATCGAATCTGGTTCCCAGTTCCTGCTCGGCGCGCGCGCGCAGTTCTTGAATCTTCAACATCCCCACCTTATAGGCGCAGGCTTGGGCGGGCGAGACGATATAGCGTTCGATCTCCGCAGTCACTTCCTTTTCGCCCATGCCGGTCTTTTCGCGCATGTAGGCGATGGCTTGCTCGCGCGTCCAGCGTTTGGCATGAATGCCGGTGTCCACCACGAGGCGCACGGCGCGGAAAAGCTCCGCCTGCAACCGGCCGAGATCGCCGAATGGATCGCTGTCGTACCAACCGACTTTCTTTGCCAGCCATTCGCAGTAGAGCGCCCAGCCTTCCGCGTAGGCAGTGAAAGGAATGACCTTTCGGAATTGCGGGAGACCTTTCAATTCCTGCGCGGTGGAAATTTGCCAATGATGCCCCGGCACTCCTTCATGATAAGCCAGGGTTGGCATGCTCCACTTCGGCACCTCGCTCATGTCGCGGAAGTTCGCATAAAAAACGCCGGGCCGTGTGCCATCCATCGCCGCGCCCTCGTAGTACGCGCCCGGCGCGGTCGCTTCCTTGAATTGCGGCACGCGCCGCACTTCCAACTTCGCCCGTGGTGCGGTCAGGAATAACCGCTTGGAGCGCTCCGTCGCCTCCGTGATCAGCCGCGTGTATTCGGCCTGCGCATCGGCGCGTCCCTTGTCATCGTTGGAAAAAAGGAAACGCGGATCCTTCGCCAGCTTTTCCATCGATTGGCCGATCGGTTGTCCGGCAAATCGGTTTGCATCGAGAATGGCGCGCATCTCGGCTTCGATCCGCGCTACTTCGCGCAGCCCGAGCTCGTGGACTTCATCCGGCTTGAGCGCGGTGGTTGTGTTCTTGCGGAGAAGATAGGCGTAGTAAGCGTCGCCATCGGGCAATTTCCAGACGCCATCATCGGTCGTCGTCTTCGGCAAAATTTCTCGGAAATAATCGATCAGTTTCTGGTAAGCCGGGTAAACTCTTCCCGTTATCGCCGCTTCCACTCGCGTTTGAAAATCCGCGCGCTGGAGTGCGGTTAAGTTGTCGACCTTCGCCGCGCGGCTCTGGAACGAAGTTGCGAGAATATTTTCCGACGCCGGTTTGGCGACGAAATCGGTCATTTCCTTGAGCACTTCCTCGACGACGAAGCGCGGCGGCAGAATTTGTTTTTCCTCGCGCACTTTGAGGCTCTCGAGCAATTGATCGAACTTCGCGGGGAGCGCGTCGAGCCGCATCAGGTAATAATCGCAATCGCGCTTCGTCAGCAGACGATGCGTGTTTGCCATGAAGGAGGGGAATTGATTCTGCACGCCGAAAAGCTGGTTCACCGGATAATTGTGCCACTGATATTTTTCGCCCTCGACCTGGCGTTCGAGGAACCACTCCAACACATGGGTGGAAAGACGCTGCGAGGGCGATTGTCGCTCCAACGGATAAGCGCGCAAATCGGCCAGATCGCGTTTCCACCGGTCGAACACCTTCTGTTGATGGGCGGGTGATTCATCGCTGAGTTTCCCGTTGTGACTGGTAAATCCGAATTGTTCGACGAGTCCAAGAGAGGAAAGCAGCTCCGGTTCGTCGAAGAGGACCTGAACGAAAACCTTTTCGTAAAACAGATTCAGGTTCCAGGGCCGGAACCAAATCAGATTGATCAGGAAGACCGCGATCACGATCACCACGACCGCCACGATTCCAAAAAACCATTTCAACACGCGCTTAAACATGGCTAACAATGATCAGTGGCACGTGAGAAGTGAGAAGTGAAGTGTAGCGGCGTTCTACTTGTCTGGGCGTAGCTTGGCGAAGGCGGACGAGCGTCGCATAATTGGTCGCCGATAGTCCAACGGACGCACACCGCCACTGTCAAGCTAGCGATCCAGGCGCTTGAGGGTCCAATGTAAGGCAAGCGCCGGCGACAGGAGAAGAAAAACTAAATAGAATCGAATTAGTGAGAAAAAACTGACCGCGACCACGTTTAACGATGATTGGTCGATTAATCCCCATCGATTGACAATCAGGCTATCCCAATGATCGCGACGACCATAGTAAACACTCGCCATCAATAAAGCGAAGACGACGCTAATAAGGAATGTTCTAAAAAGAATAGTCCGGAAAATTTGGATGGTTTCTTTCATAATTTGCCCGCCTCCATGCTAGGATTTGCGCTTTATCATATCGACGCACGCACCCTTTTGCTCAACTGCTGCGAAATCCTTCTCAAATCGAACTGAGCAAGCCTGCCCCGCAAATGGCTGGCAACGATCGGCAGCAGCCATCTGGCTTTGTTGAAAAGCACGCTGAGGCAGAGCGCCATTAGGCGCGACACGTTATAGGAAATGCATCCCCCTAACACCCAAGCTCCGTTAGGAGCGACACATGAGGCCGCAAACCGATTTTCGATGCCGCTCCTAACGGAGCTTCGATTGTTTTGCCTTCCGACTCTATAAGCAGGTCGCGCCTAAAGGCGCTCTCAGTCGCTCCGCTCTATTCGTGGGTTTTTCAACAAAACTTGGCTATCTCATAAATGGAAAAGCGTTGTAGTAACGGCTCTCTGTTGCCGTGTCGCCACAACCCTTGCGATTGATAATTGTGAGGTGGTTTCTAGTAGATCCCTGTAGCTGCCCGCTGCCAGTGTTGGTTGATGGTCAGTTGGCGGGGGAATCATCGGTAGGGCGAGACTCGGTCGAGGCGACTTACTCCGCAGAGCGTCGCCCTACCACGAAACGCCACACGCTCAACGTCCAGCGACCAACCTCCAACCTCCAAAGAACTATCAATTGCCCACGCGCCAGTGGTCTGCTTTGGGTGTTTGGAATTTGGAACTTGGAATTTCCCTGGATGCCTGCTCGCGAACTTTTCGGATTTTTGGGGCTTGGGATTTGGAGCTTGAAGCTCCGGTAATCGATTTCTGCGTGCGCAATTGCTACAGCCCAACGGGATGACGCGCGGCGAAGCCGTGTGTGTCGCGACTATCAACGTACCAGCGCGGGCCAACATCGCCACCGTAACGCAGGTCGGTCGTATCGAGTCGCAGACCGGCGATGACGGCGAAGGTGTGACCGCGGCGCGCATAGATAGTGATCCACCGGCCACAACCGCGTTCGCCGTAACGGAGAAAATCACTCGATGGCAGCGGCGCCTCGAGAAGATCGGCATGATGCAGCGCGAAAGAGACGGTCCCCGAGCAGTCGTAGCCGTAATCGTTGAACGAGCCGTGGCCGCCGCCCCAGAGGTACGGTTTGCCACGGAGAGTGTTCGCCGCCCAGATGGCGGACTTCACGTTCACCGGGGCATTCGATGGCGCGTAGGCGATTCCATTGCGCAAGATAGCGCGGCTGCCGGCAACAATCGGACGAGCTCGCTGCACCGAGTTTGTTTCTATCTGCGGAATTGCTTCCGGTTCGTTCTCTTCAGAAACCGGTTCGGCGCGCGGGAAGTGGCGCGGCGCGTAATAGGCGACGCGGACGGGAGCAGGCTCATCAAGAGAGAAGGGCTGGAGCGCGACGATGGCTTCTTTGCGGCTATCGGTGCGAGGGGTTTGCGCCTGCGCCTTGAATAGGGTGGTGACAAAGATGGAAAGCGTGAAGAAACAGCAGAGTGCCGCTTGTCCGCGGCGTGTTGCGGTCCACCGGAGGGGAACCGGATGCAGCATGTTAAAAAAAAGAAGCTGCTCGCGCGCCACCCTGGAGGATTTTTACGACGTGCGCGCGCGAAAATTCGGCCCCGCTGAGATTGCCGAAAAGATTTGGCGAGAAAAGCGCCTTCTCTGCAACCGTCACGATTCGCGAGCGCGCCGTTTGGGTGTGGCTCAAACGCGTAATCTTCAATCTTTGTAGCCGGCTGGGCCATCTCCGGCAGCGATAGACAAGTCTTAAAGGCGCGGCCCAATCACCGTGAGCTAGCGAGGCAGATTTTATTGACCGCAATTTGCGGCCCATCATACTCTCCTCAGTCCGACCGGCTTAATCAAGAGTCGGTCAACAATTAGAAGACCAATCAACATGAAGAAATACCTCATCCTTACCGCCAGTGCCGCGCTGTTCGCAGCGTGGGCTGGACTCTGCTCCGCACAAAGCGACGCGCCTTACACCGAAGGGCCCGTTTGGGAAATCACCATGGTCAAAGCGAAATACGGCATGGGCGATGAATACCTCAAAGGCCTCGCCAAAACGTTCAAAGGCACATTGGACGAAGCGAAGAAAGAGAACCTCATCCTCGATTACAAAATTCTGCTCGGCGACGCCGCCACGCCCCATGACTTCGATATTCTGCTCATGGTGGAATCGAAGAATATGGCTGCGTTCGATAACGCACGGGAAAAGTTCGACCCGATCGCCAGAAAAATCGAAGGCCCGCCGGATCAGCAGCGGCAGACAGCGACCAAGCGCCTGGAGATTCGCGAGATCCTGGGCAACAAGCTCATGCGCGAGATCACCTTGAAATAGCGCGCGGACTCGCGGCAGATAAAACTGTGCACCTACTCGGCGAGCCCTGAAAACTCGCCGAGTAGCGTGTTCGCTGTGTCAAATAACGTCGCGGTAGCTCACCAGCGCGCGATCTGCCGCCGTCTCGCATCTCGAGCTCGCCGCCCGAACGGATTTTTTCAGCTCAATGTCCAGCACGTGGGTTGCAGTCTGGCCGACGTTTTCTACGGCATCTGTTTCGGCATTGTGCCAGACGGCCTGGCCGGCCCGGGACTGTCGCTATGAGCCGGGCTTGGCACTGCTGTTGAAAAGCCGACGATTAGAGAGCGGAGCGACTAAGAGCGCCGCTAGGCGCGACCTGTTCATAGAGCTGGATGACAAAGCGACCAAAGCTCCGCTGGGAATGGCATCGAAAATCGGTTTGGCCTTGTATGCCGCTCCTAACGGAGCTTGGCGTCTCAGGGGGATGCATTTTCCTATAAACGTGTCGCGCCTAATGGCGCTCATGTGCTTCAGCGAGCTTTTCAACAGAGCCAGCCGAACTCTGCGCTTGCTGGCAACGGGCCAGAGTCGATTTTGTCTTGCATTATGTCTTACAGATCGTAGATTCCTCGTGTGGAAACGACTTTGACCATTCGTCTTCCGAAAAAGCAGCGGGACGCGTTGAAGCGCCGCGCTGGGGCTGAGGGCCGAACTGAATCCGCTCTGGTGCGCGAAATCCTCGATCGAGAAGTCAACCGCGGGTTCGATTTTGAGAAGGTTCGGCACCTCGTGGGATCTCTTCGCCTTGATCGCAAGAAAATGCGTGGCGATGCCTGGGCCGAGTACATCCGCCGTATGAACTGGCGGAAATGAACCCGTGGCTCCTGGATTCCGGTCCTTTGGTTGCCGCTCTAGACGCAGGCGATCCCGCGCATGATCAAGTGCGCGAAGTGCTCATATCGTTTCGCGGCACTTTGATCACCACCGGCGCCGTTCTCACAGAAGCGTTTTACTTACTCCGCTATGCGCCTCTCGGCCCAGAGAGACTGGTTGAATTCATCGAGAACCTGGGCCTTTCTATCGTGGACGTTTTTAGCGTCGAGAGTCTGCGCCGGATCACGCAGCTCATGGCTAAATACGCGGACCAACCGATGGACTTTGCCGATGCCGGCCTCGTTCTGATCGGCGAGGATAGAGGCTATGATGAGATTCTCACTCTCGACGAACGTGGCTTCCGCACCTACCGCTTTCGGGGTAACCGTCGTTTCAAACTCGTGCTCGACCGAAGCTGATATTTCTCGAACCGCTTTCGCGATTTAAGAAGACTGCCAGCCAGTAGGAACCGCGGTTTGTTAGCTCGCAATGACACTGATGAGCTTGAGAATCACCACGTCGACCAAGCCTTGATCGCCAGCGGCTCTGCGCCAGCTTGAAACGGCCATATTTCGCCGTGCGGGGTGATCGTGGATCGCGCGCTACTCACGCTGCGTCTAAGAAGCCCACGCCGAAGCTGCTGGATCCGTAAATTGGTTTAAGCGCGGGTTGGATTCCGACTCGCGGCGATTGGATTGCGGCGTACGGTTCTTGCTGCAACCAAAACCGCGCTGACTCACGAAGAGTCTAGTGCCGTTCAATCCCTTGCGGCTCCTAAACTTTGGTGCGATGAATTCGGTTCAATTTACCGTCGGCGGTACTGCGCGGAATCGATATTTCCGGGCGGTCAATTGGGTATCCGAAGCATGCGATCCACTGGTCGTCCTCCTCTATGAAGAAGAATAATCCTTCTGCGCTCCTGCGTGACAAACATAATGGCTTGCGCCTGAACGGAGATGGCGTTGACTCGAAGCAACTCCTTTCTGCGTTGACTGCGTTCAAGCGCGGCGACTTCTCTGCTCGCCTTCCCGACGATTGGACGGGGATCGGCGGCAAGATCGCAGACACATTCAACGATGTGATCGCGACCAATGAGAAGATGTCCCGCGAGCTGGAACGCATCAGCCGCATCGTCGGCAAAGAGGGGCGCATCACGCAGCGGGCATCGATTGGCGATGTCTCTAATCGGTGGGCGGGATCGATTGGATCGGTCAACGCACTCATTGACGATCTGGTTCATCCCACCAGTGAGATGGCGCGGGTGATCGGCGCCGTAGCGAAAGGCGACCTCTCCAAGACGATGGAGACAGAGATCGAAGGCCGGCAGCTGGAAGGAGCATTTTTGCGCACGGCCAAGACGGTGAACACAATGGTCGATCAGCTCGGCGCGTTTGCGTCGGAAGTGACCCGCGTGGCGCGCGAAGTCAGCACCGAAGGCAAACTCGGCGGTCAGGCGAAGGTAAAAGGCGTCGCGGGCACGTGGAAAGATTTGACAGAGAACGTGAACCTGATGGCGGGCAATCTGACCGCACAAGTTCGCAACATTGCCACCGTCACCACGGCTGTGGCAACTGGCGACCTGACGAAGAAGATCACGGTGGATGTTAAAGGCGAGTTTCTTGAGCTGAAGGACACGGTCAACGTCATGGTCGATCAACTCCGCTCCTTTGCCTCGGAAGTGACGCGGGTGGCGCGCGAAGTCGGTTCGGAAGGAATTCTTGGTGGTCAAGCGCGGGTGGAAGGTGTTTCGGGAACTTGGAAGGACTTGACTGACTCGGTCAATTTCATGGCGCGGAATCTCACCGGCCAGGTCCGCAACATTGCCGAAGTCACCACCGCAGTGGCGAAGGGTGATCTCTCCAAGAAAATCACCGTGGATGTGAAGGGCGAGATTCTGGAGCTCAAGAACACGATCAACACCATGGTCGATCAGCTCAGTTCGTTCGCGGCAGAAGTGACGCGGGTGGCGCGTGAAGTCGGCACTGAAGGCAGACTCGCCGGTCAGGCCGACGTGCCCGGTGTCGCCGGGACATGGAAGGACTTGACCGACAGCGTCAACTCGATGGCGGGTAACCTCACCGCCCAAGTTCGCAACATTGCCGAAGTGACGACCGCAGTGGCGACCGGCGATTTGTCCAAGAAAATCACGGTCGATGTTCGCGGGGAAATTCTGGAACTCAAAGACACGATCAATACGATGGTGGACCGGCTGCGCTCGTTTGCCTCGGAGGTGACACGAGTGGCGCGCGAAGTAGGCACCGAGGGCAAACTGGGCGGGCAGGCAAATGTGCGCGGCGTCGCTGGCACGTGGAAGGATTTGACCGACAGCGTCAACATGATGGCCGGCAACCTGACCGCGCAAGTCCGCAATATCGCCAAGGTGACGACGGCGATTGCTAAGGGCGATCTCTCGCGAAAAATCACGGTCGACGTGCAGGGCGAAATCCTCGAGATGAAGAACACCATCAACACGCTGGTTGATCGGCTTAGCTCTTTCGCCTCGGAAGTGACGCGCGTGGCGCGGGAAGTCGGCAGCGAAGGTATATTGGGGGGTCAGGCTGCAGTGCGCGGTGTTTCCGGAACGTGGAAGGATTTGACCGACTCGGTGAATTCGATGGCCAGCAACCTCACGGGGCAGGTGCGAAACATTGCGCTCGTCACCACGGCTGTGGCGCGCGGCGATCTGTCGAAAAAGATCACGGTCGATGTGAAGGGCGAGATATCGGAACTGAAAAACACGATCAACACCATGGTCGATCAGCTCAGTTCGTTCGCGGCAGAAGTGACGCGCGTGGCCCGTGAGGTCGGCACGGATGGAAAACTTGGCGGCCAAGCTGAGGTGAGCGGTGTCGCCGGCACGTGGAAGGATTTGACCGACAGCGTCAATTTCATGGCCGGCAACCTCACCGCTCAAGTGCGCAACATTGCTGACGTCACCACTGCCGTGGCCAAGGGCGACTTGTCCAAGAAAATCACGGTCGATGTTCGCGGGGAAATTCTCGAACTGAAAGACACGATCAATACAATGGTGGACCAGCTGCGATCGTTCGCCTCAGAAGTGACACGCGTCGCGCGCGAGGTCGGCTCGGAAGGAGCTCTCGGCGGGCAAGCGCGCGTCGAAGGCGTTTCGGGGACATGGAAGGACCTGACCGATTCGGTGAACGTCATGGCCGGCAACCTGACGGCGCAGGTGCGAAACATCGCGCTCGTCACCACGGCGGTCGCGAACGGCGACCTTTCGAAGAAGATCACGGTCGATGTGAAGGGGGAGATTCTCGAACTCAAGGACACCGTGAACACGATGGTGGATCAGTTGAACTCATTTGCCTCGGAAGTGACGCGAGTGGCACGGGAGGTCGGTACCGAAGGCAAGCTCGGCGGGCAGGCAATGGTCAAGGGGGTTGGCGGAACGTGGGAGGATCTAACCGACAGCGTAAACTTCATGGCGGGCAACCTGACAAACCAAGTTCGCGGCATTGCGAAAGTCGTCACGGCGGTCGCAAAAGGCGACCTGAAACAGAAGCTCCTTGTCGAAACAAAAGGCGAAATCGCAGAGCTGGCCGACACGATCAACAGCATGACCGACACGCTCGCGATTTTTGCCGATCAGGTCACCACGGTGGCGCGCGAGGTCGGCGTTGAAGGAAAACTGGGCGGCCAGGCTCAGGTACCAGGCGCCGCGGGCACATGGCGCGATCTGACCGACAACGTCAATCAACTTGCGGCCAATCTCACCACACAGTTGCGCGCAATCGCCGATGTGGCGACAGCCGTGACCAAGGGCGACCTCACGCGATCGATCCAGGTGGCAGCCGCGGGCGAAGTCGCGTTCGTGAAGGACAACATCAATGAAATGATCCGCAATTTGAAAGAAACGACCTTGCGCAATGAGGAGCAGAACTGGCTCAAGACCAATCTCGCCAAGTTCTCGCGCATGTTGCAAGGGCAAAGGGACCTGTTGGCGGTTGGCAAACTTATCTTGTCGGAACTGGCCCCGGTAGTCTCCGCTCAGCACGGCGTTTTCTATATTATGAGCAACTCGGTGGCAGAGCCGGAACTCAAGCTCCTGGCCAGTTACGCACACGCCGGGGGGAACGGTGTGAAGACTCATTTCAAACTGGGAGAGAGCCTGATTGGGCAAGCGGCGCTGGAGAAACAACGTATTCTCCTAGCCGACGTACCCCCCGATTATATGAAGGTGAGCTCTGGCCTCGGCGAATCGCGCCCGGCTAATATCGTGGTCCTGCCGATCCTCTTCGAAGGAAAAGTAAAAGCAGTCATGGAACTTTCGTCGCTCGAGCGTTTCAACGCGACGCACCAGGCGTTTCTCGATCAACTGGCGGAGAGCATCGGCATTGTCCTCCATACCATCGAGGCAAACACCCGGACGGAAAACCTGCTCGAGCAATCGCAATCGCTCGCCGCGGAGTTGCAAAAGACCAACCAGGAATTGCAGGAAAAGGCGCGTTCAAATCTGGCGAAAGATCAATTTCTCGCCATGCTCAGTCATGAATTGCGCACCCCGCTTACACCGGTGCTCGCATCCGCCGTCGCACTCGAAGATGAGCCGACGTTGTCGGAGAACGCTCACGAATCGCTGCAAATGATCCGTCGCAACGTGGAGCTGGAGGCCCGGCTCATCGATGATCTGCTCGATCTAACACGTATTAGCAGGGGCAAAATCCAACTCAGCTTTGAAGCCGTTGACGCCCATACGCTGTTACAAAATGCTCTGGAGATTTGTCAGGCGGAAATCGATCGAAAACATCTCACCGCTCGGCTCGATCTCGCCGCGCACAAAGT
>WNFT01012370.1_pt1 | contig 15349 bp, 9 predicted proteins | sample 5400191 | NCBI WGS metagenome assembly WNFT01 (sample SAMN13153359, study PRJNA577476) | soil metagenome | isolation source: 80 cm saprolite under Madrone tree | place: USA:California | collected 2016-06-14 | reverse complement strand
TGCCCCGCGTATCTTTCTCGTTTTCGAGGCAGATGAATTCCATCAGCTCGGCATTCGGCATTAATTTCACCGGCACCGTAACCGTCCAGGGTTTCGTGTAGGCCTTGGGGTCATCGATCGTGATCTGAATGTCCATATTCCCGAAGTCTTTTCGCCGGAATCGCGTGGTGACATGGAGGGCATCCGTGGATGGCTTGCCCAACTGATCGAGCCAGACCTTTCCATTGAAACCACTGCTGTCGATCACCAGAGTGTCGCCTTCCCATTTGCCTGTCGAATAACCGTGCCAGGTAGGAGTGACATCCTCGCTGGGTACGAATTCACGGCCATCGAGGAACGCTTGCCACCAGAGGTTGAACGCTTCATGGACAAAGAAGATGTGTCCCGGCGCTTGAACGATGCGCCACGGCGCCGGCGCGAAAAGGACCTTGGGCACACCCTGGGGCAGGCAATTCGCATCGGGATCCTCTTTCCAACGCAGTCCCGCTGCGCGCTCGTCGTAGACCGTCTTTGCCCATGGCTGGAACTGGACCTCGTCAGGCTTCAGGTCCGCAGCGAGGTTCCGGATATACCCGGCAGGTGGATTCCAGACTCCGGACAGATCCGGCTTGCCATCGGGCAGGCGCGGCGCAGGAGCAGAAAGATTCGGCTTTCCATCCGCCGCGCGCGGAATGTTGCTCGGCGGAACGTTTTTCCACTGCGCCGAGAGTGGAACGGAAATCAGAGATAAAGCAGACAGCGCAACAACGCGCATTAAGTTATTAGCGTTCATTCCGGCTCCAACTGTAGGGGCGCTCTATGACCGCCCTGGGCGCTCATAGAGCGCCCCTACAGGTTAAATCGACAACGGCCCCGTGCTGTCGCCGATGAAATCCTGCTCGATCCCGAACATGTTCAGCGTCTTCAGCAGAAGATTCGCCGTCGTTCCCGCGCGCTGGATGTGACGGCCTCCCTTGTGTTGACCCATGGCGCCCCCGATGAGCATGTTCGGCACACCCTTGTGGCTATGCAGATTGCCATCGCCCATGTTGCTGGCCCAGAAGATCAACGTGTTGTCCAGCAGGCTGCCGTCGCCGTCGGGTGTGGACTTCATCTTCGCCAGGAAAGGCGTCAGACATTGCACGTGGTAGCGGTTAATTTTGGACCAGGCCTCAACCGTCGCAGGCCTCCCGCCATGATGTGACGTGGGATGGTTCCCGCTCGTCACCCCGGACTCCGGATAGACCCGCATGCTCACGTCATGCGCGTACATCAGGGTTGAAACCCGGGTGATGTCCGCGCGGAACGCCAGCACCTGAAGATCCCACAGCAGGTTGATATGCTCGGTGAACGATTCCGGTATGCCGAAGGGAACCTCAACCGTTGACGAGGCCTCTGCAGACTTTGTCACGTTGCTCAGCCGGCGCTCGATCTCGCGTATATCCTCGAGATATTCATCAAGCCGGGTACGGTCCGTCGCGGGAAGGCTGTTGTTCAGGCGCGCCACTTCGAGCGTCACGGCATCAAGAAGGCTGGCCTTCGCCTGTTTGCGAGCCGCCCGCTCTTTCGGGTTGCTCCCATCGCCGAACAGCCGCTCAAAGACGACGGCCGGGTTGGCTTCGAATGGAAGCGGCTTCGTCGGCCCCGACCACGAAACGGAATTCACGTAGGCGCAGCTGTAACCCCACGGGCAGGTAGCGAGGGAACTCTGGTCTTCACATTTCACTTGAATCGAAGGCAGCACGTTCGCCTGGCCGTACTTCTGCGCAATGATCTGATCGATGGTCGTGCCTAAATGAATATCGGCGCTGACTGTTTTCTTCGGTTGAACGCCGCTGAACACCGCTGCGCTGCGGGAATGATCGCCACCGGTTTCTCCGGGCGCCGGCATCGATGACGTCGCATCCAGCCCGCTGATCATCGTGATCGATTCTTTCCAAGGCTCGAGAGGCTTGAGGATAAAGGGAAGCTCGGAGAGTGCGCCCTCCTGCATGGCCCAATGCCCCGGCTCCCAGCCGTGCGGATTGAAGATGCCGACAAAACGGGGAGTCTTCGCCGTGGCCTCCGCTTTTGCCGAAGGAACAAGCGCGGGATACATCGATTCCAGCAACGGCAGGGCCAGCGTGACGCCTGCACCGCGTAAGAACGTGCGGCGGTCGAGTGCTTTCTTGGTGATGATCATAAGTTTGATTTCCCCTGTAGTGGCGGTCTATGACCGCCGGCTATCTCCAGACCTTAAAAATCATCGGCGGTCATAGACCGCCGCTACAGTTGACTTCCGATTCATTTGAAACGGCGTGCTCTTGATGATTTCAAGCACAAGCTCCGAGAAACGGTAATCGGTCTTGCCGGCCTCACGCACGATGGAGCGTACCATCGGCATATCGTCGTACTCTACTCCACGACCCAGGGCATACGTAAGCAACTTTTCCGTCACTGTCCGCACGAATTGCGGGGAGTAGCGCACGAGAGCTTCTCGCAGGCTCACTACTCCGTTTATCGGGCTTCCGTCCACGAGCTGGCCGGACGCATCGATGTTCCGTCCAGCGTCCTTGGTGCGCCACCTTCCGCTTCCATCAAAGTTTTCCAGAGAGAAGCCGATCGGGTCCATCATCTTATGACAGCTCGAACACGCCGGGTTGGCGCGGTGTTCCTCCATGCGCTGACGCATCGTCTGTGCCCCGGCAGTTGGGTTGGGCTTCAGCGGCGGAACGTTGGGTGGCGGATCGGGAGGATGCGTGCCCAGAATATTCTCCAGAACCCACTTGCCGCGCAGCACAGGCGAGGTCCTGTCGGAGTTCGAAGTCACGAGCTGGACGCTCCCCTTTCCGAGCAGTCCCCGGCGCACGTCCAGAGGCCCCTCCAGCTTCACGCGCCGGAACTGGGTTCCATAAACGTTGGGAATCCCGTAATGTGCAGCCAGCGTTTCGTTGACGAAGGTGTAGTCGGCCGTCAGCAATTCGATCACGCTGCGATCTTCGCGCAGGATGCTCTCAAAGAACATCTCCGCTTCCGTCCGCATCGCCTGCCGCAGGTTGTCGTCGAAGTCGGGATAAACCGTTCCTTCCGGAGTCTGGCTCTGCAACGTACGCAAGCCGAGCCACTGTCCCGCGAAATTCTTCACCAGCTCCTGCGATCGTGGATCGGCAAGCATGCGCCGCACTTGCTGTTCGAGGACCTTGGGATCTCTCAGTTTTCCCTGACCGGCGAGGTTGATGAGCTCGTCGTCCGGACCGTTGCTCCACAGGAAAAACGACAAGCGCGAGGCCAGCTCCAGATCGCTGATCCGATACAATTCGCCAGGCTTGACGTTGGCCGGCGCCGTCTCGCTGCGGAATACAAATTCCGGGTGGGCAAGGATGAACTGCAGGCCTCTTTCGATACCGTCTTCAAAACTACCGCTCTCCCGGCCGCTCCGGTAGAAATTCAGCAGAGTCTCCGTATCCTTGCCGGTGAGTGGCCGTCTGTAAGCCCTTCGCGCCAGTGTGCTGAGGATCGTTTTGGCGCATGCAGGTTCTTCACGCGGCGTAGTGGGACTGCACATGAGAATCTTTTTGCGGCTGGGTGTGTCCTGTGCAGGCAGGCCGTTGACCGGGCCCTGGATCGTGATCCGGCTCACCTGTGGCGTCTGCATGATGCCGTCGATCGGATTGTCGTCCAAAATGCTTCGGCGGTAGGAGCGGTTCAGGAAAACATGCGGAATGTATGTGTTCGCGATAAAGGCAACGCCCACCGCGTGCTGGCCGCCTTTCACAGAAACGCGAACTTCGTTCTTATCGGCCTGGACATTGGCCGTGAGCGGTATGTCCTTACCGACCTGATACAGCTTGACCCGCTCGCCGTCGAGTGTAAGTTCGACCTGCTCGTTTTCGCTGTCGCCGCCATACAAGGTGCCGACTGTGTTTCTTATAGGAACCCAGGAGATGACGTACTCTCCATCGGCCGGGAAATAATGATGAGCGAGGATCCCGCCTCGCGTCCCGAATGGCAGACCTTCGACGTGTTCTTCCTGCGAATAATCCTCGCGGGCGTAGTAAATCTTTCGCCCCGGAGCCGTGTCACGGCCCAGCGCCAGGCGGCTCACTTTCGAGGCTGCCGTAACATATCCTTCTACCAGCGCGGGCGACATTTGAAGCCCGCTCACCACGTTGTCGAATCCGTAGCTGGTATCGTCGGCCGGCAGATATACCGCGGGATCGATGTCGAGGCCGAGGATTTCGCGAATCGCGTTGGCGTATTCCGTCCGGTTCATCCGGTGAACGCCCGGAGCCGGAAGTTTCGGTTTCGTGGCTGCAGCACGATCCAACGCAGTCTCCAGCGAGACCATCAGTGCTTCGTAGGAGGACGGATTGGGCCTCGGCATGCCCTGCGGCGGCATCACGCCGGCTCGAAGTTTTCGGACGACTTTTTCCCACGCCTCGGTGTTCTGAGCCGGGTTCGACGGATCCATCTGGTCCAGGGCGAGTCCGGCCGTCTTCAGTTTCTGGTTGTGGCAAGTGACGCAATACTGATCTAGCAGAGCACGAGGCGCGGGCGCAGGTCCGCCGGCATTTTGTCCCAGGGCCAGCCCGATGCAAACGAAGAGGATTCCGCCGATAATAAGAAGGCTTTTCATAGTTTTACGTGCCAAAAGTATTACATGGAGCCCAAGCTGTCAATGAATCCCCGCGCCCGACTGTAGCGGCGGCTTATGACCGCCGGTATTTCGTTGGTTCCAGGAAAGACCGGCGCTCACAGAGCGCCGCTACAGTAAGGGCCGGACTCTCGATTCAATGGTTTTGCAACACCCTCTGCACTCTCCGAGGAGGGGAACACTGCAGTAGAATATCGCCGCATGGAAGATCATAACCATCAGACGCCTCCTTCGGATCTCACTCTCCGGGTCAAAGCGCTCGAGTCGCTGCTCGTGGAAAAAGGGCTGGTCGATCCGGCGGCGCTCGACGCATTAGTGGACACCTATGAACACAAGATAGGTCCGCGCAACGGTGCCCGGGTCATAGCGCGAGCCTGGGTCGATCCGGCATATAAGAGGCGGTTGTTCCATGACGCCACGGCAGCAATTGCTGAACTCGGCTATGGCGGTCTGCAGGGCGAGCACATGGTTGCGGTCGAGAATGGACCGAATGTGCACAACCTCATCGTTTGTACTCTGTGTTCGTGTTATCCCTTGCCGATTCTCGGCTTACCACCCGTCTGGTATAAATCTGCGCCTTACAGATCGCGCGCGGTGATCGATCCGCGCGGTGTGCTTGCTGAGTTCGGACTCCAGCTTTCCGATGATGTCGAGATTCGTGTCTGGGACAGTACTGCCGAGGTTCGCTACATCGTTGTCCCCGAGCGCCCGGCCGGCAGTGAGAACATGAGTGAAGAGGACCTTGCAGCGTTGGTAACGCGCGATTCAATGGTCGGAGTTGCAAAGGTCAACGTTGCGCAGGCGGGAGGCAAAGCATGAATGGAGTACACGACATGGGCGGCATGCAGGACATGGGCCCGATCGAACACGAGAAGAATGAACCCGTCTTCCACGCGCGATGGGAGGCGCGGGCGTATGCACTCAACCGGGCAATGGGTGCCTGGGGCAAATGGAACATTGACGCCTCCCGTCACGCGAGAGAGCTTCTCCGGCCGGCGGACTATCTCAGGATGAGTTACTACGAGTCATGGGTCGCCAGACTCATCGAACTTATGGTCAAACACGGTTTCGTGACACACATCCGAAAGGGCTCGCCTGCGAGCCGAAACGTCACAGCCGCGGCGCGTTTCAAAGCCGGACAGAAAGTGCGGGCTCGCAACGTCCATCCAACCGGTCACACACGCCTGCCTCGCTATGCACGCGGCAAAATGGGTACTATCGTTCGGGACCATGGCGTCTTTGTCTTCCCGGACACGAATGCTCACTTTCTCGGTGAAAAGCCGCAGCACCTTTACTCGGTGCGATTCGGAGCTCGCGAGTTGTGGGGCGCCGAGGCTCGGCCGCGGGACGCGGTCTATCTGGATATGTGGGAGGACTATCTTGAGGGAGTCTGACGCAGGGCACTTCATCTGGAAATAGTGGGCAACCGCTCTAGCCGACGAACTGGCGGTTAGCAGGATGCGGAAAAATGCTCCGAGAAGGAAAACTGCACTGTAGCGGCAGTCTATGACCGCCGGTATTTCGTTGATTTCAGGAAAGACCGGCGCTCATAGAGCGCCGCTACAGTTGCTCCATCCGAGTTTTTCCGCAACCTGTTAGGGGGCCTCGGCGCCGAATCTTTGCCAGACCGGCCCCATCCTGAACCGGATGAATCGGCTCAAAAGACCTGAACTGGTTCTGGAAAACAGGAACATGCGCGTGCTCGGCACGAACGCGGTCGACCAGCGGCGTTTGTACTCATGGGCTCCGTGAGACACCAGGGTATGAACGCCGCGGGACGCGAGATCGCTCAGCACCTGCTGCATCAGGTACGCGCCGGGTGACAATTCCGCGAATTCCTCCGCGTACGCCAGGGTCACATCGTAGTAAACGCCGCGCTCCACCAGGCCCATCACCACCGCCGCATCCCTGCCGTTTATCGACAGGATGGAGAGATGCAGCATCCCGCGCGGACCAAAGTCCCGCGCCAGTTTCCCAAGATAGTTGCGGTGGCAATCCGCCAGGCGCTGGCCCTTCAGCTTATAGCTGGCTTCGGTGACGGCAATCAGCCGATCGATGTGCGACTCCAGCCGATCCATCCCGGACATCAATTGCACGCCGTCAACTGCGGGTGCGCCCGCGCTGATCACGCGCTGGGCCTGACGTTTCAGCGTTCGCCGGAAATTTCTGCTCATCTGCAGGCAGTAGTCGTCGTAACCATTCTTCAAGTCCACGATTGCGTTGGGATGGTTGGTTCGCTCGATGGCCAGCCGATGACGTTTCGCTGAATTCTCGAGTGCGCGCGAGCGGTCGGTTCCGGGCTCGATACCGTTCAGGCTGATCAGATCGAACTTTTCAGAGCCGGCGAGCGAATCGACGAAGACGCTAATGGTTTCGGGGCGATCGTCTTCAACCAGGAACTCTCCCGAATAAGCGTCGTGCATGGCGAACTGCACTCGTGTGAGCGGAATCTTTCCCAGACATCCGCGGCGTATCAGGAGGGGGGCGACGCCGACGAGCTTTCCTCCGCGGCGGGCAATCCCAATCAGCGGATCTCCGCCATCAGGGCCGGCGTAATTGGTGTACCAGGTAGCAAGAAACTTGAATGTGGAAAAGACAGTGCGATCCTGCACGGTTTCTTCAAATCCCGTCCAATCATTGGCGAGCGATTCGATGTCAGCCACTCGAGTGACCCACTCCACAGTGGTGGGTAGGCCCACGGGCGGCGCTTTAAGTTGAGGCTGCTCGGGCAATGTGTAAGTTTCTGACAATGCTAATGATTCCTCTCGCAGAGTTCTTCAGTTCAAGGCTCACAGACGCTTGTCCGGCAATCGAGACGCCACAACGAAAAGCGTTTTGAAGGAAAGAAAAAGTGGGACTTGCGGGGGAGGCTTGTGCCCTTTACGGAAGGAACTGGGTTTCCTCCATGGAAGTCAGGTACCAGCTGTTACCTATGTACAGCGGTTCGTAATTACGGTGACGAATGTAAGGGACAGCGTATTCCCCTCCTTGCAAAGGAGGGGATGCGGCTTGCCCATCAAATACGTCACAGTAATTAGGAAAAGCTTTACTAAGTTCAATGGTAAAATATAGTTCCGGCGTACCTTCCTTTGCGCCTCCGCGATTCTCCATCCGCATGCTGATGTAGTGGACCAGCGGTCCGGGCGTACCTTGCGCGTTTCCTCTTGGTTTGATGCCGTAACTTTCGAGGGCTTTGATGACGGCATCCGGATGGAAATTATCCATGCTCATGCAGAGGTGATTGATGCTGGCAGGACGAGGCGCGGCCTTCGCGGCGCCTCGACCGCCGCCACCGGCGAACATGAGGAATTGAACGCCGGGACCGACACCCATCACGGGCGCTCCCGGTCCCTGATACGCCTGAATGTCAAAGCCAAAAAGATCCTGGTAGAACTTGTTCGAGCGCGCCCCGTCGGACACGAAGTTCGTGCAGTGACTCCAGTCGCGAAGAGCCAGCAGCCCTTTCTTCGGTGAAGCTTCCGGCGCCGGGCAAACGTTGCCGAGCGCGCCCGCACCGCCGCAGTAACGCGGATCCTGCAACTGAATCACAATGCCGTCGGGATCCCCGAAAGACAACTCGGGCGTTCCTTCTTTGGCTCCGCCCGCTTCCGGTCCGCGCATGCGTACGCGCACCTTCATCGGGCCGGCCGAATCACCCTTCGTGATGCCGTGCTGGCCCAGAATGCCGATGATTCGATCGACATTGAAATTGTCCACGCCCAGGCAGATGTGATTGATGTTCGGCGTCTCCGAACCGGCTGCGCTGAAGCCCAGGAATTGCGGTCCTGCTCCGATTCGAAGATTGGCGTTCGTCGTTCCCTGCCGGCTGATGACCGGCATGCCGAAGAGTCCCTGATAGAAGTCCACGGAACGCTTCACGTCCGATACTCGAAGCGTCACGTGATTGATTCCTGTCACGCGTATCGGTGGGCTGCCGTTCTGCAGCAATCCGCGCGGCGCCATCATCAATGCGGGCAGTGAAAGCAGGAGACTCCGCCGTGAGATGCGATCGTGTTCGAATGTTGGGTTCATGATGTGAGAGATCATACAGCGGGTGAGCGGGCTTTATAAACACAAAGACACAGGGAAAAAGAATTAGCCGCGAATTACGCGGATTACGCGAATGGGGCGCATCAAGAATCGTTTTTTGCGCCCCATTCGCGTAATCCGCGTAATTCGCGGCTAATTCTTTTTCCCTTGTCTTTGTGTTTTATTAGAACACGTACTTCAACGCGAACTGCAGGATCCTCGGATCCTGTGCCGCGCGGATAACACCGAACAGCTGGTTGTTCTGGGACGTGTTCAGCCCGGTCTGCATACTGTAATCCGGCCGGAAGCTGTTCGTTAGATTGTAAGCTTCCACGCGGAAATCCAGCCGCTGCATTTCCCGGAGCTGGAAGCCGCGGGACAGCGCCACGTCGAAAGACCACGCCTTCGGACCGTAGACCGTTCGCGGTTTCATGTTTCCCAGCCTGCCCGTGGGCGGCGCCGCGAACGCGGCTATGTTGAACCAATTGGTTCCAGGACGGCCCGACGTATCGCCGTATACGTTGGCAAGGACCTGATCAGCCGGTTGGCTGGCCGAAGCCGTGCCGTTGCGCGCGGAGTCCACGCCGGGGCCGGCAAGGATCGACAGCGGTCTTCCGGAGCTGATCCGATAGATCGGGGCCAATTGCCAGCCCGAAGCCACCAGTCGCAGCGTGTTGTTGGTAAACCGCGGCATTTGGGCCACCGCCGTCAGATTTGCCAGGTGACGGCGGTCGGAGGTGCAGTTCGTGATGCCGCGATCGCGATCGTTGACGAAGATGTAAGTGTTCAACGAATCGTACAGGTTTCCATTCAACGTGTCCTCGTCCGAAGAGAGACAATGGGACCATGTGTAGTTCGCACTAAGCGTGACGCCCCGGGAGGCGCGCTTCCGCATGTCCAGAAGCATGCCGTGGTAGCTCATCTTACCGACGCTCTGGTATTCAGCGAGAGCCCCGACCAGCCGCCCGGTCTTCTGGAAGTCAACCAGCGACAGGATCCGGCGGCTGTCCACATTGTTATTTGCGGAGCAGACAGCGTTGGGTGTCGTCGTGAACGTATAGCCCTGCGCGAAACACCGGCCACTGGCATCCGCGTTCCCCGGGAAGTAAATTCCCGGATTCAACGGCGCCGTCATGAGCATGTGGACCACGTGGTTGCCGAGATAGCTGGCGGAAACGATGAAGTCGTTGCCCAGCTGGCGCTGGAGCGACAGATTCCAGCTCTGAGCCTGAGACGGATCCAGGTGGTACGGCATCACCGTGTAGCCGCCGAACGGGGTGTACCTGGCATTGGTGTCGTAGACCGCAGGGAACGGGTTCCCGCCGGGGTAAACGGCCCATGGATCGTCATACATCGGGTTTTGAACGGTCACGTCATAGTTGAACGGCGGCGAGATGGACGTCCACAGGTGCGCCTGAATGTTGAGGGAGTCGTATCCAATGCCGGCGGAACCGCGCACGGAGGTTTTGCCGTCCCCTTTCAAATCGTATGCAAACCCGAGCCGCGGCGCGAAGGTCCACCAGTTGATTTCGCGGCCCCGTTTTCCCGGGTGGCCGGGATCGCCCGGATAGTAGAAACCGAGCGGCGCGTTCTTATATACGGTGCTCTGGATTCCAGCCGCGCGGCGCGCCTCGCTGAAGTCCTGGACCGAACCCGCCTTCAGAATCTCCGGGACGTCGGGATCCCAGCGGACACCATAATTGAGCGTCAGCTTCCGCGTCGTCTTCCAGGAATCGGTGATGTAAAGAGCCGGCGAGTACTTCCTGGCGCGGTTGAAATTCGGGCTTGCTTGACGGAATGTCGTCATCCGTCCGGTCAGAAAATCCGCCAGCCCCAATCCGGTCCGCGTTCCGTTGAAAGTAAACACACCCGGGGAAAACACGTTTCCCAGGCTGTTGGAATCCCAGAATATGAGCGACCCGCCCACTCCGAATTGATGTGTCCCGCGCGTCAGGCTCACGTCCGCGTTAAGCGATGAAGAGAATGTCCTGAGACTGGAATCGTTCTCGGTTCCACCGCCGAGATTGAAGCCGCTGGTCACATTGGTCGTTGAATACTTCGGCTGGTATCCCGTATAAAAGTTCTTTACGCCCAGGTCTGCCATGTTGAACATTTGGGCGCCGAGCCGCTGGACATCGGTGTAGTTGGCCGCCAGACGGACCGACGCCACCGTCAGCGGGCCGACGAGCCAGGTGTCACCGATCGCATAGGACGAAGCCCGTTCGGTTCGGCCGCCCCGGCTAACCGTCAGCACGTTGTCTGGAGTCAACTCGTATGGTACCGGCCGGTCGAGGTTGGTGAACAGTACCCGCCCCATGATGGAATGTTTCGGATTGAGCTGGTAATCCACCCTGCCGATGACCTGCTTGTCGTTTTCCTTGTTAGGAGTGCCATAGGTCACCAGACCGCAATCGTTTTGCGCTGCCGGAAGGCGCTTGGTCAGATTTACGGCTACCGGATTGAAAAGCGCCGGATTGATTCGGTTGTTGGCGAAACCTGTCGGAGTTCCGTCGACACCGTCGGTTGCCCTCAGCGTTACGGCTCGCCCGCATGCCGGGGAGGTGATCGCCGTAAAGTCGCCGGCCATCATCGCCGGGGTCGGAACGAAGGCCTGGGTGTCGGCTGGGTCCTGGCGAATCGTAGTGCCCTGATAACCGCCAAAGAAGAACAGTTTATTCTTCACGATCGGTCCGCCAGCAGTTCCACCAAATTGATGCCGTTTTAACGTGCTGTGTACCTTCTCATGCGTTTGGGGGTTTACAGCGGCGAAATATGCAGTGGCGTTGAACAGATCGTTGCGTACAAACTCGAACAAATCGCCGTGGAACTCGTTAGTTCCCGACTTCGTCACCGCACTGGCCTGCGCGCCCGAGGCGCCGCCCGCCGAGGCGGACAGCGCGCTGGTTTCCACCTTGAACTCCTGCAACGCATCCGGGAACGGCAGCGGAAGACTCAGGTTGTCATAAGGGTTGGAATGCAATGCGCCGTCGAGTCCATAGCGAATACTGCCGGACAGCCCGCCTGCCACGCGAATGTTTTGCTGGCCCGACATGCTGCGTGATGAGGACCCGTCCGGCGGGGTTGTTGCTGCGCCCGACAGGGTGATCAAGTCCGTGACGTTGCGTCCGTTCAGCGGCAGTTCCAGGATCTGCCTGGTCTCCATGAGCTGGCCCACGCCGACGTTCCGCGTCTCAACCAGCGCGGCGTTGGCCTCGACTTCCACGGTCTGCGTGACCTGGCCCACGTCAAGCGCCACGTTGAATACCGGGCTTCCGTTGACTTCCAGAACGATACCGGTCTGGACGAAGGTCCGGAAACCGGGCAGCGACACTTCCAGCTTGTATGGACCGGTCGGCAGACTCGGCAGCGCATAGGACCCGGTCTCATTACTAACGACAGTTCGGACCAGGCCTGTGGCCGTTTGCGTTGCCGTCACTTCCGCGCCCGGCAACCGAGCTCCGCTTGCGTCTACTACCGCACCGCTGATCTGTGCGGTTCCTTGTGCCCACACCAGCGCACATCCGAACGCCAGAACCAGCGAAATACCGAACACACATCTCGCTCTATGATTCATCAGTTCCCTCCACTATCCCCCTCTTCCGTCTGGTTCCTGGTTGTCGCGGAAAAGGTAGTGCGACGATACAGCGCATAAGCGCGTCAGTCAAAAGGTTTTGGGGGAACAGGGGGCGGGGACTAATTCGGGGACAGACGTATAAATCACCTAATTAGATTCAAACGTTCTTGGTTCTAATTAGGTGATTTATACGTCTGTCCCCGAATTAGTCCCCGACCGATTTTTCTTTGACAATCAACCGCTATACCGCGTAGCGTTCCCCGGGAAAAACTTTAGGAGGGCGCTTATGAATGGTATGAAGCGGCGCGAGTTCCTGACCGGATTAGCGGCCCTTGGCGTGACCACTTTGGCACAGACGCCGGGAGTCGCAGCGCGCCGGATCGATGTTCACCAGCACTTTTCGTCTCCGGCTTACCTGGAACTGTTGGCTCGTAAGAACTCCGTTCCGGTCGCGGCACAGGTAGCCAACACATTCAGGAACTACACGCCCAACAGAAACATAGAGGAGATGGACAAGGCTGGTGTAGCGACTGCCATGCTTTCGCCCACAGCACCCGCCGTATGGTTCGGAGACGTCAACGAAGCACGCGCTGGCGCGCGGGATCTGAATGAATTTGCAGCCAAAACAGTCGGGGATTACAAAGGCCGGTTCGGGCTATTCGCCGCGTTACCGATGCCCGATGTCGAAGGTTGCCTCAAAGAAATCGAGTATGCATACGATACGCTCAAGGCCGACGGCGTCGCGTTCCTGACAAGCTACGATAACAAGTGGCTGGGCGACAAAACCTTCGATCCCATCTTCGATGAACTGAATCGGCGCAATGCAGTTGTTTATACTCACCCGCTGGAAGCAGCCTGCTGCAAGAATCCGATCACGGGCGTCAGTGCCCAGACGCTGGAATACCCGACCGAGACGACCCGCATCATCATGAGCCTGATTGTGAGCAACACCGCCACGCGATGCCCGAATATCAAGTTCATCTTCTCTCATGCCGGCGGCACTCTCGTCTCCATCGCGCAGCGCTTTCTTGGAAATCAGGTGACTGCAGATGGTCTTTCGAAGACTCCGGACGTCAACTCCAGGCTGTACCACGTAAGACGTTTCTATTACGATACGGCAGGATCAGCCAATCCCATCCAGATACAGTCCTTGAAGCTGCTGGTACCTCCGTCGCAAATCGTGTTCGGTTCCGATTTCCCGTTCGGAAATGTCGGCGCAACCGCTAACGGAATCCAAACCAGCGGTCTTACCGCAACCGAACTTCAGGGCGTGTATCGCGACAACGCCCTCAGGTTTTTGCCGAAGTATGCATAGGAGGCCGATATGAAAACGCTGGCGAGAGTGGCGATCGTGTTTCTGATGTGTACGCCCGCCTGGGCGCAGTGGGCGAAGGTCCCGTCCCCCGCAATCCCTCGGACATCCGACGGTAAGCCGAATCTGTCGGCGCCGGCGCCACGGTTGCCCGATGGGAAACCAGACCTCTCCGGAATCTGGGAAACCAAACCCGGGTATGTAGCGAACCTCGCGCTCGACCTGAAACCCGAGGACGTTCCGTTCCAGCCCTGGGCGAAGGCGGTCTACGATGAGCGCAAAGACGGATCGCATTCCAGGGAGGATCCACCCGCCCACTGCCTGCCCCAGTCTGTGCCCAGGATCACCGCGGCTCCTGCGCCGTGGAAGATTATTCAGACTCCGGGATTTGTGACCATTCTGTACGAGGCCTTCACGCTCTTTCGGCAGATCTTCCTCGATGGCCGTGAACTGGTCCAGGACTATCCTCCCACATGGATGGGCTATTCGACCGGTAAGTGGGAAGGTGACACGCTGGTGGTCGACACCAAAGGTTTCAATGGAAAGGCCTGGCTCGATCAGTTGGGTAAACCGTCCACTGATGCGTTGCATGTCATCGAACGTTTCCGGCGGAAAGACTTCGGGCATATGGATATTCAAATCACTATCGATGACCCCAAGGCTTATACCAAACCATGGACGGTTACCGAAGAAGCGCGTCTGGCGACGGGTACCGAATTGATGGAATTCATCTGCCAGGAAAACAACCGTGACCTGGAGCATCTGCCAGGCAAATAAGTTGCTCGCGGCATCGAACAGCCGATAGACTCCGACAAAAAGTCAGCTGATCCACTGTAGCGGCGGTCTATGACCGCCGGTTTTCCTGGAATCACCGAAAAACCGGCGGTCATAGACCGCCGCTACAGTTGCCCGATTTTGATTGATGGCCGCCCATTCCAGCGTGTATCGTTCCCGCAAAACAAGACCACAGAAAAACCAGGCAACCACCTAACTCAAAGGGGGAGGGAACTCGGATGAAGCGTGTATTGAAATACATGTTCGGTATTTCGCTGATTCTTGCGTTGGGCTATGGACTAGCGTGGGCACAGGCCACCGCGCAGGTCAGCGGCACGGTGACGGACCAGAGTGGAGCGCGTTTACCGGGCGCGGAAGTGACTGCGACACAAACGGAAACGGGGCTTGTCCGATCCGTTATCAGCAATGAAACCGGTTCGTATGCATTGCCGAGCCTGCCGACCGGTCCGTATAAGTTGGAAGTATCGCTGCCTGGCTTTCGGACGTTTGCGCGGACCGGCATCGTGCTGGACGTCAACGCGAATCCTGTTATCAACGTTTCGCTCGAAGTCGGTCAGGTTACCGAGACGGTCGAAGTGCAGGCCAATGCGGCGCTGGTGGAGACGCGCAGCGTGGGAGTTGGCCACCTTATGGAAACCCAGCGGATTCTGGAACTGCCCTTGAACGGGCGTAACGTGACCGAGTTGATCACGCTGGCGGGCGCGGCTGTGCAGACGCAGGTATCCTCCGGTCGAAGCATGCAGAACCAGGCCGACATTCGAGTGGCCGGCGGTCTCTCGGGTAGTGTGGCCTATGCGCTTGACGGCGCGCTGCACACCAATCGGTATGACAACCTGAGCCTGCCCCTTCCATTTCCAGACGCGCTGCAAGAGTTCAAGGTGGAGACCAGTGGCCTGGCCGCCTCGCAAGGTTTGTCCTCGGGTGCTCAGGTCAGTGCGGTGACGAAGTCCGGGACGAACGGGTTTCACGGCGATGCGTTCGAGTTCGTGCGCAACGATCTGTTCAACGCCACATCGTATTTTGCGAC
>WNFT01002641.1_pt1 | contig 15353 bp, 13 predicted proteins | sample 5400191 | NCBI WGS metagenome assembly WNFT01 (sample SAMN13153359, study PRJNA577476) | soil metagenome | isolation source: 80 cm saprolite under Madrone tree | place: USA:California | collected 2016-06-14 | reverse complement strand
CTCGACGAATGGGACCGGGTGTTCGCCGTCAACGTACGCGGCCTCTTTCAAGTAACCAGAGCTGCCCTGCCATTGTTGCGCAAGGGGGAGCACCCTTGTGTGATCAACACTGCCAGCATCGTCGGCCTGCGTCCCGGCCCGCAGCCTCCTCCTTACGCCGCCAGCAAGGCCGCGGTGGTGAACCTCACCAAGACGCTCGCCTGGAATCTCGGCCCCGAGATCCGCGTCAACGCCGTCGCGCCGGGCTGGATGGAAGGCGACTGGATGAAGCGCATGCTGAAGGACAAGTACGAAGACCTGATGGGCAAGCGCGCCAAGTCGACGCCGCTCAAGCGCGTCGTCACCGCCGACGACGTCGCCCAGACCATGATGAGCCTGATCGAGTCGAACCGCTTCGTCACCGGCGAAGTGATCGTCATCGACGGCGGCTACACGAGCTCGACCTAGATGCTCGAAGGCGTCGTCCCCTTTCCGCCGGATTTCGCGCTGCGCTACCGCGACAAGGGCTACTGGCAGGACAGATCGCTTGCCGAGGAATTTGCAGCTGCTTTCCGCCTTTTCAGGGAAAGGCCTTTTCTCGTAGACGAAAATCGCGAGTACAGCTACGGCGAAATCGACCGGCTGAGCGATAATCTCGCGCTCAACCTGCTCGAGCTCGGCCTCAAGCCGCTCGACCGGGTGGTGCCGACGCTGCCGAACTGCGCCGAGTTCGTGCTGCTGTACTTCGCGCTGCAGAAAATCGGCGCCATCCCGATCGCCGCGCTGGTCACGCATCGCTACGCCGAGATCAGCCAGTTCGTGAAGCTCTCGGGCGCCAGTACGTGCGTCTACCCGGAGCGGCAGGGCGACTTCGAGTTCGGGCCGATGCTGCGCCGCGTCCAGCAGGAGAATCCTTCGCTCAGGTTCTGCCTCTCGCTCCCCGCGCTGCGCGAACTGATAGAGAGACCGGCAAAGAACATGGAGCGGTTGAAAATTCGTATTGACCCCACCGATCCTTGCGTCTTCCAGCTCTCGGGCGGCACCACCGGCATCCCAAAGCTGATCCCGCGCACGCACAACGACTACGCGTACAACTCGAAGACCGCCGCGCGAGTTTGCGGCGTGACGCAGGACTCGGTGCTGCTGCTCGCGCTGCCGATCGCTCACAACCTGCCGCTAGCGTGCCCGGGCATCCAGGGCTATTTCTTCCAGGGCGGCAAGGTAGTGCTTTGCGCCAGCACGCGGCCGGAGCAGATGCTTTCGCTTGTGGAGAAGCACCGCGTGACGCACGTCAAGGTCGTGCCGGCGCTGCTCATTCGGCTCATTAACGAGCCTTCAATCAGGAAATTCGATCTGTCGAGCCTGAAAGTCATTCAAAGCGGCGGCCAGCGCATGCAGCCCGAGGTGCGGCTAAAGACGCTCGAGCTGATCCCGAGCTGCTTCGTGCAGGAGAACTTCGGCATGTCGGAGGGGATGCTGTTCTTCGTGCGGCCCGACGACCCGCAGGAGGTCAAGCTCGAGACCTGCGGCCGGCCGATCTGCCCCGACGATGAAGTGCGCCTGGTCGACGACGAAGGCCGCGAGGTAGCGCCCGGCGAGGTGGGCGAGCTCATCTGCCGCGGCCCCTATACGCTGCGCGGCTATTACGGCGTGCCGGAATACAACGCCAAGGCCTTCACGCGCGAGGGCTTCTACTGCTCGGGCGACCTCATGCGCCGGCATCCGTCGGGCAACTACGTGGTCGAGGGGCGCAAGAAAGACCTGATCAACCGCGGCGGCGAAAAGATCAGCGCCGAGGAGATCGAGAACCTGATCCTTTCCCACCCGGCGGTGCACAACGTCGCCTGCGTGCCCGTGCCCGACGCGCACCTCGGCGAGCGGATGTGCGCTTGCGTGATTTTGAAGTCGGGTTCCAATCTCTCTTTGAATGAACTGGTCGAGTACTTGAAAAGCAAGGAAATCGCCAAGTTCAAGCTGCCCGAGCGGCTCGAACTGCTCGATGACTTCCCGGTCTCGACCTTCGGCAAGGTCTCCAAGAAAGCGCTGTCCGAGATGGCGGCCCGCAATGCGCATCATTGACCTGCACTGCTACCCCGGCACGAAGGAGTGGATCGCCTGTCAGGGGCCCTACGTCGAGGCGCTCGCGAAATACTGGAACCGCGGCTGGACCGGCAAAGCCGAAAACGAGGTGATCAGGGATTTCACCGACGCCGGCGTGCAGGCCGTTCTCGTCGCGCTCGATTTGGAGACCACCATCGGTACGCCGCCGGTCACCAATGAATACGTGAAGGCGATGTGGCAGCGGCACCCTGACCGCATCATCCAGGCCTGGGGCGCGGTCGAGCCGGCGAAAGGGGACCTGGCTTTGATTCAAGCAAGAAAAGCTGTTCGGGAGCTCGGCCTTGTTGGCTTTCATTTCCACCCGATCATGCAGCACTTCGCCGTGAACGACCGGCGCTACTACCCGCTGTTCGAGGTGATCGACGAGCTGAAGGCGGCGGTGATGATCGACGTCGGCACCACCGGCATGGGCGCGGGGCTGCCCGGCGGATTGGGCGCGAAGATCCGCCATGCGCACCCCTCGTCGATCGACGAGCTCGCGGCTGACTTTCCCAATCTCAAGATCGTGATGGCGCATCCCGGCTGGCCGTGGGTCGACGAGACCACCGCCGTCGCCCTGCACAAGGGCAACGTCTACTGGGAGATGTCGGGCTGGGCGCCGAAATATTTCCCGCCGAGCCTCAAGGTCGACATGCGCGCGCGGCTGCAGGACAAGATCATGTTCGGCAGCGATTACCCGAGCCTGCCCTACGCGCGCATCCTCAAGGAGTGGCAGGAGCTCGGCTATCCCGACCCGGTGATGGAGAAGATCTTCCACCAGAACGCCGAGCGCGTCCTCGGGCTTTGATCACGCCATCACCTTGACGATCCGCTCCGGCGTCAACGGCAGGTCGCGCACGCGCACGCCGAGCGCGTTGCACAGCGCGTTGGCGATCGCCGCGGCAGTCGGCCCCATCGCGCACTCGCCGGCGCCGACCGCGGGACACTCGTTCCTGAGGAGGTGAACCTCGACCGGCGGCGCCTCGCTGAACTTGAGGATCGGATAGTCCTCCCAGGTCTGCACTTCCGGCCGCATCTCCTCCTTGAGCGTCCAGCTCGCCGCCTGGATGCAACCGCCTTCGATCTGGTTCACCACGCCGTCCGGATTGACCGCGATGCCGACATCGACCGCGGCGACCAGGCGCGTCACACGAAGCTCGCGTCCTGCCTCGACCTCAGCCACGATCGCGCAATACGCGCCAAGGTTCTTGTACTTGGCGAAACCAATGCCGTGGCCACGGCCTTCGGCCGGCTTCCAGGAATTCCAGCGCGATTCTTCCACGACCTTTTGTATGACTTCCCGCGCGCGAGCGTCCTGGAGATGCTTCAGCCGGAAAGACACCGGATCCGTGCTGGCCGCAAGGGCACATTCGTCCATGAAGGACTCGATCGCGAACACGTTGCCGAAACCGCCGAGCGAGCGCAGCGAGGAGCTGCGCACCGGCATTTCCCTCACGTAGTGATGGGTGACGCGCAGGTCCGGGAAGTCGTAGAGCGGGATGGCGTTGCGGTGCGCCCCGCCCGCCGGCAGCGCCGGGTCGACCGCGGACGCGAGCTCGAAGGGCTTCTCGAGATGCGCCGCCGCGGTGAGCGTCGGCCGATCGAGCCTGCCCGGGCGGTGCGTGTGGCCGTTGCTCCACAGGTCGTGGCGCCAGGAAACGATGCTGCCGTCCGCGTCGAGGTGCGCTTCCAGCTCGAAGCACATGGCGGCGCCGCAGGGCTCCCAGGCAAACTCGTCGCCGCGCGTCCACTGCAGCTTGACCGGGCGGCCCGCCGCGGCGCGAGCGAGCAGCGCGGCATCCAGCGCCGCGTCGTCGGCGCCGTTGTGTCCATAGCAGCCGGCGCCTTCGGCATGGGTGACGACGATGTCCTTCTCGTCCATGCCGAGTATCTTGGCGAGCTCCTGGCGCAGCCCGAAGATACCCTGGCTGTGGGTCCAGACCTCGAGCTTCGCGCCCTGCAGGCGCGCGACGGCGCACGACGGACCGATCGAGGCATGCGCGATGAAGGGCTTGGTGTAGGCCGCCTGCACCCGCATCGCGCTTCTCGCCTTCGCCTGCGCGTCGAGCTTTTCCTTGGCGATGTTGTGCTCGGCGACATGCTGCTTCAGCCAGCCATGAAAATCGGCCGGCACGTCCGGCGCGAGCTCCCAGGCCGACTTGTCGCGCAACCGCGTCGCCGCCGCGATAGCGTCTTCCTCGCGTTCGGCCAGCACGCCGAGGAAGCTGCCGTCACGAACCAATGAAGCTCGCCTTAAATCGACCTTCCCGACTTGCTTCAACTTCTTGAAAGGCCGCGGCGGCCTGACCACGCGGCCGAACAGCATGCCGGGCAGCGTCATGTCCTGCACATAGCTCGGCTTGCCTGCAATCTTTGCCGGCAGCTCGATGCGCCGGGCGCTGGTGCCGACGACGCGATAGGCGGCGGCCTGCTTCGGCGGCGCGCCGCGCAGCTCGGCGCAGGCTTTGCGCAAGCTGCTGCCGCCGTCCTGGATAGAAAGGCTGCCCGAGGTCACGCCCTCGTCTGGGCTGTAGGCCGTGCTCGGCGGCAGGATGCGGACGCGCTCGAGCGGCACGTCGAGCTCTTCGGCGGCGATTTGCGCGAGCGCGGTCAGGATGCCCTGCCCGAGCTCGACCTTGCCGGTGACGATCGTTACCGTGCCGTCGCGCTCGAGGCGGACACGGCGAATGGCAGATTTTTCAGCGAGCACGCAGAATCGCCCTGACGACCCGGTTGTGCGAGCCGCAGCGGCAGAGATTCTTGTCGAGGGCTGCCCTTGCTTGCGCTTCCGTCGGGCATGGGTTGTTTTGCAAAAGCGCTGCGGCGCTCACGGCAATGCCGCTCATGCAGAAGCCGCACTGCGCCGCCTGCTCCTCGATGAGCGCCTTCTGCACCGGGTGCAGCTCGCCGTTGCCGCCCAGACCCTCCACGGTTGTAATCTTCTTATCAAGCACAAAGGAAACAGGAAGATCACAGGAGGCCATGGCGCGGCCGTCGATCAGCACGAAGCAGGCGCCGCACAGGCCGCTGCCGCAGCCGAAGCGGCTGCCGACCAGCCCGAGGTCGTTGCGCAACACGTTGAGCAGCGGCGCGTCTGGATCTGCCTCGACCGTGCGCGTGACTCCGTTGACCTGGAGCTGCATGGCTCAGTCCGCGGTGATCCCGGTCTCGCGAATGAATTTGCTCCAGCGCTCGATGTCGTTGCGGATCTGCGCCGAGATCTCGTCCGGACTGCCGGGCGCCGGCACCATGCCCTGCTTCATGAGCGTTTCGCGCACCTCCGGAGCCGAGAGGATCGACGCGATCTCCTGGTTCCATTTCCGGACGATCTCGGGCGGCAGGCCCGCCGGACCGGCGATCCAGAAGTACAGGTCGATGTCGAGGTTCGCGAGCCCGAGCTCCGCGAAGCTCGGCGAATCGGGCGCGAGCACCGAGCGCCGCTCTCCCGACACCGCGATCACGGTGAGCTTGCCCGCGCGCGCGTGAGGCAGCGCGGTGTGCACGGGAAGGACCGCAAGCTGTACTTGGCCACCCAAGAGGTCGGTGAGCGCCTGTGCTGCGCCCTTGTAGGGCACGTGCAGGATGTCGATCCCGAGGCGCTGCTTCAGGAGCTCGACTGCCAGGTGTTGCGGCGTGCCGTTGCCCGGCGACGAGTAGTTAAGCTTGCGCGTACGAGCGGCGGCCTTGAGCTCTTCCAGGTTCTTGACCGGCAGGACCGCCGGGTTGGTCACCAGCGCGACGTTGCCGTTCGCAACGCGCCCCACCGGCGCGAAGTCCTTCACCGGATCGTACGGAATCGATTTATAGAGCGCCGGCGTGATGGTGAAGGTATTGACCGTCACCATCATCGTGTAGCCGTCGGGCGGGGCCTTGGCGACGATCGCCGCGCCGATATTGCCGCTCGCGCCGGGCTTGTTGTCGACGATCACGGGCTCCTGCCAGCGCTGCGTGAGCCTGGGAGCCACGGTGCGCGCAATGATGTCGATACCAGTTCCGGGTGTGTAAGGCACGACCAGCGTAATGGGGCGGCTGGGATAGCTTTGCGCGGCGACATCGAATGCGACCAGCGCGAGCGCCAGGGCCAGGAATCTGTTCATAGCTTTCCTTCCATGCGCAGCAGCTTGAGGGCGTTGTCGAAGTAGATCTTGCGTTTGTCGTGCTCGGGCAGTCCGAGCTCCTCTACCGAGCGGATGCCCTCGCGGATGAACATCGGCCCGCCTTCGGGATCGAACGGGCAGTCGCTCGCGAACACCACGCGGTCGGCGCCGAAGAACGCGATGCCGCAGGCGAGCGGCGCCGCGGCGCCGCCGAGCACGGTGTCGCCGTAGAACATCTTGAAATATTCAATTGGAGGTCTTTGAAGCCGCTTGAGTATTTCGGTTTCCTCGCCATCGACGCTTCGAGAACCCAGTTGGGCCCACAGCGTCTCCGCTCGGCCGGCGAAGTACGGGATCATGCCGCCGCAGTGGTGCGTGATGATGCGCATCTTCGGCAGCTTGACGAACATGCCGGAGAACACGATGCGCGCCATCGCCACGCTGGTCTCGAACGGCCAGCCGAGCACCTGCCAGATCTCGTACTTCGACCTGGGTTCGTTGGCGTAGTCCGCCCGCGACGCGGGCCGCACCGGGTGCAGCCAGATCGGCAGGTCATGGTGGTTGGTGATGCGCTCGAACAACGGCAGGAATTCAGGCTCGTCGAGCGGCCGTCCGGCGGCGCTCGAGCACATCTGGACGCCGCGCGCCCCGAGCTGATTGATGGCGCGGTCCATCTCCTCGAGCGCGGCCGGCACGTTGTTCATCGGCAGCGAGGCGACGAAGGCGGGAAACTCTTTCGGCCATTTCCTGCACATCTCGGCCATGCCGTCGTTGGCGATGCGCGCGAGCTCGGGCGAGAAATCCGGCCCGCCGAGCAGCTCCGGCGGCGGCAGGCCCAGAGTAAGGACCTGGCGTACCTCGCGGAACTTCTCGCGCAGCATGGCGACGCGCGCGTCGATGTCCCACAGCAGCCGCAGCTTCGACATGCGCTTGACGATGCCGGCGTCCTTCGAGTGCTGCTTGAGCAGCTCGAGGTAGCGCATCGGCATGACGTGGTTGAAGATATCGATCTTCACGCGATCGATCCTTTGCGCTCGCGGATCGCTTGCCAGACGCGGACCGGCGAGTAGGGAAAGTCGAGGTGATGGATGCCGAGCGGCCGCAGCGCATCGATCACCGCGTTGGCTATCGTCGGCAGCGCCCCGGTGGTGCCGGCTTCGCCCGCGCCCTTCACGCCGAGCGGGTTGCCGGGCGCGGGAATCGAGCGATCGTAGAGCCGCGGCTCGGGCTGGTCGTCGGCACGCGGCATGACATAGTCCATGAAGCTGCCGTTGAGCAGCTGGCCGCTGTCGGCGTCGTACACGCCGTGCTCGCCCATCGCCTGCCCGAGCCCCTGCGCGATGCCGCCGTGCAGCTGCCCCTCGAGCAGAGCGTGGTTGATTACGCGCCCGCAGTCGTCCACCGCGACATAGCTCAGCACAGCCAGCTTGCCGGTGTCGGGATCGATTTCCACCTCGGCGACATGCGCGCCGCTGGGGTAGGAGCGCGGCTGCGGAATATCGCCGCGCGCATCGAGCGGATGCGGCGACTCGCCGGCGTAGCGGCGCGCGATTTCCTCCAGCGTGATCGAGACGTCCGTGCCTTTCACGCCGTAGCTTCCGTGATGAAACTCCAGGTCCTGTCGAGAAACCTCCAGCGCCTTGGCGGCGAGCTCCGTTCCCTTGCGCACCACCTCGCGCGAGGCCACGGCGATCGCGCCGCCGTAGGCCATCATGGAGCGCGAGCCGATCGTGCCGTCGCCGATCAGGGCAGGGCCGTCGGGGTCGCTCGCGTGCAGGAAGATCTTCTCCGCGTCCATGCCGAGGATTTCCGCGGCGACTTGCGGATACACCGTCTCGTGGCCCTGCCCTGAAGGGCCCGCGGCGGCGTAGATGCTGGCGTTGCCCGAGTCGCCGAAGCGGATCTCGACTTCTTCCTTCGGGCTGCTGCCGGCGCCGGCCGGCTCGACGAACATCGCGCAGCCGATGCCGCGCAGCTTGCCGCGCTTGTTTGCCTCTTCACGCCTGCTTTCGAATCGCTCCCAGTCGGACTGCTTTAGAACCTCGCGCAAAAGCCCGGGCGGGTCGCCGCTGTCGTAGGTCGACATCGCGATCGGCGTCTGGTACGGAAATGCTTCCTTCGGGATCAGGTTCCTGCGCCGCAGCTCGACCCGGTCGACGCCGGTTTCGCGCGCCGCCTCCTCCACCAGCCGCTCGATGAGGTAGGAGACGTTCGGCCGGCCGGCGCCGCGATAGGCGGTGGTCGGCGTGGTGTTCGTGAGCACCAGGCGGTGGCGGCCGTACGCCACCGCGATGCGGTAGAGGTTGATCACGTGAAACGCCGGCACCAGCGTGTTGATCAGGGGACCCGGATGGGAAAGGTAGGCACCCGAGTTGCAGATCCACTCGACGCGCAGTGCGAGGAATTTCCCGTCGCGGTCGAGCGCCAGCTCGCCCTTCAGCCGCGCCGCCCGCCCGTGGTAATCGCTGAGGAAGGTTTCCGAGCGCGATGCCACCCATTTGACCGGCTTGCCGAGGATCTTCGCGGCGAGCATCAGGGCGCAGTACTCGACATAGGCATCGGAACGGATGCCGAAGCCGCCGCCGACATCCCTGGCATGCACGCGGATTTTCTCGCGCGGCGCACCGGTGATGGCGCTCAAGCCGCCGAGGATCAGCGAAATTCCCTGGGTCGGCGAGTAGAGGTCGTAGGTTTCGCTCGCCGCGTCGTACGCCGCGAGCGCCGCCTTCGGCTCCATGGGATTGCCCACCACCCGCGTGCTGTCGAGCGATAGCCGCGTGACGTGCGCGGCGCGCGAGAACGCCTCGTTCACCGCCGCCTCGTTGCCGTATTCGTAATCGAAGCAGACATTGCCCGGAATCTCTGCGTAAAGCAGCGCAGCATCGCCCGCCATGGCCGCCTCGGCGTCGACCACCGCCGGCAGCTCGCGGTACTCGACCTCGATCTTCTCGGCCGCGTCCTGCGCCGCCGCGGCCGAGGTGGCGACGACCAGCGCCACTTCCTGCCCGACGCAGCGCACGCGGCCGTTCGCCAGCACATCGCGGTGCGGCTGCTTGATCATGGCGCCGCCCTTGCCGGGATAGCGCACCAGCGGCGGCTCGGTCTTGTAGCCAGCCCTGGCGGTGTCTTCGCCGGTAAGGATTTTCACCACACCCGTCGAGTTCCCGGCTGCCTGCGTATCGATGGAAAGAATGTCCGCATGCGCACGATCCGAGCGCAGGAAATGGCCGTAGAGCTGCCCCGGCAGGTACCAATCGGCCGCGAAGCGCCCGTGACCGCCCAGCAGCCGAGCGTCCTCGCGGCGGCCCTTGAAATCCTCCCTCACGCCGGCTGAGGCGTGGATTGCCAGGCGACGAACTGCCATCCTTGCGGCGTCTTCGCCCAGGCGTTGAGGAACATCAGCCTGAGCGTCCTCGGCTGGCCGTTGATCTCCGCCTCGATGTGCCCTTTGCCGGTCACCAGCGCCACGTCGCCGAAGATGCGCACCTGCTGGCCGCTGCATTTCACCGACTTGTAGCGCGTCTTGCCGGACCTCATCGACAGCAGCCAGCTCGCCTTGGTGTCCATCACTCCGGAGGAGTGCGTGTAAAGCAGCTCGTCGTGCAGCAGCTTGTCGAGCGACGCAAGGTCGCCCGAGGTCATTGCCGCGCAGCGCTTGTCCTCGAGAGCGAGGATTTCCTTTTCGGTGCTCATCTCCAGACCCCCCTGGCGGTTTCGACCACGCGCTCGAGCTTGCGCCACTGCTCGTCCTGCGACAGCTGGTTGCCGTGATGCGTGCTGGAGAAGCCGCATTGCGGCGACAGGCACAGGTTTTCGAGCGGCACGTAGCGTGAGGCGTCGTCGATCTTGCGTTTCAGTTGTTCCATCTCTTCGAGTGAACCCGTCTTGCTTGAAACCAACCCAAGGACCACTTTCTTTCCCTTGGGGGCAAAGCGCAGCGGCTCGAAGCCGCCGGCGCGCGCCGAGTCGAACTCCATGAAAAAGCCGTCGACCCGGCACGAGAACATCGCCTCGGCCACGGGGCGGCATACCGGCGCGGCAGCTTTTCCGGGTCGTCGCCGTTCTTGCGGCAGTTGTCGCGGATCTTCGGGTCGCACAGATAGGCGAAGGCGACATCGTCGAGCTGCAGGTACGTGCAGCCGGCCTTCCCGAACGCCGCCATGGCGGCGCGATACGCCGCCGCCGCGTCGGACCAGAACTCCTCCAGGTCCGGATAGGCTGCCCGCGAAATCCCGGCGCGGCCCGCGCGCAGATGCAGCATGGATGGGGAGGGAATAGTGAACTTGGCCGTTTTACCGGTGTTTTTTCTCAGGAATGAAAAATCCTCAACCATGATCGGCTTCGCATAGCGAAGCTTGCCGGTCACGGTCGGAATCGGCGGCTGCTCCTCGCTGCCGCCGAATTTCGGCCCGGGATTGTCGCGCAGCGTCACGCCCTCGAGCTGCGACAGGAAATCGAGGTGCCACCAGTCGCGGCGCAATTCGCCGTCGGTGATGCCTTCCAGGCCGATCGCTTCCTGTTTCCTCACCACCGCGCGGATCGCGCGATCCTGGATTTCCCGATTGCGTTTGTCTTTCAGCAGCCCGGGCGGGCGCAGCAGGCTCCCCACGTGGTCGGCGCGAAACGGCGGCTTCATCGCTTCAATCGGCCGTGGCGCCCGAGTCCTTGACCGCCCTGGACCACTTCTGCACCTCGTCCCTCAGGAAGGCGGCGAATTCTCCCGGCGTGTTGCTGCGCCAGTCGAGGCCGAGCTGCGCCAGCCGCTCGCGCACGTCGGGCGCGGAGAGCGCGCGGGTGATCTCGGAGTTGAGCCGGTTGACCAGGTCCTGCGGCACGGCGGCCGGCGCGAAAAACGCCGTCCAGGTGAGGTCATCGAAGCCGGAGAAGCCCTGCTCGTTCACCGTCGGCACGTCGGGCAATGCCGGCGAGCGCTGTGCGCTTGTGACGGCGATCGCTCGTACTCTGCCCGCCCGCGCGTGCGACACGGCGGGAGGCATGGACGTGCTCGAGATCTGCGTGTGCCCGGCGACCGCCGCGCCGACGGCCTGCGCCGGCTGGTACGGCACGTGGGTGATGTCGAGCTTCGCGGACATCTTGATCCGCTCCATCGACAGGTGCGTCGTCGTGCCGACGCCCGAAGACGCGTACGAGAGCTTTTCCTTGCGCGCCAGGTCGACCAGCTCCTGCAGATTTTTCACCGGCAGCGCGGGATTCACGGTGATGATGTTCGGCGTGCTGGGACCGAGGATCACCGGCGCGAAATCGGTGAACGGATCGTAGCCGGCGTTGGCGTAAAGGCTCGGATTCACGGCGAAGGCGACGCTCGTGACCAGCAGCGCGTAGCCGTCCGGCGCGGAGCGCTTCACCTGCAGGGTGGCGACGTTGCCGCCCGCGCCGCCCTTGTTCTCCACCACCACCGACTGGCCGAGCGCCTCGGAAAGCCTGGGCGCGACCAGCCGCGCGACAAGGTCGGTGGTGCTGCCGGGCGCGAAGCCGACGAGGATGTGGATCGGCTTCTGCTTCGGCCAGTCTTGCGCGTGCGCGACTGTTGCGCACACTACGAAGGCGAGGGAAGTAAGAAACCGAAGCATGAACGCACGAATGCTACCATCGTCGCCCGCGTGAATATCCTGTTCGCCAGCGAAACCGAGAGCGCCGAGCACTGGATTCCGCTCCTCGAGCGCGCGCTGCCGCGAGACCGGATCCTGCTGCGGCCTGAAGCGCCCATCGACGTCGCTCTGGTCGCGACGCCGCCGCCGGGCACGCTGGAGAATCTGCGCGGCGTGAAGCTCATCCAGTCGCTGTGGATGGGGGTGGAGAAGCTGCTGGCCGACCCGGCGCTGCCGAAGGGAGTGCCGCTCGCGCGGCTGGTCGATCCCGGTATGGTGGCGGCGATGTCGGAAGCGGTGCTGGCCCACGTTCTCGACTGGCATCGCCACCATTACGCCTATCGCGCGCAGCAGCTCGAGCGCCGCTGGCACCGGCACAGGCAATACCTCGCCGCCGACCGCACCGTCGGGCTGCTCGGGCTGGGGGAGCTCGGAGCCGACGCGGCGCGCAAGCTCCTCGCGCTCGGCTTCAATGTCGCCGGCTGGAGCAGGCGCCCGAGAGCGATGGAAGGGGTCGAGTGCTCCACCGATCTGCATAGCGTCGCCTCGATGAGCGATGCGCTGGTCTGCCTCCTTCCCTTGACGCCGCAGACGAAAGCGGTCTTGAACAAGAGTGTCCTGGGAAAAATGCGGCAGCGCGGCTGCGTCATCAACCTGGCGCGCGGCGGGCACGTGGTGCTCGCCGATCTCGTCGCGGCCCTCGATGCGGGGCACCTGGCGCACGCCTACCTCGACGTGTTCGAGCCCGAGCCGCTGCCGGCGGACAGCGCGCTGTGGCGGCATCCCAAGGTGACGATCACGCCGCACGCGGCGGCGCTCACCGATGCGCGCACCGCGGTGCCGAGGATCGTCGAGAACATCGAGCGGCTGCGCAGCGGCCGGCCGCTCCTCAACGTGGTGGACCTCGAGGCCGGCTACTGACTAAACTGGGACGCGAATTCGTGGAGGTGTCCGTGGATCCGATTTCCGATTCGACGATGGGAATTCAGCATGCCGAAGCCGCGCCGGGGTACGACGCCAGATATCTCCCGATCCGCCGGCTCACGCGCGCGCTCGCTGCGCCGCTCTCGGCCGAAGACTGCGCCATCCAATCGATGCCGGACGCGAGCCCGGTGAAATGGCATCTGGCGCATACCACGTGGTTCTTCGAGACCTTCGTGCTGGAGCCGCACCATCCCGGGTATCGCTGCTTCGACCCCGCGTATCGCGTTCTCTTCAACTCCTACTACAACACTGTGGGGGACAGGCACCCGCGCCCGGAGCGCGGCTTGCTGTCCCGCCCCAGCCTCGAGGAGGTGCTCGCCTATCGCGATCACGTCGACGCGGCCATGCGCGCCGTGCTCGCCGGCGAGCGATCGTCGCCCGTCGCCGGGCTGATCGAGCTGGGGCTGCATCACGAGCAGCAGCATCAGGAGCTCATCCTCACGGACCTGAAGCACCTGCTCTCGCGCAATCCGCAGAAGCCAGCGTACCAGAAGCAATGGCCGCTCACTGCGATCCGCGCACGCGATGCGCGGTGGATCGCTTTCGAAGGCGGCCTGTGCGAGCTCGGGCACTCCGGCGGCGATTTCTCCTTCGATAACGAGAAGCCGCGCCACCGTGTCTGGCTCGATGCGTTCCAGATCGCCTCGCATCCCGTGACCCATGGTGATTTGATCGCCTTCATCGAAGACGGCGGCTACCGCCGGCCGGAACTGTGGCTTTCGGCCGGATGGGAAGCCGTGGCTGCCCGCCGATGGCAGGCGCCCGAGTACTGGACCCAGCGCGATGGCGAGTGGCATACCTTCACTCTTCATGGCGAGGTGCCGGTGGATCCCAACACGCCGGTGTGTCACGTGAGCTTTTTCGAAGCAGACGCATTTGCGCGCTGGGCGAACGCCCGGTTGCCGACCGAGGCCGAGTGGGAGATTGCCGCGCGCGGCGCGCCACGCGCCGGAAATTTCCTCGAAAGCGGCGCCTTGCATCCGCTCGCGCTGCGCGAGGCTCCGGCCGATGGAATGCTCGCGCAGGCTTTCGGCGACGTGTGGGAATGGACTCGCAGCGACTACGGCCCGTACCCGGGTTTCAGGCCCGCCGCCGGCGCCGTCGCCGAGTACAACGCCAAGTTCATGTGCGGCCAGTATGTGCTGCGCGGCGGATCGTGCGCCACGCCGGCAAGCCATATACGCGCGACCTATCGCAATTTCTTTCCTCCCGAGGCGCGCTGGCAGTTTTCCGGACTGCGCCTCGCGCGCGACGCCTGAAGGCGCTCAAAAGCGCGTGCTGAGTCCTACGACCAGGGCCCGGTCGGCCACCAGTTGAACTCCATTCACGAACTGGTAGAGCGGCAGCTGCAGAAAGCTGTAAACCTGCAGATCCTTTGTCAGCGCATAAGCGACGCCTGGACTCAGAAATAGCGAGCGACCGCCAGAATCCTCGGCTTCAGCTTGCGCGCCGCCGTCGCGACCTTTTATCAGTGCATTCATCTGCAGCAGCAGCCCCAGCTTCTCCGTTGCCTCGTATCGCATTCCGGCGTCGATGTTGATCCGTCGCCCCGGCCGATAGTCCTCCCTCGTCGTGAACGGAACCTGAACCAGGCCCTGCACAAACCACGACAAGTCCTTCAAGGGAAGCGCCCGGCGCAAGAATGCGCCGAACAGCGCGTCGGTCGTCCCGCTGCCGGGCTGCAGTGTGCGTTCGGCGCGCTCTCCATCCGAGTTGCGCACCTTGAAGCTGCCCGTCGGCAGCTTGAGCCCGAAGAGCAACCCGGACTGTCCAAGCGCGTGCTCTCGAGTTTCCGTCGGAGAGAACTGATACCGGCCGAGCAGACGCAGGTCGCCCACCTCGGTGAATTTCCAGTTTTCCGGAGTCTGGGTGCCGTCGTCCTCGTTTTGGAGGTGGAAATGCGTGCGCCTGACGATCGGCAGCGTGGCTGTGACGCCCCAGTTCGCGTCGAAGTTGTGATCCAGCGTTCCGATGAAGTTGCGATTCACCGTCTGTACTTCATCGTGGTCGCGGGGGATTTCGCCGACGCCGATGCGCCTGCGCCCGTTCTGTACGCGGTCCTGGTTGATGTACTCGTAATGCAAATCGAAGCGAGTGCCAGGCGTGACGTTGACGCCCTGCATGCTCCATTGCGTATCGACCATGCAAAAGGCCGAGCCACACGATGCCGCCGCGCCAAGCGGCGCGCATAAAACCAAAGCCAATGAAAACTTTTTCATTGTTCCTCCCGAACTGCGGACTGCTGAAAACTGCTACGAATCCAGCGTCAGGAAGAAACGGGAGGGGCGCGCGGAGGGAAAGGTGAGAGCGGCGCGGAGCGGGGCGGAACCGCACTGGTGAGAAGCGGCAGGGATGGAGCAGATGACCGTTGCGAAGCGCAGGACGTCGGCGCGGCGTCGATCAGGTCCGGCTCGCCCGCGCGCATGCACGAGGAGCCGTGACCGCCACAACCCGGTCCGCCGTCGTCCGGGCAGTGCGAGGGTGCAACCGCTATAGCGCTGGCGGACGAAGCAGCGGCCTTGAGGGGCTGCTCGTGATTTCCGTGCGCGGCGGCGATCAGCGGCATCAGCGCGCAAACCGCCAA
>WNFT01002639.1_pt1 | contig 15355 bp, 13 predicted proteins | sample 5400191 | NCBI WGS metagenome assembly WNFT01 (sample SAMN13153359, study PRJNA577476) | soil metagenome | isolation source: 80 cm saprolite under Madrone tree | place: USA:California | collected 2016-06-14 | reverse complement strand
CATGGACCAGTCGGCCGGATGGGAAACTTGATACGGATGGTTGTTGTAGGTATTCGATTCGCTACCGGTGAGACCCTGAATAGTCGTCGGCTGTCCCGAGACTGCGTCCTTTCCGGTAAGGCCGGAGAAGCCGAGCATATGATCCAGCGATCGGTTCTCGAGCATGAGAACAAAAACGTGTTTGATGTTTTGCATGGCGTGTGAAGCAGCTTCCTGTTTTCTGGTAACTAAGTCGCAGTCATTTGGTAAACGCAAACATTCGCGATTGAAACCGCGCCTACTCAAAGATCGCGTCGAAGATTTGCGCAGGTATCGCGTCCGGGGGCGCGGACGTCAACAGCATTCGTTCGAATCGCCGATCGTGATCTCGCCGCTGCACGATTTTCCCGTTCATCTCCATCGTCACCACGGCCTGATAGGAAAACCATTCGCATTCTTTCGGATCGCGGAGATAACAACCGCGATAGCCAAGTGCGGGAGCGGATTGAACGGGACCGCTGTATGTCGGCAGCGACTCCCAAAGCGCGAGCAGATTCTCGGCAACGTTCGCTTCAATGGGCCAAGTTGGATCGGGGCGCCCCGAAAAGATCGAAGCGCCCGCGATGTGCTGGGCCGGCTCAGTTGATCTTGATGTGGCCATGCTTGACGACCATAAAGGTACAAAAGTCAGTGTACATACCTCGGTTCGCCGTGCGGGGATCCGAGATCAGATGTCCGCTGTTATCCACGTTGGTAACCTGGGTTGAGCCCGGCTTGTGCGACCAATATCCGTTTCGACCCTTGCGGTACCAATGAAAATCGACATTAGGCGCAATTACCAACGCCACGAGATGGCCTTCTTCGGGGCACTTGTTGTTGGCGCCGGGTTGATCCTCTAGCGCATCCTTCACCGCTGCGGGCTTCACAGATGCGCAGGTCAGCGCAGTATACATGGCGCCCGCGGCCCGGCCGGGTTGCGCGAAGGTATCGCTGCGGTAATTACATGCGTAGTTGTAGCAGTTGTTGTGCAATTGCTTTTGCCCTCCGTCGTTCCACCAAGCCGGTTCGTACAAAGGCGCGCACGAACAGATGATGAATATTGGGAAGGGTAACGGCTGGATCGTGAATGCGTCCCTTACGTCTTTTGCCCGCGGCAACTCTTGATTCAAGATTTTGCGGATGGCGGTCGCATCCTTGAGTTTCTTGATGTAGCCCTTGTTACTGAAGAAAAAATCCTCGAAGCCCGAATCGGAGGCGCGATGGGCCATCCCGCCGCCGACTAGATTGCCTGAGGCGACGCGGAACCGCGAGGGCAGATCCTTTGCAGCCGCTTGCGGTCCAGTTTGCTCGACGATCAAGCCGCGATAACCAAGGATCGGGGTTGCAGTCTTTTCAGCTTCATCCTGCACGAGTGACTCTGCCGGCTTCAACCGTTCGAGAACGTCCTGAGATTCCTTGGCCGAAAGCTCAACCACCGGATTTTCGCGACCGCTGAAAATGTCTATTGTGATTCGCACTGGCATGTTTCACCTCCTTCATAGTTTGTCTAGGCCAGTTGGGGTGAGAATTCCTCCTAAAGCGCAAAGTGCGCGACCAGGAGTCCGTCTCTTTGTTTCTAAGAAAATAGAGGGAGCAAGATTAGCTGCAATGCTGCCCGGTCTTGGTAAAGACACGCTATGGGTAGCGACCCGAATCGCGACCGCATCCTCGTTCTTAACCCCTTGCTTCCTTCCACGGCTGGCTTCGGGGACTATGCGACAATCGCAGGCTCGAAGGCCAGCCGGACACTTGCGAAGTGAGCCAGACAATATCCCGAATGCTCCTAGCCGTCAACAGTTTTCTGTCACTTAGCAAAGATAATGCGCCAGGAGATGCATACGCGCGAAGATTGGGAGCAATCGCGATCGTCGTCTGAGCCGATTTCAACGGAGTGCGCTAACCGAGCGAATGAAAAGTTACGGAGTTGGCTCGGGGGTCGGCAGTGGAGTAGGCGTCGGAGTCGGCGCAGGCGCTACATATAGAGCCGCATCCATCGCCGTTGGACCATCGAGTTGGGCAACGCCGGAAGCATTCTCCAGACTGACGAGCGAAGCACGACACGAGATGGTCCCGCCCTTGGTGTTTTGAGAGTTCATCACAAACTTGAAGTTAATCATCGAAGACTTGCCTGTACCCGCGAGATCCAATTTTTCGATTTGTGACGGCGTAATGGTGTAGCCGATGCTGCTGGTATTGCTATTTTCGTTTATTTGGATCACCGCTTTGATGGGCATTGAGTTGTCGGCGCCAATCGGAGGCACATCAGTGCCCGTAGCAACCGACACCGTAAATGTAGAAATGCCGGTCGCAGAGATGTTACCGGGCTGAAAGACAACGCCTCCCAGGTAAACGCTCTTCGTTGGTAGGCTTCGCGCCTTGACTGTAAGTTTATGCCGATCGCTACTGGCGATGAGAAAGATGCCAATAAGGGCCGATAACAGAAACAAACGCAATCGCATGCCGGCGACTCCCTTGTAATAGACACTCGAGTAAAAGCAAACTCAAGAATAAATTACTCCCGCCGTTGAAATCAGACAAGCGCCGAATGCGCACACAACGGCGACTGCGTTTGCGAGGCTTATGTCGCTGCGACGCAGAAGGCGAAAAGTGCAGCGGTTATCTCCTGGATGATCTTCTGCATCTCCGAATAAGGAGGGTGAAAGGGTGTCGGGTTGCTGGGGCTGCCCCATTCGATCGTGTACGAATAGACCTTCGCCTTCTTTTTGTTTACGAAGTGACGACCGAAAGCGTAGTCATCCGAGGTTCCAGCCGTCGGATACAGATCCATCGACTGCTCGACTTTGTACACGCGCCCGCGCACGGCCTGAATCGCGCTCTTCATTTTGTTTGCGAGGTTGACGGCAGTAGTCTTGTCCGTGGCGGCAATATATTCCTTGTACTTGGTGTCGCCGGCGATCCCGCGCTTGCCATTATAGGCGGCATTTTGAAAGTTCATCGAAGGGTTAGTGGTTTGATCATCGTCGTCGCCCCAACTGTAAAGGATATCTTCGCTGTAGCTGTGCACATCGATGAAGTAGCGAACGTTGGGATACTTATCGAACATCCAAACCGCGTTTTTCGTTTCCGGCTCAGAAACCGCGCTGGGGCCGATGTAGATTTGGTAGTCGCACGGATTTGTAGAGTTTTGGACAGGCGCCGTCGGATCATAATACGTCGGATAGTTCCAAAGGAAATCGTAGTTCCGATTGATGTCCACGCCGATACAACTTGGCTGCGTGTGTCCTGCCGGTGCCGGACGCCGATTCTTGCGCCACATAGCGTCGGTGGTCATGCTGTAGTTCCGCCCGTCGGGATTGCACTGCGGAAAGACATAAGTGTCTTTAGTTTCGACGATCTTTTTAATTTGCGCAGCCGTAAAGGTGTTAGTCCCGATGGTGATGCCTGAGTTCGTGGCATAAGCGTGCGTCAGTCGCTGCACGAAGTTAATGAGAATGTCCGGACTGCCCCACTCGCGCGCGTGCACGCCGCCGAGAAAATAGATTGCCGGCCGATCGCGGTTGCTGCCTTTGCCGATCTTAAGCGCATGACAGGTGCGCTTCTCCCAGGTTTGGTTTGGAAGCGTAATAAGCGACGTAAACGTGTCGTTCGGTGAGGCAGTGACTGCGGCGAGCGCATCTTCAACTTCCACTACATTGAGATAATGGGCGATTTGCGCGACAGGGACGACTTCAGCCGCCACGGCTTTTTTTGAAACTTTGCTCACCTCCTTCTGACGCGCTTTGCCTTCCTTGTCCAGATCTTCGTACCTTTTGATTTTGTAACCGGCCGACTCCAGCGTACGCAGTTGTCGGCCGTTCGCGTGCGCATCGACTCGGTAGCCTTTGGCCAATTTCTCAACCGTGTGCCGCGCAACGTGGACCTTGTACTTGCGCACGAGGTCCGCCATGGCGTTGTAATCTCGTCCGGTGATTTTGACGTGGTATCGTGGCATCGGATTCTCCTTTGTTATTGTCTTACGTAATCGATTTCCAACAGGCGCGATGCGACCGAGTTCAGCCAGTCACTTGGAAGAAGAACGGATCGATCGAAATACGCACCGGCTTGGTGTTATCGACGCCAAGAAACGTGTTGCTCGTCCAGTTTGCATTCCGCTGATAGACGACGCCGTTCGGAAAATTCGATTTCTTCGGCGTGTTGTTCGCTGAAAAGATGCCGTAGAAATCCTTATCCACGGCCATCAGGGCAGTGCTGACAGAGCGGCGACGCTGCTGCCCGGAGAAAGAGCAAGAACTTACCAAGTCACAGGTGCGTCCGGCGGTCCGATGTCAATGGGATGATCCGGCGACACATCAGCGACACCGTCGACCGATCTCACTTTTTCGACAACGTCGTCGCTAGCAGTCCCAGTAATCGAACCTATCTCGTCAAGTACTTGATCGACTGAGAATCCCGCTTTGGCCAGTTTTTTACTGACCTCACTGATTGGTCGATCCGGTGACGTTGTAATGATCCATTTCTTGGATTTGGGCATTGCGCACCTCTTCACGTAAGCGTACCCGCCGAGAAAATGCTCTCGGCGGGTACCATGTTAGCGCACTTTGGCTATTTATGGTGCTTGCACCAGACCTGAGCCGACGCGTGCCGGTGGGAATGGCAGATGCCTGGCAGATGCTTGCAACTTTCTCCAAAGATTTATGCCTCGAAGTGCGGCAGACGTCTCGGCCCACAACGCGGCACATCCAGCGACGTGGGGGGTGGCCATGCTGGTACCGCTTATTGTGTTGTACCGGACCGGTCTGGGCCAAGAAGAGAAAACGTCCCGGCCGGGCCCTGCAATTTCGATTTTCCCAAAGTTGGAGAACGAGGAAGGACTCAAATTCTTATCAAGCGAGGCCACGGACATGATCGTCGGAGAGTTCGCCGGCGCACCTGTCGCTCCCCCGGCGTTACCCGCCGCGGCGATGATTAAGCAGCCGTTGTTCAGCGCAGCCTGTCCGGCGGCTGTATAGGCCGGTTGTACGCCGATCTGCGCGCCAAGCGACATTGAGATCACCGGGCAGCGGTTAGCGACTGCCCAATTCATGCCGGCCAACACACCAGCTTGAGTGCCAGAACCTGAGTTGCTCAACACCTTCCCGCTAAAGATCGACGCCCGGAAGCCAATGCCGTAGCGCGGCGTAGTGCCCGCCGGCGTTTTGGGTCCCGTGGCTGTGCCGGTTGTGTGCGTGCCATGACCATGAAGATCCTGCACCGGCTGGCCAACAAACGTTTGACTAGTGATCGGGCGTCCCACAAAATCCGGATGACCCAAATCGAACCCGGTGTCGAGTACGGCTACCTTGATGCCGAGGCCGCTCCGCGCGCTTGGTGGAACCTTACACGCGATTAGTCCCCAAGTTGCGCCTAGAACCTGCGCATCTACTTCCGTTCCTGCCTGTTCGGGTCTTCCCTCGAGCAGGTCCTTGGCAATCGTCTCTGCTGCTCGAAGAAAACCGTGCAGGTACTCAGCGGGAGTGCTGACAGCGAACATGAAGTGCTCGGGGTCGATTGATTCGATGGGGCTATCGGCAGCGCCCTCCATCTGCGCGCTCATGCCGCGCGCCTGGGCTGCGCCACCGCCTAGCAGAGCTACACCGATTTCGGGGAACGCGACGGCGTCAGCATCGCCTACGCTTTCCAGCGTGACTGCTTGATCCGTATATTCTCGCGCGTCGGCGACTCGCATCCCTTGGGCTCCGAGAGATTGCATACCCTCCTCTGCTGCGCCTTCCTTAAAAGTGACTAGATATCTCCCTGTTTCGAAGCTATCGTCGCCGCGTTCGAGGGCAGCGAGCAGCATCTCTTCCACTGTTGACGAAGCCAGACTAGCGCCTGTTGCGCCCTTTGTTTTCGTACCACCTTTTTTCGTTGCCATAACTGGTTCCTCCCGTAGCGCCGGAATGAAACCGGCAGGTTGTACTGAAATGAAAAGTTTCAAAGTTAAGGGTCTAACCAACCCTAGCGGTCCCGAGTCGTGCAGCGGCGAAGCGTTGACAGAGGAACGTGGAGGTGGCTATCTCGAGCGAGCACCCTTCTAGTTGAATACTTCAGCCGACTCTTCGGATGAAGTTAAGCTTTCTTCAAAGGTAGTCTAACAATTGCTGCTCATGCGTGTCTGTTCAATATTAGACAATCAGGTCTTGATCTTGAGAAATTCTAGTCATCGTCACACTTACAGACTGGTCACGTCGCACGGAAACTGAAAGACAAGGGACGGCGCGTCAACCATTCTTTCAGAGCATTTCCGCAGTAGCAGGGACTTTGACCTGCGTTGAAGTGAAAGCCATCGCCCAATTGACCCATGTCGAAAGAATAGAGTTCGACGGGGAGGAGAATACCTTCGGCCAGAAGTAACAGCGCCAAGCTATTGTTTCGGCGATGGGGAGTCGCGATTTATCCGACCATGTTGGCTGCGAGCGAGCTTTCTGTATGCACTACGATCTCTATCGTGTTGCCGATACCACTGCGCTAGTTCGGCCCGGAGATCACGCGCCAAACAAGCGTGTGGAGCTAATATTTTCAAAGATGGGCGGCGATAAGCTCGGGGTAAAAATATTACTTGGCCCACGGGATCGCCGACAGTAATGTGAACGGAGTGACCGGCGGGAGGTTGGCGAAAGACGAGATTGACATAGCTGGCGTACCAGTCGGTTTCGACTAGGCCTGAGAGCAAGGTCACACCTCCTGAAGAACGATTGATTGCCGGCAAGAACAAAGTGTCCACTTCTGCCGGAGTGCGCCAGATGTAGGGTAGGTGTAGCTTGAAAAGATCGAGCTGATCATGCCGGTCGAAGAAGCTGATTCCCGGTTGCCGTGGAGCCATCCAACCACTTTTTCGATCGTCAAGTACATCCAACGTGAAAGCATTCTTGCTGAAGCAGCAGCTTGGATCATCCTTCACATAAAACACAGCTTCGTTTGCTCCACCTTTCGTCTGCCGAGGGTGCGCTAACGGTGATCTGAATGAGTGGCCATCTGGTGGAACCTCACTCAGGGCGCACAGGCCGAAGGAAATCGGCGATTTGATCAGGAACCCAAGCGCAGCTGCGGCAGTGAAGGGCAGGCAATGCTCTTGCACTCCGTAGCCTGCCGGCACGTGGGAGCGTGTTGCGGCCGGCGCGGCCACAGGCAGAGCCACCGTAGAGACGAGAGGAAAGATTTGCACCTCGAGCATATTTGTCTCCTTTTATGCCGTTTGGGTTCGGGCGAGTACCAAAGCACTCCTAACGACCCCGAATTAGTAGCTGGTTTGTTTGAGATTTTCGGGAGGTCCTGAGCGAGTAGACCTGCACCGAGCGAAGACCGATTTACGCCTCTAAGGCGATTGTGTATCGTACCAATATTCGGGTCTGGCCGTATACTATGTAAGTTCTCAAGTTCTGTCTGTTCAATATTGGACAATCTCTCCAAGCAATCCCGTCCTGCAGTTTTGTTACTGAGGCGAAAACAGATGACGTTATTCTGACCTACGGTAAGAGTCAGTGCCCCCGATGAACGCATCCTGTAGGTCCGTTGCACTTGTCAATACCGGTAAGAAGATCGATGATCGGAGTGGATAATATGGAGTTCTGTCGACTTCGCTTAGAACTCAAGTCGGTTTTTTTGTCAACCAAGAATGAGAGTAGAATTGGACATCTTTAGTGGTCGCCCAAATCCCACTTGGGAGATGTCGCCCGAGGAAGCGGCCGAATTCCACAAGCGACTGACTACCCTAATTAGAACTGAGAAGCCCTCAGACCCGCCGGGCCTTGGATATCGGGGATTCGTGGTCTCGAACTCGGACGCCCTAGCGGGAACACGCGCCGAGATACGCGTGTGCCAAGGCGTGTTAACAATTAAAGAGAACGGAAGCTATGGTTATTACAAGGATCTAAACGAAATCGAGAAGTGGCTCCTTCAACAAGCTCGCGGGCGTGGCTATGGAGACATCCTGATTGGAGTGGGCTAAGACGAACAATCAGATCGGGACATTCTACGTAATCTTGCAGCCTAGCTAACCTTCATTCCTTTAGGCGAATATCGATAGCCACAGAAGATCGTATAATTTCCTCGGTCGCAGTTCTGGGGGTTTAGTGCTCCTCCAATGACGCGGCCTCTATTGTCGGTATTCCTTGCCGGTGTCGATCCTGGCTTATGTCCCCAAAAACCGTTCGAGTGCAACCGGTAGCACTCTCCCTCCTAATCCGACTGAGGATCAATTAGATCAATTGCGAGAAGTGTATGCCGGATCGCAATGTTTGTCTGTTCAATATTAGACAGTGGGAGAGAAAGTTCGTGTCCGTGAGTAAGAGCCGTCAAGCCGCATTGAGATAATTGGCAAGCTTTTTTTCATTGACGATTAGATGGTGATCCGAACTCATCTCGATCAAGCCCAGGCCACGAAATCTGCCGAGGAAGTGGGTGACTCGCGGGCGAGTCGTGCCGACCATCCGCGACAAGTCTTCATGAGTGATTTTGTATTCGATGCGAGTGCTGAGAATATTTGGCTTTCCCAGTTTGCGAGCCAGCAGTAACAGCGTCTCTCCCAATCGATGTTCGCTATCGACGGTGAGGATCGTGGCGATGATTCGTTGCTGCTCGGATATGCGCGTGGCCAGATGTTGAGCAAAGCCCTCCAGCAAGGAATGATTGTCCAAGCAGTCGAGAAATACCTGGCCGGGAATTGATTTCAAGACAGTCTCTTTCATCGCTATGGCTGCCTCCAGCCGTGAATTTAATCCAGCCAAGCACAACTCTCCGAATACGTCACCGGCGGTATGAATTGCCAGCAGACATTCCTTCCCTTCCGGAGAAAGCATCAAGAGTTTGATCTGGCCGGACTCTATGAAGTAGACGATGTCGGCCGAATCCCCGCTTACATAGACCGGCTGGTGACTGGCGACTCGAATCGTGCGCAGATTTACTTGCCTCTCCAGCGACTTGCGAAGTAGTTGTCGGAAATCGTTCGTCTTTAAGAATCGTCGGAGCATTAGACACTGCAGCAGTTATCGATGGCTGGCTCTGGGAGTATGCGAAAGTCGCAGGCTCTGCGGACCAACCGTTAATGCGAGGGGGCGAAAGACTATCGCAATCCGTGGATACAGTCAATTGTTCTGCGGTTGTTCTTGCAAGCGCCTTTAAGCGGATTGAAAAAGTGGCTCGAAAGTTAGCTCAGACTTTGCATCATTTGAGGGGCTTGCGCCAAAGGAGGAAGTGCGAGAATATCCTTGATCGCCTGAGTGTAAGACAGATTCCTTTCTTGAATCGAAACCGATATGGAACGCAGAACTACCAGTTGGTTCAGTTCGAATTTGCAAATGGAGATGCCGCTCGTCGCGTACGGCCATGCGGGCCAGACCCTGCTGATGCTGCCCACGGCCGCGGCGGATTATCTGGAGTACGAGAGGTTTTATCTGGTCGATGCCGTCAAGCCTTTTATCGACGCGGGTCGCATTCGAGCCTATTCAATCAACAGCGTCAATCGATACAGCTTGCTCAACGAGCAGATGCCTCCAAAGCTGAAGGCCGAATTGCTGACTCGTTATGATCGGTACATCGCAGATGAAGTGCTGCCGTTGATTCGAAATGAAAATGGCCCGGATGCGCCTCCCATTACGACTGGAGCGAGTCTCGGCGCATTTCTCGCCGCAAACGAATACTTCAAACATCCCGATTTGTTTCGCGGGGTGATTGCGATGAGCGGAAGCTACGACATTCGTTCGTACCTAAACGGTTACTATGATGACAATGTCTATTTCAACAACCCAGCGGATTATCTCTCAAACCTCAACGACGAAAACTACCTATCGATCCTGCGCCGAGCCGATTCGATCTACATTCTCTCCGGCCAGGGCGCGTACGAAGATCCAAAACGCAGCCGGCAACTCTCAGACATTCTGAAGAGCAAAGGAATTCCGCACACGCTGGATTTGTGGGGTGCGGACGTGAATCACGACTGGCCCTGGTGGCGCAAGATGCTGCCGCATGTCTTAGGACGTATTGTTGGTTAGAGGCGATCCGTGAGTCTGAAGCTTGAAGTCTTATACGACTTGGCATATTGTCTCGCCTCGCAAGACTAAACGGGTTGGTCCTCAGAGCCTGGATTTGTTGAATCCCGCTGTACCAGCCTCAAGTATTTACCCAAGGAGAATAAGGTTATGGATGCTATGTCGACAGCTGGTCTGATCGTTAGCGTTATCGGCGGGGTTCTGGGCGGATTTTCAATTGTCGTCACGTGGAAGTTATATCAGGCCAGTATGAAGGGTAATCTTCAGACAGTTACCCTACTTGCGGAGATCAAGACGTCGTCGCATACGACGGAGGTTACGTCAACAAGGTTTACGGAACGACTAGTTGGAGCGCTGGTTGAGCTGTTGGGGCGGGACGTGAAATCAAGTTTGGTTGTTGGTCATGCCACCTTGCAAGAACGTATTGACTTCGTGCTAAGACAAGCGCTCTCCAATCCAGAAGATGAGTCAGCCAAGCGTGTACGAGACCTTGTTCAGAAAGAACTGGCAAGTGCATTCCGAACGATGGAGTTTCAAACGGCTTCTATCACGCGTTTGCCGGAGTCCGAGGTCGTCGAACGTCGGTTAGGAACAGCGACAGTAGTTGCCCCGGGCTTGGCGACTCTGATCAAATGGATTCTCAAGCATGACAGCTATCGATTTCTATCTGTTAAGTTTCTCCGCGAGAAAGTGTTTGGAAGGGACGCAGTAGTTCAGGAGGCGCTACAGTTCGCTAATGATAACGGGATTCTTGAAACGTACGATGAGCCTAACCCGAAAAACCCTGCGTGGCCCACAAAGGCGTGCAGACTCCAGAAGGATCATCCAGTAGTTCAGGGAATCCTAGGCGAAACGGGCAGCCTTCAATAATAACGATTTCACACATTGACGCAAGCGCGATTTCTGATTATCCTATGGGTGATTATTCTAATAACATGGCCTCCTTCGGGAGGCCTTTTTTTATCTCAAATGAGACCCGACACCGCGCTAGTCTTATCGAATCGTCGGTTCTTCGCTTACTCGCTGAGTTCTTGCTCATCCCGGCGGTCCATCATCGCCCTTCTTTCCTTTCTTCTTTGCCGGTTCAGCCTCGCGCGGACGACTCTGCGCGGGGGTCGCAGCGGGAGCGGCCGGCTCAGTCTTCTTTGGTGTTTCTGTTGTGGTGCGCGGTTCGGCCGGCAGATCGACCTTAGGCGCGGGCGGCAAGGTTGTATCCTGAAGCTTGGGCGTCGTCATGGCGTTCGGATTTGAATTCGGTTTCGCATTCTCGTCCGTCTTGTCCTCGTCTTCGTCGGCAGTCATCTGCGCGCGCTCCAAGGCCAGCTCACGCTGGCGCTGCTTGTACATCTCCTTCATGTCTTCAGGCATTGATGGCGCCTTCGTAAAATCTTCCTTCGGCTTGTCCTTCAAGAAATCTTTCATGAAGTCGATGAACAAGGGGAGCGCTCCATGCGCGCCGGTCATGTCGTTGCCAAGCGGCTTCTTCCTGCCTGGATAGCCCATCCACACGCCGGTCACATAAGTAGGTGTGTAACCGAGAAACCAAACGTCGGTATGATCGTTCACAGTTCCCGTTTTGCCGGCGAGCGGCACGCCGAGCACTTGCGCGGCCGACGCAGTGCCGCCCTGCACCACGCCGCGCATCATCGAAACCATCGTGAGCGCGACATATTCGCTGATGACTTTGTAGGTGGTCTTTTCCCATTCTTCCAACACCGCGCCATCGCGATCGAGCACCTTGCGAATCATGTGTGGGTCGACGCGAATTCCTTTGTTGGGGAAAGTCGAATAAGCCGAAACCATCTGGTCCAGCGGCACTTCAGTGGCGCCCAAAGCAGAGGGAAGATAAGGCGCCATGGGCACTTTGATGCCGAAGCGACGCACCATCTGGGCCCCAGTTTGAATACCCACGGTTTGCAGCAGATGCACCGCGGGTATGTTCATCGAGTGCGCTAAAGCGGTCTTCAGCGGCAGGTCGCCATTGCCGAGAGAGCCATCATAATTGTGAGGCTGCCAGCCGTTAATATTGATAGGCGCGCCGCTCACGATCGTGTCCGGCGTCATGCCCCACTCAATTGCCGCAGTGTAGATGAACGGCTTGAATGCCGAACCGGTTTGACGATAAGCCTGGACGGCATTGTTGAATTTATTGGTCAGAAAATCATAGCCGCCGACCATGGCAACGATCTCGCCCGTCTTGGCGTTGAGCGTCATCATCGAGCCTTGCACGCCAGGGACCTGATTCAACTCGACCTTCAAATGCCGGGTCTTCTTATCCAACTCTTTGATGATGAACTCCGCGAGATACCCGGGCTTGAATTCGTTGCGAGGCTGACGCTTGCCCCAGCCCATGTCCCCGCCGTTGACGATCGCGGTGTAATTACCAAAACGGACCGTGGCTTCGTCTTTGCCTGGATCGACTTTGGTAACGAGGCCCATCAGGTAACGTCCCGGCGTGTAATCGTTGCGGTACCAGTCGGGATATTTGTAACTGGCAAGTTCTTGTGACGTCGGAGGCCCTGCGCCATTGTTCGCCGCAGTCGGAATCATCGCGTAAGACGAGTGCCAACCGGCGTGCGACTTGTCGTACCAGCGCAGGCCTGCGCGCATAACTTCGTAAGCTTTCTTCTGCGCCGCCACGTTGATGCTCGTGTAAACGGAAAGTCCGGTTTGCGCCACGCGCGTCGTGTACTTGTCTTCCAAATCCTGGCGGATATATTCGACCGGATAATCGAACGCGGGAGACAGCGCTTGCGGCGCCTGGTAGTAAGCCGAGTCAGCAAGTTGAATTGGTTTCGCTTTGGCTGCCTCGACCTCGGCTTGCGACGCGAAGCCTGCCTTGGCAATTTGATCGAGCACGAGGTCGCGACGCTCTTTTGCTCTCGTGGCGTTTGCGGTAGGAGAGTATTCGCCTGGTGCTTTCGGAATTCCCGCGAGTAGTGCCGCTTCCTCGAGCGTCAAGTCTTTCGCTTGCTTGCCAAAGTAGGTCTCTGCTCCCGCTTCGACCCCGTACGCGTTTGCACCCAAGAAGATGTGATTGGCGTACAGCTCCATGATTTGGTTTTTCGTGTAGTACCGCTCGATTTGCAGCGCTAAAACCCACTCATTCATTTTGCGCTTGAGCGTTTCTATGTTCTTTCCCCTTACCTCTTCGCGCGTGATAAAAAGGTTCTTGGCAAGCTGTTGAGTCAGCGTAGACCCTCCCTCAGCTTTCTCGCTGGTGAGATTCTTCCACGTGGCGCCGACGATACGAATTGGATCGATGCCAACGTGATCGTAAAAGCGCACGTCCTCGACCGCCAGAATCGCGTTTTTCATCATGGGCGGAATCTCTTCGAACTTCAGCGGAATGCGCTTTTCGAGCGCGAACTCACCAATGAGGGTCTTCTCGTCATCCGCGTAAATGCGCGTGACGATGCTGGGCCGGTAAGTGGCAAGCGCGGCAACTTCGCTGGCGGCCTGCGAATAATTGAGCTGATAGGCCGCTATGATGCCGCTCAGTCCACCGGCCGCCAGCGCCAACAGAATCACTGCCGGAAACCAGAACCGGCGCAGAATATGTTTGCGCTCACCCGGAGGGGCGGTGACGATTGCCTGCGGTGTATACGATTTCAAACGGGAAACAGGGGGTTTTGCTGACATAGGATTTTTGACCTCTAATTCAAACCTTGCCTCAAAGTTGCTCCCACAACAATGTGGACAGCCACAGTTTCGTCGCGATCGACTTGGGAGAGCGTCAGTAATTATAACCTATGCGAAGATTGGTTTCGAGATCACGAGACGCGATTGAATGATGGTGGATTTGGCGATTCAATAAACGAGATTCGCCCCAAAGTTAGGAATGCCGCCCTCCGTCACGACGGCCAAGAGCGAGTACGCTTAACTCTTTGCCCTTAGCTCTTAGCCCTTGGCTCATTCATATCTCAGTGACTCGATGGGATCGAGGCGCGCGGCTTTCCACGCGGGCCATAATCCAAAGATCATGCCGATGCCTACGCTGGCCAGAAAGCCGGCCGCCGGCGCCCACAGGGGCACGTACGACGGCATGATCAGTTTCACCAACAGGGTCAGCAGCCAGCCAATCCCCAAGCCCACGAAACCTCCAAAACCGGTCAGCGTCATTGCTTCGATCAGAAATTGCCACAGGATGTCTTTGCGGCGCGCGCCGATGGCCTTGCGGATGCCGATTTCACGGGTGCGTTCGGTCACCGAGACCAGCATGATGTTCATCACACCGATGCCGCCCACCATCAAGCCCACGGATGAAATCACGACCATGGCGAGGGCGATGCCGCCGGTGATCGAATGAAAAGTACCGATGAGCGCTTCGGTAGTCTGTATCCCAAAGTTATCGGGACTCCCGAAAGGCACCTGCCGGCGAACGCGCAGCGTGTCGGTCACCTGATCCATGGCTTCCTGCATCATTCCCGGTTTGGCCACGGCCAGCACGTAAACGTCCTCGGAGTTGGGTTTCAGTTTGCGCGCCACGTTGTAAGGCAAGTAGATGACATTGTTCTGATCATCGCTGCCGCCACTGAAGAGAAACTGCTCGCGCTTTTGCAGTACGCCGACGACTCGATACTCTTCGGAGCCAATCTTGAGTGTGTCGCCCACGGGTGAGCCGAAACGAAAGAAATCGTCGGCCACTTTTGAGCCTATCACGCAGACGTTTTGATTCTGATCGTTTTCGAATTGCGAAAAAAAGCGCCCCTCGGCAATGACTTGTGTACCAGCCTTCTCGAAATCCGGCAGCGTACCCTGTAACGCGACCGAGGCCGAGGTCTTACCGCCGCCGCTAACCAGAATCTTCTGGCCGAAGAAGTTGTTCGTGATTTCCAGAAAGGGCACCGCAACTTCAATGGTCGGCAGTTTGGAAAGCACGATCGCGTCATCGTAGGTCAAAGGCTTGCGCATGCGCTCTTCGCGCGAAAGCCGCCCGACGTGAATGCCCGGATTGTACTTGCTGATGTACATCGAGCGCGTGCCGAACGATTCGACCTCTTTGGTGAAGGCCGTATCGATACCACTGATAATCGAGGCAATGAGCATCACCGTGACGACACCAATGATTACGCCGATGACGGTGAGGAATGAACGGAGCTTATTCGCCCGCAGCGTGCCCAGCGCCATCCAGAGGTTTTCTAAGATGTCAGATCTGAAGAGTTTTATCATTTCGTTACAACCACGAGATTATCGTTCTTGTGGGGACGACCATTGCAAATTGCAAATTGCAGAGCCTCTTGCAAAACCCAGCGAGGCGTCAATTTTTGCAAAAAAAGAAAGACTAGTGACACAACCTGAGTCTGATAGAATGAGGTTTGTTAGAACACATCCGGACAGACAAAGGAGAG
>WNFT01013215.1_pt1 | contig 15357 bp, 12 predicted proteins | sample 5400191 | NCBI WGS metagenome assembly WNFT01 (sample SAMN13153359, study PRJNA577476) | soil metagenome | isolation source: 80 cm saprolite under Madrone tree | place: USA:California | collected 2016-06-14 | reverse complement strand
TCTCCACGGCCAGGTATTGCGACGAGAACGCCTCGTTGACTTCGACACGGTCCAGGTCGGACAGGCGCAAATCGGCGCGTTTGAGCGCCTGGCGAATAGCCGGAGCGGGGCCGATGCCCATTATCTCCGGCGGGACACCGACGATACCCCAGGAGAGCAGCCGAGCCGTGGGCTTCAGGTTATGCTGCTGTACAGCGTCTCCCGTCGCCAGAATGACAACCGCGCCCGCGTCATTGATACCACTGGCGTTACCAGGAGTGACGACGCCGCCCTTGCGGAAGCGCGACGGGAGCTTCGCCAGGGCCTCCATAGAGGTATCACGAATGCCCTCGTCCTGCGTTATCTCCACGGGATTGCCCTTGCGATCCTTAACTATGACGGGCACGATCTCTTCTGCCAGCCTGCCTGCCTGTTGGGCGCGACGAGCGGCTGTCTGGCTACGTAAAGCATATTCGTCCACCTGCTCGCGGGTCAGTTCATACTGTTCGGCAAGGTTTTCAGCCGTGATTGCCATACCACAACCACAGTAGCTATCCACCAGGGCCTCCCACAGGCTATCTTCCAGCTGGGGAGCCTGGCCTAACTTGTAGCCCGTTCGCGCGCCACGCAGCACATGCGGAGCCTGTGTCATATTCTCAGCGCCTCCGGCCAGCGCAATCTGACCCTCGCCCAATTGCAGCATTTGAGCGGCGTTGACAATAGCCTGCAAACCAGAACCACACAGGCGATTGACCGTTAAAGCGGGAGTCTCGATAGGCAATCCAGCTTTAAGCGCTACATGGCGTGCAAAATAGATGGCATCCCTGCTCGTCTGAATTACGTTACCCATAACTACCTGGTCGATCAGTTGGGGATTCACTCCACTCCGCTCAATAGCTCCCTTGGCGGCAATGACGCCCAGGTCGATAGCGCTGATATCAGAGAGGGAGCCCTGTAATACACCTACCGGGGTTCTGGCCCCATCAATGATATAGATATCCTGCATGGTTGGTTTCTCCTGTCTTGGTGAAACGACGGGACGACATGCTTTAGTTTAGCACCCGGAAGAGGTGAGCCGCAAGCAGAAAGGGCATCATCAAGGTATTCACAAATGATTAACAAAGCTGTGACGCTCCCATCCCTTCGAAAGGCATGGGCTTCCAGGCGAAACCGCTCGCGTCGTTGACCACTCCCCAAGGGGACCAGCAGGGCTGGTGGCTGAGACACTGCGCACACCTGGACAACTCTGGTGCGAGCGGGTTGCCCCTCCCAGAGGCCCGCGTCCGGGCGGACTACGACGTTCCACCGGGCGACAGCTCTTTATCCTGCCGCCTGTCCCGCAAGGGACCGGGCCGTCGATACGTGAGCGAAGTCGGATAGCCAATCCGTGAACCAAAAGCAAGGGGATGCATGTTCATGCTCCCCACGATATCTCGGTGGCCCACAAAGCCACAGCGCCGACAGGTCCAGTTGCGCCCTTTCGGCTTCTTCTTCCAGTCACAGCGTGGACAGCGGCTGCTGGTTCCTCGCTCACCGCCGCTGAAGCACACGATGCCGACCCGTTCACACTTCTCCTGGAGGTACCGCTTATCCGTGCCGTACTCCCACTGGCTCATACGCTGGTTATGATGGCGTCCCTTGCTCTGGCTGCGCACCCCATGCGGATCACCCACGTAGAGCGTCTGCACCTCTGTGGTACGGCAGAAGTCCACCACCTGCCGCGTGCCCTTGTGCCGCAGGTCCCGCACTCGCCGTTCCTTCCTGCCCCGTTCGCGCTCGCGTGCATACTGCAAGCGCCGCCAGCGCTTGGAGCCTTTCTGACATCGGGACTGCAAACGGGCAAGCTGACCGAGCGTCTTGTTGTAGTGCCGCTTGATGGTGCGTATGCCCCGCCCGGTGACAATCAGCCCCTTGCCCGTGGAGGTCGTCACAGCGACCTGGTGGATTTCGCCCAAATCGGCAGCCGCCTGCACCGGTTTGTCAGAGCTGGCCACGGCAGAGGCGGCAGGCGAGGCAGAAACTACCAGATGCAACTCATAGCGGCCATTCCAGACCAGGGAGACCGCTCCCACGTGGTCAGGCAAGTCAGACAGATGGAATGAGCAGGGTTTGCGCCCTCGGCCCATCGGGAGGATGAGGCGCTGGCCTTGCCGCGAAACGGCCTGAGCAGGCCAATGCACGGTCATGTACTTCTTGGGATGATGGGGGTAGCGATGGCGCGGGTTGCTCTGGCGCAGTTGCTTGATCGTCTCGACGTTGGCCAGAAACTGCTGGCAGACCATCTGGATCGATTGACTGTGCAGTGCGTATCTCCCGCCCTTGGTTTCGCGTTGCAAGTCATCTCGACTCGGCCAGGGCATACGCCCATACCGAGCCTGTTGATGCCGCTCGACACAGTACATCCACACCCGGGCAGCTTCCATCTGCGCCGCCTTTAGGCGTGTGCGGGTCCGCCGGTCGAGATCCTTGAGTGGATAGATGCGTACGGTTTGCATGACCATTCTGTCTCCTGCATGCTGTGTACACACCTTATCACAAACATCCGTTCTAGTCAAGAAGGAGACGACACCCAGCGGAAGACAAGCTCTTCCTCCCGCTCACCCCCTCTTCTCCAGGTACGGCGCTTTCACCTCCATCCCCTTCTAGGGGATGGGACTTCCCGTGCCGCTTGCTTAAATGTCGATGAATCCCCGTTACAAATGAGGTTTTGTATGCTATAATTTCTATAAGCTCAATCATCAAAAAAAGCAAAGCAGTGATGATTGCGCAGGCTACATCTCAGGCTACATCTAAGGAAGGAGGCACATCAACCCACATAATTCATAGGCTATACTTCACTATTCTCTGTTAGCATTGTGTGAAGTCTTTCGCCCGCCCTGGGCGATCCTGAACCCATCCATAACATTTGTGATGGGCGACCTATCCTACCTACTCTTGCAGGCACCGCGGCCTGCGACAAGCAGATGCATAGGGCTAAACGCCATGTTTACCCAACATGCACCGAGTGTGTACATGTATTGCTAGTCTTTTAATGAAAGGTGGGAACCTTTAATGGCAGATGTTTCAGTTCAGCGCGCTGCTTCCGCAGCGCCAGCCGTCTCCAACCCCGGTCCTGTCGGCCTTAGCGCCTTCGCACTCACTACATTCGTCCTCAGTGCTTCTAATGCTGGTTTCATCGTCGCACAAGGTACGGGAGGGGCCATGGTTATTGGCCTGGGTTTATTCTACGGTGGCCTTGCCCAATTAGGTGCCGGCATGTGGGAGTTCAGGACCGGCAACACTTTTGGCGCTACCGCTTTTTCCTCTTATGGTGCATTCTGGATTTCGCTCGCCTTCTCTTCATTGCCCATATTCGGAGGCAAGAGCCTGGCTGAATTAGCTGGCGGCACCGCAGTTGGTGTCTACCTGCTGGGTTGGACGATCTTTACCGCCTATATGTTCCTGGGAACGCTCAGGCAGACTGGCGCCTTGGCTGGGGTATTCCTCTTCCTGACCCTTACCTTCTTGTTCCTCACTATCGGGGCGCTGGGAACATCAACCAGCATGACGCAGATCGGTGGCTGGCTGGGCATCATCACCGCTGTTGTGGCCTGGTATACTGGAGCGGCCGGTGTTCTCGCCGCAACCAATTCGATGATCAAGTTGCCCACGTTCCCTATGGGCTAGTGTTAGTGTAGTTTGCAACGTGAGTTGCGCTTGAAGGCCTTTGGCTGCAAGCGGTGAGCAGGGATAACAGGGTCAGAAAGCCTGTATTAGCTCAGAAGGTAACTTTTCTGGCTTCCCTCCTTGCCACGAAGTGGCCGAAGGCTTTCAGGATTGTTTGTTGCATTTATTTAGCCTTCCTTCCTTTCTATTTGCCACCAGCAGTTTCAACCGCTTCCTGAGTTGTCCCACCGCGCAACAGCCATGCGAGCGCAACCGCCAGGAGACCACCCAGAACACGAGGGATAGCGCGGGGTTCATCGAAGCCCGCTGATTGGTCCGCCAAATAGCCCATCGAGCGCAATTGTGCCCCCCCCACAGCTACTGCGGCATTGTGACCAACTATGCTATGATTCGTAGCAGAAGCAAGAATCACTGTAATCAGAAAAAAAGTAAGGATGACCTCGAATATCACCGACATAAATATTCCAGAGTAAGGAAGGCGAACAAGAAGACCAACAGGCCAGTGTTAAGATGCATTAAGAGCGTGCCAGGATGAAATTTGCCAGAACGACGAGCAGGGCGACCGCAAGGGTCGCCCTGGCTACACTGGTCAAATTTGATTGACCACTTATCGCCCCTCAAACTCCGCTCGCAAAGGTGCAATCACTTCCTCTGCCAGCCGGTGTGCAATTCCTTCTGGGTAGGGCGCACGCAGGTTCAGGATAATATGGTTGGCACCCTCCGCAATATAAGGGCGCATACCATCGCGTGACTCAGCCATATTGTTATAATTGATCGGCCATTGGATGGAACGCTCAATGGTCGCCGGATCACGCCCAATTTCCGCACAGTGGCCGTTAAGGACTTCATTTTTGTGGCGGAACGCGTCGATACCACCGCCGACAAAGTTCCAGACATCGGCATACTTCGCCACGACACGCAGCGTCAATTGCTCTCCGCCGCCTCCAATGACGAAGGGAGGATAGGGTTTCTGGACGGGTTTGGGTTCGCAGCGTGCATCTTTGAGTTGATAGTATTTGCCGTCAAAATTGGCCACGGTTTCCGTCCACAGCAGCTTGACTACTTCACATGCTTCTCCCAGGCGACGGATGCGCTCGCCCGGTTTATAGAGCGGGATGCCATACATGCTGCACTCAAGTTCATTCCATCCTGCTCCAATACCGAAGTCCAGGCGGCCATGAGAAATCTGGTCCACAGTTGCCCCTATTTTTGCCAGCACAGCCGGATGGCGGTAAATATTGCCTGTGACCATCAATCCGAGGCGCAGGCGCTCTGTTTTTGCCGCAAGTGCTCCCAGGAGCGTCCAACCCTCCAATTGTGGTCCCGTTGGGTCGGGACCGAGCGGGATGAAGTGATCAAAAGCCCAGGCATGCTCTAAACTGGGAACAGTGTCAGCCTCAAGCCAGACACGTAGTATGTCATCATAGGTAGTAAATTGGGGTGCGGTTTTAAAACCAAAGCGAAGTTTCACTCTGTTACCTTTCTAAGCATTCATTTTATCTACGGCATCACCAATTCAGGGAAATACCATGCTTTATAGTATCATATAGTTCCAAAAACTCTAGCGTTCTATTGACCGCTGACTAGGCGGCAGGTCACACTACGGGCAACCTATCACATGACGAGGGAAACACGTGTCAGATGGATGACACAGCAGCCGAGGACTTCCCTCGCTTCCTGCGTTTCACTGAACTGGTGTTTCCCAGGCCTTGTTGCTGTTTCCATGCCTCATGACGCTGCATAAGCACGGCTTTGATGGCGCTTCGGTCACGGCACGCGCGCAATTGCCTATCCCCAACGCGCCGGGAAAGATTCACCGATGCATTGTAGTCAGCATGGACCGCGAACCCGCACAGCATTTTGTGCTCGTGCCTTGAAGCGCATCGAAGCCACCGATAACGCTTCATAGGCGAACTGGACGCCCTGGTGCTCTGGCTCCGCAAAACACTGGTTCACCGCGTGGTTGATCTCGTGCTTCACATGCCGAATGAGTCTCTGCCCTGTACGACTGCTCGTCGAGGGCAGTTGCTTCACGCCTTTTTTCTTCAAGCAGGCGCGCAATTTGGCTTTACGTCGGCGCTTGGCATGATCTCGCTTATGACGGGCTCGTAGGTTTTTGTGGAACGATCCGTACTGCTTACCAGTGCTGGTCGTCACGAAATTGGCAATGCCCACATCAATGCCTACCACAGGGGCACCTGCTACGGTCTCTTGAGTGACTTCCTCATCATAGGAGAGCGTGAGCCACCACACGCCGTCCCGCTTATTGAGTTGCACGCTGGTGTTGAGCTTCTTCCCCTGGTGGGTCTTTGGGTCCGTGAGGGCTGCTTTGTGATACACAGCCAGTTTGACGGGCACCTGGATCGGCTGACCTTTCTCAAGGGTGCTGATGGTCAGCCAGTAATCGAACGAACTCTCTTGTGAGGTTTCCAGTTTGACCACATTGACATTGGCTTGAATGCAGGGCTCGCGCAGGGTGGGCACGTTCCATTCACGCCACTGTGGCTCTTTGGCGTGTGCCGAAAGCTGCCCATCCGCTTGTTGTTTCTGGTACCGCTCCAGATCATCCTGGTATTGCTGATAGGCGGTGGTCCGATTGGAGCGCCAGGACCGGGCAATGCCCGCCGCTTGCATGATGGCCACCCGATGCCAGCGTTCTGAGAGGGGCGTCTGATAGCGTGGGTCACGCAGTTTGTTGGGGGACTCTGTGGTACAAAAGAGCGTGACGTACGCCTGGCAGAGCGCCAGATAGACCGGGGCCAACGCGTCGAGGGCCGCCAGTTTCCCCGGATTGACCTCGACCAGCCGGATATGGGTCACGGCTCGCGTGACCGGGTACGGCTCTCCCGCAGTGGGGCGCTTCTTTTTCTTGCGTTGCTTGCTCTTCTCGTTCATCGATGAGACACTTCTGCTTAACTAACGAGAGGTCGTTCACGCGCATCAGAGGAACGGGCGAAGCAAGTGCCCGTTCCCTCCTCTCACGAATCTGTTCTTTTCCATGACTTGCAAAGCGGTTATCTGTTCGGCTGCAACCAGGTTCTTGAACGCCTGCTAAAGGGGGGGCTGTGCCAATTTCTTTGTTTTTTAGGAGGGGAGTTTCAAGAAGGGTTGTTCGGGACTAAAATCCTGCAATAGATCGCTATACAAATCTATAAAACGCTATAGTTTCAAACACTAGTATCATATACCACGAATAGACGGAGCAAATAGAATAGAGACCATATCGTATAATATCGTTGGAGGTGAGGCATGTCCACATCGGAGATTTTCCCAGGTATCGTCTCAGATTCAGAGATTTGTGGCGGAGAAGCTGTTATCAAGGACACAAGAATCCCCGTGTTACTGATTCTTGGTCATCTTGCAGGCGGCATGAGCATAGAAGAGATCATGTACGAGTATGACCTCACTGTAGAGAATATTCGTACAGTCTTCGCATATGCTGCGAAACGTATTGAATTAGACAAGCAATGATGATTCCCAGGAGATTTATCAGCATGAGCGCAAAGATATACTACGATAAAGACGCCGACCTTTCCATCATCCAGTCAAAGCGCCTGGCTTTCATAGGATACGGCAACCAGGGAGCAGCCCAATCCAAAAACCTGCGCGACAGCGGAGTTCAGGAAATCGTCATTGGCAACCGCGAGGATGAATATAAGAAAGCGGCTATTGCCGATGGTTTTCGCGTAGTATCTATTCCTGAAGCGGCAGCATGGGGTGATGTGGTGTTCCTGCTCATCCCAGATGAAGAGCAGTCACAGGTTTTTCGCGAACAGATCGCGCCTCACCTTAAGCCTGGCTCGACGTTGGTGATCGCTTCTGGCTACAACGTGGCTTTTCATCTTTTGAACCTGCCTGATTCTATCGACGTGGTTATGGTCGCACCGCGTATGATCGGTGCCGGTGTACGCGAACGCTATTTACGAACAGAACCGTACCCCTGCATTATCTCTGTTGAACAGGATGTCAGTGGACAGGCTCTTAGCCTCGCTCTATCGATTGCACGCGGCATCGGTGCAACTCGCGGCGGCGCGATACAATCCTCGGCACAAGAGGAGGCTGCACTTGATCTTTTCAGCGAACAGGCTATCTGGCCGGTAATTATGGCGGCTTTCCGGACAGCATACGATATCCTGCACAAAGCCGGATTCAGCGACGAGGCCATCCTCTACGAAATGTACCTGTCGAAGGAACCTGCCGAGGTTTTTGAACACATCGCTGAACAAGGTCTGTTCGCACAACTCACTCTGCACTCGCACACGTCGGATGTGCAGGCAAAAGGGTTGGAGCGGTTGGAGCAGATGCGAGCTCAGGCGCTTGGGAGTTCTCTGGGACGAGCAGAGGCGGGTGTGAGGGGCGAAAATCAGGATAAATATTGAGGAGCTACTGGCAATAGTAACTTGCCATCCAGGCCGGCTCTTACCATGAGAGGCCCAACAAGATGGCAGTAAGTAAACCTGCTTGCCAGGATACGTCTCAGTTCTTGTTGGAAAGGGAAATGGCTCTCTGCTTGCTGGGAATTGGTGCTTGTCCCTCCTCTAAAGTTGTTCTATACTCAAGGTACGCTCCTGTTGATCTTTCTTTCTCGACAGAGTTTCTTTCCAGCACTGAGGGGGATCTGAGATGGGTTTCTTCGACGCGAGGTTTGGAGCCTATCTGGCCGTTGCAGCTTCGGAGCGATCTTCAAAGAAAAGTAGGAAGGAGGGCATTCTCTTGCCCCGTTCTGTCTCTTCAAGGGACAAAGTCAAGTTGAGAACGCAAGGAGGAATTAGCAATGAACTCATCCACTTTGCAACCGCGAGACTCGCTATCTCCCGATGAGAGAGCAGTTCGTGCGCTCTATCAGCAATTGTTGGATAGCTGGAACAAGCGTCGTGCCGATATTTTCGCCGCTCTCTTCGCCGAGGATGGCTATTCCATTGGATTCGATGGCAGTCAACTCATAGGGCAGGGAGAGATTGCTTCGACACTTCACCAAATTTTTGCCGACCATCCCACAGCCCCTTATGTAAGCAAAGTTAGAGAGGTACGCATCTTAAGTCCCGAAGTGGCTATCCTTCGTGCGGTTGTTGGCATGGTGCCTCATGGGCAGCCGACTATCGAGCCTAAACTCAACGCGATTCAGACGCTCGTTGCTCAAAAGCGTAATGGCACCTGGCGTATCGTACACTTTCAGAACACGCCGGCACAGTTTCACGGTAGACCGGAGCTAGTCCAGCAATTGACGGAGGAACTGGAGCAGTTGCTCGAATAAGCTTGCCATCTGGTTCCTATCGCTCACCTGTACCTGTTAATCTCTACTCTTAACTCTTCGGTTGCCCTCCGAGCAGCCTGCGCAAAATCGTCCTCCCTTGAGGCAAAGATGATGCCTCGTGACGAGTTGATGATCATGCCCCAGCCCCTGCTGTCTTTACCGGCGGCGACGGTTGCTGCAATTTCGCCGCCCTGTACTCCAATGCCGGGGATGAGGATGGGCATATCTCCAATGATGACCCGTACTTTCTTCAGGTCGGTGGGATAGGTTGCACCAACAACGAGGGCGCAGTTCCCGTTGGCGTTCCAGGTATGTGCCACGTGGCGCGCTACTACTTGATAGAGAGGTTCTTGCGAGTCACCTACGGGCAAGTCTTGAAATTCTCCGGCACCAGGGTTCGATGTTTTGGCTAAAACAATGATGCCTTTCTCTTTGCGAGCAAGGAACGGCGCAAGCGCCTCTTTACCGAGATAAGGATGCACGGTAATCGCATCGACGCCTATGATATCAAAAGCGTACTGTACATATCCCAGGTTGGTAGTGCCGATATCGGCTCGCTTTGCATCCAGGATAACGGGAATATGGGGATAGCTTTCCTGGATGTATTGTACTGTCCTGATCAGCGCCTGAAACCCTTCAATGCCCTGAGCTTCGTAAAAGGCTGCATTGGGTTTATAGGCACAGACAAGATCATAAGTGGCGTCGATGATGTCCCTGGTGAAGACAAAAAGGGCTTCTTCGATAGAGCTGCCACTTTTTACCTTTTTAGGAAGCTGTTCATAAGCGGAATCCAGGCCAACACATACGAAGTTTTCCTGTTTCCAGCAGTGTTCCAACTTTGAAATAAAGGTAAATGGGGTAGGATATGGTGTTGTCATATAAATTTCTTATACAGCTTTCTGCCTCGCTATAAAGGCTCTCCCCTTGCCTAACTCGGTATTGATGGGTACCTGCTGCTGGCAAAAGGGGCATTCTTCTTCAGTAAACGTTTCAAGGGTCACGGTAACCAGCGTTTGAATGGGGACATTACCCACGTCGGCGGGCTGGACATTGCCTCGATTACAGAGGGCGCTCAAACCTATAACGTTGCCGCCATGCCTGCGCACAAGCTCGATTACTTGGCGGGCGGAGCCTCCCGTTGTCAGTATATCTTCGACAACCAGGACATTTTTGCCCGTGATGTATCTGTCATAGCCACGATGAAAGGAGAATGTTTTATCTGCACCATCCCCGTCTTTTTCGGCATATAAGGCCAATGTTTCACCCGACGAACGCCGGGCATTGAGATGGTGGGCAACCCATTGTGAGAGCACAATACCGCCCAGAACCGGGCCAACAACCACGTCGATCTCATCCGCGTTATAGGGACGAGCCATCAACTGGCAGAGCTTCGATATCGTCTGCGTATGCAGGTACAGAGCGTCTTTATTGATGTAGACGGAGCTATGCCGACCAGAACTATACACGAAATGACTATCGCTGACAATGGCTCCCACGTCGGCAAATAATTGCATGATCGCCGGATCATTCATGTGTATCATCCTTCTTTGTTTTATGAGATCCTTTACTCTCTTTTCGCTGCTGGTGTCTCCCCAGTAGTAGCCAGCGTTTTATTGATCTGCTTAATGATCCCAGGTCCTTCATAGATAAAACTGGTATATATTTGAATTAAACTTGCTCCCGCATCAAACATGCGTTGTGCATCGTCGGGGCCGAAAATACCGCCCACGCCAACGACTGGTATTTTGCCATCCAGCTTCTTGCAAAGGTATTGCACAATCGCGAGTGCGCATGGGTAGATTGGCCGACCGCTGAGTCCACCGATTTCTATCGTACACTTATGCAATCCTTTGCGTGAAAGTGTCGTGTTTGTTGCTATAATGCCACGAACATTGCAATCAAGACATACCTCAATGACATCATCTATCTGGCCTTCTGTGAGATCGGGAGATATTTTCACGAGAACTGGTGTAGCGGTATTCCTGCCAGTCTGTCTTGCGAGAACTTCTGCTTCCTGAACGATTGCTCGGAGTAGTTGATCCAGCGGCTCTTTCTCTTGTAGTTTGCGCAGCCCTGGAGTATTAGGAGAGCTGACATTGACAGTAAAGAAATCGGCGAATTCATACAGCTTGCGCAGTGAATAGAGATAATCTTCAATCGCCTCTTCTTGAGGGGTCACCTTTGATTTCCCTATGCTCCAGCCGACTGGAATAGCAGGCTTAGGCAGCCTGGATAGTCTCTCAGAAATTTCATCAGCCCCATCGTTTGGGAAGCCCATGCGGTTTATCAGTGCACTGTCCTCTGAAAAACGAAAAATACGCGGCCTATCATTCCCCGCCTGCCTGTAGCGAGTAACAGTACCGGCCTCAAGAAATCCAAAACCGAGGGCTGCTAATGCTGGCAGTGCAAGTCCATTTTTGTCAAACCCACCTGCAAGGCCCACTGGATTGGGAAAACGCACACCAAAGATAGTTCTTTCCAATGAAGATGATTTGTAAGCGTTAGCCGCTTCGATGATTTTGAGTAATACCCCGTGACGGGAAGCAAATGCCAGCCGGTCAATCACCCAATGATGTGCAATTTCGGGATCTTTGTCAGACGTATGAAAGAGTGTAGAGCGAATTATGGGTTTAAATAGCATCATCCCTTTCCTTCAAACCTGTTTGAGAACAGGTTTACCACTCCCTGGTTCGGCTAAACACACACCTTGATCATATGCAAGAGAACCACGAATAAATACTTGCTCTATTTTCCCCTTTACTTTCTTGCCCGCGAACGGAGTCCATCCACATTTCGAAAGCATCTGCTCATTTGTAAGTTCATACTCCACATTTGGGTTTACCAGCACTATGTCGGCATCCTTCCCTATTTCAAGAGCGCCTTTGGTTTTCAAACCAAATATGCGGGCAGGATGCACAACGCAGCGTTTCACGATCTCGCCAGGCGCAACCTTGCCTTCACTGGCGGCCGTTAACAAGAGTGGTAGCATCGTTTGCACCCCAGGCATTCCCGAGGGAGCTTTCTCGTATGGCTGATTTTTTTCTTCTCTTGTGTGTGGCGCATGATCAGTTGCGATTGTATCAATAGTGTCAAAGTAAGTCCACAGTGCTTTCTGATCACTTTCGGCACGCAAAGGTGGGTTTACTTTACCAAAGTTTCCTAAGCGATGCTGGTCATCTTCGGTTAAAAAAAGATGCAAAGGCGTCACTTCACATGTAACATGGACGCCTTTCTGTTTTGCTTCCTGTATGAGTTCAAGCTCCCTTGCCGTTGTAGTATGTGCAACATGTAAAGCCCTACCCGTCTTCTCGGCAATTGCTAACGCGCGGCTTAACGCGATCTGGGCACTTATAGGAGGTCGCGATTGATTGTGATCTTTTAAGCCAAGAGCCCCAAAATATTTTAGTGATTGTTCATCTTCTGCATGGATAACGATAGGTTTATGCAAAGGAAATGCAGAAAAATGTCGATACATTGGAGTAAATTCTGTCACCAAAAGAGATCCGGTAGAGGACCCCATATATAACTTTAGAGCAGCGACTTGATCTGAGACGGATAATGCTTCTTCAACATTGCTATCTGTTGCACCAAGGTAAAATCCGTAATCCACGACTGCTTTCGTAGATGCAAGGGCTGCTTTTTCAGCTAGACGGTCCCGACTATCAGTTGGTGGTTGTGTATTTGGCATGTCCAGTATCGTAGTCACCCCCCCGGCAAGAGCAGCCTGAGTGCCACTAAAAAAGTCCTCTTTATGCGTATCACCAGGTTCACGAAAATGGACATGAGAATCGATAAAGCCTGGAAGCACGAGACGCCCAGTAGCATCAACGACACGTTCCCCTTGTTCAGAAGTAAGATTTTCTGCAAGCTCAACTATTTTCTCGTCGTGTGTACGAATATTCAGGCGGATAGGACCCTCAGCCAATACAACCAGCCCATTGCAAATTAACACGTGATACTCCTTAACTAAATACTCCGCCACCCCCGTAGGGGCCGATTCATCGCGCCCAGCGCCGATTGATCGGCCCCCATAGCCGGATTTATTTGGCAATGTTCATTATAAATACCCATTCCAGGATTTGATTGGGATGGTAGCAAGGTCTTTTTCTACGATGGCCCGAACAAATAGTCGCGCCTGTTTGATTTTGGTAAACAGGGGTATATTATGGTCGACGGCATAGCGCCGCACCAGGTAGTCATCATCCAATTCCTTTATAACATAGTTGTCCACGATATTGATCGCCAGGTCAATCTTATTCTCACTAAAATAGGTCAGAATGTTGGGCGATTGGTTCTCATGTATTTTATAGAGCTTGGTTGACTCGATATCATGTGCGCGTAAAAACGCGCACGTTTTTTCCGTGGCATACAATGGTATCCCCAGGGTACTCAACTGCCTGGCGCTCTCCAAAAACTTGGCCTTTTTATCCTCACCTCCCAGGCTGATAAAGACTCCCTTTTCAGGCACATGCCCTCCTGTAGCGATAATCGCTTTGAGATACGCCTCTTCAACATCCTCGCCAAAGCAGGCTACCTCTCCGGTTGAAGCCATCTCGACGCGCAGGATCGGATCGGCTCCTGAAAGCCGCGAAAAGGAGAACTGTGGTGCCTTGACAGCAGTAAAAGTGTGAGGAGGAATGGAAATCGGCGCAATCTCACCTTCCACAAAGAGTGCGTCAACAAAGGTTTCTATAAAGTTGACTCCGGTCACTTTCGAGATAAAGGGGAAGGTACGAGACGCTCTCAAATTGGCCTCGATGACATACACCTGGTTGTCTTTGGCGAGAAACTGAATGTTGAATGGCCCGGTAATGTCTAGAGCTTTGGCAATCGCTTTCCCTGCCTGCTCTATCCTATGCCGGGTCTCATCATTGACCGTCTGAGGCGGTAGCACGATAGTCGCATCGCCAGAGTGTACGCCCGCGTTTTCTATGTGTTCAGAGATCACGTAGACTTTGATCTCCCCATGTTGGGCGACCGCGTCCAGTTCGATCTCTTTGACCTTCTCAAAGAACTTTGAGACGGTAACGGGATGCTCCGCGGATACCGCTGCAGCAGCTCGGGCGTACTGCTCCAACTCCTCGCGAGTATAGCAGACATTCATGGCATTACCCGAGAGAACATATGATGGCCTCACCAGCACCGGGTACCCTACGCGTTCAGCAAAGCGGGTCAATCCATCGATGTTGACGAAGGTATCCCAGGCAGGCTGGCGGATATTCAGCGTGTCGAGCAGTTGAGAAAACTTGCTGCGATCTTCCGCCTGGTCGATATGCGTAGCACTGGTTCCCAGGATGGGTATACCGTAGTTATGCAAGGCTTTTACCCTGTTATTGGGAGTTTGCCCGCCGACAGAGACAATCACACCATATGGCGACTCAAATTCACAGATGTCGGCAATACGCTCAAAGGTGAGTTCTTCAAAGTACAGGCGGTCGGATGTATCATAGTCTGTTGAAACCGTTTCTGGATTACAGTTAATCACGATGGAGCGTTTCTGGTGCTTTTTGAGCGCCTCCACTGTACTAACGCTTGTCCAATCAAATTCTACCGATGAGCCAATACGATAGGGACCCGAGCCGAGAATGATGACTCCTTCATGCCTGGTTGGGGCAGCATCATGATGCTGCCCGTTATAGGTCATATAGAGATAATTTGTATTCGAGGGATATTCGGCAGCAAGCGTATCGATTTGAAAGACAGATGGCGTGATGCCCAATTTTTTGCGCAAAGCTCGTATCTCCAGACCTGTGTTGCCCGTCAGCTCCCCAATACGTTTATCTGAGACACCCAGTTGCTTCAATGCCAGGAATCGAGGGGCAGAGAGATCCTGGTCTGCTCCTAGAGCCTGCTCTCTGTCTACAATATGCTGAATGCGCTGTAAAAACCAGGGGTCGATCCCCGTGATAGCGGCAATTTCCGAGACGGAGAAACCGAGCCGCATTGCCAGCGCCAGGGCAAACATGCGCCTGGGGGTAGGAGTATAGAGATACCTTGTCAGGACATCGGCCACAGTTTCATCGACAGAAAATACTTTCTCTGTCGTTGCACCTTCAAAATCCAGGTCTAACATACGGATGGCTTTTTGATAGGCTTCTTCAAACGTTCTACCAATGCCCATGACCTCGCCGACAGATTTCATGCCCGTACCGATGGTTTCATCTACCCCTTTGAATTTCTCGAGATCCCAGCGCGGTATCTTTACCACCACATAGTCCAGGCTCGGCTCAAAACAGGCCTGGGTGACACCCGTTACTCGATTGGTGATCTCTGTCAGCCCATAGCCAAGTGCCAGTTTGGCTGCGACATATGCCAGTGGATATCCAGTAGCTTTACTTGCCAGGGCGGAGCTGCGCGAGAGGCGCGCATTGACTTCAATCACATAGTATGCGGACGTTTTGGGGTCAAGCGCGAATTGCACGTTGCATTCGCCCACAATGCCTAAACTTTTCACAATC
>WNFT01002638.1_pt1 | contig 15357 bp, 15 predicted proteins | sample 5400191 | NCBI WGS metagenome assembly WNFT01 (sample SAMN13153359, study PRJNA577476) | soil metagenome | isolation source: 80 cm saprolite under Madrone tree | place: USA:California | collected 2016-06-14 | reverse complement strand
TGGGACAAACGCGCAATTTCTTGCTCGGTGGAGAGTCAGGCATGGGCAAGACCACCTACCTGGACTGGCTCATTTTCCACCACCCGCCAGTGGTTGAGCAAGAGCGCAATCGAGTCCCGATTATTGGCATCCAAGCTCCTGTCAGTCAGAACACGGCCAGGCCGCTCTTGTGGCGCATGCTGTTGGAATGTGGGCAAACCTATGTCAAGAACGACAATGAGGAAATTCTGCTCATGAAGCTCGTCCTGTATGTTCAGAAATGTGGCGTCGAACTGCTCGTGATTGATGAGGTTCAGCACATTCAGCGTCCTGAATTCAAGCGCCGAATCTTAGAGATCTCGAACATGACGCGTGGCATCCCCATCATTTGTGCCGCGACCCACCCTATTGCCTGGACGGAAGGAGACCCAGAAATCAAAGGACGCTGGAATGACTTTTTCCAGCTCAAGCAATACACCGGTACCCGCCTGGATGACCTGCTCGCCACGATTGAAGTGTTTCTCCCATTCAGCCAGGACTCCCACCTCTCCAGGCGAGAGTGTGAGGGCAGTCTTGGGCCTGCCGCACTGATTGAACAATGGACCGGAGGGATTTTGCGCGACATCATGATTCTGATCCGCGACAGTTGCCGTCGAGCCATTGAGGAAAGCCGACCATGTTTGGAACAGCCGATCCTGGAAGCCACATGGAAAGATATTCAAACGGAACAGGTCACTAACTTCCTCGATCTCATCCGTCAAAGAGAAAAAAGGTAGCCCCACTATGGAAACTGGACAGTGGGTAGATCGAGAGCGGGCCATCTGGAAAGTGCTACCACTGCATCCACAGCCGCAACCGCTCGAATCCTTTACCAGTTACCTGATACGTCTTGCAGAAGCAAATGGACTTCAGTCCATCCGCGAGATCGTAGCACTGGTAGGAAGCCCCCCAGGCAGACAGGAAAGTTTGTACAACTCTCCTGATTACCCTGCTCCTTCCTTCTACGCAGGTCTAGCCCAAATCACAGGTTGTCCAGAAGAGCGTTTGCTGCAGACGACTTTTCACTACCTCATCCGACGCTTTGGACGTTCAATGTATCCACACTCTCTCCACCAATTTCTCAGAGAGAGCCTCGCCTCCTCTTTGCGCTACTGCCCTGCGTGTTTAGCCGAGTGCGACCCTCCTTCCTACTCGCTGCTCTGGCGCTTCCTGGTGCTCCCTGGATGCACGGGGCATAGAGTAAGACTCCTTGATCAGTGCGGCCACTGCGGATCGCTTCTTCCTCTCCTGATGTCACCTCCCCAACTTGCCAAGTGCCCTACGTGCCGAGGAGACCTGAGGACATGCCAGCAGACCCGTCTGAGCGACGAGATCCTGCAGCCTACCCACAGACATACGCAAGACCTGAAGATGCTTCTCAGTCCGATGCCTCGGCCATTGGAAGAGACACAGGTAAAGATGGTTGGAAAACACTGTCTGGCATTCCGGCAACGGCAGGGTCTCCTGATCACAGAGGTTGCCTCCCTGACAGGTCAGGAGATATCAGTCATCATGGATATCGAACAGGGGAATAACCTCAAGAAGGCAAGCCTACATGACTACATGCAGTACGCTGATGCTCTCTCATGCTCGCTCCTAGAGGTCTTTGACACGGATCGCCACCAAGAGCTTCTTGTCCCCCTCAGCGAAGAACAGACACTCAAACACGTCGAGGCTGCCATACAGCACTTGAAGAGGCAAGGTGGGCCGATAACGGCGAGGACCATTAGGAACCTCGTTGGTATCTCAACCAGCCATTTGAGATGCTACCCTCGGGTAGATTCGCTCCTCACGGAATGTCTCAAGGGACAAGTGCGTCAGAGAGTATTGATGAAGAACCAACGAGAAGAGGAATTAGTCAAGCTGGTGGAACAAGCCATCGAAGATTTGAGAGCACAAGGATCGCGTGTCAGCCAGCAGCGCATTGCGGATCTCTTGGGAATGACGCGCACGGCACTGATGGTCTACCCACGCGTCAAAGCGCAGTTGAGACAAATCGCTTACAGTGGGCCACCGCATGACCTCCTCAGGATGGTGCAGGACGCCATCGAGCAGGCACAAGCACTTGGCACATCTCTCACCCACCGGAGCATCAGTAAACAGATCGGGATATCGTTAGGGACATTGAGAGGGGACCCACAGGTCAGAGCGATTCTTCAATGCGCACAAAATGAGAGCCGACAGCAGCGTGAAAACGAACTGGTCAGCCGCGTAGAGCATGCCATCGCTCAGCTTCTGTTGCGAGGTGAGAAGCCATCACTCCCCAAGGTGAGCCAGGTCGTGGGTATGAATTATGCATCGCTGTATCACCATCCACAAATTAGGGAACTTTTTCTCTCTCGACAGTAGAGGGAGACATTTATTTCGCAGTTACACTGAAAATGTGTACTTTTTTCGCGCTTACGTTGAAATATTTCGCGCTTAGGACAACCTGATCTTGCCGATTTAAGCTCATTTCGCGCTCGCGCGTACTCTGAAACTTACATGGACTCGTGATCAGTATTTTCCTGCTTCTTACGCTCATGCGACCTGGGCACGATTAGCTCCTTTCTTCCAACTCCCCGGTATCGTCACCTCCAGCCAGCATGTAGTGTCGGTGCAACTGCGTCCGTTTAACGATCGACAATACAACCGGGATCTCTCGCTGCTGTGTCAACGCGTGAATGAAAAACAACTCCATTTGTCTGATGGTCGTCTGCTTCTGTTTTCCCTCAAGGAGATGGCTCGTCCCATTCTACATCAGCAGCAGGGCAATCTTTTCAGTTGTCATGATCACTTGCCTCCATTTTCATAGTACCCCTCCCAATGAGCGAGAAAAAAGAGCGCTCTTCGTTCTTTAATATCTACAACTTGATCTCAGCATCAAAGAACTCGTTCACGTGTTCCAGAATCTCCTTGACCCGGCAGAGGAATAGTTCGGAGCCGCAAATGCCACAGGCCAGCACGCGCAGCAAGACATCATCCGGCCCGACCTCCGGCACCGGGATGTGCGTCACCTCAAACTCGCGCGGCCCACGAAAAATCGCGGCAAGCATTGTCTTCTTCATGGCTGTGCTCCTCCTACGCTTTCTGTCTCCTGCCGCGTTACGCCGAAGCGGCGCATTTCGTCAGCCTTGCATTTCCCGTAGCGAGCATAGAAACGTTCAGGAGCACCCCAGGGGTCTTTGTAGAGATACCAGTAACAGGGCTGGTCGGCGCTTGCTGGCGGATCAAGAGGATACAGTGGGACTCCCGTCCATTCTATCGGCAGAGACTCGTTCGTGGTTCGGGCTGGTGTGTGTTCTTCCTGCCAAGCGCGTTCTTGCTCATCTCCGAGTCAGCGTTTCAAGTCACTGCTCATGACGCTGCTCATGACGCTTTCATGACGCTTCCTCCTTAGAGTAGTACCAGAGAGGACGAGGCGCGTCACCTGGAAAGTGGCCCGCAATCCTGCCGGATGGGCCTTTGAGTGAGGAAATGCCCTCCAAAGACATTTGCCAGATCGGCAGAAAGACGGTCTAGCGGCCAGGAATTGAGGGAACACTCTCCCAGGGCATTCGGCTGATGGAATTGCGTCAAGCTCGCTATGTTGGACTGCAGAAGGTACGGCTGCAACATGTCGCCACAGCTGTCGCCCTCAATATACTGCGTATTGTCGCCTGGCTGGAAGGAACGAAACGTGCCAAAACGCGCACCTCGCGCTTTGCTGCACTTGCCCTGGCTGGTTAGGGTGCCGGATGCTCGAATTCGCCAACGGTATCAGTAACATTCCAGACCTTGACAACAATGTTATCTATATGTTCTTGTTTTGTAACGACCGTTCAATACAAGCAATGTTGCTTCATAACAACCATAACAGAGGTGTGCTATGAGTACGTATCCCCGGTCAGACCAAACCCGGCTCTTCGTTACTAAAGAAGATGTGCAGGGTGTGTGTCCCTCCTGCGGCAGCCAAAACCTGAAACGCTACCCGGTGCTCAGCGAAGGCGGGTGGTGGATGATCACCAAATGCCAGACTTGCCTGTTCTCGGTCCAGCGAGAGCGCTGGTCGAGACTCGGTTCCATAGCGCTTCTCACTGACCTTCTTTAGCTTCGCAACCCTTTATCCCTAGCCTCGTAGTTGATCGCAGCTAGTATTGCCATAAGGAGATTGTGTTATGCTCGCAGTTGACGTTGGTGGCACATTTACCGACGTAGTGGCCATTGAAAATCACTCCATTAAGGTGACGAAAGTTCCAACGAATCCTCTCAACACAGAAGAATCCGTGATCGCGGGAGCCGCTGCTGTTGGCGTGGCGGGCGCGACCATTTTTAACCACGCCAGTACCGCAGGGTTAAACGCCATTATCACACGACGCCTGCCAAAGATTGCTTTCCTCACTACGCTTGGGCATCGTGACATGCTCGATATGGCTCGCACTTGGCGACCGCTAGAGGCCCTTACCGATCCCAGTTGGCGGCGCTCGTTTGGCGATGCAGCCAGGCCGCTCGTTCCTCGCTACCTGCGCCGGGGCATCCATGAGCGCATATTGTCGAACGGTCAGGTTTTGCTGCCTCTGGACGAAGAGCAAGCACGGGAGCAACTGGCGGTTCTCAAGCATTGCGAGGTAAAGGGTGTCGCCATTTGTCTCCTCAACGCTTATGTCAATCCGCAGCACGAAATGCGCCTGCGCGAACTGGTGAAAGAGGTGCTGGGGGATGACATCCCCTGCTCTCTCTCTTCGGAGACCTCGCCCCTGGCAAAGGAATACGCCCGCGCTTCAACCACCGTGATCGATGTTTTCATGAAGATCATTTTTACTCGCTATTCAGAGAATCTCGCCGCTGGCTTACGTGCGGCCAATTTTCAAGGCGAGATCAACTTCGCCGACTGCGCCGCCAAGCTGGTTGCCTTGGATATGGCGATGGAGCAGCCATTCAGGATCGTCTTTTCCGGCCCGGCAGCCGGAGCAGTATCCAGCGCGCACTTTGGCCAGCTCATCGGTGATGATAAACTGATGTGTTGTGATATAGGCGGGACATCTTGCGATATCAGTGTCGTAACCAACGGCAAGCCTTACGTCAACACGACGTTTGAACTTGAGCATGACATGCTGGTCAATGCGCTGTCTATTGCAATTGCCAGCATCGGCGCGGGCGGCGGTAGCATTATCTCGATCAACCCATCTGGCGAGATGCGCGTCGGACCTGAAAGCGCGGGCGGCGTTCCCGGCCCGGCGTGCTACGGCAAGGGTGGCACCGCTCCTACCCTGACCGACACCTGCCTTCTCATGGGTCTTCTCGATCCCGAACGCTTCCTGGCAGGCAGTATGCGGCTCGACCCCGAACTGGCCCGCACGGCTTTTGAGCGATTAGACACGCCCTTGAGCTTCGAGCGATGCGTCGAATATGCCTATAAGATCGGCCTCAACAATATCGCCGAGGGGTTGATCGATGTCGCCATCAAGCAGGGCATTGATCCCCGAGAATACAGCCTCATTGCATATGGCGCTGCCGGCCCCCTCTTGCTGCCGGCTGTTCTCAGCATGGTCAATGCCCGCCGTGTGATTGTTCCCCCTTATCCCGGCCTCTTCTCCGCTCTCGGCCTGCTCAGTTCAGACCTGGTCTATTCAGACAACCGCAGCGCCTACATGCTGCTCGTACCAGGCGTCGCCGATAACATCTCCCAGATATATCGCACGATGGAGGACAAACTGCTCTCGCACATTTCGTCTGATCAGCAGAACGTCGTCATAAGGCGCACGTTCGATGGACGCCTGTATGGGCAAACCTGGGAAACGCCCTTCATCGAGGTACCGCCGGGCGAGATCACCGAGGAAACCATCAGCACGCTCATTAAAAACTTTCATGATGTCTACGAGCAGCGCACGGGCAACCGCTTTGAAATGATTCCCGTTCAAAGCGTAACATACAGGGTTGAGGTCATAGTACCCACCGGGAAAGTCAGCTATCCACACCTGCCCGCAGGTCAGCCACGCACCTTGCAGCCCGAACGGATCGTCACGGTGCACTACCTGGAAGATGGAGAAACAGAGGTCGCCGAATACGAGCGAGAAAAGCTACAGCGGGGCGATGTGATTCGAGGGCCGGCCATTATTCGTGAACCACTCTCCACCACGCACATTGTGCGCGGTCAAACCGCGACCATCGGCGAATGGGGCGAGATCGTGATTGAACCTGAGCGGTAATACTACGACCGGGCAACAATGACTGCTGTTCGTTCCCCCGCATAGTAAAAAAGGAGGCACAACCTATGAAGCGTGAAGTAATCGGCGATGAGCTGTTGCTAAAAGACCTGAGCGATGAAGAGTTCCGCGCTCGCTACCAGTGTGATAAATTTACAGCCACGGTGCTTGCCAACCGATTTCGCTACATCGTGAAGCATATGTCGAGTGGGCTGTTGACCAGGGCGTTTTCCGTCATCCTACGTGATTGGTACGATTTCGCATCCACCATTTCCGGCCCGCCTGAATACGACTATCCCATGCCGGCCGTTAGCGATAGCTTGGCACTCTTCCTTGGCCCTATGACCGACGCGGTGCGCAATATGGTAGAGGAATATGGAGCGGACAACCTGGAACCGGGCGATGTTCTTCTTTGTAACGATCCGTATCGTATCGGGACGCACGTAAATGACGTGTGCTTTGTGCGGCCTGTTTTCTACCAGGGTCGGCTGGTAGGGTTCGTCAACCTTCAGGCTCATATGCTGGATATGGGTGGTATCGTTCCCGGTGGCTTCACCGCGACAAAACGCAATGTGTACGAGACAGGTTTAGTGCTGGGACCGGTTCTCCTCTATAAACGCGATAAACCCGTCAAATCCACCTGGAGTCTGATCTTCGACAACGCTCGCTTCGGCGGATTGTTGCTGCCGGACATCAAGACGATCTACCAGAATCTCTGCTTTGGCGAGCGGCGACTGATCGAAACCATCGATCGCTATGGCGTGGATGCCTACCTGGGCGCAGTACGCTATGCCTGCGATATTTCAGCCGAGCGGATGATCCAGGCTATTGCCAACTTGCCTGACGGGGATTTTGAGGGCGAGGATGGCATTGACTGCGATGGCGTCGATGAGAGTGAAGAATACCGGGTCAAAGTGAAGATTGTTGTGCGAGGCAATCGGTTGGAAGCTGACCTGAGCGGCAGCTCACGGCAGGCGCGAACCTGCGTGAACGCGGGATGGTTAGACACCAAAATGGCGATTGGGGTGGCTCTGAAATACCTGCTCGATCCAAAAACTCCTTTCACATCAGGCACGTTTCGCAGTGTCGATATCGTCCTTCCAGAAGGAACCTTCGTGAGCGCCATGCCGCCCGATGGAGCAATCTTTCTCTACTATGAAAGCGTCTCAGCACTTGCGCTCGCCGTCTTTAGGGCGCTCAAGGATGCTCTCGGCCCGGACGCCGTGGGTGGCGATTACTGTTCCCTGAGTGGACATGCTGGTAATGGCGTGTTCAACGGCTTCCCCTGGACATCCATAGGACAGACCGGGGGTGAACATGGACCGTGGGCTGCCACGAAAGACGGCGACGGCGATAGTTATATGGTCAATTACCTGACCAACAACCTTGACCCGGCAACCGAGGCCATCGAAGCAGAGGCCCCATGTGTGGTCCTGCGTAAGGAATACACGGTTGATAGCGGCGGGGCCGGCAAGCATCGGGGTGGGGCGGCGGTCATGAAAGATACGCAGTGGCTTGGTGAAGGAGACCATTACTCTATGGCGCTGCATTGCAAGTACCCTAGCGGCTTTGGCGTCTACGGCGGCAAAAGCGGGGCGACCGGGGCGGTCTGGTTCTGGGAACCGGATGCCTACGGAGCCAGCAACGAGAACGGGTACATCGGGACGGACGCGCGCGCCTATGCACGAAGCCATCCAGTTGCCGGCGTGCTTAACCCGGAGACAAAAGCTCTCGACCCCAATGGAAAATACTTTTACTTTGCTAGCGTTCCTGTCTGGCACACCAGGCCGAATGCCATGTTCCGCTACATCACCAATGGCGGCGGCGGCTGGGGCAATCCGCTGGAGCGCGATCCGGAGCGCGTGAAGCGCGATGTGCGCGACGAATACGTGAGCATTGAAGGAGCAAGAACACTCTATGGCGTCGTCATCAAGGGCGATCCTGTTCACGACCCCGAAGGCTTAGAGATCGATCTTGATGCCACACGGCAACTACGCGAGGAGATGTCACGGCGGTAAGGAGGCTGCCGCGACGATCCTCTTCGTTGGGCGAGCCTGCACCCGTGCTGCGCACGAAGCGATGCAAATCTTCGGGGGCTGGGGCTATACTACTGATTTCGACGTAGAACGCATCTGGCGCAACGCACGGTTGCTTGAGATTGGTGCAGGCACAACTGAGATTCGTCAGTTGATTATCGCGCGCGGGTTGCTAGGCAAGCGCGGGCATTGACATCACGAACCTGACAGGGAGAAAGGTTGCTTCTATGGCTGCAATGTTTCCATCACCGGCCTACAAGGATATCGAAGAAGAAGAGGTCCTTGGCATACGAATACCTGTGTACCAGAAGCGGCCTCATGATCTGCGTGCTATGCTCCAACAGACCGTCACGCAATAAAGGTTATCAAAACGCAACTGCGGCAAGTGCCAACCGGCTCTAATCAGGTTTGAGCATCGCACACTTTGAAGGGACGTTGGAGGACGTGAGAGAAGCAGTCACATTAACGACCGACAATACAACCGTGATCTGGTGCTGCTGCGTCAACGGGTCAATGAGAAGCAGTTCCATTTGCCTGATGGTCGTCTGCTTCTGTTCTCGGTGCAGGAGATGGCTCGTCCCATTCTACATCAGCAGCAGCCGCTCAATGCCTGACTCCCTGGAAAGACACCTGGGTCTGATGACCTGGGTGTTTCTTTTTGGTTGGGGAGCCAGGGAAGAGCGAAGGAAGGGGAATGTCAAGTTTTTGCAAAAATAATTTTCTCTAACGCACTGGCCAGCCCAAATTCATCGAGTGATCCCAGGTTACTCAAAATAATCATACTCACCTGGTGATCAGGATAACGAGCGATATAGGCGGTGAAACCATCAAGGGCCCCATAATGCCAGACGAGTTGGTGCCCGGTCGCAAACCCCTTGGCGATGAACCAGCCATAGCCATAGGCGAGCGATGAGTATTGTGGGCAGGACGCCTCTGGCCCATCTGTTGGACAGGAGGAGACATAGGGGGTGAACATCGCGTTCAAGGATCGTTGTGAGACCAGGGCATGCGTCCAGAGCGCTTGATCCCAGCGATAGAGGTCTTCTGCGGTGGTGTACAGGAGACCGGAAGCCAACAGGAACGACATTTGAGGGGGAACATCCCAATCGTCAGGGTCCGCTTTGACCTGCCAATTGGTATATCCCACAGCATGATTGGGTAGAGAAAGATAGTCGGAGTCAAAGCCGGAATTCATCATACGTAAGGGGTCAAATATGGCTTGCTGCAAGAAGGTTGTATACGGTTCGCCAGAGACTTGTTCGATGACATAGCCCAGGATTTGATAACACACACTGCAGTAGCTGAACTGGGCACCCGCGCTGAACGCTAAGGGAACATTGTTGTAGCGAGCGATCCAGTCCTGGGGTGATGACAAAGGCACAGGGGAGTCCAGTTGGGGGATGCCTGAGGTATGGGTCAACAACTGGTGGATCGTCACGGGTTGCCAGGCAACAGGGCAATTCGCTACGTAGGTGCACAGAGAATCCTGCACGTGCAGTTTGCCTCGCTCCTGCAAGATCAGCGTGGCCATGGCCGTAAATTGCTTGGTGAGCGAGCCGATGTGGAACTTGGTGTGCGGTGTGTTGGGCAGCTGATCATCCCAATCGGCCATACTATAGCCTTTGCTGAACAACACTCTGCCATCACTTGCGATCAGCACTGAGCCGCTGAATTGATCGCCTGCGACCTGGCTAGCGAGCAGTTTATCCACTTGCGCGGCAAGCGCCGAATTGAGCGGGTGGTACATCACATGAGTGCCAGGCGCCGGTCGTTGTGCACGTATGACCACACCCCACACGACGAAGAGGAGTATGAGCACCAGGAGCAGGCTTGGACCTATCAGGCGACGTAGGCGGCGCAGGCGACGTCGCCGATACATTTTGCGCAGTTGATGATAGGACTGATGCCCATACACTGGCTGCCGTGCCGACCATACAGGTTGTTGCCCGTATTGATTGTTCACCATCCCCGCTCTTCTCCTTATACAAAAATACAGGTAACTCTTCAGGACTCCTCATCGCACGTGCAGTGAGGAGTTTCGAGGAGAGGAGGCCTGAAGAGCCACAGAGACACATAGAAAGCTCTGCATATGCCTCTTCATTATACAAGAAGGAGAGTAGGCAAGGGAAGAGTTTTATCAGAGGCCTTTTCCGAGTTCAGGATGTTCTGGCACGGCATAGACGGTGCGCTCTCGCTCGTAAATGACCATACCAGGACCACCACCCTTCACGTGGCGCACATGGCGTTGCAGCGTATAGTCTACCGGAACGCTGGTGCTTCCCCGTGCCTGACTGTAGTAGGCGGCGAGGCCCGCGGCCTGCTCAATCGTACTGCGAGGGATCTCACGTCCTGCTGCTTTGATGATGACATGGGCCCCAGGCACACCACGTGCATGCAGCCAGATATCGTTCGCCGTTGCCTGGTGGAACGTCACTTCCTCATTCTGGCGACTGTTCTTGCCAATCAGCAGCGTAAAACCATCACGGCTCTGTAAGCGTAGAGGCACACCTCCTCCTGGAGGCACAGGCTTTCCTTTGGCATGTTTCCCGGCTTTCCCTTTGTGGGATTTCTGCGTCTTCTTCTCCCGTGTGGCGGCAGCACCACGCAAGAGGCCGGCGGTCTGCACCTCTGCTTTGACCAACGCCACTTCGGCTGGAGTGTCGGCGAGCATCAGGTCGGCCAAGAACTGCTCGATGGTTGCCAGTTCCAGCGCGTTCTGCTCAATCTGGGCAGGTATGAGTGCAGTGGCACGACGCAGTTTATGATATTTGTTGAAGAGACGATTGGCGTTGCCCACAGCATCAAAACGAGGATCGAGAGGGATCATCACCTCGGATGTACTCTCCCCCTCGGTGCCTTCATCCGCAAAGAAGTTGCGCAGCGTCACACTACTCTGACCCCGTGGTACCTCATGCTGATAGGCCAGTAGCAATTCAGCCTGCACACGAAGCTGGGCAGCCTCTTCCGAGGTTGCCAGCGCTCGTTGCAGCACGTCAGCCTTGCGTACGCAACGCTCGCGTTGTGTCTGTAGAACCTTGCGCAATGGCGCACGCACACCCTCCATCGCATCTCGCCACTCGGCACCGGCATAGTATTCGTCGATCAGGACATTGATCGATGGCGATTGACGTACCTGTATGCCTGGTACCTTAGCGTATTGCATCAAGACATATGGCGCAAACGCTACAGGCACGGGTGCTTCTTGCACATCACGTTCTACCAACTGTGGTTGCCAGGCATGGGTATCATAGCATGCAGCTAGCTCCCGCACGTGGCGGGCTACTTCCTCCCAGGCAATATCGTCCTGCGATACGCCGCTGAGCAGTATCTCGCTATCACCCGTGGCGCGGTAGACGGCTTCACGCGCCAGCAGTGAACTGAAGCCAAGCAAATGCTTTACTAGTAGTTGCCAGAGTTTTGGCTGCTCCGCTCCACGTTGGCGAGCCTTTTTGTTGGGAGGCGCAGATAGAACTATCGTTTCTTCACCAAGGAGAGCGCTGCTCACTAATTCAGCAGCGGTGACGGTGGTCGGCTCTATCCGTGGCAACAACTGACCGGCAACGGAACGTTGTTGCGGTGGCGGCGGGACATATGGCACATTGGCGGCGATAATTCGGTAACGATTCACCTCTGCACCAACATGTTTGAGACTTCCAAGGATCAATCCCTGTTCATTACACATGATGATATTGCTGAGTCGTCCCATTATCTCAATGATCAGGCGATAGCGGATGCGTTCGTCGCTATCAGGTGCCCCGCGGTGACTGGCAATTATCTCTAACACACGCTCCCAGCGAGGCTGCTGAATGGCTTCGATACGTGCACCTTCCAGGTATTTGCGCAGCAGCATCACAAACGGTGGGGGGTCATTGGCAATCTTTGCCGGTTTGCGCGTGGTCAGATGCGCCCGCGCCAATTGGGGATGAGCCGAAAGATAAAGCCAGCGATTATGCCCTCCCTGCCCTTGTGCGCCTGGCGCATAGCATTGCAAGGCAATCGCGTGCTCAGTTGGCTGTATGATGGTATCGATACGCGCCCCCGTCAAGAGGATGCGCCACTCATCGGCAACGGCGGCAAGGGTGATGGCATCCATGTACATCTTATTTTCCAATCCGCAAACAAATGACTTACGCATGTTGTACAATAAACATAGAGGTAGCTATTTGGCAGTATAGCAAAAAAACGACTGGTTTGTATACCACAACGCCTAGCGACGTTAGGAAGAACCGCATGCAACTTGAGACAGAGCAGCCCAAGCAGCACCAAACACCACAGCCATCCCCTGGACTCCTCTTCGTGCTTTCAGCACCATCTGGCACAGGGAAAGACACGGTAATCAATGCGCTCAAACAGCAAGGTATGGATTTCTATGTCGTCTCCTCTGTCACCACCCGTCTACCGCGTCCGGGGGAAAGCGAGGGCAACCCGTACCACTTTATCAGCCAGGAAGCGTTCGAGCGTTTGGTTGCTAATGATGAACTGCTTGAGTACGCCAAAGTCCATGGCAATTGGTATGGGCAACCACGCCAGCCAATTCGAGATAATCTGCGGGCCGGGCGGGACGTGCTTCTCAAGATTGACGTGCAGGGTGCAGCGACGGTACGCAGCAAAGTGCCACAAGCTATCTTCATCTTTCTCATCCCCGAGTCTCTTGAGGAACTTACACAGCGGCTGAACGAGCGTAAGACGGAGACGACGGGCGAGCTTGAGCGACGACTAGCCGATGCTCGTACAGAACTGGCACAACAACATTGGTATGACTACGTGGTCATTAACCGACAAGGTCACCTGCAAGAAGCGGTGGACTATGTACGTGCCATCATGCTAGCCGAGCACTGTCGTACTCAACCCCGTCACATAGACATTTGATGAGCACAAGGAGGCTATATGTTAGAAGCACGTTTTGAACAATCCGGCACAAAAGAACGCAACCTGGCGATGGAACTGGTGCGAGTCACAGAAGCAGCGGCATTGAGCGCGGGACGCGGGATGGGCAAAGGCGACAAGGAGATGGTCGACCAGGCCGCGGTAGATGCCATGCGCCAGGCCCTTGATGGGGTCGATATGGACGGTATTGTCGTGATTGGTGAAGGGGAGAAAGACAAGGCCCCCATGCTCTATATAGGCGAGCGGGTGGGCAATGGGACGCCACCAGAAGTGGATGTGGCCGTCGACCCGGTCGAGGGAACCAGGCTGCTCGCGCTTGGTGCTCCTGGAGCCATCGCGGTGGTAGCTATTGCCGAGCGAGGCGCGATGTATTCAGCTCCTCCAGGCGTCTTCTATATGGAAAAGATCGCTGTTGGCCCGGCGGCCAAAGCCGTGATTGACATCAATGCTCCCGTTGCTACCAATTTGGAGCGTATTGCCCGCGCACGCGATGCTCGCGTTGACGATCTGACGGTGGTGATGCTGGACCGGCCCCGCCATCAAGAAATCATTCGGCAAATACGCGAAGCGGGTGCCCGTATTCGCCTGATTATGGATGGCGATGTATTAGCCGCAATACAGTCGACGATGGAAGATTATACTGGCGTTGATGTCCTGCTAGGTATTGGTGGCGCAACGGAAGCAGTGCTGGCAGCATCAGCCATCAAATGCATCGGCGGGGAAATACAATGTAAGATCTGGCCACGTGACGAGCAGGAACGTGAAAGGTTCAAAGCCGATGGCATCGATATCAACCAGGTCTTGCAGACAGATGACCTGGTGAGGGGCAAGGATGTGTCGTTCGCTGCAACGGGTATCACCAGTGGAGACTTGCTCGGCGGCGTACAATATTTCGGTTGGGGTGCTCGCACCTCCTCGGTCATGATGCGCTCGCGTTCCGGCACGGTACGCTATATTCAAGCGCGTCATAAGTGGCACAAAAGCGGGAGCGGCAAAGTGATAGCTGAAATGCAGTAAGCTCAGCTTGCTCCTGGCATCATGTTTGAATGCTACAGCTTTCCCAGTTTTTCGATCACAGCGTCTGCCACCTGGGAAGTGCCAACTGCCGTCGGATCGTCTGGACGAGGCTTCAAATCGTAGGTGAGGGACTTCCCCTCTACGATGACCTGCGCAATGGCCTTTTCCAGGCGGTTCGCGGCATCTCCCTCACCCAGGTGGCGTAGCATCAGCACGCCAGAGAACATCATCGCCATCGGATTGACTTTGTTCTGTTTTGCATACTTAGGAGCGCTGCCATGTACTGGCTCGAAGACGGCATACTGGCTGCCAATGTTTGCCCCTGGCGCAACACCAAGCCCACCTATCAGACCCGCCGAGAGATCAGAGATAATATCACCGTATAAGTTGGGCAAGACAAGCACGTCATAGAACTCTGGTTTCTGTACCAGTTGCATACACATGTTATCCACAATCCGATCCTCAAACTGAATATCCGCATATTCCTTGGCGACTTCGTGGGCAGTAGCAAGGAAGAGACCATCAGAACAGCGCATGATGTTTGACTTGTGCACGGCAGTGACCTTGCGGCGACCGTGTGCGCGGGCATACTCGAAAGCGAACTTCACGATCCGGCGGCTCGCCAGCACAGAAATGACTTTGATACTGATGGCAACGTCTGGATTGAAGCGTGTTCCAGTTGTGCGGGCGATGGTCTCAATCATCTCTTCCAGTTGGGGTGTCCCTCTCTGAAACTCCACCCCTGCATACAAGTCTTCCGTGTTCTCACGTACAATGATCAGGTCAATATGCTCATAGCGGGAGCGTAATCCTGGGTAGGTCTTAGCGGGTCGCAGATTGGCATAGAGATCGAGTTTCTTGCGCAGGGCCACATTCGCACTGCGGAAGCCTTTGCCGACAGGAGTGGTAATAGGACCCTTCAACGCCACCTTTGTCCGCCTAATTGACTCGATGACTTCGTCTGGTAAGACGGTACCATACTTCCCCAACACCTCTAATCCCGCCTGACGGAGGTCCCAGTCAAATCGAACACCGGTAGCTTCCAGCACCCGACGTGTCGCCTCTGTAATTTCCGGTCCTGTACCATCGCCTGGGATCAGGGTAACCGCGTGCACCATGAAATCCTCCAAATAGCTGCGTGTTTCTGTAATTGCATGGTAACTCCTCAGGTCTCTTCTCTCTGAGACTCCTCACTGCCTTCGGCAGTTCGCAGGGGTTTGGTGGTGAGTGCGGGC
>WNFT01009673.1_pt1 | contig 15359 bp, 15 predicted proteins | sample 5400191 | NCBI WGS metagenome assembly WNFT01 (sample SAMN13153359, study PRJNA577476) | soil metagenome | isolation source: 80 cm saprolite under Madrone tree | place: USA:California | collected 2016-06-14 | reverse complement strand
AGGATTATGGCCTCTACCTTATAGATCAGCTTCTTAGTCACTCTGGAAAGAGGCTGGCTGATTGGCCTGACATGCCACAGGTGGTTGACAACTGGGATGCCCACATTGCAGATCAGAACCCCCTTATTGCAGAGCAGAGGGAATATGGCCTTGAGGAGCAGGCTGGCCTTGCAGCACAGTCTATTGCCAGTCTCAATCCTGATCAGCAGTCTGCCTTTGACAGGATCACTTCTGCCATCACAAACTCAACAGGAGAGACCTTCTTCCTTCATGGTCCTGGAGGCACAGGCAAGACTTACCTTTACAACACCCTCTGCTATTCACTGCGCTCACAGAACAAGATTGTCCTCTGTGTTGCATCCTCTGGCATTGCTGCTCTTCTCCTTAAGGGTGGTCGCACTGCACACTCCCGCTTTAAGATCCCTGTTCCCTGCAATGAGGCAACCTTTTGCACCATACCCAAGACCTCCCATTTGGCCAGGTTGATTTCCCAGACTGACTTGGTCATTTGGGATGAAGCTCCCATGCAGCATCGCCACATCATGGAGACAGTGGATCGCTCCTTTAGGGACCTGCGTGACTCTGACAAACCCTTTGGTGGTCTCACCATTGTCTTTGGTGGGGACTTTCAGCAAATCCTACCTGTTGTCCTTAAGGGTGATAGGGCTCAGGTTGTAGGGGCCTGTATGCAGAGATCTATCCTGTGGGGAGGCATCACTGTTCTTCAGCTTCATCAGAACATGCGCCTCAATACCCACATTGAAGCAGAGGCCAACTTTGCAAGGTGGCAGTTGGAGGTGGGCCATGGCCAACACACAGATGATCTGGGCAACATCACTCTTCCTGACCACTTTAGATGTAGAGAAAACACTGTTGCCTCTCTCATTGACACCATCTATCCCAACATTCAGACTCCCAATCCTGCTGACCAGTACTTCTCTGAGCGCATCATCCTCTCCAGTAAAAATGAAGATGTCAATGCTCTCAACAAGACCATTCTTGAGAGGTTCCCTGGTGACACTAAGGTCTTTGCCAGTGCTGATTCCATCCCACCCTCTGAGCATACTGGAGAGAATGACACCATGCTCAACTATCCTGTGGAGCACTTAAATGCGATCAATGCCTCTTCCCTTCCACTGGCAAACCTGGAGTTGAAGATAGGGTGCCCTGTCATGATCCTGAAGAACTTGGATCCTTCTCATGGAGTCTGTAATGGCAGCAGAGGAGTTCTTACAAGATCTAGGAATAGGGTGCTTGAGATCAGACTGCTTACTGGGCAACATGCAGGGGAGATTGTGTTTATTCCAAGGATAGGCAATCAGCCAGGGGATGATGAATGCTCCTTCAAGTTCATTAGAAGACTCTCTATGACAATTAACAAGTCACAGGGCCAATCAGTTGAACATGTGGGGTTGGATCTGAGGAGTTCTGTGTTCACACATGGTCAGTTTTATGTGGGGATCTCTAGAGTTACTTCTGTTTCCAGGATCAAAGCAATTTGAAATGAGGACCAGAGGGAGGCCCAGACTTATAATAGGGTCATTTAAAGTTGCCACTTATTTTTTTGCTTATCCACTTTACTGTCAAATCAGCTATAAGTGAGTATTAAGTAAGCATAATAGATGACAAATAAATGTCATCTATTATGCTTACTTAATACTTACTTATTGCTGATTTGACAGTAAAGTGGATAAGCAAAAAAATAAGTGGCAACTTTAAATGACCCTATTGTATATCCAGAAGTCCTACTTAACTAGGATGTGTAGATTAGATTGTACATACCATAGTATTAGGTAAAACTAAGGCTTCAGGCAAAAGAATGAAGTGGTGAGGGAGGAGAAACACTTAGTGTATAGCAGGGGTCTGAGTAAACCCGTGGGTAATTCCATGGGTATAACCTATGGGTAGGGTATGGGTCCATATTTTTCTACCCACATTGTACCCATACCCATGCATGGGTACAACCTGTGATGACCCATGTGTTTCAAACAAGCCCAAGATCATTGAAATTGGCCCAGAAATGAAGGAGATATGGCCAAAACAATGATTGAGCTAGTGTTACTGCAGCTTAAGCTGTGTCACTGCTGCAACTTTAGACTTAAAAAGCTAAGTCAAGAATAATGCTGGCTCTAAAGAGGTCATGTGACTTTGTTGAAAAGTACAAAGTTGAGTTGGTGCCAGCCCTAAAGTGGTCAAATGGTCACATGATTTGGTATGCCTAAAATGGAATATACAGGCATTTGACTGAGAGGGTACATATTTGAGCATCTAGAGATGAGCTAAGAGAGCGCCTCTCCTAGAGTGCTTATAGAGCAATGGTTACTGCCTTGCTGTATATCGCAAGACCCATTATGAAAGGGGAGAGAAGCAGATGAAGAGAGAAGTTGAGAAGACAGATAGATTGTTGGGTTTTCTGGTGTATAGACAGGAGACTCAACTTGCCATCCTAGAGACAGCAAGGAGGGCTATTTGTATCATACAAGACTGGGGTTTACTAAGCTATTTTCTGGGATCAGTAAGCAATTAGAAACACACTTTGTAAGTAGGGCAGAAGATGAATAAGTGCAAGAAAGTAGATCAGTAAGCATCACCAAGAATGTATCAGTAAGGCCCCACTATAGCTCTTTGTCATCACTCAAGCTGTCCTCAATAGGGTCGTTCAAAGTTGCCACTTATTGGTTTGCTTATTCATTTATAGGCATTTTACTGTCAAGTTAGCAATAAGTGAGTATGATAGATGACATTTATTTGTCATCTATTATTCTTACTTAGTACTCACTTATTGCTGATTTGACAGTAATGTGGATAAGCAAAAAAATAAGTGGCAACTTTGAACGGCCCTAATAGTGAGGTCTATGACAAGCTGGTTAATTTCAAAACAAATGCAATTAAAAATTGAAACAAATCTGTAAAATCACAAAAATAAAGGAGTAGCTAGACCTGATCAGAGGCAGATGGGTCACTTAAGACAACTTTGTGATCAGATAAGCCCTTAAAGTGCCAAAGCATTGCTATAAAAACACTGTAGCTAAGCTGGTGTTTGTAGCTTTTGCACTTTAAGGGCTTATCTGATCACAAAGTTGTCTTAAGTGACCCATCTGCCTCTGATCAGGTCTAGCTACTCCTTTATTTTTGTGATTTTACAGATTTGTTTCAATTTTTAATTGCATGTTTTTCAAAATCAACCAGCTTAAGCTGCAGCAACACTAGCTCTGTCATAGACCTTACTAACGAGGGTAGCTCAAGCAATGACGAAGAGCAATAGTAAGGTCTTAGTAACAAGGAAAGGGGATTGCTGATTGTTGTCTCTTGCTTACTCACCCATCTTATTGTCTTTACAAAGTGTGTTTCTAATCGCTTACTTATCCCAGAAAAATGCTTAGTAAACCCTAGTCTTGTATGATACAAATAGCCCTCCTTGCTGTCTCTAGGACAGCAAGTTGAGTCTCCTGTCTACATACCTCAGAAAACCCACAATCTATCTGTCTTCTCAACTTCTCTCTCTCTGTCCAATTCCCTTCTCTTCATAGCAGGTCTTGTGACACACTACAAGGTGGTAACCACTGCTCTATAAGCACTCTAGGAGAGGTGCTCTCTTAGCTCATCTACAAGCACTTAAACGTGTACCTTCTCAGTCTAATGCCCATATACTCCGCTTTGAGCACACTGAATCATGTGACCATGTGACCACTTTAGGGTCGGTCTCAATCTGACTTCAAACTCTTGCACAAACCACGTGCTGACTATAGGGCCGGCTTAACTTTGACTTAGCTTTTCAAGTCTAAAGTTGTGGCGGTGACATTAGACTCAACTTTCTATCTACACCATGGCTTCTACAAACAAAGGGAAAGCCAGAAAACATCAGGAAGAACCACAGACTTTCTTGTCAAACCTCAACATCCTTCAATCTAGGGCAAATTACTGTGTACACGTTATCAAAGGCACAGAAAGAGGAAACCCACTGAAAAGGGACTTCCTAGCATACATTGAACCAGCAACAGACAAATCACCAGAAAGAAAACTCCCAGTCTGTCTCTACCGAGGAGTGTGGCACTCACTCAAATACACAAACGCTAACGACAAACCCGTCTACCTATTGGAACCTGTCCCCGAAATACATGACTACGATGTCGAAGTCCCCACATGCAATAGTGAATCTGAACCAGAACAAGACTCCCTTAACACTGCCATCCACAACAGCCCAGCCATATTAAAAGAACCTCTGGCACCAGAAACACCCGTCACACCTACTCCATTCTTCGCTGTTGCCAAGAATGACCTATCCCAAATACTTACGATGACCACTATGACTCAAACCACCACCCAAACTACAACCCAGCCAATGATGGCGGTCGCACCTCAACACCCCCTCACCACATATGAACTGGAAGAACTCCTTAACGTTGCAATGGGAGAACGAGGAGGAGGAACTGGAGGAAACCCACCAGGTCCCCCTGGAGGAGGAGGTCCGCCAGGAGGAGGAGGCCTGCCAGGAGGAGGAAACACTGCTGCCACGGGCGCGGCACCACTACAACCAATTGCAGCAGCAGCCAACATCAAGGCCATGGGCAAAGATCCCCCTCTCTTTCAAGGGGAAAGGAAAAAGGTGGACACCTTCATGAACAAGGTTGAGAAATATCTAATGCTCAATTATGATGTTGCGGGATTCAATTCCCCAAAGAAAAAGGTTGCTCTTGTCCTAACCTTTATGCAAGGACCAGAAATAGAGGAATGGACCAGAGGGATACTACAATGGATCCAACAGATCGACGACCAGAGCAACATGGACAATGTCTGGTGCGTCTTCTTGCAATGATTCTATGCCCGATTTACTGACACTCAATTGGACTTGATGGCTAGGAAAGAACTCACCCAACTAAAAATGAGATTTCCTGACATAGATTCCTATATCACTGACTTCGAACAAACTGTCAGAAAAGCCCTCTACTGGCTGGGATCTCACGAAATGAACCAACAATTCCTATCTGGATTACCCTGGGATGTTGCCAAAGACGTGATGCACTACCCCACACCCATCACATACCAAGAATACACTCAGAAAGCCCTCACCAGCGTCCAATCAAAAGTACTCCTCAGGAATGTGTTTGGAGGGAATAGAAACTTCGGCACCTTTGCACCTCAACAACAACAACCACAGTGGAATAACCCACACCTGCAAGGACAAAATACCCCTCAATACAACTTGTCAAATGCCCTGCGATGGATGAACAACACCCCTGTCCCCATGAACATCGACCAGAATAGGGTGAACTGCGGACAAGGAAATTACTGCAGCCAAGGAAACTACTGAGGCAATAACTTCTGAGGACAGAGAAACCCCAGCCAATATCAAGGCAACCGACCCCAAAACAACTTCCAAGGGAATGCCGCCGCTACTGGAAACTCTTTGAACACTTGTTTCCAATGCAGTGAAGAAGGACATTTTGCAAGAAACTGCCCAAAACACTGCCAAAGCAACCAGTACAATCGTACTGCCAACCTAATTGACTTTAATCAAAGCTACGACGGTGCCAACATCATAGAAGAAGACCCAGTCAAGACACTCCAAACCCAGCTCAACTCCTTGTCAACTCAAGATAGGGAAAAACTTGCCATCACCATGGGAGGAGGGGACCAGCAGGATTTTCCCTCAGCCTAATTAGATCGGCACTAATTAGGCCTAGCAATTCCAATGTATACATATCCACTCGAAAGTCAATGACAGTCCACATATTTATCCATTCGAATGCAAAAAGAGCCAAAACCATATCACTCCTTGACTCGGAAGCCACCGAAAACTTCCTCAACCTTGACTACACAAGATGGCTAAATCTACCTATTAAATGACTACCCTTCCCAAGGAAACTATTTAATGTAGATGGAACAGAAAACAAGGCAGGCCAACTCCAATTTTATACGGATCTAGCAATATGAACCAGGCCAACCACTACTACTATGAGATTCTTCCTCACTCAACTAGGGGAACACAAAGTAATCTTGGGGTATCCCTGGTTCGCAGCCATACAACCCAGGATTGACTGGAAAAGGGGATGGATCAATCATACACAACTACCCATCGTATTCAAAGCTCCCGATGCAACCAAAGCACGATTTACACCACGTTCCATTAACAAACCACAACCCACAAGGATAGAACAAATCCTACTTTGCAAAGCAACCATAGGGACTGCCCAAGAAACTGACCCAACCAAGATCCCCAAAGAGTACTCAAAACACAGCAAAGTCTTTAGCAAAGAACAATCACAAAGACTTCCAAAACACACTATATGGGACCATGCCATCGAACTACTCCCGGGAGCCCCCTCCACAATGCCAGGATGCCTCCTACCCCTAAATCAAAAAGAAATCCAAGAGGTCCACAACTTTGTTCAGAAACACCTAAAAAGAGGAACCATATGCAAGTCCTGGAGCCCATACACAGCCAACTTCTTCTTCATCAAAAAGAAAGATGGAAAGCTCCGACCAGTACAAGACTACTGCCCCATCAATAAATGGACAAAGTGCAACCAAAATGTATCCCCCCTAATCCCACAAGTAATTGACTGACTATGAGGCTGCATGCTGTTCACGAAAGTAGACATATGATGGGGCTATAACAACATTCGAATCAAGGAAGGTGATGAGTGGAAGGCTGCCTTCTTAACCCCTGAAGGCCTATTTGAACCAACAGTAATGTTCTTTGGGCTCACAAATTCCCCAGCCACCTTTCAAATGATGATGAACACCATCTTCCATACTGAGGTGGCCCAAGGACTTAAAACCCGAAAAATGTGACTTCGAGAAAAAGGAAATTGACTACCTCAGTGTCATTGTCAGCAACAGCAAAATGCAGATGGATCCCAAGAAACTTAACGGTGTTGCAGATTGGCCAATACCTAAAAACCCAACTGACATTCGTAAATTCCTTGGCTTTACTGGCTACTATCAATATTTCGTCCAAGGCTACTCAAAAATAGCATGCCCACTACTAGATCTCACAAAAAAAGCAGTTGTATGGCATTGGGGCAAATGACAACACAAGGCTTTTGAGGAGCTAAAAACACACATGTGCTCACGTCCTGTCCTCACACAACCTGACTTTGACAAACCATTCTTCCTTCAGACAGATGCATCAGCTTATGGTGTGGGTGCCATACTCTCACAAGAGGGTGAACACCATGCAGTCGCCTCTCAAAAACCCAAACTACACCCAATTGCATACTACTCTGCAACCTTCACACCCACCAAATGCAACTATGATATCTATGAACGAGAACTCCTAGCAATAATGAAAGCCCTCACTCACTGGCAGCACTATCTGAGATGGACAAAAACCCCATTCACCATCCTCACCAACCATGCCAATCTCCAATACTGGAAAGCCCCTCAAAAGCTAAACTGTCAAACGGCACGCTGGCACGCTGATCTCCAAGAGTATGATTTCATCATCAAACACATCCCTGGGAAGATCAACACTCCAGTGGACAAACTATCACGTCCACCAAATTCGGACCAAGGAGAAAATGACAATCAAGATCAAACCCTCCTAGAACCCAAGCTTTTCATTAATGCCACCAACCTAACAACGCTCCCAGAATTGTCAAAAAGGAATCTCATGACTTTGGTTCACGACCACCCCATGGCGGGCCACCCAGGATGCAATAAAATGATCAGAAAAGCCATGGAAGTCTTACCATAGATGGGGATGTGTCAATGGATAACAGACTATGTCAAAGGATGTGCAACCTGTCAGCAGAACAAAATCCTTACTCACCAGATAAAAATACCCCTCTACCAGATTACGACGAAAGAAGGAACCCTCCCCTTTCAACAAATTGCAATGGATCTCATCACAGGCCTTTCGCAGCATCATGGACACAATGCCATCCTAACCATAGTAGACCACGGATGCTCACATGCAGCAATATTCCTCCCATGCTCTGACACCATTACAGGCCCAGGTATTGCCCAACTATACCTGGACTATGTCTACCGATGGTTCGGTCTGCCTACCAAAATGATAAGTGATCAGGACCCTAGATTCACCTCCCAATTTGGAAAAGTGCTCACTGAAAAGCTTGGCATCCAATGGAACCTATCCATAGCCTTTCACCCCCAAACGGATGGGCTTTCTGAATGAAAGAACCAATGGGTAGAGCAATATCTAAGGCTGGTAACCTTGAACAACCCTAAAGGGTGGACACACTGGCTGGCATTGGCTATGGTGGTACACAATAACCAAATTAACACCACCACTGGACTATCACCTAACCAAATCCTCTTTGGATATAACCCCACACTCAACTCTGACAAAGTGTTACAAACCCACAACACTCTGGTGGAATCACGAGTAAAAACAATGACTGAAAACCGTGCAAATGCCATCTGAGCGCTGAACAAAGTTGCCAATCAGAAGGGACCCCCACTGTCACAATTCTGAATCAGAGAACAAGTCTGGCTAGATGTGTCCCACCTAAAACTCCCCCATCAGAAGGCAAAACTAACTCTGAAACGCTTAGGCCCATTCAGGATAACCCAAGAGATATCCCCAGTAGCTTATTGCCTTGAGCTGCTGCCCAATTGGAGAATTCACAATGTGTTCCACACCTCGCTACTCACACCCTACCATGAAACACATGCTCATGGGCCTAACTTCACCCAACCCCCACCTGACCTTATTAATGGAGAGGATGAATACGAAGTCAAAAGGATAGTCACACACCAACAATTCAGACAATCAAAGAAGCTCCAATACCTCATCAAATGGAAAGGCTACCCCAAAAGCAACAACACATGGGAGCCTGCTGATCAAGTCCACACCCCTCAACTTATCAAGCATTATTAATCCGCAGCCCATCATCAGTCAGCAGCAAATACAGGTCATCAGTCAGCAGCCCTTCCTATACATATAAGAGCCCTCAAAACGAGCCCTCAAAACCCCATCAAATGCCCAACAATCTTCCCCACTTCCCTATCAAACGCCTCCCCAAAGACTTTCCTCTCAAAGAACTCACTCCCCTTAAATGGTCCAACTTTGACTTTGACCCCTCTGAATCAAGAACAAATAGCATATTCTGCTTCCACTACAAGCTCAGCTCCACACATGTCCTTGACCACCATTGGTATTGTAAACTTGACTACTGCCCCTTTCACCACCCCTATTAGGCTATGTCGGACTGCTCTGGAGATGCCGAATCATCATACGGAGGGCCAGCTTTCCCTACTCTCATTGACATGCCTCTTGAGGAGTTCCCCCCAGCTCAGCCAGCCATCTTTGCCCCAACTCCTGGCCTACCTAGATGACTTACTCCTGCTCCCAACGCTCCAGTACCCACCAGACAAGACCCCGCCACCATTAATAACCTCATCACTCTTGGGAGGCTCTCCCCTCGATCTGTCCACAACACCATCACCGCTCACACCCTTGACACAGCTACCTACCAGTCCATCATCAATGGACTTGTCATCACCTCCGAAGCCTGCACCCACAGCTTCGAACAATAATGTGTGAGCAAGGAAGAAAAGCATAAAAAGAAACTGGATGACCTTGAAGAGACCATTGAGTTCCTGGAGGCCCATCTTGTCAGGTACATTGACACCTTTTCCCAGCCTCCAAATGGCTATACCAAGAATGGCTGACTCCCCCACTTCACCATCCCTTGTGGCAATGGACTCTCCAACCCAGCCAAGTGGATTAAGAAGCTTGACGATGGTCGCATTGCTGGCTATTCAACAGAGGATGGCCCTCACAACCTCCCCCATGTCTGCGAGATCTATGCAACCCCCAGGCATACAGCTGACCCTGCAGAGCCTCTACCCCATTGGCTCCACGAGACCCTTCAAGGGCTGGCCCCTGGCTATGCTGCCCTCCTTGATGCAGTCAAGGACACAGATGACTGGGGTCTTGAAGCCAATGTTATGCAGTATAGAGATCTCGATGAGTGCATCATCCACTACAAAGCCCAACTCGATTGCACTCACAGTGAGCTCAAGAGTGCTATCATTGCCCGAGATCAATGCAGGGGTAGGCTTGAATGCATGCAAATTGCGGAGCGGGTTTTGCATTTGGCAGGAGAACTCATGTGGATGCCCACCAACAAGCACACTTGAGGGGGATGGAAGGAAGGACGAGGGCGTCACTTCTAAGAGGGAGTGTGATGTCATAGACCTTACTAATGAGGGTAGCTCAAGCAATGACAAAGAGCAATAGTAAGGTCTTAGTAACAAGGAAAGGGGATTGCTGATCGTCGTCTCTTGCTTACTTGCCCATCTTATTGTCTTTACAAAGCATGTTTCTAATCGCTTACCTATCCCAGAAAAATGCTTAGTAAACCCTAGTCTTGTATGATACAAATAGCCCTCCTTGCTGTCTCTAGGACGGCAAGTTGAGTCTCCTGTCTACATACCTCAGAAAACTCACAATCTATCTGTCTTCTCAACTTCTCTCTCTCTGTCCAATTCCCTTCTCTTCATAGCGGGTCTTGTGACACACTGCATGGTGGTAACCGCTGCTCTATAAGCACTCTAGGAGAGGTGCTCTCTTAGCTCATCTACAAGCACTCAAATGCATACCTTCTCAGTCTAATGCCCATATACTCTGCTTTGGGCACACCGAATCATGTGACCACATGACCACTTTAGGGCTGGTCTCAATCTGACTTCAAACTCTTGCACAAACCATGTGCCAACTATAGGGCTGGCTTAACTTTGACTTAGCTTTTCAAGTCTAAAGTCATGGCAGTGACAAGCTCAATCATTGTTTTGACCATATCTCCTTCATTTCTGGGCCAATTTCAATAATCTTGGGCTCATTTGAAATGCAAACCCGCAGGTTACCTGCCACGGGTACAGGTACATCTGTACCCTGGGTATCATGACATGGACCCTCCATTTATCTGTACCCCTGTGCAGGGGTATGGGTAAATGGAGGGTAGGGTAGGGGTACAGTCAAAATTACCTGGGGGTTACCTGCACCATTCACTAGCGATGGCTGGATGACCCTTTTGCAGTGGGGAAATGGAGTGCAAACATACCCTGACCAATGATACACCAGGACTTGTTAGAATAAGTATCATCGCAAATAATCTTTAAGGAAGCATAAAGGCTGAAATAAATAAGCGATGGCCAGAAGACCCCTTCGCAGTGGGGAAATGGGCCTAGAGATGTTGGAGGAGGTAGAGCATGACAAATGTCATGAATGAGTGTAGCTGCATGTGGTGAAGGGCATAGGCAAACTCCAGGTAGGAACACATTTCCCACTCCATCTGGCTGATCTCCTGAAGTGCAAACATACCCTGACCAATGATACACCAGGACTTGTTAGAATAAGTATTGTCGCAAATAATCTTTGAGGCAAGCATGAAGGCTGAAATAAATAAGCAATGGCCGGATGACCCTTTCGCAGTGGGGAAACAGGCCTCAGAGTGCAAACATACCCTGACCAATGATACACCAGACTTGTTAGGATAAGTATTGTCGCAAATAATCTTTGAGGCAAGCATAAAGGCTGAAATAAATAAGCAATGGCCGGAAGACCACTTCGCAGTGGGGAAATGGGCCTAGAGATGTTGGAGGAGGTAGAGTGCAACAAATGTCACAGATGAGTGTAGCCACATGTGGTGAAGGGCATAGGCAAACTCCAGGCAGGAACACATTTCCTGCTCCATCTGGCTGATCTCCCAAAGTGTGAACATACCCTGACCAATGATACACCAGGACTTGTTAGAATAAGTATTGTCGCAAATAATCTTTGAGGCAAGTATAAAGGCTGAAATAAATAAGTGATGGCCGGATGACCCTTTCGCAGCAGGGAAATGGGCCTCAGAGTGTGAACATACCCTGACCAATGATACACCAGGACTTGTTAGGATAAGTATCATCACAAATAATCTTTGAGGCAAGCATAAAGGCTGAAATAAATAAGCAATGGCCAGAAGACCACTTCACAGTGGGGAAACGTGTCACTGGACAGGTAGCAGTGTATCATGTTTTAGTGACAAGCTGATTCATTCAGGTTTCAGGGATCTTGAAGATGGGATATCTCAAGAGATTCAGCTAAGACTTGCACGCATCTTAGAACAGTGATAAGAGGGCAAAGGCCAATGACACCAATGGTAACGTCATGGGTCTGGCAAGTGGATTTCAAGGGGTCTGAGCTGGATACAAGAGACAACCTGTGTCTACAGGAGATCAAGCTTAGGGCTGACCTCTACTGGTATGAGTACTATATATACAGAGTCGATGGAAGCTACTAGAATGTTCAGGTCAACTGTGGATAGTGGTGATGTCAGACAGAACAGTGTGAAACTCAACGGAAGCTTGTGGAAGCTTCTACCCATATATAGAATCAGGTGGAATATAGTGGAAAAGAGAAAGAGGATTGTGATGCGTTATGGTCTCAGTGGGTCATGGTTGTGACATTACCCCCCTGTTAACGTCTCTAGCCTCGTCCAAAGGTCTTGACGTCTGTGCAACAGAGAGTGCAGTGGTAGTTTGGGTGGTCATCACCAACCTGACAGACTCATCCTGGTTTGCAGCGGTGATGGGGAATCTTGCAGTTGATTTCATTATGCCCCCATGAATGGCATAACAGACACTGCCTTATGAAGTGGCAGTCGAGGGTGTCGTGTGTGGTCTTTTGGCACCACTCACACTGCCCCAGTCTTGGCTCAGACTCTTGGTACCAAGGGTCTTCGATGGTGTCGATGCCAGCCCTGAGGATATGCTGGGGGAGGTGTCCATCTGTGGGTAGCTCAATGATGGTACAAGGATGGAGGTGACTATGGGTGTTGGTGGCTGCTAGGTGGTTTGCGCTGTCACACATGGTCCAGCAAGTATCATTGAACTCATCTTTTAAGGCACTGAGCTGCATGGCTAGGTGTCATGCTTTACAGCATGCGTTGCAATACTGCTGTACCTCAGCTGCTAAAGTGGGGTCTCCTTTGAGGTGGATTGCCCGATCGACTAGGGGTGTGAAAGACTCGTGGTTTTGGAAGAAGAATTCTTCCTTTCGCATGAATTGGGGGCGTGGGTAAGGGTTTGGCTTGGCACATAGTGCTCTGGTGTGGACATTACATCCATGACCTCAGGTGGCCATGACCTCAGGGTAGTTGGTGTCGCCATCAACCTGTATAAAGGGGGCAACTTCTTGTCCTTCTCCCTTGTCTGGAATTAGGAACATGTACTGGATACCTCCAGTAGTCTGATTGCGCTCCCACCCGGGTCCGGGGTGTACACCAGGTTGTGGTCCTGTCAGGGATGGTGTCTGTTGGTCAGCTTTGGTTTGTGCTGCCACCAAGGCTCCTGTGGTCATGAGCTCTGTAATATCTTCAATTGATGGAGTGGGGGAGTGAGGTCGGTAGTCGGGAGGTGGTGGGGAGTAGGCTGGCATAGACATGCGAGGGGTGCCTAAGCCTTGTATCCTTGGTGAGGGGTATGGAGTTCCGACACATGGGGGTACTGGTAGTGGTTCGGGGGAGCTTGGTCCTCTTGCCACAAGGAGTCTAGCTGTCTCCATGATCAGTGCATGTTGTCCAAACTGTTGGAAGACATTTTCGAGGGGCCAGTGGAGGATCACAGTGAATTGGGCCACCATTGCCACGTGCATGCTGGCCATCTGCCAATTTTCACAGTTTCTGGCATCGCCAATGGGCATCGGCTGAGATTGTCTGGCTAATTGTGGGGTCAGTGTTTGTTCTGGATACTGAAGGGATGGCCAAGGGTAGTTGGCCTGTAGTTGTTCAAACAAGGTAGGGGAGACAGAGTGTGAAGAGTTCTGGGAGGAGGCTTGAGACATGGTTGATTGGTTTGAAGGATTGTTGGGAAGAGTTTGGTGAGGACTGTTGATTTGACAAGGAGGCCTTTTATACATTTGTTTGTCCAGCCTTAGCAGAGTGTAAGAGGTATTCTTGTAGAATTTCTGGGGCATGTAAGTCCTCATGGTCAACCCATGAATTATTGGATGATGGATAGCCCTTCCAGTGTACGAGATATTGCTTCTTCCAGTTCCTCCCGAAGCTTCTATCTGATATGATTGATTTGATCTCATACTCCTCTTCACCTTGATTGATCACTGGAGGGGGTCGTGTATAAGGTGTGCCATATTGTTCCATTTCCTTATATGGCATTAAGAGGTCAATGTGGAAGACATTGTGTACCTTCATTGACAAGGGGAGTTCTAGCCTGTAGGCCACGGGTCCAATTCGTTCCATGATTGTGAAGGGTCCATATCTTTTGGGGAGGAGTTTGTGGGTTCCTGTGATGTGGAGGTTTTTTCCTTCTAGCCAGACTTTGTCACCTGTCTTCATTTCTGTCATTCTTTTGTCATCTTTCCGTGACTGTTGTACTTCTAGGTTTTTCTGGACCTCCTGTCTGGCCTCTTCTAGTTCCTTTAGCCTGATGTCTGCAGCTGGGGTGTTCCCCTTGATCAGTTGTATGTTAACTTGAGGTCTAGTGCCAATCAGGAGTTCATGTGGGGAATGATGCATTGTGTCATTCTTCCAGGAGTTATGGGCAAACTCTGCAATTAGAAGTAACTTGGCCCATTTGTTCTGTTGTCCTGTAGTCCATGGTTGGAGATACTGTTCTATCCAGGTGTTCATCCATTCTGTTTGTCCATCTGTTCTGGGGTGGAACATGGTGGATAGATTCTGCTGGATTCCCAATGCTTTGCAGATGGCTTTGGAGAAGTTTGATGTGAAGTGTGGGTCTCGATTGGATATAATACACTTGGGGACTCCGAACCATGGGACTAAATGTTTCAGATATTCCTGGGCTACACCTGGACCATCAATCGTTTTGTTGCAGGGGATGAATTTAGCTGCTTTCGAACACCCTTGATCAACAATTGTGAGTATGCTGTCAAACCCTTCTGATTTGGGCAGGTCTGTGATAAGGTCCATGGATACGTATTGGAATGGGCCTTCTCCTGCTGGTACATCAAAACATTGCAAGGGTGCTTTCTTCCGTGGGAGATTTGTCTTGAATTCTTGGCACTTAGCACAACCCTTAATGTACTGTTCTATGAAATCTCGGAGTCTAGGCCCTTTGTAGTGTTGTCTGACCAGTTCCCAAGTGTTCACTATCCCGGGGTGTCCTCCTGCAGGGAAGTCATGGATTTGTTGTAGGATGTTCCTCCTGAGGTTCTTGTCATCTTCAAGAAAGGGTTTTCAAAGAAATAGGGTGTTGGGGAGGAGTATTCATGGTGAATCGGAATCCACCCCCTTGTTAAGGTCCTTGCGACAGGATAGGAGGTCTGCGATTGTGTTCATTGTACCTGGGATATGTTCGATGTGGTAGTTGAAGTCCTGTAGGAATTCCATCCATTGAGCCTGATGGCCTGTGATCTTTTGTGGTTCTTT
>WNFT01009849.1_pt1 | contig 15360 bp, 9 predicted proteins | sample 5400191 | NCBI WGS metagenome assembly WNFT01 (sample SAMN13153359, study PRJNA577476) | soil metagenome | isolation source: 80 cm saprolite under Madrone tree | place: USA:California | collected 2016-06-14 | reverse complement strand
AAGGGCGTCACGCTCGATCTTAAGACCGTGCAGACCAACATCGTCATTTTCCACATGGCGGAAGGGGTTCCCGACGCCGCCGCTATAGCCGCGCGGGCGAAGGCCGAGGGTGTGCTGCTTACCGTATTTGGTCCGCGCACCTTGCGCGCCGTTGCCCATCTCGATGTTTCAAGCGAGCAATGCCGTCACGCGGGCGAGATTCTCGCCCGCGTAATCGAGTGCTGACCTAGTCCGCTCGGCCTGGCAAAAGCTTTTCGAGCGTATTGCCGGCTTGCCTGTAATAGCCGGGCCCCTCCGGCCCGGTCTCGCGATAATCGTTCGCCGGATCGACCAAATAATTGGTGCCCGATTCCGAGTGCACGTAGCCGGTGCCGAGCTGCGAGTTGTATGTGCCGGCGAGATCGGCATCGCTGCAATCCCCGGTCTTGCAGCGTTGCGAAATTCCGGTCTCCGCCGATTTGGCGTGAACCTCGGCGTAACCGCCGCGCGGGGCCTTGAACGCCGTCTTGCAGTCGATGGATGCGGCAACGGCGCCCCCGGTCGACACCTCGCCTGCGCTGGCGCCGGTCGCGATGCGTACCGATATGACATAGCCGCCGGGATCGCTGGGCAGCGGATAGATTCGATAGATCGCGACGCCGCGTTTGTTTCCGCCGGCGAAATTCATTACCTGCATGCCGTTGAAAACCCGCATGCCAGTGACGGTAACCGTCTTCGCGCCAACGACGCTCGCTGCAAGAAATTGCGCGAGCAAAGCCGGCGTACGGTATTGCGGTCCATACGCTCCGGCGACTTGGCCGCGATTGACCCCGACGATGCCGTACGTTGCGATCGCGCTTCGATCCGGCGAGGCGATCGAGAACGTCGTTCCGCGGTCATCCTGGTCGATCACGGTCCATCCTGCCGGCGTCAATGCGCGGCAGAACTGGTTTCGCACGGGCTGCAGCGGAACGAGTTCATTCGGGTTCTTCGCCTGCACGTTTCCACCGATCGCGCCCAATACCGGCGCGCTCAAAACCAGCGAAACGGCGATCGTTGCCAAACAGAGATTCTTAAGCATGAGACCTCCCGAAAGGAGCTCATGCAGGCTAATCGCGAAGAGCTAACAATTGCCGAAAAGCAAAACTCGTCTCGAATTCGGCTATTACATCGTTAACCGGCACGTCGGGATTTATCTTTTTTTGCGGGCTTGTTCATCGTGCCGGCTTTCACCAGCACATAGGTCCCGGGCGCGTCGCCGAGCACGCGAAGTTCTCCGTCTCCGGGCTTGGGAGCGGGGATCCTTTCACCCGATTGTGGCGCAAGCCACTTGTCCCACGTCGGCCACCAGGAGCCCGGATGCTCTTTTGCTCCCGCGATCCATGCCTCCCATGATGCAGGCAGCGCGTCATTCGTCCAATGCTGATATTTTCCGCTTTGAGGCGGATTGATGACGCCCGCGATGTGGCCTGAGCCCGCCAGCATGAACGTCGCCGGCCCGCCGAACAATTTTGCGCCCTTGTAGACGGACACGGCCGGCGCGATGTGATCTTCCTTCGCCGCCTGGAAAAATGACGGCGTCTTGATTTTCGCGAGGTTGAGGCGCTCGCCGCCGAGAACCATCTCTGCCCCTGCCAGGGTGTTGTCGCGATAGCATTGCCGCAGATAGAAGAGATGCAGGTTCAACGGCATCCGCGTGGTATCGGAGTTCCAGTAGAGCAGATCGAACGGCACCGGCTCCTTGCCGAGCAGATAATTGTTCACCACGAACGACCAGATCAGATCGTTGGCACGCAGCATGTTGAAGGTCATCGCCATCTTGGAGCCTTCCAGCACGCCTCCGGACGCGCGCATTTGCTCCTCCATGGCCGCGAGCTGCTCGTCATCGACGAAGACCTGCAAATCGCCGGACTCCGAAAAATCCACTTGGGCCGCAAGAAATGTCGCGGACTTGATGCGATCTTTGTATTCGCCGGTTGCCGCGATATAGGCGAGGGTCGCGCCCAAGAGCGTGCCCGCGATGCAATAGCCGATGAGGTTGGCATGTTTCTGCCCGGTTGCTTTCTCGACGGCATCGAGCGCGGCAAAGATCCCTTCGCGCATGTAGTCTTCGAAGCTTTTGTCCGCGAGTCGCGTATCGGGATTGACCCAGGAAACCACGAATACGGTATAGCCGCGCTCGACAGCCCAGCGGACGAAAGAGTTCTTGGGCTGCAGGTCGAGGATATAGAATTTGTTGATCCAAGGCGGAAAGATCACAAGCGGGATTTCGTACGCCGTCTTTGTCGTCGGCGTGTATTGCAGGAGCTCGAGGAGCTCATTTCTGAACACCACTTTGCCCGGCGTCGTCGCCACGTCGTGGCCGATCGCGAAAGTGTCCGTGGTCTGACGAATCGACAGGCTTCCCTGGCCGCGTTCCAGATCAGAAAGCAGATTGTCGAGCCCGCGCACCAGGTTTTCGCCGTTGCTCTTGAGCGTCTCGCGCAAGACCTCGGGATTGGTGAAGGCGAAATTGGTCGGCGCGATGGCGTCGGCGAATTGACGGGCATAAAACACCGCGCGCGCATGCGCTTTCGGGTCCATGCCGTTGTTGCTCGCGACCGTCCGCTGCAGCCAGTTTGCGGTCAGCAAATAAGACTGCTTGATGAAGTCGAAGACCTGATTTTCCTGCCAGTCCTTGTCGCGGAAGCGCCTGTCGTTCGCGGCCGGCACGACCACGGGTTCAACCGTTCGCCCCATCGCGCGTTCGGCTGTGCGTTGCCAAAGCGTGAGATACTCCTTCCATAAGCCGAATTGGGCGTTGAGGATCCGTCCCGGGTGCGCCGCCATCTCCTTGAGGAGCGAGAAGTAAGCACCCGAGATGTTCAAAGGATCGAACGGCTCGCGGCCGTTGCGCTCGGACTGCCGCTTCAGGAACTCCGAAAGCAGCGTCTGGCTCCTGGCCGCGACGCGGGCCATGTTGCGGCCGAATTCGGCCGGATCGTTGACCCGGTACGACGATTCTTCAGCCTGCTCCCGCTCGGGGCCGGGTTCCTTGATTTCGGCCTCCGGCTCGGCCTTTTTTTTCGCTTTGCTGCTTTTCGCCATCACCATGCCCCCATCGCGTGCGAATCACGCCCTCGTTTTGTTCGCACCTGCAATATATGGGCCCGCATCCGGCTTAACGAAAGAGCCAAAATGTCGGTGTAAGAGCCTGTTGCTTGGAAGAAGGCACCATCGCCGGTATATGCTGCATTGCCGATTTGCGCCGCTATGCGGCCATTCGGGCCAGTCAATTGGGAAGCGTGCACAATGGTTTTGTCGAGCACCTATCGCCCTAGAGGCGCGCTCTTAGCCCTGGCTATGGCCAGTTTGGGCCTCGGCGGCTGTGGGGGCTCTGAAGCCGTCTATCGCAACCTGGCCGATATACCGGATCGCCCTCCTGTCACCCCGAAGGACATGAATGATAAGGCTGCGCAAAACCTGGCCGAGGAACGAGCGAAGACCATGGAGGCGGCGGAGAAGCTGCGCGGCGAGTCGGTTACAACGCCCGCGCCCGCGCCGCCCCCGCCAGGGCCATAAGCCCATGCAGACCGAATTTCACCGCATCAGCCGGCTTCCCCCCTATGTCTTCGAAGAGGTCAATCGCCTCAAGGCGGAGGCGCGTGCACGCCGCGAGGACATCATCGATTTCGGCATGGGCAATCCGGATATGCCTACTCCGCGCCATATCGTCGAAAAGCTGATCGAGACCGCCCGTGACCCGCGCTCCAGCCGTTACTCGGCCTCGCGCGGTATCAAGGGGCTGCGCCGCGCCATGGCGGGGTATTATCAGCGCCGCTTCGGCGTGAGCCTCAATCCCGACACCGAAGTGATCGCGACGCTCGGCTCCAAGGAAGGCTTCGCCAATATCGCCCAAGCCATCACCTCGCCGGGCGACATCGTGCTGGTGCCGAACCCGGCCTATCCGATCCATGCCTTCGGCTTCATTCTTGCCGGCGCCGAAATCCGCCATGTGCCCGCGCCCACGCCGGAGGAGTTCCTCAGGCAAACCGCTATCGCCATCCGCAATTCCTCGCCTTCGCCTTTGGCCCTGGTGGTGAATTACCCATCGAATCCGACCGCACAGATGGTCGAGCTCGATTTTTTCAAGGATGTGGTGGCGCTCGCCAAGAAGCATTCGATCTGGGTGCTGTCCGATTTGGCTTATGCCGACACCTATTTCGACGAGGAGCGGCGGCCGCCGTCCATTTTGCAAATCGAGGGCGCCAAAGATCTGGCGATCGAATTCCAGTCGCTCTCGAAGACCTACGCCATGCCGGGCTGGCGCATGGGATTTGCCGCCGGCAATCGCACCCTGATCGCCGCCCTCGCGCGCATCAAATCCTATCTCGATTACGGCGCCTATACGCCGATCCAGGTTGCCGCGACTGCGGCCCTAAATGGGCCCCAGGATTGCGTCGACGAAATCCGCGCCATCTATCGCTCGCGCCGCGACGTGCTCGTGCATTCCATGGCGCGCGCCGGTTGGCACATCCCGTCGCCGCCCGCGACCATGTTCGCCTGGGCGCCGATCCCCGAAGCCTTCCGCGACTTCGGCTCGATGGAATTCGCCAAACGCCTCCTCGTCGAAGCCAAAGTCGCGGTCTCGCCCGGTATCGGCTTCGGCGAATATGGCGACGGTCACGTCCGCATCGCGCTGGTGGAAAACGAGCAGCGCATTCGCCAGGCGGCGCGCAATGTGCGCCGCTTCCTTGGCGACGTCGGCCGCAACTCCAAAGTTCTGGAATCGGTAAAGTGACCGCGCCGCTCCGCGTCGGCCTCGCGGGCCTCGGCAATGTGGGGGCCGGCGTCGCCAAGGTGTTGATGGGCGACACGCGCACGCTCGCTTGGCGGGCCGGGCGCGGTATTGCGATCACTGCGATTTCGGCGCGCGACAAGAAGCGCGACCGCGGCGTCGATCTGTCCGGCTTTCCCTTCGAAGTCGATCCGCTGGCGCTTGCCGAACGCAAAGACGTCGACGTCGTGGTCGAGCTGATCGGCGGCGAGGAAGGCGTTGCCCGCGCCCTTGTCGAATCGGCGCTGCGGGCAAAAAAGCATGTTGTCACCGCCAACAAGGCCTTGTTGGCGCGCCACGGAGCGGCTCTGGCCGCGCTCGCCGAACGCCATGAAGTTGCGCTCAAATTCGAAGCCGCGATCTGCGGCGGTATTCCCATCGTCAAGGCGCTCCGCGAAGGCCTGATCGCTTACGATATCTCGGCCGTGCGCGGCATCCTGAACGGCACCTGCAACTTCATCCTCACCCAGATGGAAGCAAGCGGACGCGCCTTTGCCGAGGTCCTGACCGAGGCCCAGCGCCTGGGTTATGCCGAGGCCGATCCGACGCTCGACATCGGCGGCGGCGATACCGCCCATAAGCTCACCCTGCTGACGAGCCTGGCTTTCGGTACGGCGCCCGATCTGGACGGCGTCTCCGTCACGGGCATCCAAAAAGTCAGCCCGGCGGATATCGCTTTTGCCGGCGAATTCGGCTTCCGGCTGAAGCTGCTGGGCGTCGCTCGCACCACGCCCAACGGGATCGAGCAGCGCGTCCACCCGGCCATGGTGCCGATCCAGACGCCGCTGGCCGATGTCGAAGCGAGCTTCAACGCCGTCGCTGTCGATGCGGGTGCGGCGGGGCCGTTTTTCTTCGAGGGACGCGGAGCAGGAACAGGCCCAACGACCTCGGCCGTCATCGCCGACCTTGTCGATGTGGCGCGCGGCGCCTTTGGGCCCGCATTCGGGCGGCCCGCGGCCGAGCTCCTGCACGGCAAACGCGCGCCCGCCGAAGCCCGCGTCAGCGCCTATTATTTGCGCTTCCAGGTCTTGGATGTGCCCGGCGTCATGGCTGAAATCTCGCGCCATCTCGCCAATGAGCAGGTCTCCATCGAAAGCATGATCCAGCGCGGCCGCTCGCCCGGCGAACCTGTGGCTATCGTGATGCTTACCCACGAAACGAGCCAACTCTCCGTGGTTCGCGCCTTGAAGGCGATCGCCGCTTCGGACAAGGTTTTCGAAGCGCCGTGCATGATTCCAATGGAAGCGGCCTAGCATTTTCCAACAAAGCGCGTTCGCGGTTCGCCGCAGAAAATGCCACAAATGAAGAATCTGACGACTGCGGAGCAGGGTATGAGCGAACGCCACTCCAGGCCCTTGGATCGCATCTTGGCGCTGGAGGCCGTGCGCGTGACCGAAGCCGCGGCGATCCGCGCGGCAAAGCTCGTCGGCCGCGGCGACGAGCACGCCGCCGACCAGGCTGCCGTCGAAGGCATGCGCTGGGCCTTCAACCTCCTTCCGATCGAAGGTGTCGTTGTTATCGGCGAAGGCGAGCGCGACGAAGCCCCCATGCTCTTCATCGGCGAGCTTGTCGGATCGGGCGGGATAAAGGTCGACATCGCCCTTGATCCGCTCGAAGGCACGACACTGACCGCGAAGGGACTGCCCAACGCGCTCGCCGTCATGGCGATGGCGGAAGCAGGCTCGCTGTTGAACGCTCCCGACGTCTACATGGACAAGATCGCCATCGGCCCCGGCTTCAAGGACGGCGTCATCGATCTGGACGCCGAGCCCGCCGACAACATCATCTCGCTTGCGAAAGCCAAGGGCGTGAAGCCGGAGCGCATCAGATCGCTGGTGCTCGACCGCCCCCGGCACGAGAAGATCATCGCAAGCATCAGATCGACGGGCGCAGCGGTTCAGCTCATCTCCGATGGCGACGTCGCCGGTGTGATCGCAACGACGGAGCCCGAAGCGACCGGCATCGATATCTATCTCGGGCAGGGTGGGGCGCCGGAAGGCGTGCTTGCTGCGGCGGCGCTGCGCTGCGTCGGAGGCCAGTTTCAGACGCGTCTCGTCTTCCGCAACGATAACGAACGGCGTCGCGCGGAAAAGCTGGGCATCCGCGATTTCAACAGGAAGTACATGCTGCGCGATCTCGCATCCGGCGACGTGATCTTCGCCGCCACCGGCGTCACCGGCGGCACGATGCTCGAGGGCGTGCATTTTGACGGCCAATGCGTGACCACCCACTCCGTCGTGATGCGCTCGGCGACACGCACCGTGCGTTGGATCAAGATGCGCCATCCCCATGACGATGCTGGCTGACGCAGAGACTCAAGCTTCGCCCTTGAGCGAAAGCAGCGGCGCGGCGCAATTTGCTCTCGGCGTCATGAGCTCGTTCAGCGGCCGGCCCTGGCGCTTTCGTGCCCGCGACGATGATGCGGCGCGCGGTCTGTCGCTTTCCGGCATCAGCGGCCCGCTGGCGCAAATTCTCGCGGCGCGCGGTGTTACGCGCGAAACCGCGGGATCGTTTCTTGATCCGAGACTCAAGACGCTGCTTCCCGAACCCTTCCTCTTCGCCGATATGGAACGCGCGGTGTCGCGCTTTAGCGATGCGGTGAAGACGCGCGAGACTATCGCGATCCTAGGCGACTACGATGTCGATGGCGCCTGCGCCTCGGCTCTTCTGCTGAAATTTCTGCGCGCGGTTGGCCAAGCCCCGCTGCTCTACATTCCCGATCGCATGACGGAAGGCTACGGTCCGTCGGCGGCGGCGCTGCGGAACTTGCACGGGCAGGACGCGAGGCTCGTCGTGACCGTCGATTGCGGTGCCGCGGCGCACGAAGCACTCGGCGCTGCGCGCACCATCGGTCTCGACGTCATCGTGCTGGATCACCACGCGGTCGAGACAAATCCGCCCGCCTTTGCGCACGTCAACCCCAATGGGCCGAACGACCGCTCCGGGATTACCTATGTCTGCGCGACCGGCCTGACATTCCTGTTTCTGGTCGCGGTGCAGCGGCGTTTGCGCCAAGACGGCTGGTTCGCGCAAGCGGGTTTCAGCGAAGTCGACCTGATGACCCAGCTCGACGTTGTCGCGCTGGCGACGCTCGCCGATGTCGTTCCGCTTTTGGGTGTCAACCGCGCCTTCGTAAAGCAAGGATTGATCAGGCTCGATCGGCAGGAGCGTCCGGGCCTTGCCGCGCTCGCACGCATCGCTTCCGTGGAGCCGCCGTTTTCGCCCTATCATTTGGGTTTCATTTTCGGACCGCGCATCAACGCGGGGGGCCGCATCGGGCGCTGCGATCTCGGCGCCAGGCTGTTGGCATCCGACGACGCGACCGAAGCGGACGCGCTTGCGCTCGAGCTCGACCGCCACAATCGCGAACGGCAGGCGATCGAATCCGCAATTCTGGAATCGGCCGACGCAATGGCCGCGAGCCAGAGCGAAAAAGCCTTCCTGCTGGTCACCGGCGAGGGTTGGCATGCGGGCGTCGTCGGCATCGTCGCGGGACGGCTCAAGGAGCGGCACGCCAAGCCGGTACTGGTCGCGGGCTTCGAGCACGGAACCGCCGACGCCGTTGCGCGTGGCTCGGCGCGCTCACGCCGCGACAAGCTCGCTTCGTTCGACGATTTTCTCCACCAGCGCCTTGAAGGTCAGCGTGCGCATGTTCTCGCCGCGCGCGATCTCGTGGCCGATGCGTTGGTATCTGTAACCGGTGCAACGCTTGAGCTCATAGGGGATCTCGACCGAGCCGGACCGTTCGGTGCCCGCAATCCGGAGCCCGTCTTCCTGATGCCGGACATGATGGTCGCCTATGCCGACATCGTCGGAAACGATCATGTCCGGCTGCGTTTGACCGCGCGCGACGGTGCCTCGATCGGCGCGATCGCGTTCCGTGCCGCCGATACCGCGCTCGGACGCGGCCTCATCAAGGCGCGCGGACAGCGCGTGCACGTAACGGGCAAGCTCAAACGCGACGATTACGGCGGGACCGCGAAAGTCCAGCTCCACCTCGAAGACGCCGCCCCGGCCGGCGCCTGACCCCGCTTGCCATTAAGCGGTACGCTCGCTAAGACGCGCGACGCAAAAGCGCCCTTCGTCTATCGGTTAGGACTCAAGATTTTCAATCTTGCAAGAGGGGTTCGACTCCCCTAGGGCGCGCCATTCCCGTACAAAAGTGCGAACCCCATCCAGCCGTTCGGGAGCTGAAACAGCAGCGGCGATAGCCGCCCGTGGTCCTGAAATCACAGCTTTTTCCCGATCCACAACGATTTCCGAGACCAGCCCGTGGACGTAGCGTTTCTGTAGAGAGCGAGGCGCCTCTAACAACCGCCGTTTGAGGTTTTCCGCGATGCTCACCGCCTGCTGTTTTGAAAGTGCCTGACGAATTTCGGGCAGTTCGTTATCTAGCGCGCTCAGTAGGTTCAGGCATTCGTCTCGGCGTCCATTGAGGTCGTTCATTTTCTTTCGCAGTTGGGAGGCATCGGAAACGGTCCCTTCTGCCACGGCGGTAAGCAACCGATCTATTTGAGTTTCGATGCTTTTGAGATCGTTACGGAGCGCCGAACGCTGAGCGGCATTGCTGGATGCGAGGGCGCGTCTGTGCCCGATTGCTTCGCGAAGCAGCGTGGTAAGACGATCCGGCGTCAGAAGCCGGTCGGCAAGTGCCATGACTACCAGCCGATCCAATTCCGATTCCGGAACTGCAACCGGGCGATGACAGGCAGAAGCGCCTTTGATCTGATGGGACGCGCACCTGTAATAGCGATACGTACCACCGCCCTTCCCGGTGCCGGTGCGCAGCATCATGTTTCCGCCGCAACTCTCGCAACGCAGAAGTCCGGTTAGAAGAACCTCGCTAGTTGTTATGCGAGGGGGCGTGACCATTGGCCTACGCGAGTGCAATCGCTCTTGGACGAGATTGAATTCCTTTGGGGTGATGATTCCCGGTGCTGGTATTGCAATCCATTCGCTCTTTGGGCGCTCCCGGTGTGTCCGACTGTCGAGGCGGTTATAATAATGGACGCCCGAATAGGTTTCCCGCGTCAGGATGGCGTGCACCGCACTTGTATAGAATGGGTTGCCGTTGGCGCTCCGAAAACCGCGATGATTCAGCCACGAGACAATTGCTTTCACGCCCATCGGGCCTCTCGTCCCATCGCCTTCACGGAACAGCCGAAAAATCTGACGCACAATCGCAGCTTCGCGTTCTTCGATTTCCAGATGCTTCTTAATGCGCTGCCCGCGTTTCTCGACTTCGACGGTGCGGTATCCGAACGGCGGCTTGCTGCCATTCCAAAATCCCTGGCGTGCATTTTCCAGCATCGTCCTTGTGACGTGCTTTGCGTTTTCTGCACTATTGAAGGCATCCGAGGCAGCAATGATGGTTTCTGCGAAATCGGCAGATGGTCCTTCGCCGAAATCCTGGGTCATGGAAAGAAGAGCAATGCCATGCCTTTGAAGGCGTCGCTTGAAAACGACGTAACCAGCCGTGTCACGGAAAAACCGCGACTGGCTGTGCACGAGAACGATATCGAATGGCGAGGGATCGACGCAGGCTGCGCCCATCATTCGTTGCAGTTCCGGCCGCTTGTCATCCCGTGCACTCGCGCCCGCATCAATAAACTCACGAGCCACGTACCAGCCGCGCTGCGTACAATAACGCCGTGCCTGAGCAAGCTGATCGGGAATCGAAATATCGTTCTCTGCTTGTCGCGTAGTTGAGACGCGCGCGTAGACAGCAACCCGCTTGCTCATTTCGGTTGGACCTCGTTGTCATTGGCCGCAAGGCCAGCTAGATCGTCCAGCAGCATGGCAAATACTTCAATCTCTGTCTGGGTGACTGGTAAATCTTTGGCGATGAGCACTTTCGCCCGCATTCTGCGGGCCGTGCCGTTATCGTTGGCGGGCTTTGGGAGCCGTGTCACGCGTTTGCGTGTCGGAGGTGCGGGATCGCTTGGCACGGTTTCCCCCTTTCAAAAAGGATGGGAAACCATGGATTCAGTAACGATCCTGACTATTGACTGGCCCTCCGCAAGCCCTTCGTCAAGGGGAGCCTTTGCTCGAATTCCAGCAAGTTCGTCTTCCTGCATGGGCGTGTTCGGCTGTGTGCGCACCAGCCCTGAAGTAGCCCTCTGACCAGGGTTACAGGCAGCAACACAGGTACCAACACAGGCAGGGGACGCTGGGGCCAACACAGCCAAAATTCGTCGGAAAAGATGCGGATTCTGATGCAATTACGATTGTTCACCTGCTGTGACTCTGATGCCACAGACAATCTTGCACCAAACCGCGCGTTCGGGTTCAGATTTGTAGGCGCGTTACCCATCTGCGGCCTAAACTCGTCGCGCTAGGCCGCCTAGGGCTTTCCGCCCACGAGTGGCGGTCATGATGATCAGTGTACGGCGGGACACGAATTCCCGCCCCGGCAAGTTCGAACGTGACTTCGCGACTTAAGTGCGGCAAAATTCAGAGCCGCCATTCGTGAGGGCCAGAGCGAACGCGGCGACCTCCAACTTACGAGTCTGACGCCATGGCTCATATTTATTCGAACGATCGCTTAGAAGAGAAATTTCTCAATCTGCTATGCGAAGACGACCCACGCAATCGCATCTATGTCTATCGCATGTTCGACAACCAGATGGTCAAGCCGTACCTCTATGCGGGTCCATTATTTGAAAGGCTTGAGGATTACGTCCGCGACAAATTTGGCGGCGGAAAGTTCTACATCATGATCCGTCGCGGCGAGAAAATGCTTCTTGCGGGAACGATAGCGACCGGACCGCCGCTGAATGGTCTAAGGAATCAGCAAAACGAATTGAATTCACGGACGATCTGACGATTCTGATACGTTGGGGATTCAATTCGATTGAGCCGCACATGGGAGCGCGGTTGTGCTTTGATAATGGCCCGCCTTGAGGGTACGTGGCCTATTTTGAATTTCGTGCAGCTAGACCGAACGTTCCCACCCGCTGCTGGGGTGCAGCGGCATCCGCGCAATGTGCGCGCGCGCCGCCTAAATCGCGAGATTTCCATTAAAAATCTGCACGCAACAACGCCTGACACTTGGCATCACGGGTATTATTACGATTCTATTTGCAAATCAGGCCAATCTCGACACAGCTTTTGAAACGCCAAAATGAAAGCAAACAAGAAGCGCCACAAGTTTAAGACGGGAAAGCAAAAGCGCCCAGCCAAGAAGCGCGCCCAGCCGAAAGCAGCGAAGAGGAACGTTACGGGCCAGCACTTAAAGCTCAAGAAGTCGCCTGCCAAAAAGGCAAGCGCGAAGTCGCGCAAGGGCGCCGCCCGCAGCTACTCAATGGCGACCATCAAGGAGCTCTTTGCCCTTTGCAGCAACCAGTGCGCGTTCCCCGATTGCACAAACGAGATCGTTGCGGCGGGAACCAAATGGTCGAAGGCCGCTGTCGTCGGACATATCTGTCACATCTATGCCGCGTCCGATAAAGGACCGCGCGGCAAGCTGGGTCTTACGGAAAGGGAGCGCAACTCGCCCGGCAATCTGATTCTCATGTGCGGCGATCATCACCCACGGGTGGATAAGCAGTGGCAGACCTATCCCGCGACCAAGCTCAAGAAGTGGAAGAAGGCCCACGAAGCAAAGGCCACGCGAGGCACCGCCGAGGCCATAAAGCGCGAAGCTGATATCGAGAAGCATGTCTTCTTCGAAGAGATGTCGGATGACCAGATAGAGAAGGCACTCGCGCGAATTCGGCGCGCTCGATATCTGGTCGGATTTCCGGCGGCCGAAGAGGCGCAGGTACTTGCCACCCAGGTTGAGCAATCGCGGTATTCCAGTGGTTCGGCGGAAACACGCGCGCGTGCGCTTGCGTGGTGTGCGCGCATCCTGTCTCCGGGCAAGACGACCCCTCGCGCAATAGAACTGCTGCGAAAGTCGAGGGAAATAGCGGCGACACCAGAGGCGGCTCTGGCGCAGGCCTTCATCACGGCAGCGACCGATACGCGCGAGGCGCTTGCTGCCCTTGCCAAAATCAAGACGCCCGCGTCGCTCTCTGCGGCGTTCCGCATAGTTACAAACAAGGACGGGGCGAAGAAGGCGCTGGCTTGGGTCAATGCATCTGGCCTTTCGGTCGATAGCTTCGACGCCGAGGGCAAGTTCACGCTCATGATCAATGCACTCGTCGATGGCGAGTGGGCAACGGCAAGAATGGCCATTGATAGTGTCACCGAAAGCGATTTCGCCGAGTGTCCTTCGCTTTTGCATACGGCTGCCATGGCACGCCTTCTGACCGCAATTCCAAGTGAACTGAAAGCGGTCGCATTTACGCAGGTGCCTTTTGAAGCCGAGTCTTTTCCGCTTGCGTCAACGCCGGAGAATTTAACGGAGCGTCGGGCTGCACGAAATCTCTTCGAGCGAATTTCCAAATTCGCTCAGGAGGTCGGAACTGCCGACGCGTCGAATCTAGCGTCTGATTATGCGCTTTGGCTGGGCCTTCGCGACCCGGATGGTCACGACGCGGCCATGATCGAACTGCGAGACAGCATGAGCGATCCGGCCAAGTCACTCCGGCGAGTCAACTTCGCGATACGGTTCGGCCTAAAAGTGGATTTCGCGGCGATCGAAGAGCGGATAGACCGCAGCATCGCGCTATCCCGGAAGGGAACTGCCGACGAGGCGTTCGCACGCTTCTCGCTGGCCATTACAAAGGAAAGCCCAAAAGCGGTCGCGGATTACATCGAGAAGCACCGAGCCCAGCTTTACGAGCATCTCAAAAAACAAGCGATCATAGGTCTTGAGATCGAGGTTCTTGCGCGTGCGGGCCTTGTAACGACCGCGCGCGAGAGACTTCAAGAAGCCGTACGCGACGGACTTAGCGTGCGAGATCAAGGTCTACTCGAAAGGATTCTTGCCGAGGTGTCGGGCTCGGACCCAATTGCCGAGCGCCGTGCACTTTACGAGTCGACGGGCGAACTGCGCGCTCTGGCCAACCTCGCGGACGCTCTTGAAAGGGCGCAGCTCTGGCAAGACATGCTCCCATACGCCGAGAAACTGTTTGCGGCCACTCCATCCGTCGAGACTTATGAGCGAGTTGTGCGCTGCCTGAACGACTTAGGGCGCTATGACGAGCTCCTCGCGTCGATGTCGGAGAATCCGGGCCTCATTGATCAGTCCCAGAATCTCAAGTCTGTCTGGGCTTGGACATTGTATCGCGAAGGTCGTTTCACCGAGGCGACCGCCGCGCTGCAGCGGCTGTCAAACGGAAATGACCCAAATGCTAGGACATTGAGGGTCAACATCGCCGTCGCTTCTGGCGCTTGGGACAAGCTGCTTGATTTCTGCCAAGAGACTTGGAACGACCGCGATCAGTATTCGGCAACCGAACTTATGCACGCGGCTCAGATATCGGTTGCGGTGAATGGCCCGCATTCACGCGATCTGGTTGTAGCCGCGACCGAGAAAGAACCTGGCAATCCCGGAATCCTAGCTGCAGCATATTTCCAAGCGACGAGCGCGGGCTGGGAGCAAAGTCCAGTCGTTGCCGGCTGGCTCAACCGGGCGGCTCAGCTATCAGGGGATGACGGCCCGCTCAAGACCATTTCAATGCAGGAGCTGCTTGAGAAGAAGCCGGAATGGGACAAGCAAGCGGGGAACGTTTGGGATCAGCTCAAGAAGGGTAAGATCCCGACTTTCGCGGCGGGCCAGCTCCTTAATCGATCACTGCTCGACTTCTATCTTATGTCGTCTCTTGCGAACCCTTCAGAGGTGGATGTTCGCAAGCGGAGCATTGTCTTCGCTTATAGCGGCGCGCGGATTCCTCTTGCGATCCCGCAGCCAACGACGCTGGCGATCGATCTCGCCGCAATCGTAACGTTTTCGCTTCTTGGTTTGCTCGACAAGGTTCTGTCCCGTTACCAAGTAGTCGTGTCGCACTCGACGCTGGGCTGGCTATTTCAGGAGCGCCAAAAGGTGACGTTTCACCAGCCGAGCCGTATTAAGGACGCGGCGGCGATCAAACAGCTCATCGCGAACGGAACGCTTAGCGTGGTTCGCCCCGCCGCGTCGCAAGATCACAAATTAACGCGGCAGGTCGGTGCAGACCTCGCGGCATTGCTATCCGCAGCTCGCGAGAAGTCGGCTACCGGGACAAAAACGCTCGTCGTTCGCTCGTCGCCGTTGCATCGCCTAGGCACCGTCTTGGGCGAAGAGGCGGACATAACGGGATACGAGAGCTGCATATGCAGCAGCGCCGCTGTGATTGACCGCCTGAAGATGAAGGGCGCGCTGACGCAGCTTGAGGAGCAGAAGGCGAGAGACTACCTCAAATTGCAGGAGCGGGCGTGGCCCAATGAACCGGCGATAGACGATCAAACAGAAATCTATCTGGACGACCTTTCCGTCTCCTATCTCCAGACCGCAGACGTGTTGGGCAAGCTCAAGGCGGCTGGCCTTAAGGCCTCCATAACTCAGAGCGAAGACAGCGAAGCTAATTCGCTGCTCGATGTGGAAAACCTTGGGAAGCGGCAGCTCGAATATATTGAACAGATAAGGAGCACGCTTGCGGCGGGGATCGCATCAGGTCGCGTTAAAGCGGCGCGAACTA
>WNFT01007685.1_pt1 | contig 15365 bp, 16 predicted proteins | sample 5400191 | NCBI WGS metagenome assembly WNFT01 (sample SAMN13153359, study PRJNA577476) | soil metagenome | isolation source: 80 cm saprolite under Madrone tree | place: USA:California | collected 2016-06-14 | reverse complement strand
CTCCGCCACCAGCGCGCCGCAGATGGCGGCGGCGTCGTCCACGATTCCCTGGCAGACGCGCTGCTCCACGATGCAAAGTTACCGCATTTGACTCCGCATCCTAAGCTGGCTTATCTCGGCCCCTCTTCGGAGGAGTCAGACCTTGGACGTCAAGACGCTGGCCGTGGTGGGCGCCGGGCAGATGGGTGCCGGAATCGCGCAGGTCGCCGCCCAGAGCGGGATCGAGGTGGTCCTGATCGACGTGAGCCCGGACCTCGTCCAGAAAGGCATTGCCGGCATCCGGGCCCAGCTCGACAAGGCGGTCGGCAAGGGCAAATTGAAGGCCGGCGACGCGCAGGCGGCGATCGCCCGCTTGAAAGCGGGCACGGCCGAAGATGCGAGGGGCGCTCAGTTCGCGGTGGAGGCGGTGACCGAGAACGAGGAGGTTAAGAAGAAGGTCTTCGCCGCCCTGGCCAGGGCGATGCCGCAGGACGCCATCCTGGCGACGAATACGTCGTCGATCTCAATCACCCGCGTCGCCGCCAGCGTGCCGAATCCGGACCGCGTCATCGGGATGCACTTCATGAATCCCGTCCCGGTGATGCAGCTGGTGGAGATCATCCGCGGCGCCCAGACGAGCGACTCCACGTACGCGGTCACCCGGGCCCTGGCCGAACGGATGGGCAAGACCACCGTGCTCTCCAAGGACATGCCCGGGTTCATCGTCAACCGCATCCTCATCCCCATGCTCAACGAGGCCTGCTTCGCGCTGCAGGAGGGACTTGCCACGGCGGAAGACATCGATACCGCGATGAAGCTGGGAACCAACGTGCCCATGGGGCCGCTCGCGCTGGCGGACTTCATCGGCCTCGATACCTGCCTCTACATCGCCGAGGTGCTGCAGAAGGGCCTGGGAGACGACAAGTACCGCCCCGCGCCGCTCTTGCGGCAACTGGTGGACGCGGGCTGGCTCGGGCGCAAGACCAAGCGCGGCTTCCATAGGTACTGAGCCATGGCCTACGAAAACATCCTCGTCGAACGCGATCCGGCGATCTCCACCATCACCGTCAACCGGCCGAAGGCGCTCAACGCGCTGAACTCCCATACGCTCCGCGAGCTGACGCTGGCGGTGCGCGAATGCGCCGACTCGCGCGTGATCATCCTCACCGGGGCGGGGGACCGCGCGTTCGTCGCCGGCGCCGACATCGCAGAGATGGCCCCGATGGGCCCCTGGCAGGCGCGCGAGTTCAGCGAGCTCGGGCACGTGCTGACCGCCCTGCTCGAGGACATCCCCTCGGCGACCATCGCGGCGGTGAACGGCTATGCGCTGGGCGGAGGGCTGGAGCTGGCGGTGGCCTGCGACATGATCTTCGCCAGCGAGAACGCCCGCCTCGGGCTGCCCGAGGTGACCCTCGGCGTCACCCCCGGGTTCGGTGGCACGCAGCGGCTGGTGCGGCTGGTGGGAAAGCTTCGCGCCAAGGAGATGATCTTCACCGGCGATTGGGTGGACGCCCGGCGGGCCTACGAGATCGGCCTGGTGAACGCAGTGCTGCCGCGCGAGAAGCTGCTCGAGCACTGCCGATCGATCGGCGAGAAGATCGCCGTGAAGGGACCGCTCGCCGTCGCCCGCGCCAAGCGCCTGGTGGAACGCGGCTACGACATGACCTTGCGCGCCGCCAACCGCCAGGAGGCGGAATCGTTCGCCCTGTTGTTCGACACCGAGGACCGCCGCGAGGGCATGCGCGCCTTCGTGGAGAAGCGGCCCGCCAGATTCACAGGAAAATAACCCGATGGATTTTTCCCTCACCGACGAGCAGCAGCGGCTGGTCGAGACCGCCCGGAAGTTCACCCGCGAGAAGATCATCCCGGTCGCGCAAAAGCTGGACGAGCACGGCACCTTCCCCAAGGAAATCTGCGAGCAGGCCTGGGAGATCGGCCTGATGAACGTGGAGTTGCCGCAGGAGGTCGGCGGTCTCGGCCTCTCGACGCTCGATCACGTGCTGATGGCCGAAGAGGTGAACTACGGCTGCGCCGGCATCGGCACCACGATGTTCGGCAACAACCTCGCCGCCATGCCCATCATGCTGGCGGGCACCGACGAGCAGAAGAAGAAGTGGCTCGGCATGCTGACGGACGCGCCGGTATTCGCTGCGTACGCTTGCTCCGAGCCGGATGCGGGCAGCGACGTCGCCGGCATGCGCACCACGGTGCGCAAGGTGGGCGCCGAGTACGTCGTCACCGGGCAGAAGCGCTGGATCACCAACGCCCGCTACGCCCAGTGGTACACGGTGTTCGGAAGGATCGGCGAGCCGCGCGAGCGGCACAAGGGCATCACCTGCTTCGTCGTGCCGCGCGACGCCGCCGGAATCTCGGTCGGCCGCAAGGAGGACAAGCTCGGCCAGCGCGCCAGCGATACCTCGGACGTGATCCTCGAGGAGGTGAAGCTCACCAAGGCGAACCTGGTGGGCGGGGAGGGCCAGGGGTTCAAGGTGGCGATGAAGACCTTCGATCGCAGCCGGCCGTGGATCGCCGCGGGCGCCTGCGGGATCATGCGGCGGGCGCTCGACGAATGCCGCCGCTACGCGCTCGAGCGCAAGGCCTTCGGCCAACCGATCGCGCAGTTCCAGGCCATCCAGTTCATGCTCGCCGAGATGGCGATGAAGTACGAGGCCACCCGGCTCTTGATGCTCAAGGCCTCCTGGAGCATCGGGCAAGGAAAGCTGGACGCCATCGAATCATCGTACGCGAAAGCGTTCGGCGCCGACTCGGCGATGGCCGTCGCGACCGACGCGGTGCAGGTCTTCGGCGGGTACGGGTACACCAAGGAATATCCGGTCGAGAAGCTGATGCGCGACGCCAAGTTGCTACAGATCTACGAGGGCACCTCGCAGATCCAGCGCATGGTGATCGCTCGCAACCTGCTGGCGCAGACCAGCTAGGTGCAACGCCGCTCAGTTGACGTGGACGTGGGCGTGAACGTCGACGTGGACGGCGACGGCGACGGCGACGTGGCCGTGAGACGGCCGCCGTCCGTCAGTTGACCGATTCGCATTTGCCCCGATCCCGGTGCACGTGTAGCATGAACAACCCGGTTTCCATTCACGCCTCCTGAGACCCGCAACATGGAAATTGAGCTGAGCGAAGAGCAGAGGCTGCTGCGGGACACCTGCCGTGACTTCGCTGAGCGCGAGCTGAAGCCGCACGCCAAACGGTGGGACCGGGAACACCAGTACCCCGCCGATGCGGTGAAGAAGGCGTTCGAGCTCGGCCTTGCGGGGGTCGCCGTTCCGGCGGAGTGGGGCGGCGCGGGCATGGACAACGTCGCGTATGCGCTCGCGATCGAGGAGATCTCCCGCGGCTGCGCGTCCGTCGGAGTGACCTTGAGCGTGAACAACTCGCTCTACTGCGACCCGGTCCTCAGATACGGGACCGACCGTCAAAAAGAAAGCTGGCTCAAGCCATTCGCCAGCGGCGAGAAGCTCGGCTGCTTCGGCCTCACCGAGCCACAAGCGGGCAGCGACGCCGCCGAGCAGCGGACCACCGCCGTCCGGCGCGGTGACAAGTACGTCATCAACGGCACCAAGAACTGGATCACGAACGGACCGATCGCCGACGCCATCGTCCTCTTCACCATGACGGACCTGAGCAAGGGGACCAAGGGAATCACCGCCTTCGTCGTCGACGCGAAGACGCCAGGGTTTCTCTTGCAGAAGCCCGACGAGAAGCTGGGGATCTGCGCCAGTCCGTCCTGCACCATCTTCTTCGAGAACATGGAAGTGCCGGCGGCGAACCGCCTCGGAGCGGAGGGGGACGGGTTCAAGATCGCCATGAGCACGCTGGACGGCGGCCGTATCGGAATCGCGGCGCAGGCCATCGGCATCGGGATGGCGGCGTTCGAGGAGGCGCGCGAATACGCCAAGGTGCGCAAGACGTTCGACGTCCCCATCGCACAGCACCAAGCCATCCAGTTCATGCTCGCCGACATGATCACCGAGCTCGAGGCGGCCCGGCTGCTCACCCTGCGCGCCGCGAGCCTCAAGGATGCTGGCGTCCGGCACTCGCGCGAATCGAGCATGGCCAAGCTCTACGCCAGCGAGGCCGCCAACCGCGTCGCCGACAAGGCCGTGCAGATCCATGGCGGCATGGGGTACTCGAAGGAGCTGGACGTCGAGCGCCATTTCCGCGACGCACGGATCACCGAGATCTATGAAGGGACGTCCGAGATCCAGCGGTTGGTGATCTCGAATGCGCTATTGAAGTAAAAAGACCAGGGCCTGGGGGGCTCCGATGGTCGTTCAGGGTGCGGTACCGAGAGATGGCTGGGGCACGGACTCGGAGGTCTCCGAGCGCCTTACTCCCAGGCAAGCGTTCTGCGCGCCGCTGCTTTCGGCCCTGCTCTTCGGCGGCGGCAACGCCGGCATCAGCGACATCTACGTGCACATCCGCGACATCGTGCCTCTCAGCGCCCGGGACTGGGAATCGAATCCGCTCGAGCGCAGGCTCGCGCGCTGGCACACCTCGCTGGCGCGGGCCATCAACGACTTCGTCCGCCTCGGCGTGCTGCGCGAAGAAGGGCACGCGCGCTGGGGGATCACCGAGAAGGGGTTCGCGGTGGCCCGGGAGTTCACCCTGGTCTCCAACGACGGCGTCTTGATCGACCGCGCAGTGCTGCGCAAGCGCCTGCCGGAGTTCGCCGTCGAGTTCGAGAAGATGTACAAAGTCTACTCGCGCCCGACCGCTCCCGCTGCTACATAGGCGGTGGGCCGCCGCGCGGCTCGTCGCCATGCAGCTGCGGACCGGGATGCAGCCCACACTCTTCGAACTGACCGAAACGCAGCAGCTCGTCCGCGATACGGCGCGCAATTACGCGCAGAAGACGCTCGCTCCCATCGCCGGCCAGCTGGACCGAGAAGGCCGGTTTCCCCGGGAGCAGCTGGCCGAGCTCGCCGAGCTCGGGATGATGGGCGTCAACATCGCCGAAGAGTACGGCGGAGCGCAGGCCGGCGCGGTCGCCTACGCGCTGGCCATGATGGAGATCGCCCAGGGCTGTGCCTCCACCGCCGTGACCATGGCGGTGAACAACCTGGTCGCGGAGACGATCGCGCGGCACGGCAGCGAGGCGCAGAAGAAGCGCTACCTCCCGGAGATCACCTCGGGCCGCTTCGTCGCCGCGAGCTTCGGCCTCTCGGAGCCGCACGCAGGCTCGGATGCGGCGGCGCTGCGCACCACAGCGCGCCTGGACGGCAGCGAGTACGTGATCAACGGCAGCAAGCAATGGATCACCTCCGGCGATCGTGCGGGAGTGATCATCGTCTGGGCCCGCACGGGCGTCGAGGGCAACAGGGGGATCAGCTGCTTTCTCGTGGAAGGCGGCAGCAAGGGGCTCCACGTCGGCCGGCATGAGGACAAGATGGGGCTGCGCGCTTCCAGCACGGTCTCGCTCTCGTTCGAGGACCTGCGCGTGCCCGTGAGCGCGATGCTCGGCCCGGAGGGACGCGGATTTCCCATCGCGCTCGGCGCGCTCGACTCGGGGCGGGTAGGCATCGCCTGCCAGGCCGTCGGCATCGGTACCGCCGCGCTCGACTCCGCGGTCCGCTACGCGAAGGAGCGGCACTCCTTCGGTCAGCGGATCGCCAATTACCAGGCCATCCGATTCGCCCTGGCCGACGTCGCGACGGCGCTGGACGCCGCGCGGCTGCTCGCGCTGCGCGCCGCCGCTTTCAAGGAGGCGGGAAGGTCCTTCACCCGGGAAGGGGCGATGGCGAAGGTGTTCGCCACGGAGAAGGCGAACAAGGCCTGCGACGTGGCGGTGCAGGTCCACGGCGGCTACGGGTACATCGACGAGTTCCCCGCCGAACGGCACTACCGGGACGCCCGCATCACCACCATCTACGAAGGATCGAGCGAGATCATGCGGATCGTCATCGGCCGCCACCTGCTCGCCGGTTGAGCCGTCTCAAGCGAGCGTGCGGGGCCGGGTCTCGCGCAGCGAGTCCCGCTCCTTCGCCCGCGCCCAGAACGCGCACGCGCGCTGCAAGTGCGCCGGAATCGCGGCGCCCTCCCTTTCTTGTAGTGCGAGAAACGGCCAGACCATGAGATCCGGCAGCATCGGTGCGTCGCCGCCCAGCCAAGCGCGGCCATCCGAGAGGGCCGCATCGAGCATTGCATGCCCTTCGCCGATCCGCCTGCGTGCGGCATTCGCATCTCGCGCGTGGCTAGGAGTGATCTCGAGCTTCGCGGCGACCGTAGCGATGAGCTCGCGCATCCGGGCCCGCTCCTTCGCCCTCCCGGGCAGCAGGGCGCGCCCCTCGCGGGACTCGTCGATGTATTGCGCGATCACCAGCGACTCCACCAGCGGAAAGCCTTCGTCCCAGAGCAGGGGCGAACGCTGCTGTGGGTTGTGCTGCGAAGCGCGCGGATCCGGCGATCTGGCGTCGTGCGGGATCCATTCGAACGCGATTCCCTTCTCGCGAGCGGTCAGGCGCACGCGCCAGGCGAACGGACACTCCTGCTTGCCGTGAATCTCCAGCATGGACGTGAACTTACGAACACGCTCGCGCCCCGGGGAGCAGCGCCGCGGCGGGCGAGCGCACGCCCGCGCGTCCGCCCGGAACACATTTGTAACCGGCCCGCCGAGTGTCTGGCTCAAGAGTAGCCGCTAACCGGCCTTCGGCCGGCGCGGCTAGTCGCACGCCGGGCTTGCGCGTGTTATCTCGCGCTCATGAACGCCAAGGAGCGTCTGAAGGCAGCCCATGAGGAATGGCGCAAGATCGATCTGGCGCGCGCGGCGCAGAAAAGCGCGCTGCGACGCGCCGGGTTCCATACCGACTCAGGAATTCCCATCCCCGATCTGCTGACGCCGGCGGACCTGGCCGATCCGAGCGATGCGGAGGTGGAGAAGTACCTGCGCGACGTCGGCTTCCCGGGTCAATTCCCCTATACGCGCGGGCCCCAGCCCAGCATGTACCGCGGGCGGCTGTGGACGATGCGCCAGTTCGCCGGATTCGGCACGCCGGAAGACACCAATCAGCGCTTCAAGTACCTGCTCGAGCACGGCATGACCGGCCTGAGCACCGCCTTCGACATGCCGGCTCTCATGGGCTACGACGCCGACCACCCGATGTCGCGCGGCGAAGTCGGCAAGGAGGGCGTTGCCGTCTCCACGCTGAAAGACTTCGAGGTCCTCTTCAGCGGCATTCCGCTCGACCGGGTCACGACCAGCATGACCATCAACGCCAGTGCGATCTTCGCGCTCTGCGCGTACATCGCGGTCGGGGAGGAGCAGGGGGTCTCGCAGGACAAGCTCGGGGGGACGATCCAGAACGACGTCCTCAAGGAGTACATCGCCCAGAAAGAATGGGTGGTCGGACCCCGGCCGGCCACGCGCATCGTGGTGGACATGATCGAGTACACCGCGAAGCACATGCCGAAGTGGCATCCGGTCTCCATCAGCGGCTACCACATCCGCGAGGCCGGAGCGACGGCGATCCAGGAGCTGGCGTTCACGCTGGCCGACGGATTCGGCTACGTCGAGGAGTGCGTGAAGCGGGGCATGGACGTCGACGACTTCGCCCCGCGGCTGAGCTTTTTCTGGGACGTGCACAATGACTTCTTCGAGGAGATCGCCAAGTTCCGCGCTGCCCGTCGCATCTACGCGCGGGTGATGCGGGACCGGTTCGGGGCGAAGAAGGCGATCAGCGTGACGTTGCGTACGCACGCCCAGACCGCGGGCGTGGCCCTGACCGCGCAGCAACCGTACAACAACGTAGTCCGCGTCGCGCTGCAGGGGCTGGCGGCGGTCCTGGGCGGAACGCAGTCGTTGCACACCAACTCGCTCGACGAGACGTACGCGTTGCCCACGGAGGAGGCGGCCACCATCGCCCTGCGCACGCAGCAGATCCTCGCGCACGAGAGCGGCGTTGATCGCGTGGTCGATCCGCTCGCCGGGTCCTACTTCGTCGAGTACCTGACGGACGAGACCGAGAAGCGCGCGATGGAGATCCTCGCGAGGATCGACCGATACGGCGGGATCATCCGCGCCATCGAAGAGGGCTATCCCCAGCGCGAGATCGCGGAGAGCGCCTACCAGTGGCAGCGGGAGGTCGACTCGGGCGAGCGCAAGATCGTGGGCGTGAACGCCTTCCGCACCGAGCGGGACGAGCCGATTCCAACGTTGAAAATCGATGACGAGCTGGTCCACAAGCAGGTGGAGCGGCTGAATGCCGTCAAGCGGAGCCGCTCGCAGCGGCAGGCGCAGGAGAAGCTGCGCGCCGTCGAGGACGCTTGCCGCGGCGACAAGAACCTCATGTACCCGGTGCTCGAGGCCGTGAAGGCGTACTGCACGCTCGGCGAGGTCTGCGACGTGTTCCGCAAGGTGTGGGGAGCGTATCGCGAGAAGGGGACGTTCTAACCGGCAGGCTGTAGTGGATCTGACGCACTTGCGCTTGGACGCCTGCATGACGACCGTGCGCCTCGATGGCTTCGCTCGGATGTCGCGCAGTCGCTGCCGCCCTCCTCCTGTCAGCCGGCGCCGCCTCGGCCGATCCGGCGTTCGATCAGCTGACCTTCCACGGCAACCGGCAGCGGACCGGGTGGAACAGTGTCGAGAGCGTCCTGACGCCCACCGCCATCTCCGGTTCGGGCTTCGGAAAGCTCTGGGATTCTCCAGCCTTCGACAAAGTGGTGGTCGGCGGGGCCACATATGCCCCGCACATGTCGCTTCACCCTTGTACATCGACGACCTGGCCATCACCGGCGGCACGTATGCCGGACAGCGCTTGAGCGTCGTCATCGCAGCCACCAGCAACGGCTTCGTGTACGCCGTCAACGCATTCCAGGTAGGGAGCGTACCTGCCGGTACCATCCTCTGGCGAACAAGCCTCGGACCCCCTTCGGCGGGTCCCGACAGCGTGCCCGTGGGGGTGATCGCGACGCCGATCGCGGATCTGTCGACTTCGCCGCCGCGCCTCTACGTCACCGCTGATACGGCGAGCCCGACGCGGAGCTGGCGAGTGTACGCGCTCGATCTGGGCAGCGGTGCCGTCCTCAGCGGCTGGCCGCTCGCCCTGAACGACGCGACGGTGACGCCGGCGAACGTCAACGGGCCGGCGTCGTTCCAGGCCACGGCACGGATGTCGCAGCGCGCCGGCCTGAATCTCAGCCCCGACGGATCGGTCCTCTACCTGCCGTTCGGATCGTACATCGACGGCGGGGGAGGGTGGATGGTCGCCGTGGACACCGGCCGCAGCTCCGGGACGCCCCGCATCGCCAGCGCCTTTTCCGGCGGGCCCTTTGCCGACCCGTCGGCGAACGCGGGAATGTGGGGAGACGGCGGCGCCTCGATCGGGCCTGGCGGCATCGTCTACGTGACGACCGGCAACGGTCCCTCAGGGCCGCTCGATCGTTCAATCCGATGGCGGCTCCCGCCGACGGATCGCTGTTCGGCTCCGACCTGCGCTCGTACTACGGCAATACGCGGGGACCCCTGAACGTGTTCGGCCCCTACTCGGATAACTACAACAACGTCGATCTGGCGAAGTCGCGAACCACGCCGGCCTACTTCCGCGCCGCGGACGGAACGAGCTATCTCTTCTTCAGCGGTTCGACCAAGACCTGCGTCTCCTGCACCGAGCCGCAAGCGCCGGGGCTCGCGCGCGTGAAAGTGGTCACGAGCTCCGGACAGCCAGCGTATCTGGCGATCGACGCCTACCAGAACACGCTTGCGCTGAGGAACCCTGGCTCGCCGATCGTCACCAGCAATGGGTCGTCGAACCCCGTCGTGTGGGTGATCGACACCAACATCGATCGCTCCGGCCCCCTGACCGCCACCACGGCGGCGCACCCGACGCTCTACGCCATCGACGGTCTGACGATGAGGGTTCTGTTCGCCAGCACGTCCTCGCAGCTGCAGGTCGGCGGCAAGTACTACCACCCGATAGCCGCGCGCGGGGTCCTCTTCATCGGAACCGATCGGCTGGCGGCCTTCGGGCTGAGCTCGTCCGTTCCTCCACCGCCTCCTCCGCCCCCGCCTCCGACCGGACAGCTGTTCTTCGATGATTTCATGCGCACCACGGGCCTGGGACCCAACTGGCGCATCCTCTCCGGCGCCTGGCTGACGAGCACGCGCGCGCAGTCCGATGCCCACCCGAGCAACCAGGCCGCCGTCCAGGGACTCTCCTGCACCGACTGCAGCGTCTCGGCGCAGGTGGTGAACTTCGGCGCCGCGGTAGCGGAGCTGGATCTGCGCCAGCAGCCCTCGAACGATCGCTATGACGTAGCGCTGCTCGCCGATGGGACCCTGCAGATCAGGCGGCACAACGGGACGTCGATCACCGTGCTCGGACAGGCGCCGAGCGGGATTGCCGATCTGAGCAACTGGGCCACCATCTCGCTGTCCGCGACGGGCACCAACCCTGTGCGGCTCGTCGCATCCGTGAATGGCACGGCGAAGATCATCGTGAACGACACTTCGGCGTCCGCGATCGCTGGCTCGGGCACCGCCGGGATGTGGACCGACGTGGCGGGTGTCATCTTCGACGACTTCACCGTCACGACCGCCGGATCGCGTTGACGCGCGCTAGGCTACCTTCTGCGCCGCCTGCTTCACGGCCTCGATCTCGAGCGTGAGCTCGACCTTGTCACCTACCAGGACGCCGCCGGTCTCCAGTGCCTGGTTCCAGCGCAGACCGAAATCCTTGCGATCGATGCTGGTGCTGCCGCTGAAGCCGGCGCGCTCGCCGCCCCAGGGGTCCTTGCCGGTGCCCTCGTAGACCACGTCGAGCACCACGGACTTCGTCACGCCGTGCACCGTCAGATCTCCCGTGACGCGGTAGACGCCGGACTCCACCTCCTCGATCCTGGTGCTGCGGAAGGAGGCGGTGGGAAACTTCTCCACGTCCAGGAAATCGGCCGATCGCAAGTGCGCGTCGCGCTGCGCGTCCGCCGTGTCGATGCTCGCCGGATCGATGGTCACCTGCACCGAGGATGCGCGGGGCTTGTCTGCATCGAACTGGAGCTCACCGCTCCACTTCGTGAACCGGCCGCGCGCCTTCGAGATCACCATGTGGCGGACGGAGAAGGCGATAGCCGAGTGGGACGGATCGATGTTCCAGGTACCGAGGGCCATATGGACTCCAGAAAAGTGCGTAACTACGTTTTACGTAGCTGCTGATGCTTTCGTGCGCCCGGGGATTCGCGCGGCTATACTTTTTGCGATGACCGAGCGCCCTCGCTCCAAGCACATCTGCGAGCACTTCCAAGCGGCGGTCGATCTGCTGGGGAAGCGATGGAGCCCGCTCATCGTCCAGCTCCTGCTGAAGCGGTCCCACCGCTACAGCGAGCTGGTCACCGAGCTGGAGGTGGTGAGCGAAGGGATGCTCTCGCAGCGCCTCAAGGAGCTGGAGCGCGCCGGAGTGGTGGAGCGACGCGTCATCGGCGAGCAACCCGTCCGGGTCGAATACCACCTGACGGACAAGGGCCGCGGGCTGGGACGCGTCATCGGTGGCCTCGAGCGTTGGGCCGAGCAGTGGATGTAGCCGACCGCATCTTCCTGGAAACGACCCGGCGCTTCGCTCCCGTGCGGCTCGCTCGGGAGGACGTATCGGCGGCGCTCACCCTCGCGCAGGTGGCACCGGGCAAGCCGATCGCGGACCTGGGCTGCGGGTACGGCCGCCATCTGGCGGCGCTCGTCGAGCAGGGCCATGCGCACCCGCTGGGCGTCGATCGCAGCGCCCTGCTGCTCGAGGAGGCCCGGGCAAAGGCTCCCTCCGCCCACCTGCTCCGAGCCGACCTGCGCGCGCTTCCCCTGCATGCGGGATCGTTCGCGGCCGCGTTCTGCTTCTACAGCTCGATGTTCCTGGGAAGCCACGCCGATGCAGTCGCCGCCCTGCGCGAGGCGGCGCGCGTGCTCCGGCCAGGAGGCGGCCTGGTGCTCACCACGGACAACCCGCTGCGGCTCGCCGCGCGTCCCCGCGCGCGCTACGAAGAGGACGTGCCCGGGCTTGGACGGATCATCGAGGAGAGCGAGTGGGACGCGAACGGGAATGTCGACCGCGTGACGAAAACGCTCTGTACGCCCGCCGGTGAGAACCTTTCGGCGACATTTTCCATCCGCTACTATGCGCCTTCGCGGCTCGCCGAGCTCGCCTGTGCGGCGGGTCTCTTCCTGCGGCGGCTGGAACCCGACGCCCCCTTGACGGAAGAGACTCCGCAGCTCATTGCCTTGCTGGAGAAGGGCCCCTGATGGCAGACAACACACGCAAGATCCGCATCCTCGTCGCCAAGCCGGGCCTCGATGGCCACGACCGGGGCGCGAAGATCATCGCCCGCGCCCTCCGCGACGACGGCTTCGAGGTGATCTACACCGGGCTGCACCAGACGCCGGAGATGATCGTCGCGGCCGCGGTGCAGGAGGACGTGGACGCGATCGGGCTCTCGATCATGTCGGGGGCGCACATGACGCTCTTTCCGGCGGTGATCGATCTGCTCCGCAAGCAGGGGATCGACGACGTGGTGGTCTTCGGCGGCGGGATCATCCCCGATCCGGACATCCCCGAGTTGAAGAAGCTCGGCGTGAAGGAGATCTTCACCCCGGGCGCGACCACCCGGTCGATCGCGGAATGGGTCCGCGACAACGTGCGGCCGCGAAGCTGATCCGAGATGCTGCCGGCCCGCGTCACCATCTACGAAGTTGGCCCCCGGGATGGCCTGCAGAACGAGTCCGCGAACCTGTCGGTCGAGGCGCGCCTTCGCCTGATCGCCGCCCTGGCCGGGGCGGGCCTCCTCCGCATCGAGCTCGGCTCTTTCGTCCGGCCGGAGTGGATCCCGCAGCTCGCGGACACAGACGAGGTAGCCCGCCGCGTCGTCCGCAGGCCGGAGATGCGGTACGCGGCGCTGGTCCCGAACCGCGCTGGCCTGGATCGGGCCCTGGCCAGCGGAATGCGCGAAATCGCTCTGTTCATGTCGGCTACGGAAACGCACAACCGCAAGAACACGAACAAGACCATCGCCCAATCGCTCGAGCTTTTCGCCGAGCTCGTCCCGGTGGCGAAGAAGCACGGGCTGTTCGTCCGGGCGTACCTGAGCACCATCTGGGGCTGCCCGTACGAGGGCAAGGTCGATCCGGCGCGGGCCCTGGAGATCGCGCACCGTCTGCGCGCGATAGGTTGCGATGAGCTGTCCCTCGGCGACACCATTGGGGTGGGAAATCCCAAGCAGACCCGGGAGATCCTAGAGCTGTTCTTGTGCGAGCTGCCAGCGGGACTGCTCGCCCTGCATCTGCACGACACGCACGGGACCGCCCTCGCGAACTGCCTCGCCGCCATGGAGCTCGGCATCGCCACGTTCGACACCAGCATCGGCGGCATGGGCGGCTGTCCCTACGCGCCGGGGGCCGCGGGCAATCTCGCCACCGAGGACCTCGCCTCGATGCTCGGCGACATGGGGATCGCCACCGGGATCGACCTCGACAAGCTCATCGACGCCGGCGCGCTCGCGCAGGAGTTGGTCGGGCACAAGCTCGCCGGACGGCGCCTGCAGGCGGCCCTCGGGCGGCGCCAGCCCGGCGAGGCGCGGATCGCGGAAGCGACGTGACGACCAATCTCATCCAGGAAGATCGCGGCCCGGTGAGGGTGCTGACGATCGACGGCGAGGCGCAGATGAACGTGCTTTCCCGCGCGCTGGTCGCCGACCTGTCACAGCATGCGCGGCAGGCCGCCGTCGAGGCGACCGTGCGCGCCGTGGTCGTCACCGGAGCCGGGAGGCGCGCCTTCTGCGCCGGCGCGAATCTCAAGGAGAGGCGCGGCTGGACGGAAGACGACGTCAGGCGATGGCTGGTCGAGCTGCACGAGGCCATGCGCGAGATCGAGCGCTGCCCCAAGCCGTGGATCGCAGCGATCAACGGTCTCGCGCTCGGCGGTGGCTGCGAGCTGGCGCTGGCGTGCGACCTGCGCGTGATGGATCCGGCGGCCCAGATCGCCCTGACGGAGACGAAAGTGGGCGTCATCCCGGGCGGCGGGGGTACGGTCCGGCTTCCGCGCCTGGTCGGCATCGGCCGCGCCAAGGACTTGATCCTCACCGCGCGCCGGGTGGAGGCGCAGGAAGCGCTGCAGATCGGGCTCGTCAACCGGATCTCTGCCGCGGGCGATTCGGTCTCGGCCGCGGTTGCGCTGGGGAACGAGATCGCCGCCAACGCGCCGATCGCCGTCTCCGCGGCGAAGGCGTCGGTGGACGAGGCGTGGGACCTGCCCATCGACGCTGCTCTCGAGCGAGAGCGCCACCATTACGAGAAGCCGCTGCTCAGCGAGGATCGCCTGGAAGGCTTGAGCGCCTTCGCCGAGAAGCGTCCGCCGAGATGGCAGGGAAAATGATCCCGCTCGGGGTTACTGCAGAAGGAGCGCGTTCGGCTGGAAATACCCGGCGATGGAGAGCAGCGCCACGGGCTGCTGATCGCGGCCCTGGCTCGTTCCCTCGAAGCGACCGAGAAAGAGGAAGTCCTTCTCCGGCTCGAGGAACGGGTCCGCCTGGGCAAGCCTGCCGAGCGCGAGCCGTCCAGTCTCCACACGCTCGTTGTCGAACTTCTGCTTGACCGTCGAGAACTCGCTGCGGCCGTTGGAGGCGTAGCGCGAGCTGCCGCGCGCGCTGCCGTAGCGCGTGGTCGCGACCTCCGACTGGGCGCTGGCGGTGCTCGATCGGTCCCAGCGGGAGACGTTGCCGACCTGCACCTCGCGCGCCGTCGCGCGCAGCGACGTCTCGCGCACCAGCGCGGCGGGTTTTCCGGCCTCCTGGCGGATATCGGTCAGCGCTCCGCGAACCAGCACCCAACGGCCCTTGTACACATCGGGCTGACGCAGGGCGGCGGCGAGCGTGAAGAGGGGAACGCGGCTCTTCTGCACCAGCGGGATGTCCCCTTCGACGTCGCCCCCGCGGGAAGCGATGATCCGGGCGATCATCTTGGGAGCATCCGGCCGCGTGGTCAGGTCCTGGTCCCAGAAGCCCCCGGTGATCAGCTCGAGATAGGTGAAGTCGCCCCGAGGCCACCCCTGGCGCTCGATGCACGCGACCAGCGCCGCCCACGCCTGCTCGGGCGTCGTGTCGCGCAGGCGGCGGGCAGCGCTTTCGCAGTCCCACGGCGACGGCTGCGATGCCGCGAACGCTCGCGGATCGAAGGAACCGGCCGCCCTGCCGCTGCTCCTGGCCGGCGAGGCCGCTACGGGGCGCCGCAGGGGAGCGACGAGCTGGCGCACCGCGCTGCCCAGGCGGGAATCCAGCTCTTCGGCAGTGCTCCCGGCAGCAGTCGCCGCCGCGACCAGGGTTCCCGAGCGGGTCTCGTGCAGGCGGAGGCTGGCTTTCAGGCTCTCACCGACGCGCAGGATCTCTCCGCTCACGAC
>WNFT01007580.1_pt1 | contig 15365 bp, 14 predicted proteins | sample 5400191 | NCBI WGS metagenome assembly WNFT01 (sample SAMN13153359, study PRJNA577476) | soil metagenome | isolation source: 80 cm saprolite under Madrone tree | place: USA:California | collected 2016-06-14 | reverse complement strand
CTCGCCCGATACGAAGGCTCACGAAATCCAGCGCGTGTTGTTGCCGATAGGCCTGTCCCAGTCGCTCGATGTATAGCTTTGCTGCACCGTAGAGATCTTCCGGATAGGCGCGGTGCCCCTCCGAAACACACTCTTCCAGCGAGTGTGTTCCATAGATGCTCAGGGAGCTGGCGAATACGAAACGGCGCACGGCAAACTGCCGTGCCATCTCCAGCAGATTGACGCTGCCGCCAATATTTACTCGCGTTGCCAGGAGCGGGTCGCGTTGCGCTGCGGTTGGCAACACGGCAGCCAAGTGAATGATTCCGTGGACTGACTCCGTGGCAAATAACTTCCGTACTTGTGCAGAGTCGGTAATGTCGCACTGCAAATTCCGCTGTGAGCGGGCAGAATTAAAATGCGGTGCGTGATCATTCGCCTGATCAACAGAAAGTACCCGATAACCTTCCTGCTCGAGAAGCGCGCATACGGATCGACCAATGAAACCGCGCCCGCCTGCGACCAGCACCGAAGCACCCCTCTGCACTTGCGCCATGTCCGATCTACCTTGCACTCAATCGGCGACCAGAATCCAACTCGTAAACTCTTTCAGGCTAAGGTCACAGCACCAAACTAACCAACAATCCGCACTCGCGGCGTGCATTTCCTGCGTGATACGCTCATTCTGCTCTGGTTTTTCGCTGACCACTAAAGGTGGCAGTACAGATTAACAATTTCCGGCGGCTTCTGCGCACGGTAGAAGCGCTCTCTGAACTCGGGCCCGAGTTAGCGGGCGAGCAAGAGTTCAGTGAAACTTCGCAGCGGATGCTCTCGGCCATCATCGAAGCGGCAGGCGCGCGCGAAGGTGCGCTGTTTCTCTTCAGCGAGAAGCCGGCCACTCTGACCTCGGCCGCAGCCCAGGGATTCGCCCTGCTGCCCGAGCCCTCCTTCATACCTCTCCTGCCCAAGCACGTGCACGCGCTGAGCGCCGCGCGCGGGCCAATCGTCCTGAATCCTTCCACGTATTCAGTATTCCTAAGTTCCAACGGCAATGTGGCGCCCGAGCTTTTCAGGTGCCTGGCTCCGCTGAAGGCCACGGGCAAGCTCGCCGGTGTCGTAGCGCTGGGCCGACGGACCGGAGACGCGATTTACGAAGATGCGGATCTCGACGCCATGGAGTTGCTGTGCAGCTATGTCGCACTGGCCGTTCACAATCACACGCTCACGCAGACGGTTGCTCAGCGCGTCTCCGAAAATCTGCGCCTGATGGCGTCACTGCACGGTTTCTACGATAACGCCCTGGAGGCCTTCGCCACGGCCATCGACGTAAAACACGTCAACATTCACGGGCACTCCCTGCGCGTGGGGCGCTTTGCCGCAGCCATCGGCGAAGCCATGGGGATGGAATCAGGCGAAGTCGCCGCCTTGCGCAGTGCGGGGTATTTGCACGATATTGGAAAAGTTGCCGTTGACCGCCGACTCTTCGGCAAGCCCTCAGCTCTTGATCCCGAGGAGTTTCGCGAGATGGCCGACCATACGGTGGTCGGCCACCAGATCGTCAGCAGCGTGCAGTTTCCGTGGCCGAAGATTCCCGAGATCGTGCGCTGGCATCACGAGCGCAGCGACGGCTCGGGCTATCCAGATGCTTTGGCCGCCGATGAACTACCCATGACGGTGCGCATCGTGGGGCTCGCCGATACGTTCGACGCCATGACCAGCACTAGACCTTACCGCCAACCCTATTCCGTCGGCGCTGCGCTCAGTGAGTTGGTGCGCATGGCACCGCAGAAATACGATCCCAATGTTGTGCATGCGTTGCTGATTCAGATGCGCCGTGACGCCATAGGCAGCAATCGTACACCCTTGTTGGCAGACCGCATGACGGTGAACATCGCGGCCAGCGATATTGATCATCTTGCAGCCACATTGCAGCACAGAGTTTCACATGGGAAGCTTTATCTGACATAGCTTGTTTGTAGCTTCTCTCCTAGCGCGTAACTCATAGAGTTGGCGTCGCAGGGGTCCGGCTTCGGCCTTGTACGGCTCCTCTCCGAGCCTTGAACTTCTGCACTAACCCTTTTCAGACCGAAACTTTTTCTGCCTGCGGGGTTGATAATGGAGACGTCTTGGCTAGCCGTTTGTCCGGGGGTCCCGATGCGGTTGCACCGCACGCCGCTTGTTGTTTCCGTGCTTTGCCTGATCCTGGCCTATGCTGCCCCGCAACTGCTGGCAGGGAAAAAGGACAAGCCACCGGAAGCCACTCAGAACGAGCGAAAGCGTGCGCTGCATGCCCTCAACCGTCTCACCTTCGGTCCCCGTCCGGGAGACGTCCAAGCACCGTTGAACATGGGCGTAGACAAGTGGATCGACCTGCAGTTGCATCCCGACAAGATCAATGACAAAGCGCTGGAGACGCGCCTCGCACCCTTCCGCACATTGCGCATGGATGTTCACGAAATTCTGGACAATTTCCCTGACCAGCGGAGAGCCAGGGACGTAATGGAAGGAAAGCGTTCGATGCCGTACGATCCCGCGCAGCGCGCAGTTTATCAGGTCCTGATTGCGCGTCTCGAGGAGAAGCAAGAACGCAGAACCGACGGCGGCGGCACGGGAGCGGCGTCAGATGGCAATGCCCCCCACGCCGCCAACCGTGGCCTCAGTTCCCCGCCCGCTGCGGGCGAACACACTGATGCGACCACCGATACGAACCCTGCGGCTGATAAGACGGGAAAAACCATGGGTCGTGCTGATAGCTCAGGAAGCGCCGCCATGGCCGAAGGCAATGCCAACACGGCAAACGCAAACAACGCCGATAACTGCAATGCTGTCGCGGCGCCGGAATCTAACAATGCAGCGGGCGTGTCCGAGGAAATGAAGCCAACACCTGGGCGAGATGCTGAGGCTCGGAACCGCGAAGACCGTCTCTACGCAGACCTGAAGGTTCAACAATTGATCGACCTTCCTCCGAATCAGCGTTTTAAGCAAGTGCTCGAGATGTCGCAGCAAAAGCAGCGTGCCTTGGCCGAGTCCCTGCGAGGCGGAAAAGGGCAGGAATTTCTCGAGGGCATGGATCCGAAACAGAAAGAAACCTTGCTGGCAATGAGCGCTCCTCAGATTATTGTTGGGGAAGAACTCGCGGAAGCCAAGTTGATGCGAGCAATCTACAGTGATCGCCAACTTGAAGAGGTGATGACTGACTTCTGGTTCAATCACTTCAATGTGTTCATCGGCAAAGGTGCTGACCGGTTCCTGGTGACGGGCTATGAGCGCGACGTCATACGTCCGCACGTGTTGGGCAAGTTCGAAGACCTGTTGGTTGCGACAGCAAAGAGTCCGGCAATGTTGTTCTATCTGGACAATTGGATGAGCGTGGGGCCGAACTCGCTGGTGGCGAGCGGCGTTCCGTCACGGCCAATGAGACCGTACGGTCCTTACCGCCGCCGGTATCCTGGTCGTTTTCCACCGCCAGGTCGCAATCCAAATGCACGCGGCAAGCGCAACAGCGGACTGAATGAGAACTACGGCCGCGAGTTAATGGAATTGCACACGCTAAGCGTGAATGGCGGATACAGCCAGCGGGACGTCACCGAAGTTGCCAAGGTCTTCACCGGTTGGACGATTGACTGATGCACGAGCCGGGATCGAAGTTTGTCCTCGGCCACAAAATCAAGGATAAGGGCGAAGGCGAAGGGCGCGACGTGCTCCACTTGTTGGCGACCAGACCCCAGACTGCACACTTCATCTCACTGCAACTGGCGCAGCGTTTTGTGGCCGATGATCCGCCTGACGCTCTAGTGGACCGGATGGCGAAAACCTTTTTGAAGAAAAAGGGCGACATCCGCGAAGTGCTGAGCACGCTTTTTCATTCGCCTGAGTTTTGGGCTGACGGCGCCTACCGTGCCAAGGTAAAAACTCCGCTTGAATTTGTGGCTTCCGCCGTACGTGCCGCCGGCGTGGACGTGACGGACGCAATGCAACTGACCCGGCAATTAAACAACATGGGCATGGCCCTTTACGGCATGCAGCCTCCAACGGGTTATTCCATGAAGGCGGAGACTTGGGTTAATTCGAGCGCACTGCTTGGCCGCATGAATTTTGCCGTCGCGCTGACCAGCGGCAAAGTTCGAGGGGTTAAATTCGATTCGACCCAACTGATGCGGAACGGACCTCCGGGCACGGATTCGACTCAAGCACTGGCTGCACTGGAGAACGCGCTGCTGGCCGGCGACGTGTCGAAGCAAACGCACGATTCAATTGCGGCTCGGCTGGAAGATCCCAAGGTCAGTCAGCGTAAGGTGGACGATGCCATGCGGCCCGCTGACATCGGTACGATTGCGGGCTTGCTACTAGGCTCGCCGGAGTTTCAGAGGAGATAGCGGTTGAGCGTAGAGACGTAGCCTGCTACGTCTTTCTTGGCGCCGAGGCGGCGTAGCAAGCTACGTCTCTAGCGGAAAACTTTATGGGAATTACACGCCGGATATTGCTTCGCAATGGTGCTCTTGCCGTCGTGGGCACGGCGGCTGTGCCCAGCTTCCTGACTCGCGCTGCCTTGGGCGCAGTGGGTTCGAACACCCATAACAAACGCCTGGTGGTAATTTTCCAACGAGGGGCCGCAGATGGCTTGAATATTGTTGTTCCACACGGCGAGCAGCAATACTACGCATTGCGCCCGAACATTAGTATTCCTCATAAAGCCGTGCTCGACCTCGATGGCTTTTTCGGGCTGCATCCTTCGTTGGGGCGGTTCCATCCTTTATGGCGGCAACGTCACTTGGCGATTGTGCATGCGGCAGGATCTCCCGACACAACCCGCTCGCACTTCGACGCCCAAGATTACATGGAGTCCGGCACGCCGGGTGTCAAAGCAACCGAGGATGGTTGGCTTAATCGTTGTTTGCATGCGCTGCCGCAGCCATCAGAGAAGTCGGCGTTTCGCGCCATCGCTCTAGGTCCATCATTGCCGCGGATCTTGAGCGGCACCGAGCCGGCAGTGGCGTTGAACAGCATCAACGATTTCACTGTCGGAGGCCGGAGCCAGAAAGCATCGCCCGTGGCCAATACATTCGAGGCCATGTACGACCATTCTCTGGACGCAATGTTGCACGGCAGCGGCGAACAAACTTTCGACGCCGTGAAGATGCTGAAGTCCGCCGATCCCGCCAAGTACAAGCCCGCGCCCGGAGCCGACTATCCGCGAGGACGCTTCGGCGACAGCCTGCGCCAGCTCGCTCAACTCATCAAGGCGAATCTCGGCGTGCAAGTAGCATTTGCCGACATCAGCGGATGGGACCACCACGTGAATGAAGGCTCGACCGAAGGCCAAATTGCTAATGTGCTGCGTGAGTTCTCGGAATCACTGGCGGCATTCTGGACCGACCTGGGTGACCTGGGCGAAGACACGGTCATTATTACAATGTCCGAATTCGGCCGCACCGCCCGCGAAAACGGCAACCGCGGCACCGACCACGGCCATGCCAATGTAATGTTTGTTCTGGGCGGTCCGGTCAAGGGGGGAAAAGTTTACGGACGCTGGCCCGGGCTTGATCAATCCCAACTCTACGAAGGCCGAGACTTGGCGTTAACCACGGACTTTCGCCAAGTGCTGGGTGAAGCCGTCGCCCGCCACATGGAGAACAAGAATCTGAATGAGGTGTTTCCGCGATACGAGTATCAGTCCTCAAAGTTGTTCCTGAAGCTTCTGGGATAAGCTTCGCAGCTGAATCCTTTCAGACCGCTGTTCTCGCCGGAACGCTCCGCCGTAGCGCTGGCGAGAATCCACTTCGCCGTGCCAGTCAGAGTGTGACCAGCAAGAGCACTATCGCGATCATGACATTCGGCAAGGCGTTCAGGCCCCACTGTCCTCGCCACGCAAGTTCCAGCGACGAAGAGAACGGCGCCAGAGAAGAAAATAGGCCACTGACAGCCATCCCGACCGCGGGACCCCAGCACGTCCTCAAACAGATGCACATGGAAACTCAGGAGGACAGGCAAGCCCGTTTTCCATTCTGCGCAGCAAGCGCGAACACAAGCGCCGCAATGACCAGCGCGAACATCAAGTTGTGAAGAGAGTGCTGATAAAGAGAAAATCACAACAAGGGATGAGACGAGTTTCGAGTAAGCAGTTCTGGAGTAACACCGAGACCGTCGACATCCGGAGCCACACAGGCGAGCGTGATCAGGGCGCGGTCTCTGTGCTCTAGGTCGAAGCAGTTCGCGAAAACCCATCCAGTGAAAAAGTGAGGGACCGGATTCATGAGCTATGGCCAGTCAAGATGTTAAATTTCAACCAGCACGTCACCACTTTCAATCTTGAGCGGATACACGGCGACCTTCGCGCTGGGATTGTGCGCAGCCTCGCCCGTCTTCGGATCCCATTGCCAGCCGTGCCATGGGCAGACGAGCTTGTTGCCTTCGATCATTCCCTGCCCCAGGGGCCCGCCGCGATGCAGGCATACGTTGTCCATGGCGTTGATTGTGCCGTTGACGTTGGCGACACAGATGACCTTGTCGCCGCAGGGAAATTCTTTCGCTTCACCTTCGGCGGGGAGCTCGGATTGGGTGGTGAGTTTGGTGAAGTTGGGCATGGTTGTGGATGAGCACTCAGCAGTCAGCGCTCAGCCCCTTAAGGCCTCGTTCGAACACAGTAAAAAAGGACTCGCCGCTGACCACCGGTGGCTGATTGCTGACTCAGATCCTTCGCTTCGCTCAGGCTTGCTAAGCGCGGTCATTTTGGCTGCAGGGTCTGCGCGATCATTACCTGACGCTTAAAGTTCTCCACCATATTTGGATCAAGACGAACTTCGGTGGGTCTCTTGGCCAGGGTCATGGTGTCGATCTTGTCTTGTAGCTTGAGCAGCGCGTAGAAAAGATTTTCCGGACGCGGCGGGCAACCGGTGACGTAAACGTCCACGGGGACAATTTTGTCGACACCCTGTAGCACCGCGTAAGTATTGAACGGCCCGCCTACCGATGAGCATGCGCCCATTGAGATTACCCACTTAGGATCAGGCATCTGGTCGTAGATGCGCTTGACCACAGGCGCCATCTTGAGCGTCACAGTGCCGGCAACGATCATCAGGTCGCTCTGCCGTGGGCTGGGACGAAAAACCTCTGACCCGAAGCGGGCGATATCAAAACGCGCCGTGGAAGAGGCGATCATCTCAATGGCGCAACACGCCAGGCCGAAGGTCATCGGCCAGACGGCCGATTTGCGAGCCCAGTTGAAGACGTAATCGACCGTGCTAATCAGGAAATTCTTTTCAAACTTGTTTTGCAGCCAGCCCATTGGATACCCTCAGTCGCTAATTATAGTTCTTAAGTCCGGAATCCAGCAGCGCAAAAGCAGCCGGCATAGGGCGGCCGTGACAGGTGTCAATCGTCGGCACTACTTGTTAGGCGCCTTGCTCTGAATCCGGTGTTGGTTCGTCTGTTTCCTTTTTGACGGGCTTGAATAGAGCCAGCGCATCAGAATGCACCAAACCAGCAGTCGGGAAACAGGCCTAATTAACTCGGGCACTGCATCTTGGAGCGAGAAACCTGGCAGGAGAGTGTATGTTCTGTGAATCCGCGATAATCGCGTCGCAGGATCCAGCCGGCAACTGGGGCGGTGAAAATGTTCGCGAAATGCACAAGACTTTGGGCTAATAGCCAGCCGAGAGCGATGGCGCCAACGTTAGCTCTCCACGACACTCTGCTTCAACACTCTGCTGCAGCCCTTTCAAACATGGCCTCTCTTTGTTAGTCTCGAGCGTTAGTCTCGAGCGGTATGCGCTCAAGGTGCGGAGCGGTCCCAAACCGTACACTCAGCGAGAGTGAGTTTAGGCGAAAAGTAAGGAGTGTCAAAGATCCGCAACCGCAGTAAATAGGACAGTGGCAGCACCAGAAAGCGGGATCCAGAGAGCCTTGAATCCCGCGTCAAGCGACCAAAGGAGAAGTACGACGACGGCAAAGGCTGAGACGTGAGAGTCGACCAAGACTTCGCGAACAGTTGATTTCACCGTTTCTCCTATGGGTTGCGATTGTCGCAGGTCACCCCGCAGCAACCAAACAAGATTGTCGAGAGAGGTGACGACCGGCCGAGAGTGGGGTTCGTGATTTGAGAATCGAAATCGTCCAAGGCGATATTACGCAACAGGCCGACATAGACGCTATCGTCAATGCCGCGAACACTGAATTGATCCAAGGTTCTGGCGTGGCGGGAGCAATCCTCCGTCGCGGAGGGAGCGAGATTGACCGCGAAGGCCAAGCCAAAGGCCCGATCGAGCTTGGCGAGGCTGCAGTCACGGGCGCGGGCCGCCTGCCCAACAAATACGTGATCCACGCCGCGGGGATGGGACATCGTCTAGAAGGTGCACGCGTTCCCAAGCGCCCGGGATCGCTTTCGAGCGCCGCCATCATCGCCGACGCCACCCGGAACAGCCTTCGCCGCGCCGAGGAACTGCAATTAAAGAGCGTAGCTTTCCCTGCTCTCGGCACCGGCGTAGCTGCCTTTCCCGTGGACGAGTGCGCCGAGACGATGCTCGGCGCAGTGCGCGAATATGAGCGTGAGACTCCGCGGAGCTCAATCCAGTTGGTCAGGTTCGTCTTGTTCGGAGAAGCCGATTACAAGACCTTCCTGTCTGCCTCAAACAGGTCCTAGCCTCGATTGGTACCGATCGAGCGACCGGCCACTGGCGCATCCGATTTGCTCCTCTTCTTCTCCTCAGCTACAAATAGAATATCCATGCCGCTAAACACACTTGCCCTGCCTGCGAATTCGAACTTCGCGGCCACCCTGGTTCGGACTTGGGCTCGCATCCGCACATCGCAATTCTGGATGGTCGCCATCGCGTTCATTCTGCGCGTGGGATGGATCATTGTTGCTCACACCTACAAGTTCAAGAGCACGGGAAACAACTTCAGTTTCGGCTGGGAAATGGGCCGTATTGGCGCAGCCATCGCTGCGGGTCAGGGCTTCAGCAATCCTTTTGGCGCGCAGACTGGGCCCACGGCTTGGGTGTCGCCCCTCTACCCCTATCTGATCGGCGGGGTGTTTGGAGTCTTCGGCACTTACTCCCATGCGTCGGCGTTCGTGTTGCTGACAATCAACAGTATTTTTTCCGCTCTTACCTGCATTCCGACTTTTCTGATCGGGCGCCGAATCTTTTCCGAAAAAGTTGCCGTTGGCTCCGCATGGACATGGGCCTTGTTGCCTTACGTGATGTTTTGGTGCACGCGCTGGGTGTGGGAGACAAGTTTCTCCGCGCTTCTGCTGACGAGCCTTTTCTGGCTGACGCTCACCATGGAAGATCGTGACGGCCTGAAACCATGGCTGGCATTTGGACTGCTTTGGGGACTGGCCGCGCTGGCTAGCACGGTGCTGGTGGCGTTTTTACCCGCTTCGGGATTATGGGCGTGGTATCGGCGAGCGAAAAAGTACAAGCCATCGCTTAAGGGCGTGGTAGTAGCCGGGGCTATTTTCTTCGCCTGCATCGCGCCCTGGCTGGTCCGCAACCATCGAACGTTCGACAAGTTGATTTTCATTCGCGACAATTTTGGCGCCGAGCTTCGTTTGGGCAACGGAAACGGAGCCGACGGCACCTGGATGCAATTTCTCCATCCAACGCAGGATGTGTATGCCATGCGTCAGTACACGGCCATGGGCGAGATCGCCTACATCGCCATGCGCAAGCGTCAGGCGTTGGATTACATCAGGCAGGACTACGCACGCTTCGCCACACTGTGCGTCAAGCGATTCGTCTACTACTGGGCTGGGGCGCCGCGTCTGGCCCAAACCTGGTGGCTGGCGCAAGTTAAAAACTCCTTATTCCTGGCCTCCTCTGTGCTGATGTTCTGGGGACTGATACGCTCCCTGCGCCAGCGTAAGCCTGGCGCCTGGCTCTTATTTTGGCTGGTATTGCTTTATCCCGCAATCTATTACATCGTCTTTCCCAACCAGCGTTATCGCCACCCGATTGAGCCAGAGATGACGATCTTGGGCGTGTATTTGCTGACCGAGGCAGAACCGAAGAACGGTCAGCGGACCGGGAACGGCGTGGGATGAAGTTGCTGCGTGAACGGGAAACGCGCTCTCACCGAGATGGCGGTTGCGTTTCGGGGACAATGCTCACCATGTGAATAGTCTTGGTCTTAGGATCGAGCGTGCCGACGACCTTAGCCTTCTGACCGGCATACTCTCGCGCAGCACTCTGATTGTCGAGGCGAAATAGGGTGGCGCCGGACGACAGGACCAGCTCGCCTCCCAGATGGTCAATGCAGTATTGAGAGCACGAACGCGACGTCCCGTCCATGGACTTTGATTTCAGCATCTCTTCGTGCGAGCGAGTAAGCGAGTGAACGTTGAGGGCACACTGACTGTCTGAAACCTCGCCGCGAAATGTCTTTACCGCGCCAGCCTGAGCATAAGCCGCGTTGGCCCATACCAGGATCCCCGCTGCGCATAGGATTGCGATTCGATTCATGCGCTATTCCTCAACTTCCTTTGGGAAGGACGACCAATTTCATGTGCATGCCCTCGTGATCTTCACTGCAAATCACGGTGCACACCACTTCATAGTCGCCCGCCTCGTCAGGGGCAGTGGTGGTTGCCCTCATTGCGCCCCCAGCCGTCCCAGTGGGAAGGCAAAGCGGTAAGCAAGCCCCACCGTCCACAGATTCAAATTTCCCTCCGAGCTGAATTGGCGGCCATAACTGGCCGCAACCTTGAGTCCATCGTGCAAGTAGTAGTTAAGTCCCAAGTTGCCTTCACGAGTGTTGACACCGAGCAGGCCATATTGTTGAGCGTAGTTATAACTGGTCTGGCCGATAAAGAATTGCTGTGCGCGCGCCACAATTTCCGTGTGCCGCATTGCCTTCCGCCAGAATGGAACCTGGGTTAGGCGGTATGCTCCCTCGATCCAATACCCGCTTCCCTGGAAGGATCGGGCATACTCCGACCGCAGATTGAGAGGCAGACGGACCGGCTGCCACGCAAAGTGGAATCCAAACGCATTCGAACGCTCATCTTGCAGCAACTTTTGCCAGGACGCGCCGGCCTCGATCCTCGGACCTGGCAGAAAAACGCCCATTCGCCCTCCCGCCCGACGTTCTGATTCGACCCCGCCGAGGCCGATGCTCGTGACTGAGACGTAAGCTGCATAGTTCATGTTGGTTTTGGCGTTAAGCGGAAATCCACCACGCAACATGGCTCCGTCGCTGGAGCCGGTCGCGATAGGAAAAATGAGCGGGTCAGGCTGCAGACTGCGTATCCATATGGGATACAGGCGCTCGTTGAACATGCCGAAAGGGGTCAAGAACCGGCCCGTCGTGACCGTGAGGTAACGGTTGGCGATGTAGTCGAGTTCGAAGTAGTCGAGATGCTTGTTGACCGGGCCGCATAGGCTCCGGTACCACCAGTGCGCCGAAAATCCCCCTCGAATTCCCTTCTAGATTCAATCAGCCAGCGGTCACCGATGGGTATGAGGAGAACAGGACTCGTCTTTGGGTTGAGCTGGGCTTGACCTCCAGTGACATTGGTGAAGTACCCGGCACCCCCGCTAAGGATAGGCACTGGCTTCTCCGGATCTGGCGCTTGCGCACCCGTTCTTTCCGTACCAAGAAAGGCAAACAAAAAGGAAACGAACAGGCAGGGGACTCGGAATGAAAGGGGTCGCCACCGCCGCAAGGTCGATTTTCTTGTGCCGGACTGCAATTGGCAGACCTCCCTTACCCCGTGATCGCAATTGTCCCGTATCCGGCAGCGCCAAGGAACGTAACCGAGGTAATCCTTCCAGTCTCCCGGGGCCTAACGGAGCCCATTCAACTACGGCACTCACGAATCGCTCCGAGTAGCGTCTAAGACGCTGTAGAAGTAGGGAGGAACCATGAATCGCCATTCCCAAATCGCTGTCTGGTTCGGCGCCACCCTCGGAACTGCCTGCGCGCTGGTTATGCTCGCCGTGGGAGCGCACGCCTCCGATTACCGGGAAGCCGTCACGGAAGAATTTCACCAGACCTATACCCTCACTCCCGATGGCCGCGTCGAGCTCGACAACATCAACGGCCCGGTCCACATCTCCACCTGGGATCGGAATGAAGTCAAAGTCGATGCCATCAAGAGCGCGAGTACCAAAGAGCGGCTCGACGAAGCTCGCATCGAGATCGATGCAGGCAAGGATTATGTTTCCATTCGCACAAAGTACCGCGACCGCGATCAAACCTGGAACGACGACAACTGGCACAACAATCCGCCGAGCGTCGAATACACAGTCACCGTTCCGCGAGGTGCGCATCTGGACGAGATCAAGCTGATCAACGGATCGCTCGATGTCGCCGGGGTTAGCGGTGAAGTACGGGCGAGTTGCATCAATGGCAAGCTTGACGCCAAGGACCTTTCAGGCCGCGCACAACTCTCCACCATCAACGGCCGCTTGGATGCCCGCTTCTCGCATCTCAGCGGATCGGCCCTCGAGCTAAACTCAGTAAATGGATCGTTGAAGCTCACGATTCCGTCCGACGCCAAGGCCGAAATCGAAGCCAATACAGTTTCGGGCGACATCGAGAACGATTTCGGCCTGCACGTCAATCGTCACAGGTACGTCGGCCGCGACATGCGTGGAGAATTGGCTGGCGGAGGCGTGCGGATTAAGCTGGAAAATGTAAACGGCAGAATTGAGATTCGCCATGCTGAGGATGGCCGCGCTCTGAGCCCGGTCAAGGATTTGGGTGGACGCAATCGTGACCGCGATGAGGATAATGACGACGATAGCGAAATCTAAAAGCTTGGATCGCAGAGTTCGCTGAGTACGGCCGCAGAGAGCGCTGAAATACTCTAATAAATCGTGTATCCCGGAGCTGGCGTGCGAAGATCCGGTTTTGAAGCCATCAGCAGCAACGCGCCTTCGCGCTTGAAGGCGCGCAGGTCTTCCACACTGTTGAACGACTTTGTCTGGTAGTCGTCTGGCGTGGGTGTGTCATCGGGGATACGGCGCGCTCCTACGTTCTCAAAGGCGTGCTTCTTCAGCAGATCAACATACTCCGCGGCAGAGCGCACGTGAACCGGAACCTTGAGCTGGTCTACCCACTGCAGCGAATATTGATTGTCTTTGTAGAGATTGATCAGAATAAACAGCTTGCCCCGCGGAGACAGCACGCGGAATAACTCCATCAGGGCGCGATCCTGATCGGGATAGTAGTAAAAAGATTCGACCGACAGAACTTTGTCAAAGAAATTCTCTTCCCACGGAATCTGCTGCGCCGAGCCCCAAACATACAAAATATTCTCAAAGTCCTTCGACGCTTCCCGCGCTTGCCGCACCATTTCATCCGAAATATCTAGGCCCACGACCTGCCCGAACCCCTCTGGCCCGTCACCAACCAGCCGGGCCAACAGACGCGTTGCCCATCCCAAACCGCATCCCAGATCGAGCACGCGCTCGCCCGGACGCAGGTTCATCAACCGAATCGTCTTGGCGGTGATGTCGAGATGATGGCGCTCCATCTTCGCGCCCTCGCCTTCGGCCGCCCAGCGATTGAATTCATGTTGCAGCTTTTCGTCGGGAGTGAGAGGTTTGTCAGGCAAGCTGGTTTCCTTCGTGATCCTTCGCGTCCTTAGTGGTTTGCGCCTTTATGTATTTTTAACATGAATGCTTCCTGGTCGCAGTAGGGGTTAACTCTTACCGCGGAGTACGGCACTTCCCACTCTGTGCTACAGTTTTCTTCCGCATGGGGACACGTCCTCAGAATCCGCTTCCGCCGCCTGAACCTGGAGCGCTCTACTGCCCGCAATGCGCCAAGGAAGTCGATGATCCGCTGACCTGCGGAGACTGCTCCGCGGTAATCTGCCGTCGCTGCGGAACCCCGCTGGAATCCTCCGATGAATTAGGCATCGGATGACCATGGAATCCGCCGCTGTTTCTACAGGCCCCGACACCAAATCTTCACCTTCGCAGCCGACGCTGGTTCGCGGCCTCGGCCTGCTCGATTCCGTACTGCTTCTGGTCAGCGGCATCATCGGCTCGTCCATTTTTCTTACTGCCAAAGACATCGCAGCGCCGCTTCCCCATCCTGCTTGGTTTCTGATGGTGTGGGTGCTAGGTGGTCTGATTTCGCTGTGCGCCTGCTTCGCCCTCGCGGAGCTGGGCTCGATGTTCCCCGACTCCGGCGGCCAATACGTCTACCTGCGCGAGGCCTATGGCGATCTGGTCGCCTTCCTCTACGGCTGGATGCTCTTCAGCGTTGCCAACGGTGGCAGCATCGCCGCGCTGTCGGTGGGCGCTGCTGCATACACCGGCCAGATATTTCATCTCTTCTCGCAGCAGCACATAGTCTTCTCGCTGGCAGGAATCGCGGTGACTCGCGCTCACGTCCTGGCACTGATCCTGATCGCAGTCATGACCGGGATGAACGTGATAGGCCTGCGCCGCGGCGCGATGTTGCAGAACGTCGCAACCTGGGCGAAGTTTTCTGCCATGGCGGCATTCGTCATCCTCGGATTCGCCATCGGCAAAGGTGACTGGTCACACTTCACTACCGAGGCTTGGGGAACAACGGGAGGCCTCACGCTGGGTCTCGGCCCCTGGCAACTGCTTTCGGCCATCGGCGTGGGAATGATTGCCGTTTTTTGGGCTTACGATGGATGGGTCTACATCACCTGGGTCGCTGGAGAAGTGAAAGAACCACGCCGCAACGTTCCCCTCGCCATGCTGCTGGGGGTCGTGATTGTCGGCGTGATCTACGTTTCCATGAACGTGGCCTACGTATATGCGTTGCCCGGAACCGAAGTCGCCAGGCACCAAACCATCGCGCACGCTGCCGCTGTCGCGCTGTTTTCTTCCAGAGCCGCGATCTGGCTCTCCGCCATGATCGCAGTCTCATGCTTCGGCGCTGCCGCCACCTGCACGCTCTCGGGGGCGCGTGTCTACTACGCCATGGCGTGCGATGGCGTGTTCTTTCGTAGCATGGCCCAGGTTCATCCCAAGTGGCGCACGCCCGCCTTCAGCCTTATTGGACAAGGCATCTGGGCAGCCGTTCTTACGCTCAGTGGGCGTTACGACCAGCTCTATACCTATGTCATGTTCGGCATGGTGCTGTCGTACACGCTCACCGTGATCGGCATGTTTCTGTTGCGCTGGAAGCGTCCGGACATTCCGCGCCCGTACCGGTGCACCGGCTATCCCTGGCTGCCGGCGATTTATGTGATTATCGGCACCGCATGGACACTGAATACGATCCTGACTCGACCTAAAGAATCGCTCGCGGGCACGGTGATTGTGCTGCTGGGCATACCCGGCTTTCTGTATTGGAAGAAAACCGGCAAGAGGGCAGCCCCTGCAGTCTCCTATGCCTCCGTCGGCGTGCCTGATTCATCGAAGAAATAAATCAAAAAATGGGTGTGAGATACCGGGCCT
>WNFT01010586.1_pt1 | contig 15367 bp, 13 predicted proteins | sample 5400191 | NCBI WGS metagenome assembly WNFT01 (sample SAMN13153359, study PRJNA577476) | soil metagenome | isolation source: 80 cm saprolite under Madrone tree | place: USA:California | collected 2016-06-14 | reverse complement strand
ACGATTCGGCCGATACGAGTTTGCGGAAATGTTCCGGACGAGTCGCGTATGCGAGAAAGCGCCACCGCGACAGCTTGAGTTGCGTTTTGTGAGAATGGATCGCTCGCTGCTTGGCTGCCATCTCTAGTCTTGATTGTCGAAGCTTCTGTGCGCCGTCGAAGAAGGCCGCGCTCCTGCCGTGAACGGCGTAGCTCCACACCGACATCTGCGGTCTGTCCGAAAAAAACTCTGCTAGGACGAGCCGCAGCATCACCGCCAGCGCGCTATGATCGGGATGCGTGTCCGCAATCGAAGGGACAAGAAGATGAGTCGGCGACCAATTCCTAATGACTGTCCGGAACCGCTCGAGTGCGGATCGGCAATTGCACTTCAACAAATCTGTCAATCCTTGATCGGGCAAAGCGAGAAAACGCACGCTCGACGCGCTAACACCCAGAATGCGCAGCGCCCCCAGCGCTTCCGCGCGCCGCAATTTTCCCCAGCGCTTCCGATCAGCTGCGTTCAAGCGCCACTTGCGTTCCAGCACACGCTGCGGCCACGGATTATCATCGCCATCCGTCGCATAAACGACACGAATGGGAGCATCCGCGCGGACGGCACGTTGCAGAATGATGCCGCAAGCGAGCGCTTCGTCGTCAGGATGCGGTGCAATCAGCATCAATCTTGAGTCGGAAGTGAACATCGGAGCAGACATAGGCATCAATCTGTTTAAGCAGAAGAGTAACCAAAGGCAATCAGTAAGCCCGATCAACCATCAGACGAAATATGCTGCGACAGTGTAAAATGCTGATTCACTGCTTGCGACCAGAGCGGAACCACTCTGAACTTGTTCACGATCAGATCTCTCGTTCTGGGCGTGTAGCACCAATCAAAGCTCGCGCTGAGGAACCCTGGATCGCCCCATGAGAGTCTGCGCTACTTACTTCACGGCTTCGCGCAGCGAGATTGAAAAGGAGCTGCAAATGTTTGAGAAGCTTCTCGATGTAATCCGACCACGAACGAAACTTTCTGGCTCGCGCTTCTACACATAATCGCGCATAAGTTGCCTGATCTGTGAGCAATTTTTTAATCCCGGCGGCAATCGCATCCTCACTTGTTTGATCGACAATCAAACATCCACCACCGCGGGCAACTTCTCCAAGCGCGCCGTTTCCGCCACAGACGCACGGTTTACCATGCCAAAGACTCTCGAGAATCGGAATACCGAACCCCTCCATAAGGGAAGGATAAACGGTGAACAAGCATTCTCGATAAGCCTGATGGAGCGTGCGATCGTCCACATGTTTAAGCCAGCGAATGGGTCGCCCGAGTGACTGCAGCCGCCAGGCTTCAAGCGCCACTCTCTTTCCCCAGTTCGTGCTCGAACCAATGAGTTGAAGTTCGAATTTGACGCCGCTGTCCCATAGTTTTTTGGCCGCTTCAAAGAGTCGTATGTGGTTCTTGCGCGCATTAAAGGAGGATACGTAGAGGATAACTGGCCGCGCGCTATGCGCGGCGGACCGTTCATTCTCATCAAATTCCAGCGGCCAATGCGCCACAAAGGTTTCTGCTCGGGCAGTCACCCCATTTCGCTTCCAGAATTCAAAGAGATCGGCGCGTGATTGGTTTGAAACGCAGATCACGAGGTCAAACGCTGCGAGCAACTTGATGTAATTCCGAAACTTTTCCATTCGACGCCCCGATAGAAGAGACAATCGCAGGTCCGCAGCATCGTGGAAGATCGCAACAGACCGCGCGCCGGTTTGTCGCGTCATTTCCGGCAACTTCTGCATTCGGCGATCGGTAAACGTACCCGGAACGAAAAGTAAATCGTCATTTTGCAACAGGGTAAACATGTCGACGCTGCCGTTACGGAGCAGACGCAGGAATGCGTGCGGCAAATCTTCCCTTGCATGAGGATGGCTTATCGGGCGGTTGTATCGGCAAAACGGCGTTCTGAGGTACTCCATTTCCTGTAAGCCGAGGCGCTGATAAAAATTACCCAGCCTGTTCCAGCAAAAAGGTGTAACGGGGACACGTGCGGCCAGCTCTGTGAAAAGCTGGCGAGTCATGCGCTGCATGCCGCTATTTCGGGCAGACTGGCACGAGCTCGTGACGTCAATCAAGATATTCATTTACTCATTGAGAAGATGCGTTCTCATCAAATAACCCCTATAGCAACACGATCATAGCAAGCGAGACCCTCACACCAGTTCAGGCCCAGAAGAAATTTCGCGCAGCATACTTCTCACTTCGAGTGAGTCGAATGTTTTCGGGAACATCTCCATTCGCTGAAGAAACATCGGAAGCAACGACCGCTTTACGTTGTGCGGCAAGAAGCGAGACGCGCGGATGGCTCGCAGAGTAGCGACGGGGCGTTGGATCAACATGAGAAAGATACGGAAAGTCGCGTCCAGCCACCAGAAAACTCGCTTCGGCGTCGTGCTCGCAAGATAGCACTTGATAGGAAGCATGAGTGCCGCGCAATCGTTACGCGTAAGCAAAGAATGATGTCGCTCGTAGATTTCCGGTAACGCACGTCCGAACATTGCTTTTAGGCAACCGAGCTGCGAGCTATCCTGGCGCACGCTGACTTGGTTTCCGTGAAAGCGCCACATTGTCAGCTTTCTCGGTACATGGACTGTTCCGGCGAGGTTTGTCAGACGGATGAGCCAGCCCAAATCGGCGACTGAACCTACGGTAGTGTCGAACGGCTCTGCGGATTGTGCCAGAGACGTGCGAATCAGCAGCTGAGTAAGAGAAAAGTAAACGCTCTTCGCAGAAAAGTGCAGAAGACAGTCGTGCGGAGGTGGCCGGTAGTTGGGATTGTGCGTGATGGGGTAGGAACGAACGACGTCCAGGGCAAGCAGGTCATCGACCGATTCGGCCGGTAAATAACTGGCCATGTCTTCTCTTGTAAGTTGTTTGCCGTCGCGATTGATCAGCGACACATCACAAGCAGCGATCCCGGCCTCCGGACAAATCGTGAATGCTTCGAGCAGTGTGGCGAGAAAGTCCGCGTGCATTGTATCATCACACGTGGCGATGAGGAGAAACTCGCCGCTTGCCAGTTCCATTCCACGATTCAAAGCCGCATAAACTCCTTCGCGCGGGATTTGATAAAGCCGAAAACGCGGATCGGCTAATGCGATTGATCGAAAAAATTCCCAGCTGCCGTCGGTCGAGTGGCTATCAAGAACGATCGCTTCCCAATCTGTGCACGTTTGTGCCAAGAGGGAATCGATCCTGGGTTTGAGATATGCCCGAGCGTTTAGGCATGGCAACAGGATGGAAATTTTCGGCGGTTGGTTCATCGTAACTAGACGGAAGAAAGTTAAGGTAGCGCTCGCCGAGCGCAAGTAGAAGCCTCGTGCTCTCATCGGTGTTGCCTCCGATTCGGTATGGAAATTATTTAGGCGAATCCCTAACTGTAAAAGCCCCCTGATCTGGGACAGCTTCCGTATTCGGATGCGCGGCAACTTCGTTCTAGGCGACGATTTTTCGATCTTTCGACGTCTGGGGGTCACACAATCTCAATACGACTTCTGTGGCGGAAAGTTTTGAAAAGCCGATTTTTCAAAGCGACTTCTCCAATTCGCTGAGGCGACGGATTACTTCCGATACAAGGTTGAGCCGTGCCAAAGCGCGACACGAGCCAAGAAGCCTTGCGGCAAGTCGAGACGATCACCGATTCCAAGCCGGTCCGGGGCGAAACGTTGCTCCGGTCGCGAAAGCTAAAGCGGCAGCTCGCGGAAGCCCGCAAGCGCGCCATAGAAGAGAGACTAACAGGCGAGATCCTGAATTACTATAACCAATCGGAGGCAACACCCTCTCATCTCGAAACTAACTCGCTTTTCCCAACTTCTCGCAGATTTCTGTCGCGTAATCGGACCAAGTTCTGAACTCCCGGCGCTCGATTTCATTGATCAGCGTCTCGCGCAACACAGGCTGCGTCGCCAGCGCGACGATTGCCTGTGAAAGTTGCAATGGATCGCGAACATCGCAGGTCAAGCAACCACCGTCTTTTGCAATCTCGGCCATCTCACCAAAATTTGCGCAGATGCACGGACGGCGATTCCACAAGCTTTCGACAATGGGAAGCCCGAAGCCTTCGACTAGCGATGGATAAACAGTGAAATCGCAGTCGCGATAGAAATCGCTGAGCTGATGATCGGTTGCTTTGCCGTGCCAGGTCACGCTTCGGTTCCGCGCCGCCACGCGCTCCACAAGATCGATTATGAACTCTGCATCTCTGTAGCGATCGCCAACCAGATGAAGCTGCACCGGGTTCGAGATTGTGGCACAACCCAGCTCGAACGCTTCGAGCAACGTTTTGTGATTCTTGCGCGGGTCCAGCGTGGAAACGCAGAGAATTGTTATCGGACCGGAAAAATCGAAATCCTTCGCGGAAGAGCGCTTCTCGCCAACCAACTCGCCGGGAAGCCGGCAGACGCTTAACTGCGGTGGTCGTTGCGCGTGCTTTTGCACAAAGGTCCGAAATTGCTCCGCCGCCGAATCGGAAACCGCAATCACAAGGTCGGTGCCGCAAAGCGCCTTCATATATTCAGGATGACATTCGACAGCCTCAGCACGCATCAGGTCCGGATGGGAGAGCGGGATCGCGTCGTGAAAGATGGCGGCCACACGTATTTTTCGCCACCGCGCGTGGTCAATCACGCGCAGTGCTCGATTGCCATAAATTATCTCCGGCAAGACAAGCCATGATCCGGCTGGAGATTCGGAACGAACGCCTTCGATACGTTGAACTACTCCCAGGCGCTCATTCTGCTTCCGATTCAGCGGCAATAAACCGTCACGCCATTTCGACCAGCGCATCACTTGAAGATCAACGCCACGCTTGCTCAGTCCCCAGAGCAAACCGCGCACGACGGTTTGCGCTCCAGTCCTCGCCCCGGTTTTTGCGGCGTGAGTTGCGTCGACAAAAATTGTTCCTATTTCGCCCGAGCGGATTCACCAATGTCGATCTTGCGTCCGCAATCTCAAGTCAAACTTAGAGCGTGCGATCGAACGCTCGATATTGAATTGCTTCGCTGACTTACTTGGGTGAGATGTCGATTCTTGCGATCGAAAATCAAAGCTCCACCGGTGCTCCCTCACATTCCGCGCCAATGCGATGTGGCACACGAGATTTCCGAGTGGACGCCATTTCGACGCTCTGCTAAAATATCCGGGCAATTATCTCTGGCTGGGCCGGAGCGCCAAGAGCTCATTTCTAGTCACACTCCGGGAACATTATATTGCCGCTATGGTCCGCTTCATGCGCGGAACGCTTGGGTTTGTCAATGAACAGCGCGAAAGCCTGGCACACAGAACTGATCTTATTCGGCAAGCGCAGCCGATTCGCCAAAATAAGAGAAACGGGTAGAAATCCTCGATGACCTTGCTTGGCTACCGCTTATCGCGGCTCACTCGCATCGCGCTCGTATGTGTCGTCTGTGTGCTTCCGCTGCGTTATGTATTAAACCGATTTTCGCCAGAGACGTACTTTACAAGTCTGATCTACTACGGCGCAGATTTTTATGCGACCGCGATACCGGAGGTGCGACAGATTAAGCCAAAGCTTAGCTCCGCCGGCGGCTACGACGGCCAATTCTATTCCCAAATAGCTATCCATCCATCGTTGAGAACAGTTGGACTAAGGGAATCGTTGGACGCTCCTGCTTACCGCGCAATGCGGCCCTTTCTGCCGTGGTTAAGCTATCTCGCAGGATTTGGGCGCCCATTCTGGATACTGCAAGCGTATGCTCTGTCCAACCTGCTGTTCTGGTATTTGCTCGTTTTTGGGCTCCTGCATTACCTGCGTCCAACGTCAGGTCGCGACTATTTATGTATTCTTGCAGCGTGCTTAAGTTCCGGGGTTCTGTTTTCCCTGCAACGCGCATTGGTGGATCTCCCTGCGGCTACACTCTGTTTCTTTGGAGCGTCGCTCGCCGAAGAGTTTGCTGTGGTCGCGATTGCCGCAGCAGTCCTAACCAAAGAGACTTATATATTACAACTGATTGAAAGATCTTTCCGCAGGGGAAAAACCGGGAGTCTCGCTCCGGCAATGACTAAGTATGCATGCATCTTGGTTCCAGCGTTGCTGTGGCATTCATATGTGCATTTCACCTTTGGACCTACTCACTTCGGAACAAACGTCGGCTGGCCGTTTTCCGGATATCTTGCGGCCATACTCGAAGCAACAAAAACGTTGCCTCATAAACACCTCGGCTTCTCTGCAGTTACACCTCTGCTTGCGCCGCTTTCCCTTCTTGTCCAGGGCTTCTACCTATTCTGGGCGCCACGGTCTGATTCAATTTACCGCCGCACTGGAATGGCGTTCGCTGTAGGCTCAATCTTTCTAAGCAGCGATGTCTTTGTGGAGCAAATATCGTACTGCCGGGATTTGATACCAGTTAGTCTCGCGTTCAACATTACGTTGATGCAAAATAACCCACGTCGCTTTGTATTCTGGTTCGTTGCCGGCAATGCGGGCTTAACGATGGGTTTGGTGCAGCTAATCCGCGGGTAAAAGGCGGACTTCGCGCGCCCAGTAAATGAGGGATTCTCACCAAACCGACCGAAACGCGCCGGCAGCTGGCGTTGATTTTTTAAATAACGCTCGATTGACAGTTGGAGCGCCGCGCCGCTCGAACGGAGAGAAATCGTTCAGGCTTCGACCGATTCGTCGCTGAACGAATCCTCTCGCGACGCGTTCGAGCGAAATGAACGCAAGGAAGACGAGCAGAATCACGTAAGCGTAACGAACCTGGCCCGTGGCGTGAAAATGATACGCCAGGGCCATCCACCAGGACATCTCGACCACGTAGTCAAGAAGGTGTTCCCCTTTGCCGGATTTTGTCATGTGAACTTTCAGACGTGCCAGCTTTCCGTCAACGCCGTCGAGAACTCCAACAATCAAGGCAAGCAGTGCTCCGGCCCAAAGGTATCCCAAAGCATAAAGCAGCGTCACGCTTAAGCCGAGAACTCCGGTCCCAAGCCTGATCTGATTCGGAGTTATAGTCGTTCGACAGATGTGCGAAACAGGCCACTTCTCAATCGGCGCACGCATAAGCCTCGAAAAATCGGGACACCTTCTTGTGTCGCGTCGCGCAGCCGACCGAGGAAGCGCCAAGCGTAACCATGATGGAATTGTGCGGCGTCAACTTACTCGAACGTTTGCTCCGCATTTTGCAACGACTCGGTTTTCGTCGCGCGATTGTTTTTTCCACAACACCGGGAATCGTCGGGGCTGAATTGGCGAAGCGTTCGTGGGCGCGCGAAAAAGTAATTGTCCATCTTGTCTCGGGCGCAAATGGACCCCTAACTGCCCAACTGCTTTTGGAACAAAGCCCGTCGGAGCGCTTCTTAATAGTACCGGCAAATATTTATTGTGACGCACGTTTGCTTGCCGCTCTTTGCGCGAAAGATTCGCCCACCGCGCTCGTCGATTCCAATCCCCCGGAATTCGCGCGATCTTTAATTCGAAGTCCGTGTGGGCCGGCATTGGTCACGAAAGATTTTCTTTCTGCGTTTTTGCCCACAGCGCCGTTTTTTGAGGAACTAAAAGACGAGATCAACAACGGCGAGATCGACCTCATAGACGCGGCGGAGGAGGATGATTACATCGTCAACATGCGCCGGCGCGTGCGGCCGGTCTGTTTTCCGGCGCCGCCCGAGAAGAACCGCCGCGCGGCTGAGCGGACCATTCTCGATTCCGCCCAGAATGGAACGCTCGACCTTCCGGCTTATTTCCACGCACCGATCGAAACGGGAATCATCTCACTTCTTTGCAAAACGCGAATCACACCGAACCAAATTACGATTGCCGGTTTCATCATCGGATGCGGGGCGACCGCGGCCTTCGCGCTTGGCCGTATCGGGCTCGGAATCGTCGCTGCTCTCATATTTGGCATCGTCGATGGACTGGACGGAAAGCAGTCACGCGTCAAAATCGAAATGACCGAGCGCGGAAAGTGGGAACATCATCTCGATTATTTGATCGAGAATTCGTGGTGGGCGGCTATCGCTTTTGATTTGTGGCGAAGCGGCCAATTTCCAAACGTGTTTTATTTTTTCGCTCTGCTCATCGGATCGCACTTATTGGATGAATTCGCGAAACGCCGGGCGAAAATGGCGAAAGGCCGCCTGCTGGATGACATTACACCGTTCGACCGTGCTTTCCGGCTGATCGCGGCTCGTAGGAACGTTTACGTTTGGATACTGGCGTGCGGTTTTTGGTTAGACGCTTTTCGACAAAGTTACGCCGTCATCTGCGGATGGGCTGCCGTTAGTGCTGCCGTTCATCTGGCGCGTTCCATCTGGATTTGTGATAGCGCTGGGCACCGCTTTGTCGGCATCCGGAGTTAAGGAACGACGAAACATCGATGGAATGCGTTTGGCGCGTGCGACGATTTCGTTGCCGAGAACGCGAACCGGTTTCTCCACGAGAAGTGAAGTACTCACTGCGCAATAAACGCCACAACCTTCCTGGCACGACTTTTTGCGGTAGTTTGCGTAGAGATCATCCAAAGTTACGTCCATGATGTGCTTGTCCGTGTGCACCATGCTGCAGATCCAGAATTTTCCTTGCGCGGAGACGAAGAATAATTTGTAGCCGGCCATACAGGTCCACTCAACGTGCTCGCCGCGGAGGAGACTGCGTTGGTAATTAAGGATGGCCTCGCTGGTGTGAATCTTTTCCCCGCGACGTTTTCGTTCGATCATCGAATCAATAAAGCGTTCGAGTTCTTCACGCGGCCCGCGCTCGACGCGAAACCGGTGCAATGGGTCCGCATGCACGAGGCGAACTTCCGTCGGAATTCCTCGCGACAAACCGGTCTCGAGCACTGCCCGTGATTCGGGCAAGGTATCGGCACAAATCACGCCAGTGATATGAAGGCTGATCTTTGAATCACGAAAATAATCGAGCTTGGGCAAGATCGTCTTGAACGACTTTTTTGTAATTGGACTCGGTGTCATCCGGTCAACGCTGATCTGCATGACCTGCAAGCCGGCATCTTCGAGTTCCGCGAGAAGCTTACGAGTGAGGAGAAAACCGTTAGTGGTCAGGCTGGTGGCAAAGCCCAGTTCGCGGCAGTAGCGAACAAGTTCGACAATATTCGGATGCACAAGCGGCTCGCCGCCGACCAGAGCGATCCGCATCGTGCCAAGCTCACGAATTTTCCGTATCCATTTTTTCAAATCGTCGAGGCTCGGATGCGGCCGGCTGTTGTCGTACTCGGTGCAATAGGCACAATCGAGATTACAGCGATCGGTCACGTAAAGACTGCATTGCAGCGGTTTGCGGTCGACGAGGCGCTTGCCCGATTCCAAAATGTTATAGCCAGAAAATTCGCGGCCGATTTTGTTGAGAAGCTTCATGCGATGACGAAAGAACATGCAGCCTACGACAACTTGCCCGCGAAGCAATCGCGCTGGGAGATATCCCTTCATAACGCCAGCGACCTTCTTGGAGAGTCTCAACGGCCACCCGGCAACCCGCCAGCCATCAATCGAGCGCCGGCGAGCCCGAGCGCTACCGCCAACACCCACACCAAAAATGATCGCATTCCAACCAGCTGGCCAAACCTAGCGCATCCGATAAATCACGCCTTCGGCAGTGTGCGCCACCGGCTGGTACCGTTCCGCCAAAAGTTTGGCCAGAATCGGAAAGTTCTTCACTGGATGCCGCGCGGTTTTCGGATCGGCTTGAACGTCGACAATGTAGGTCGGCGGATGCCTGGCAAAGTCTTGCTCGAGGTTGGTCCAGGCGCCGGGCAAGATCCGGCTGCGAGTATCGAAACCCGGGATCGGTCCGCCGAAGACGTAACCCGTGAGCGGAAACGTTGCGATGTAGCGAGAGGCAGGGCGTCGGTGAGCGTCTAGATAGATTTTCGAAGTCTGGCCCCAGACGAAAATTCTATCGTCAGGGCTCGAATGCGTGGACAAATATCGTCCCGTCTCAGACGGGACGCGTAGCGGAGCCAGCCCCGTCCAGTGCACGATTGAGAAGGCAATCACCGTAAAAGACAGCCACGCGTAGGTCACCGCAGGTCGTAGGAGCCAGTGGGGCGGCTGTATTGTCCGGGACCAAAGTCGTGCATAGTACGGTGCAGCGAGCAGGGCGAGCGGAGGGATCAGTTGGACATAATAATGAGGGTAGAAGCGAGCGCCTGCTGCAGCGCCAATTGTCGAGGCACCAACCAACCCCAATAGCGCTGTTCGTTCTGCCGTCCTCCCAACCCAAATCTTACTCTGATCCCGGCAGCCCATTATCGCCCCGATTACCAAAGGCAAACAGGCTCCGATGAAGGCCAGCGTAATCAGGATTCCCTTCTGCCAAAAAACATGCGGAACGTCATGATCTCCAATCGTCCAATAGAACGCCTCGTGGAGGATGCCCTGCTTCCAAAGAACAATCGTCACCAGACCGAGGGCTGCGAAAAATCCTACCGTAAGTACAGTTGCCTGAATGATTGAATTCGTTCGGGTCAAGCTTCGGCTAATTCGGTAGCTCGGGAGAAGCAGATAGATGCCGAGAGGGACCGCTGCTATCGCGGCCGGCTGTTTGAGCAGGAAGGCCGCGCCCAGGAGCGCACCCGCCGGCAAGAGTTCGGGTCGCAGTCGCGATGAACTGCGGCGGAGCGCGATTGCCCACGCCCAGATGATAGGGAGATTCATTAGCATCTCGCCGTCGAACGTGAGGTTCTTCCACGTCCACCAGTGTTGGAAAACACCGTAGAAAAGCGCGGCAATCAAACCGGTATTGCGATCAAACAACTCGCGGCCGATCACATAAAGGCCGGCCATCGCACATAGTGTCCACACGAGTGCGACTATATGAAGCGCTGTCCAATTGAACTTGCCTGCTACTTTGAATATAGCGGCGTACGTCCAGAAGAGAAGTGGCGGCTTGCGCTCTATCGCGTCAATGTAAGGCCGCCCTCCGTCGACGATCTCGTTGGCCACGACGGAATACATTCCTTCACTGTCGATTGGCTGGGGATGCAAAAGAGACGGAAGGCGAATCGCGACCGTGAGGAGGATTATCCCAAGCACGGCGAAGCGAAACTGGCCCGACCTATGAGTTGGCACACCCATCACTATGCAAACGAATTTCCGGAGGTGGTCCTCTTAAGAGAATCGTAAATGCACGTAACTTTTTCAAAAACATCGTCAACAGTGATTGCTTGCATGCAAAGATTATTGCGGCAGACCGATTGCCGATTGTTGTAGGCGTTCACGCACGGACTGCACGCGATGCCGGCCCACAGGGCGGTCGCGATTGGCGATCGCGCGGCAAATAGCGCCGGTGTCTCCGGCCCGAACAAGGTGACGACGCGAATCGGCGTCATCGAGGCAAAATGAGCAGGGCCACTGTCATTCGTCACCAAAATCTCACTGCGCGTGTAAAGCACGAGCACTTGCCGTAGAGTCGTTTTTCCGGCAAGGGGGATGACGCGATCCGAACCGACCTCGTCTGCAAGCTGGTTATTGGGAGCGGCCTCGGCCGGCGCACCGGTAAATCCGATAAATAGGTGCGGGTAACGTTCGAGCAGCCGCCGCGCAAGTTCGACATAACGCAGCACCGGCCAACGCCTTAGCGGCAGCAAGTCGCTCGCGTTCGGGTTGAGCAGGATGAGTGGCGCAGAACCGATGCGGGGATTTTCGCGTTGTAGCAATGCATCCACCTCCGCAACCTCGCCTGGCGCCGGATTGAATTTGGCGAAGGATTGAGTCGCGGGCGGCTTGAAGTCGAAGGTCGGGAGCACGGCCGGATCGCGGGTCAGCGCTTCAACCATGGCTTCGAACATCTGACTGGTGTGGAGATGCGGATTGTAGAGAAGCCGATGCGTCATCAGGTCGCCGCGGTAAGGGCCATCGCCAAAAAAAGTATGAAAACCCACGCGTGATTTCGCCCCGGTCAAGAACGTGAGCATCGCGGAGAAGCGTGTCAAAAATTCCATGTCGATCACCCCGTCGATGTCGATCTTGCGTGCGCGCAGGACTGCGCGCAAGGCACCGATGGCGAGCGCGAACGGATTTCTTATCGAGATGGTGATCACGTTTTGCTCCGGAATGATCTCCATCACGTCGAGAATGAATCGGTTGTCTTCGAATACGACGAAGTAAACGTTTTCACGTCCGACCATTCCCGTCGCGCGACGGATTGCAGGATAAGCGAGAACGGTTGAGCCCTGCTCCGCGAACTTGACGAAGAGAATACGCTGAACTTGGCGCGGCCCTGGCGGCCCGGCGGATTCAAAGATTTTTCTGAGAAGGGTTAAAATGGCGCAAAGCGGCGCACCAATCCAGCGGTCGGTGCGTTGCAAAGTTGAAATGCCTACCGGGAGATCCATTCTCCGGCCCTCCTAAGATGGTCAATTCCAGCGAAAATTTTTAACTCGGGCAAAAGCTGGGTTTTTTGCGGGTTTATGCTAGAAAATAGGAGAGTTACTTTCGCCGTTTTCCGTTCACACGTAATCGCTGGAATGCTCATGCAGTTTGGGCGGAACGGACCCCAAGTGTAGCGAGAATCTCCCCTCGACGCAATAAAGGCTGTCACAACCCACCCATTTGGCTGGGCAGGTCTTGCCGATTTCAGCTAATTGCTCTTGCGAGAATTTCGGGTTCTCAAGAGCGATCATATTTTCCTCGATCTGAACGAAAGTAAAGCGCCGATGAGAACGCTGGTAGATGCGCCCGGTGCGCATAGAAGATGTCGATACCGAGCATATTTCGGCGAAAAATGAATCGAGGCGCTCTTTCCCATGATATATAATTTATAGAAATCGCCCAAGCCTGTGACCGGATTCGCGAAATGGAGGACAGAGAGATTGGGTCGATGCATTCGCGTCAAACCAATTCACTAGAAAGTGGTAGCAGCCAAATCAGTGAGCACAATCGAGAGTCCGCCGGGCATCGCGCCACCGGCCGTGGATGCACCGGCGCGCGTGCGCGCGGATGACCACGTCGAGCTGAAGCGCGGCGCTTTTCTCAACACCCTCGCGATGCTGGCGTCGAATTTCCGCGGCATCTTTACTTTTCTGGTCGCGCGCCTGCTCGGGGCGCCGGCGCTCGGGATTTTTTCGGTAGCTTGGTCGACCACCGACATTCTGAGCAAGATCGGCGTGTTCGGGCTCGACAACGCGATTATCACGTTTATCGCGCGCGCGGAAGCGCTCGGGCAACGCGTCCGGAGCCGGCGATTATTCCACATCGCCGTTGTTCTTGGCCTGATGCAATCGGTGCTTACGGCCGGCGTTGTTATCGTCGTTCTTCGCTTGTTCAACGATCGTTTGCGATTGCAGCCGCAGCTGCTTTCCGCGCTTGCAGTCGTCCTTTGCGCCATGCCGGGCGTCGCCCTCTATCGGATCAGCACGTCTGTTTCGCGTGGCATGAAAGTGATGCAGCACGACATTTATTCGCGCGGTCTGACCGAGCCAATCGTCACCACCCTGGCGTTACTCACCGCCGTCGGTTTTGGATTGAAAACGTTTTCGCCCGAAATCGCGGCGATCGTGGGGACGGCTGCCTCAGGCGTGGTCGCGCTTACGCTGGCGGCGAAACTTTTTCGGGCGCCGCCGCAAGATCGACCTCATTTACATTCGCACTTGAGCGAGGTGCGGCCACTCGTTGCCTACGCCGCGCCGATCAGCGCCTATCAGTTACTGAACACCCTCGTGTCCCGCATGGACGTGATCCTTCTCGGGTATTTTGTCGGGCGCGCTCCCGGCGTCAGCCTCGCCACGGTCGGCATTTATGCAGCCATCGTCGATACCGCTAATGGGTTGCGCAAAGTCAATCAGGCCTTCAATCCGATTTTCGCACCGGTTGTCGCCGGCATTACGGCCACGGGCGATCACGCGCGCGCGATGCACACTTATTCGCGCCTCGCGCAATGGATGCTCTGGATTCTATTGCCGCTAATGACGGTGATGATCCTGGCCGGCGGGACTATCCTGCTCGTGTTCGGACCCACTTTTCAACAAGGCGCCCTCTGGCTCGGCATCGTCGCCATGGCCAGCGCAACAAATTCTTTCTTCAGTCTGGGCGAAACGGTGATCATGGTCCAGCGACCGCGGCTGAATTTATTGCACTCGTGCATTACCTGTGTTGTCGCCGTCGCCGGCTTGGTTTGGCTCATCCCGCGCTTCGGCGCAATCGGCGCCGCGTGCGGAATTCTGTTGCCGTATTTGGTCCAAGGCGTCCTGCGATATACGACGCTGCGTTTCGTGTTTCACTGGAGAGAATCATGGGAGGATGTGCGCCCGCCACTCGTCGCTTTTGTCGTTGCATTATTTCCGGCGTTGCTCTGCCGTTGGTTCATTCACGGCGTCGCCGCACAACTTGTCAGCACCGCAGTTTTTTTAATTCTATTCGGGATCGCGTGGGCGCGGCATCATTTCGCGCAACCGTCACCATCCTCCTAAATCAAATCCCAAAGTGACTCGTCGAAAAAACGAGGTTTCAAATGTGAAAAAGATATTCCTCACTGGCGCCAGTTCTGGCATCGGCAAAGCCATCGCAATCGCTCTCGCCGAAGAAGGCCACCAGGTTTGGGGAACGTCACGCGACATCGCCCGGCTGTCGCAACTGACGAATGTTCATCCACTGGCGCTCGATCTCGGTGATTCTATTTCCATCGCAAACGCATTCGCCGCGGCGGTCCGAGATGCAGGCAAGATCGACGTGCTGATCAATAATGCGGGCAGCGGCCACTTTGGTCCGGCGGAAAATCTTTCTGCTGAGACAATCTCAAATCAATTTCAACTGCTCGTCTTCGGGCACATTCAATTAATGCAGCTCGCGCTCGCGGCCATGCGTGATCAAGGCGGCCTGATCATTAACGTCACGTCGCTTGCATCGCGACTGCCGGTTCCATTTATGGCAGCATATAACGCAGCCAAAGCGGCAATGGCCGTGTTCACGATGTCGATCCAACTCGAACTGCCCGATTCCAAAGTGCGCATTGTCGATCTTCAACCGGCCGACATTTGCACAAACTTCAATGACGCCGTGCCAAGGGCGAGCCGCTACGACGCGAGTTACGAGCCCCGCGTCGCCAGGACTTGGGACGCGGTCGAGCGGAATCTGAAGAATGCTCCGAAGCCGGAACTGGTTGCGGCGCGCGTCTGCCAACTCATCGCAGGAGACGCGCCACCGCCACGGCTAACGGTGGGCGATTTCTTTCAAGGCACAGTAGCGCCATTCATTTTTCGCTTTCTGCCACAACGGGTGCGCATCTGGGGCCTGAAAAAATATTACGGCCTGTGACCAACACGATCTCTGAGGCAGTAATTTTGATGGCCGGCTCTGGCTCGCGTTTACGCGGTCCGGATCAAAGGATGTTAAAGCCGTTGATTTCAGTTGCCAGGCGGCCGCT
>WNFT01002915.1_pt1 | contig 15369 bp, 17 predicted proteins | sample 5400191 | NCBI WGS metagenome assembly WNFT01 (sample SAMN13153359, study PRJNA577476) | soil metagenome | isolation source: 80 cm saprolite under Madrone tree | place: USA:California | collected 2016-06-14 | reverse complement strand
ATCGCACGGACCCCCGAGAATTTCATGGTTGCTTTCTAATGGGTGGGTGCGAGAGGCTTGCTGCCTACCGAATCAAACCTCGATCTAGCCTATGCCGCCAATCGAGATCGTTTTGAAACCCCCACCGCCTAACGACGCGGAGCAACGGCGAATGGGATCGGATGAGTTTTTGCAGAGGGTAGTCCTGCCCGAATTCCGGAAACATTCGTCACCCCCGCGGGAGGACAGGGCTCCGTTCGTGCGCGGACGGCGGACCACCCCGGCCAGCCGGTACTTCTCCGATGAAGAAATTGAAACCATGACCGCGAAGGAATATCGCGAGGCCGTGCTTGGAATCAAACGGGACAACGGTGAGTGACGGTAACAGATGCTATCTGAAGAAGAATTTCTACAGTTTCTATTCGAATGTATTGAAGAGGGCAAACAGGGCGGAGATGCGGACTGGCCGCTGTACGTCCTACCTGACCGAGTTATACCTGTTCAGCAGGTAGAGCCGGAACAATCTCAGCAAGAACCTACACCCGAGATTGTCGCCCCGCCAGTCGAAGCAGTCGTACAAGCACCGAAGCGACACCCCGCGCTCGTGAACGTCTACGTTCGGGCATCGAGCCCGCTGAGCGGGAAAATAAATCCATAGTTCAAGGAATCAATCGCGGTGGAACGGATGGATTCGCGAGCGCTGCAAGGGCGGCTGGTTTGTACGTGGGGAGTGGCCTTTCGAGCGAATTTGCAGACGATTTAGCCGCACAGTCGGTCTGGAGTAATCTGACGTTCGTGCGCAGAGGAGTAGTATCCGGCGCTTGAGGTACTTCTCCAGTTCCTGAACGGCGCGACATTCGTTAGAGGCCCCGTCGTTTTCGGATGACCGGCGTGTGTAATCTCGACAGTTGGCCCGCATCTGGGTGCATGCTCTGGTTTCTGCTATCTAATTGGGTTGAACATGGTTTTGGCGTATCCACGGGGCAGTTCAAACATGCTGTCCGGAACTGAGCCTTCGTGAATTCCTGTCAAATCGTACGTGACATTTTCGATGTGCCATCTAACTGCGACCTCTAGCTGGTCATCGGTCCACAGATAAACATGCACTTCATGCTGATTCACTAGTTCCCACTTCGTCGCCTTCCGTCCGTCTATGTTCTCTTTCCCAACCATTTTGCACTCCGACGGACGTTCGGAAGCTGGACAAGGAGACCCATTGGTCATGCGCGGCAGGAATGTCGAGACCTGCTTCTCTCGAATGTCGAAATATTGCTTGGATTCCGGGAACATCCGCCAGCCCCTCTTCTGCTCGACGATGTAAACGTCCACCATCGGGCCGAGTTCCACTCGCAACCTTCCCTTGCTCATGTACAACTTGCCATTATTCGTAGTGGGCATGTCAGTCACAAATGGCGTGACCGTACGAATGTCCGCCGCGAATTCAGGATTCGAGTTGGCGGATTTCCTGTCGCAACCCGCCAGCGGAAGAGCAAGAAGTACAAACAGAAGAACGACCTTGCGCATGAGTCCAGCCAAACACCGATTGGTCACTTTGCAGCGTAAGACTTCCTACGCTCCTTGGCAACTGGATTGATGTGTGGTGACGACTGGTGAAAAATCGCCATTTTTCCCTCACTGACCCCGGTCGGCCCGAAATTGTCCACCACGGACTATGCACTCTTGCGCTCCGGCGGGATGATGACCTCGCGGTCAACCTCTCCCTCTGAGTCCAAGGTCAGACCGAACTGACATTGGCAAAGAATGCACTCGTACACCAAGAAGGAATAGGCCAGTAACGTCCGTGAAAGAGTCTGGCGGGCGCTTGAGCTGGTGTCGGCAGGGTTGAACATCAAACTCCATTAGAGGTATTTACTTGACGCCACCAACCCCAACCTGTAGGGTTCGAGGGCATGGGCGAAGATTATCCGCACACTTTGATGGAGTTGGAACGGCGTTTTCACGAGGAAAGGGCGTGTGCCGAGTACCTCGCAAAGCTGCGCTGGCCCACAGGATGGGTATGCCCGCGGTGCGAAGGACGGGAGAGCTGGCGGGTCCGGCGAAATCGCTGGCGCTGCGGCCAGTGCCGATACGAGGTATCGGTCACTGCCGGGACCCTCTTCCAGGACAGTCACCTGCCCCTGACAACTTGGTTTCGAGCTATGTGGTACGTCACGAGCCAGAAGAACGGCGTCAGCGCGTTAGGATTACAGCGTGTGCTGGGCCTGGGCAGCTACAAAACCGCCTGGGCGATCTTGCACAAATTGCGTCGGGCGATGGTTCGTCCGGGCCGCGATCGCCTGAATGGTGTTGTTGAAGTGGACGAGGCGTACTGGGGCGGCGAGGAATCCGGCGCCATTGGACGGGGAGCGGAAGAAAAAGCCCTGATTATCGTGGCCGCTCAGGCGAATGGGAAAGGCATTGGCCGCATACGCCTGCGCTGCATCCCTGATCTGACCCGGGCCAGCCTGCACGGGTTTATTGCCCAAACCATCGAGCCGGGAAGCACTGTCCGAACGGACGGTTTGCCGGCTTACAGGGAGTTGAGCGGCTATGCCCACGAGCATCAGGTTCAGCGTCGTCAACCAAAGGGAGAACACCTGCTGCCGCGCGTTCATCGGGTCGTTTCGCTCCTCAAGCGCTGGTTGCTGGGCACTCACCAGGGCGCAGTTGGGCACGATCACCTGGACGCCTACCTTGACGAATTTACCTTCCGCTTCAACCGTCGCACGTCGGCATCCCGCGGCAAAGTGTTTTACCGTTTGGTGCAACAGGCCGTCCAGGTAGATCCAGCTCCATTTCCAACTCTGGTCAAACCACAATCCATTGGGGTCGGTGGCGTCAAGTAAATACCTCTAAACTCCATTGTCTTAGCCCCTCTGTGCTTTCGGCCACCTCGGTCCCGCCGTGGGTCGGCATCCAAGCTTCCGGGGTAACTGGACTTCCCCAACACTCGTTGACCATATTGCGGACGAAACTCCTATTACCTAAGTAACCTTGTGGCGTGACTTATGTGTCTATACGGTCGCTCATGGGGGGGCCCACCGATTAGGAGAATTCAACCCATGAGAAATGTATTCGCGCTTCTTCTTTGCATTGCGATTCCGGTTGCAGTGTTCGCCGCTGACGCTCAGAACGGTTACAAGGTCGCCTACGATGGCGGATCACTGCCGGAGGTCAAGACTGGGGCTGGCTTAAAGATCATCATCAACTCTTCAACAATCACATTTGTGAAGGACAAAGCGGAGGTCGCTACCATCCCGGCTTCAGCAATCACTGAAATCAGCTACGGTCAAGATGTTCATCGGCGCGTGGGAGCAGCAATCGGACTAGCTGTCATCAGCTTGGGAATAGGCGGATTGATGGCCTTGACCAAGTCCAAGAAACACTTCGTCGGCCTGACTTGGGCCGATGGCGACAAAAAAGGCGGCCTAGCGATCCAGTGCGATAAGAATGACTATCGCGGAGTCTTGGCTGCGCTCGAAGGCGTGACGGGCAAGAAGGCGGTCAACTCCGACACCATGACGGTCAAGAACTAGCTCCTTAAAGGGAGGGCTGGCTGGCAATCCCCGGCCCTTCTAAGGACTTCACCCATCAAGCTGACTTCTGCTGTTTCTTCCACTTTGCCCATCTCGCACGTTGCGCAGCCGCAATTTTCCTGCGGGCGGATGGTGACATCGTCCTTTTGCGAGCGGTGATGGAAACAACCTTCCGACCCTTGACCTTAGCCCATCTTGCCCGTTGAGCAGCAGCGATCCTGGCGCGACCCGCAGCGGACATTGTTCCTTTGCGCGTTCCGCTGCTCTTTGCACCGTTCAGGGTTGAGATTGCCTGATTGAGACGTTCAAGTTGAGACGCAAGACGGGTGCGTTCCTGCTCTAGTTGATTGAGTACCGAGGTGAGATTCGCCTTGCCAAGCTGGAATCTTTTCTGAGGGGGCTCACCACTCTTTCCAATCCGCCAACCAAATGTTGTGGGTGCGCTCGCCCGTACTTTGGGGTTGAATCTTGACATGACATCATTTACACTAGTCGTATACTAGTCGGTACGGAGGATACGCTCGTGGCCACACAGCAGGGCAGCAACACTGTCGGCGCTTACGAGGCAAAAACGCATTTGTCCGAACTGCTAGAAAAGGTGGAGGCGGGCGAGGAGATCACTATCACCAAACATGGCGCACCTGTGGCCAAGCTCGTGCCCGTGAAAAAGGAAGCAAGCCCAAAGGAGCGCGTCGCTGCCATTGAGCGGATTCAGAAGCTCGCCACTCGTCTATCCCTAGGCGGCGTGAAGATCAAGGATCTCATTCGCGAGGGCCGCCGATGAGCGCGGCGTTTGTCGTTGATTGTTCCGTCGCCATGGCTTGGCTGTTCCACGACGAAGCGACTCCGAAGACGGCGGTCTTGCTGAATCGACTGGCAACCGAGACGGCGCTTGTGCCTGCCTGGTGGTTCGTCGAAATTACGAACGTTCTCGCGATGGCGGAGCGAAAGGGGCGTATCACCCCGACGCAGTCTGACACTTTCATCGCTGACTTGAGCAAGCTCGGAATCGAGCGAGACGACGAAGCTCCCGATCGCGCGTTTACGCACCTTCTTGCATTGTGCCGAGCACATCGACTAACCAGTTACGACGCGATCTACCTCGATTTGGCCATTCGTCGAAGCTTGCCGTTGGCGACGCTTGACGACGACTTGCGAAAAACCGCAAAGAAATTGCGCGTCGGCCTCTTAGGTTAGAAGTTAGAAGGCGCATCGAACTTCCTGTTCTTTGGAACGGATAGACTGCTATCGGAGTTCACTTTTCGGTGACGGTGGGTGGGAGGGCACTTTGGTACGGACGCTTGAAAGCCATCTTGAAGAGATGGCCTCTGGCATCGGCACCGGATTCCGGCGATTCCGGGCAAGTGATGGCTTGTTGGCATTCTTGGAATCGCTCTGAATGGAGCAACCATGGGGCGTGTAAATGCGCGCGCGCCCACTTCCGCGGACCTTTGGCAGCATCGGTTGCGATTCCTGATGTCCTAAGACCTGCATTGTGCGCCGAGCCCAAAGAATTGCCATTGAGCGGTAACCAAAGTCACAACTCCTGGCAATGTCCGACAACCTAAGGTCGAGTCTGTGGTGTCAATATAGTCATGGACGTGCCCTTTGTTTCAGGCGAGATCGCCTCTCTGGTTTCGATTGACGGCAGGATGGGAAGAGGCACCGTTACAAGAACATCTATGCAAAGCCCTCGGTTTGCAATTTGTATTTATTTAATTCTACCGGCGGCTTTCTCCGGGTACTCGGTTTGTCAGTCCGAACGGGTGGAACAATCGCTGAAGCACTCGGAATGCGTTGTCGACGTCGACCAGTTTGCTCAGACTTCTAGAACTTCGCCAGACGTCATCCGATTCCAATCAGAGCTCATCAACCCGGACGTTCCGGTTACCCAGCAACTCATCCTGGAACTCGCGGACAAGTCCGTGCGGGACGTGGGTCTGTCTCGACCGCAGCCAGCCACCACACTGCCCAAAGGCGGATGGCCAAGCTCTATGCACGATTACGAGCACGAATCCATAGGCAAATATCTAGACATCCTTGTCGAAGCGCTTCCTCAAAAACGAGGCCCAGCGCAGGTAGAGAGTCTCAAGACGGCAGTAGGAAACCAATCCCTTCGCCTGACACCAATGCGACCTGAGATCCGAGACTGTTTTCAGAGAGCCACGGCCGGCATGTTCCCATCCTTGCCATTCGAAACGCAGTGGCCGATCTTGTATTCGGGCCCCTATCAGCTCTTCAAGAGTGCCAGCCTGACAGCATATTTGCGGCAACTCTACGACTCACTTGAGGATCACTTTCGTGGTAGCTCGCCAGAGGAATTGGAGGAAGATCTACGCTTCTATCGGAACATGATCCTGCAGCGAATTTACGAGGAAGATCCAATCGTCGGGAGAGCAATGATCCTCGACGAGATCACATCAGGGAGACCGCGGGCTGATATCGAAGCTCTGTCCGTTCTCCCGGACGACACCCTTCCCGAAATGGACCGAATTCTGCCCCAGCAACTGCCTAGCCTGCATAACAGCTCCGATGACTTCGAAGGGTTGGCGAAGTTGGGAATTGTCGAGCGCTATGCCACAGGAAGTCTTCTGCCAGACATGAAGTCAGCCTACACGAAAGACGCCGGGAAATGGCGCTCTGATCAGGAAGGTTTGTTTCTATCCTATTTTTACGCACCGATTCTGAGTTCGCGAAGCAGCTTATCGCCAAGCGCTTGAAAGAACGACGGAATGAGGAGTTGGTATTCACGGATATCGCACATGTCCATGTTTCGCCGGAGCTGGGCAAGATCGCGAAAGATTATATTGACTACCCCGACAGGAAAATCGCAGCCAATGCCGCGTACATATTCAAATGGCTAGGAAATGCTGACGTAGAAACGGCATTGTGGAAAAATCTCGATACGTGGCACAAAAAGTGGGCGGCAAATAGCGGCTCGATACCGTTTGATGAACAGAACTACCAAGATAGTTTAGTCGAAGCCCTCCTACTCGGCGGTGGCCCCTGCAAATCAAAAGACACAATGGACAGGCTTCGCCCCTTTCGAGATCATCCGGAGCCTGTCCCAGATCAGCGCCGCAACTACTGGCCAGCAGCCGATGTGATTGTGAGATGGCCATTTTGATCCGACGCGATAAATGTGAACGAATTCGGCTCGTAGCAGGCAAAGTCTGGCCCTAGCGGAGGAGTGGACAAGTACTCCGCTAGCTTGGTAGCCGACTTGAGATCAATGATTTGGATGATTACCGACAGCGCACTACCATCGTCAGCGCCATTCTTGACAAATTCAGCGGCTACGGTACCCCTGGCCACCTTGACCGTAGAGAGTATCGCCCCCTCTGGTGGCTTCAAACGCACGGTCCTTGTGACTCTGCCGCCAGCGGATATTGCGTACACCGGACCGGTTCGCGTGTGCCGAACGAAATACACGGTGCCGTCGTCGCTGATTTCGGTGGCAGAATTCACGACGGTTTCAGCGTAGTTCAAGTCAGCTCGCGTGAGCGGCTGCTTTGCCTTAGGTTTTACGTCTTTGGGGAGTTGGATTCTTTTGAGCAGCTGTCCGCGACTGTTGAATATTGCCAAAAAGGGACTCCCATTCGCCACACTTCTCTCTTCTAGAGGAACAACCACCTCCCGCCCACCCACCAGAAAATCACCAGAGGCAAACACCGCCAGCTGGTTTGGCCGAACGGGAACATCCAACAAGACCTCCTCCTTCGACTTGCCGTCTGCATCGAAAACCAGAATGGCACCCTCTCCGCCTCCTTTCTCCGCCAGCACAAATACCTCACCCGTACTGGTCACCCAAAAGTCTTGAATTGATACAAGCTTGCTAGCGGAATCTGATAAGAACGTTGTCAACAACTTGCCCTCCGGCGAGACCTTGACAACTGGCGACGTTAGCTCTCCTGTGTACACACGAAGATAGATGTTGCCATCGGAATCACATCGAAAGTGAGAGTAACGCCCGGGCGCGAACACTTGGGTGGTAACAGTGTTCACGCCCTCTATCATCCGTGGCTTGTCTGCTGCGACGCAGACGGCTGCGATCACGCAGATCCCGATTCGTAGTGATCTCATATCCATTTAGTTACTCAAGCCCGGCTATTTTGGCGAGGGGCCAAGTGCGTTGAGCGGCAGCAACGGCTTTTTGCTGTCGTTGGTCGCTGCTTTGTTTTGATGCATGTGGCTCCACAGTGCGTGCACGCGGTGGTTTCCACAGCATCCGGGTACTTTACAATGTTGCAGCAGTTGTCCTCTGCGGCAACAGGCGCAGCGACCGATTGTTTCGGCAACGACTTGAGGTAGCTGCGCTGAGTGACCGTCACCGAACTGTGGCGCAGAATTGCCTTGATCGTGTGATCGTCGACGCCCAAATCGTGCAGGTTCGTTGCTAGGCTCCGCCTCAACGCATGCCGGCCCGGCCATTTTATCTCAGCAACTTTCAATGCGGGTAGGATGCAGCTGCCGCAAAGTGATTGCGCCATCCCACGGCGCGCCCAGGCGCCAATGAGTGACACAAGTAGAGTCGAGAACAGGCGCAGTAACTGTAGTCTCCCGGTGGTTAGTCGACTGGGCTTTCGCCTCGTCACCTCAGTCCGGTTTGGCTTGGTCCTGTTTCCTGTTCCCGCTCATCGAACCGGACTGGCAGTTTTCCCGCATCCGGCTCTCGGAAAAGACTCACGCTTTCGCCCACGGAAGGTTCGCGGTCCGGTGTGGCAACTGGACCAAGCCATACACAGAGTTCAGAGACGCCTCCGGAAAACGTTTGTAGCCCGGCCGCGGCTCTTTGTGTTTGTCGCATAACCACCGACGCAGCCTTCTGTGGGCGTGCATATCGACCGCACTGTAGGCTTTGCTGACTGGCCCCAGACAGAAGTAGTTGGCCCAACCGATCATCATCCGATTGAGCCTATCCACGACGGTCTTCGAATCTTGCCAGACTGTGTCGCGTCCGGTTTCGTCGCTGATCGCTCGACAAATGCGCTGCACTCGTTTCTTCGAAGGTGTCGTGCCTAGGTAGACTCGGCCCCTCCTCATCGAGTAACACCGCCCGAACGTATATCCCAGAAAGTCAAACTTCTCTTCCGGCAGATAACAGACCCGCGTCTTCTTCTCGTTCACCGTCAGTTTCAGCTTCGACATCATCGCCCGCATCTCGTACAGAGCTTGCTCCGCTCCGACTCGACAGCAGATGACGAGATCATCGGCATAGTTCACGATGTACGCTTTCCAACGCTCCTCGTGCCCGAGTTTCTTCCACCCCAGCACGAACCGTCGCATGTACAGATTGCTGAACAAAGGACTGATCGGAGACCCTTGTGGAGTACCTCGACCTTCGTCCCGATTGCGCGTACTCCGATGTTTGTTCCCACGCTCGTCGGTTTCCTCGACCGGTGCTTCCAGCCACATCTTGATCAGATGCAGCATCGCTCCGTCGACAACCCTGCGAGCCACCGACCTCATTAGCTCGGCATGGGGAACACTATCAAAGGAACCTACGACACACTACTCATCATCAGCACCTCCCCGAGAAGGTCACTGTTGTCCGCGTGCGTCATCCATTCGAAGGCCGATCGCTCAATGTTTTCGGCTCGATGCATCGGAAAGGTCGGCTCCTTCTCGTCCTGATCTTGCCCGATGGCAGTAAGTCTTTGATTCCTGCCGATTGGACCGACCTGGCCTCGCCCACACAATCCATCGGTACGCCAGCCACGACAACCCTCGGCTCTCTGGAAGACTTGCTGCACGCACGAGCTCTCGTCGATGCTCTCCTCGGCCGTCTCGCTCCCGTCACCAGCGAGGACGGAATTTCAACTACAACCAAGGAGAGCGTCCGTGCAAGAAAAAAATCGAAGCCTCTTCGATCTTCTCCTCGACGAAACCTACCCGTGGGAAACCCGCAACGAGGAACACAAAAAACTCGCCATGCAGATCCTGGCACGACTCATCGTCCAAGCCGCTCGAGGCAGCGAGCAGAAGGGAAAGAGTCATGAATGACGCGAGCAAAGTAAAACCCAGTCATATTCAGCGCGCAGCTTTCGTCTACATCCGCCAATCGAGTCCTGCGCAGGTCGAGTACAACCGCGAATCCACAGCTCGCCAATATGCTCTGGTCGAGAAAGCCTGCCAGTTGGGTTGGGCCAAAGAACAAGTGATCGTCATCGACGAAGACTTGGGCGTGTCCGGCTCCGGATTCGCCGAGCGTTCCGGCTTCGCACGCCTGACCGCGGAAGTTGCCCTCGGCCATGTCGGCATCGTATTCGGCTTAGAAGTCTCCCGTGTGGCACGCAACAATGCCGACTGGTATCGTCTGTTCGATCTCTGCAGTATCACCGATACTCTGGTCGGAGACAGCGACGGCCTCTATCATCCCGCGCTTTTTAATGACCGGCTGGTGCTCGGATTAAAAAGACTCGATGCATAAAGCACCTCTTGTTCAACATTCCGGAAGTCTAGCAAATCAAACTACGTTTTTCGGGGAAACTCGTTCTGGCCTCGCGTGTCGCTCACGCTCCGGCGCCACTCCGTCACGTCGGCAGATATAGCCCACATGCTGGTACGTGAAAAGGCGCCCGAATGCCGTCCGGTAACCCGCATCATTCAGACGATCAGCGATATCGTCGTAAGTGTACTGGCCGGCCATTTCGTGAATCTTCACTACAGCTTCCTGGGGTGTCTTGAGGGACCTTTCCCCCGGCGCACTACGCTGGACGGCGAAATTGGTTAGCACACCCGAGCGCCATCGAATCTGCACGTCGATTTCCCCCGCCTTGCTCACACCGTCCAGTTGTACCGATTCAATGGCCATGCGCAGCAGACGCTTGCGCTCCTGATTCGTGGTGCTCGGGGCTCCCCACAAACGAGGCAGATTCTGGGAAAGCTCCTGGATCGCCTGGCGTTCTTCGGGGGTGAGATTCCATTCGGCTTCTTGTTCTGCCTGGGCATAGGCTTGCTCCAGGTGGGTTACTCTCTCCAACTTCTCGTTCCATCGCCGCTCCAACTCCGATGCCACCAGACGGTTGTCCGGATCCACTGCGTCATATTGCCGCTGCGCCAACCGCGCCTCATAGCGCGCCTGCTCCAGTTGCAGTTCCCGCTGTCGGCGTTGCACGGCTAAGTCCTGCTCGAGTTGCTCCAAGACCCGAAGTCCTACTGCTAAGCTCATCGGGGAAACGGACTCTAAAAAGGCTTTCACGATCGCTGCATCCACCGCACGCGAGGTCATGCTCTGGCAAATCGTATCGGCCTCTCCGTTACCGAAGCTGGATTGACAAATGTAAGTAGGCGATCGATTCTCCCTCCGAGCGTGGTTTTGTACTGTCATCTTGCGGCCGCAGATCCCACAAGCAACGATCCCCTGCAACAGGGCGTTCCCTTCTCGAGCCACGCCGCGCGTTTCCTCGCCGTTCCAGTTCTGGTGCAATCGCTCACAGTTCTTCACATACTCCTCCCAACTGAGATAGGCCGCGTGGTGAGCATCGATCTTCACCGGCCATTGTGCCACGGGAACCTGATGGGGAAGCACCTTGCCCGTCTTCGCCGAACGGCGATCTCCAGAGTACTCCCAGCGACCGAACACGTACACTCCGGCATAGGCCGGGTTGCGCAGGATGCGAACCACGGCGCTCAAGCTGGGCTTCTTCCAGATCAGCGAGCCATAACCTTCCCGAGTGGCCACTCGTGTCGGTAGATCCAAGGCTTGTTGTTTTAGATCGCGCACCACACGCCGAGCTACCCCATGGCGACGAAAGGAGTCGAACAGGTATGCCAACCGCTCGCGCACCTGCGCGTCGGGATCCAGTTCCCAATTCCCATCGGCACCGCGCACAAAGCCGGTGGGCAGCAGAAACTGCAGCTGTCCCTTACGTGCCTTATTCCAGCGTCCCTCGTACAATCGCGTGCGCAGCGTAAACAGTTCTGCTTCCGACAAAGTCCCTTTTACCCCCAGCAATAATCGATCGTTCGGTTCCCGTGGACTGTAGATCGCATACTCATCCCCGATTAGGGTACGGGTTAATCCACAGATCTCAATCAGCCGATACCAGTCACTGTTGTTGCGGGCCAATCGCGAGGCTTCCAGCATCATTACGATGCCCACTTTGCCCAAGCCCACTTCTGTCACCAAGCGTTGAAAACCGCTGCGATGGGTCGCAAGGGTGCCGGTTCGACCTTGGTCCTCATCAATGACTTCCACATGACTCGGGGACCAGCCCAACTGTACGGCTCGCTCGCGCAGATGATACTGTCGCTCGGTGCTTTCCCGATTTTCCTTAACCTGCCACGGAGTGGATTGTCGTACATAGACGTAGGCCATGCGTTCATAGTGCACGCTTTGAATCTTCCCCGTATTCATGACGCTCCTTTTCGGAAACGAGAGTCTGCACGTGGCGGCAGCCTACCTCGACCCACAGGGTCTGCAGAACCGAGGACGGCGTCTCGGGTGGAAGAGCTGACTCCTCCGGCTGTTGCCCCAGCACGACCTTCGCCCTTGACCGAGGCGGCGTGGGCGAGACCCGGACTACGTTCAATTTCTTTCGAGACGAATCTTGTTCTAATAAAACACGGGACGAATCACCTCCTGCACGCACCTGGCGCAGCACGAGGTCAGCAAAAAAACTGCAGTTTTCAAGCAGTGCTACCTGAAACTGCTGACGATTCGCATCGTCGGGGAGTCGTCCCCCCTCCGCCCCACCCTGCGCATTCTTACGCGCACACGACCGCGGGGCTTGCGAGTTCCAGAGGTTTGGGGAGACAGGAAAGGCGGAATCGTGGAGCAGTGCGTGGGCTGGTTCGCTCGCTTCCGCTAACCGCCGCGGAAGCATCGCCGATGCGGCCATGTCCAGGGTGGACAACACGACCACCCTCCCCTCGCGTGTGGTCAGTGCGGTTGCACGGGCGGCATCGTCCGCGGAGCGTAGCTCGAGATTCGTTGCTAATCCCGCCCAGGGCGACCGAATCTTGAGTAGCTTCAGTACCTTCGAGCATACGGCCGGACCATCCACCCGAAGAAGATTTTCCCCGTCCCGGGTCACCAGATCGTTAATGACAAACTGGGGGATCACAGCTCCCTCGATCCTCCGCGTCGCTCTTCCCGGCCGCGTAGAAATTGAACTAGATCCCGCAAGGCAGGAGGGGAAAGGAGGGCTGGCGCACGGCCAGAAGGGGACGGGACTTCCGGCTTGGGAAGATTCGTCCAGCTCCAGGGAAGAGCCAGCAATACCCCACTGCGGAGCCGAACCAGTACCCAGGGTTCCGGTCGCCAGAAGACGCGGCACACCCGCCCCGTCTGACCGCAGTAGGAGCTACCTTCGGAAGCAATCGTCACCGTACATCCGCACAGTGCAACATACGGTGCTGTTTGTTCTGGGTTTAAAAGGCATCATGGCGGAAGCAGAACTTCATATTCTTCGCGCAAGACTGGAGGGTGGAATTCGCAATAAAGCCGCACGTGGGGAACTGCGCCGCGGCTTGCCCGTGGGCTTCGTGTGGGGAGAACAAGACGGCGAAGTTCGTTTTCATCCCGACCAATCCGTGGTCCACACCATGCGTGCCGTCTTTGCGAAATTCACGGAATTAGGATCGGTTCGCAAAGTTTGGCTGTGGTTCCGCTCCGAGGGTCTTTCCTTCCCCACGCGGAAGCATATGAAGAGCGAGATCCGGTGGGTGGCTCCGACTTACACCGCCATCCATGCCGTACTCACCAATCCGGTGTATGCTGGCGCGTACACCTACGGAAAATTTCATCGAGAACAGTACGTCGATGACCACGGAAGGCTGCGCAAGCGAACTCGTCTTTTGCCCATGTCCGAGTGGCCGGTGCTTCTTCGCGAACATCATCTCGGCTATATCGATTGGGCCACCTTCCAGGCTAACCAAATACGCATCGACTCCAACCTGCATCCTGAGCCCCACCACGCCGGAGGTGCGGTGAGAGAAGGAGCCGCATTATTACAGGGTCTGGCTACCTGTGGAAAGTGTGGCCGCCGGCTGCACACCCACTACACGGGCAGAAACGCGGCCCCCGGATACCATTGCGCGGGCAAGGATATCGTTTCGGGGCGCGGCGTGTACTGTCTCAATGTTGGCGGCGTTCAAATCGATCAAGCGGTTGTCGATGCTTTTCTCAAAGCTCTAACCCCTGCGGCGCTGGAAGCAACGCAACTGGCCATCCAGCAACTCGAAGCGAACCACGATGCGGCGCTCAGTCAGTGGCGCCTGGCGGTGGAACGTGCTCTTTACGAAGCCGAACGTGCCGAGCGTCGATATCGTGCGGTGGAACCCGAAAATAGGCTCGTGGCACGTGGACTCGAAACGGAGTGGGAAAAACGCTTGCGCGATCTCGCTGCCGCAGAAGCGGAGCTCGAGCGGAGAGAAAAACAACGCCCGCGCATGTTGAGTGAGGCAGAGAAAAAGAAGATTTTCTCTCTCGGCTCCGATCTGCATAAAGTCTGGACGGCGCCTACCACCACAGATCGCGATCGCAAGGAGCTTTTGCGAGCCCTTCTGGAAGAAGTGATTGTGAGTGTGGATCGGGCTGAACGCCGTGGGCATCTGACTCTGCGCTGGCGAGGCGGCACGCTCACGGAATGCGATCTCTCCTTTCCGCGCATGAAGCCTCATGGTCTTCACACCGACGAAGACACTATTTCTCTACTCCGTCGTCTGGCCGTTCACTATCCGGACGATGTCATCGCCGGCATTCTCAATCGTCAGGGACGCAAAACTGCAAACGGTGACCGATTCACGGCAAATCAGGTTGGCAGTCTGCGTCGCTATCGCAATATTCCACGCTACGAACCGCCGGCAGAGCCGCCCGCTGGGCAGGTTGTGCCGATTCGTCAGGCAGCGCAGATCTTGGGCATCAACACTTCCACTGTTCATCGTTGGCTGAATGATGGTTTCATCGCTGGAGAACAGATAACGCCTGGAGCACCGTGGCGGATTCGAATTACCGATGAGTTGCGTGCACGTTTTGTGGAGCAAGCACCGCCGGATTATCTGCCCATGCTGGAAGCCACGATGAAACTGGGTGTCTCGCGCCAAACTGTGTTGCAACGTGTAAAGCGTGGCGAGCTCGACGCTTTATTAGTCACGCGCGGACGTCGTAAAGGCTTACGAGTCAAGGTAGTGGACGATCAACCGGGCTTATTTCATGAATAAGGGGGCATTGTGTAGATGGATCCAAGTAGCTGCTGAGATCCGCATCCACGATCTGCCCATGTCCCGTGTTGATCAGCTTGTGGACGTGTTGTACTGCATCCAGTGCGCTGCGGTCCGCCCGATAGGCATATTGTTCCTTCGGCAGGTCGGCCTCGAAGATTGGTTCGAGTACCAGCATGGCCGAGGTTTGCACAACCCGATCCCGGATTGTCGGTATGCCTAACGGTCTCTGCTTCCCGTCCGGCTTGGGTATGTAGACCCGCCGCACAGGAAGTGGTTGATAGGTTCGACTTTTCAGCTCTTGCGTCAGTTCGTCCAACCATCGTTCCCTGCCGTACGCTTCGATGTTCTCGAAAGTCTGGTTGTCCACTCCCGCGGCTCCGCCGTTGGCTTTGCAGCGTTCGTAGGCATAGGCCAGAACATCTTTCCGATACACCTTGTCGTACAGCGCGTGGAAACGAAAATTGGGCGATTCCTTCGCTTTTGCGTGCAACGCCGTCTGCAACTTCTGAACACGGAATGGAGTTGTTAGGCTCATCGCCAATCCCTCGGTCCTTCGTCGCTTCTTGCGTTCGTCTTTAACTGAGGCCCCTTCCCTCCACCGGCATTACCCGGCTTCATCGGTCGTACGAGCCTCTCCGCCACCCCATACGGCCCGGCCTGTCTCTCGCGAGTTGCCAGTTGATCC
>WNFT01003656.1_pt1 | contig 15383 bp, 16 predicted proteins | sample 5400191 | NCBI WGS metagenome assembly WNFT01 (sample SAMN13153359, study PRJNA577476) | soil metagenome | isolation source: 80 cm saprolite under Madrone tree | place: USA:California | collected 2016-06-14 | reverse complement strand
CCCTCGAAGCCGGTGCCATCTTTTATCGCCGCTTGCAACGTCGGCATATCTTCCGTGTCCCACCAGGCCTGTTTCACCAGGTAGTGCGCGTAGCCGGCAATCGTCAATGCAGCAAACAGCAGCCAGGCCCAGCGCAGTGATCCGCGCGCGGCCACCGTGGTAAAAATCATTGCGCACAGGGCAATCACCGACATCCATCTCCAGGGAAATTGCACGAAGCGCAACTCCGGCAGATAACGCCACAAAATATTGCTGAAAGGAAACAGCAGAAAAATTGCGGCCGCGGATAGCACCACCATCGCCAGCAAAGAAGCGGATTTCGGATGGTCCGCGCTCGTCCGGAAACTGGCGCGCCACGCCGCCAACGCGGCGCACACCGTCCATAAAATCAACACTACCGCCATGTGCGACGCGATGCGGTTAAAGGCATCGTGCTCCGCATCGCTGGTTTTTGCGTACAAAAAATTGTCAACCGGCGTCAGTCCGCCATAAAGCGCCGCCGAAATTTGCACCCAGCGTTGTTCGTAGATCGCTGGAATCAGATAGAACGCGGCGAGGCAAAATCCCAGCGCGATTCCCGCTCCGCCGTTTGCCAGTGGCACGAAAGACCGTTGCCGCACTGCCGCCAGCAGGAACAGAAAAGCAACACTGTAGCTGGCAATGACTCCCGCCGGCGCGTTCGAAAGCCAAATCGCGCAGAACGGAATCGAAAAAAGAACAATGTTTGGCAATTTTCCCCGGCCTTCGCCGGACAGCATTCCCAACATTCGTAGAGTTGCCAACATCAGAAGGGGAAAGATGGCGATGGCCAGAAGTTCCGCGAAGTCGCTGCGCAAATAAATGATGAGCAGGCTGTACGGATTCGCGGCAAAACAAGCCGCTCCAAATAGCGCGGCGAATCGCAAATCGGCCAGCCGCCGGAAAAGCGCATATGCGGAAAGTCCGGCGAATGTCTGCACGCAGCCGATAAAAACCGCCGAAACCAATGACCACGGAAGAATCGTGCCCAGAAACGCGCCGAAGAGCCACGACAGCGGCGGATAAAAGATAAATCGCGGCTCACCGAACCCGAAGTTACCCCATTCCGTCCAGCGCGGGAAAATTATCCCTTGCTTCCACTGGCCCGCAGCGTCCAGCCACGACGCCATGTGAAATGCGACGTCGTGTCCCGAAGCGGTTCCGAGCTTAAAAAAAGGTGAGAGCACGGCAAGCGATACGCACACAGAAACCAGCGTCGCGATTTCCCATTCGCGAACGCGATGCTCTGAAGAACTGGTTGATAGTGGACGCGGCGAATCGCTCATCGGCTGTTCTTGCGATTGTAACCGGAAGGCAGTTCGTTCCGCGATGTTCGCTTGGCTTTAGATCGCAAAAAATTTCGCGTTCTCTACTTGCGGAGCTCACGCGATAGATAAATCAGCTGTCCCACATGGTGATACGCATGCCCCGCGCAACGCAGAAAAATCGCGAAGCGCTCCGCGGCTTCCGGCTCGCGTACCGCGGTGTATGGTTTTTGCCAGTCGTCCGCGGACTGTTCTTCAATGGTTGCGATCACCATCGCGATTGCCCGGTCAAACGCCGCTAGTACTTCCGCTTTCGCCTTGTGATCAGGCTCCGTGAACTCGCGATCGCGGTCCCGCACGTAGCCGTTCTCGGCGACTCGCGCTCCAATGTAGTAATTCAGGTTGCCGGTCATATGAAGCAACAGGTGGCCGACGCTATTTCCGTGCGCGAATGGCCGCAGCCAGAGCTGTTCATCGGTCAGCGGGTCCACCCAGCGATGCGTCTGCTCGCGCACCATTTTGTAATAGTCCGCGAGATCTTTAGCGATCACTTCTGACAGGTCGGTCACGTTCCGCACTCTCACGCCGCGTTCGAACCCAGCGTCACTTCGGTTTTTCGTTTTTGTAAATCTCGCCTTCCTTCATCACGAAGAAGACATGTTCTGTCTGGCGAATGTTTTGCACGGGATCGCCGGGTACCGCCACAACATCGGCAAGTTTCCCACCCGCCTTCAAAGCGTCAATCGGCTTCATTCCCAGGTCCACCATCTGGTGAAACTCTTCCGCATTGCGGCCGTGCGGATAAACCGCGGCATCGGTGCCCAGCCCAATCTTGATGCCCTTCGCGATCGCCTTTTGAAATGTCAGATGAACGTGCGCGATGGCGTCCTCCGCTTTCACTTTGATGGCCGGAGGAATTGGCACCCCCTTTTGTATTTGCTCGCTCAATCCCTGCACGGCCATCAGCGTCGGCACGTAGTAGGTGCCCTTCTGCTTCATCATGTCCAGCGCTTCATCGTCAAGAAACGACCCATGCTCGATAGAGTCAATTCCCGCGCGAATGGCACGCTTTGCGCCTTCGGCGCCATGCGCGTGTGCCGCAGTCTTCAGGCGCAATGCGTGCGCTTCATCCACCAGCGCGTCGAGTTCGGCTTGCGTCAATTGCGGCGTATCCACCGCATCGGCAAGCGAAAGCACGCCACCCGTCGCGCAAGTCTTGATGATCGTCGCGCCGTACTTATGCGCCAGCCGCACTGCTCGCCGCGCCTCATCGGGTCCATTGATCACGCCTACATCCGGACCCGTCTCCGGTCCAAGCGCTCCCTCACGATATCCAGTTTCGTCACAGTGCCCGCCCGTTGCGCCGATAGCATGGACCGACACCAGCATGCGAGGCCCGGGAACGACGCCGCGCTCGATAGCATTTCGCAAGCCCGCGTCCAGGAAGTATCTTGAGCCGACGTCGCGCACGGTCGTAAATCCGGCCATCAAGGTGATCCGCGCGTTGACGCTCGCATCCAGGGCCATTTCCGGAATTGGCTTGCGCAGCCCATCGAGCGCAGCCTTTGCATAATCCTCGCTGTACATCATCGTCAGGTGCGTGTGCGCGTCGATAAATCCGGGCAGCAGCGTGGCATCGCCCAAATCGATCACTTGCGCATCGCTCGGCACATTCGCGCTGGCTCCAACCCCTGTGATCTTTCCGTCGCTAACCGCCACAATTCCCGGCGTGACGATCGCGTTGCTCTTCCCGTCAAACATTCGCGCTGCTTTCAATGCATAGGAATGCGACGGTCCCTTACGCTGCGCAAATGCCGGCAGTAACCCCAAAACGCACAACGCCGCAAACAGCATTATCCTTCGAATCATTTGCGAGGTCCTCCGATGATCACCCGAAAAACCGAATGTTCAAAATAGCTTGTCAGCAGGAAATGTCAAGGTGCTCTGGATTTTGATAGCGGGTCAGTTGTCGAGTGGCCGGGCGCCATTGCTGGCGCCGAGCCCTCTAAGAACCGGACTTGAAGGTTTCCCATTCATCCGGCTCGAGCACTCAACAACGCCCCCATAAAAAACGAGGACGCAGTCTTATTCAAGTGCGATTAAGACCTACTCGATACTGCCCTTACAGCCGATTCGCACGGCGATGGAAAATTCATCAGGCGTGTGGGAACCGCACCGACGGCTTGCGCCGTCGTCATTTGCTTTGCTTCCTGCATCGGTTCCATAAACGGTCTCGAGTGCGAGCACCGGCGAAAAGCCTGCTCCGTTTCCGGCGACGCAACCTCTATCTGCGCTATTACAGCGCAGCCATTCGCTTCCCTTCGCGCTCCCATACCCACATCGCCATTGTCCGCCTCACGGCTTCCCGCAGGTCACGCTCATAGCTATTGGCCCATACATGCCTGTCCGTCGAACCTTCGATCAGCTGCGCGGTGATTCGCACTCGATCCCCTGAACGTTGCACCGTTCCCTCAGGCAGCGACTTGTCAGTTTTCTTGTAGCGCATGATGGAGGTGCGTGAGATCACCTTTATGGAACCTAGTTGCGCAAGGCCCGTAATGAGTGCATCCGTCATGCCATCGGAGAAGTACTCCTGATTGGCATCGCCCGACAGATTGGCCAGGGGCAGCACCATCAGCGAGGCGATCGGTGGTGCGGCTGGCTTCGTTCGGCCCAAGTATAAGTAGGAGGCCGCCACGAGTATTGCGACTATCACCACACCGGCCGTGACGAGCGCTCTCGGCAGTAATTGTCGCTGTGGCGCTGGGACCGCTGCCGTTGCTATCGCCGCGCCCATGCCGGACGCTTTCTGTTCGTCACCCGTGACTGGGGCCATGAACCGGTATCCACGCCGAGCCATCGTTGCAATGTGCACCGGTGCATCCGCTGACTCGCACAGCGCATCGCGCAGTCTTTTGATGGCGGCATTCAGGCTATGATCGAAGTCGACGAATGTTTCCGCCGGCTAAAGCTTACTGCGTAATTCCTCTCGGGTGACGACTTCACCCGGTCGTTCCAGCAGGGCGGCCAACACCTGAAAGGGCTGTTCTTGGAGCTTTACCTTTTGTCCCCGAAGTCGCAGCTCCCCGGTGTGGGAGATTGACCCAGAACGTACTGAAACGGATGATTCGCGATGAGGAATTGTCTGACACGGGAACTTCCACGGGGCGGAAGTTTATCATCGTTCGTGTGGTTGCAACTCGTGATCCGGCATGAGGCTCTGAGAGCAACGGCTTCTTGGCCGTGTTCTCAGCAAATTGCCTGACGCTGGCGACGTTTTTTGACTGCAACAAACGCAAAGAAAGACTCTTGCCAGTATGAGAATTTTGTTAGAATCATCTCTGAGCTGAAAAGGGATGTAGCCTTCAGCAAGGGAACCCACTCCCCCATCACGCGCTTTCCCTGAACGCCGCCGGCTCTTCATTTCGGGTCTGTCAATTTTGGAGCTCCTATGGGCAGTAGGGCAAATCATTCTCGCTGGTTGTTCGGTAATCGATGGCCTAACGTTCCGCGTGATTATTTGGCGCGGCGCCGTTATTTTCGAAAAATTTCAAACGTCCTGATGATCGTTCTTCTAAGCCTGATTGTCGCCGGCTTTATCATTTACACTTCGAATCCCGGTGGATTCACTCCGGCAGGACGGTAGTAGAAAATATTCGTCGGTCCGCGAACCAGTCGTAAGCTCAAGTGCATCATTTTGTGGCTTCACGTGCGGCGCCGCAAGCATTTGCCTCTTCCGCAAAAATCGGTAAACATGTAGCCAGCGATGTTCCAGGCAAAACGACTCGATCCGCAGCTGCTGGAGTCTTACCGTTCGCAGTCCGGCCAGACCATTTATAAGCTGTCTCAGGATCGGCCGCTGCTCCTGGTGTTCCTCCGCCATTTTGGCTGAACCTTTTGCCGCGAGGCGGTCGCCGAGCTCTCGAAACTGCGCTCTCAAATCGAAAACAAAGGCACGCACATCGCGTTTGTGCATCTTGGCACGGAAGAGCGCGCCGCGAAATTTTTCGCTCCCTATCAGTTGGACGATCTACCGCGCTTCGCGGATCCCGATGGCAAGCTCTACGAAGCGTTTGGGCTGACCCACGCCGAATTGCGCCAGTATTTGAATCGCGAAAGCATCTCTCGCATGCTGATGTCCTGGCTCGAAGGCAATTTTGTCGGCCTTCCCGCCGGCGACACGCAGCGCATGCCTGGCGCCTTCCTGTTGCAAAACGATCAAATCAAAAACGCATTCCGTCACAAACTGGTTTCCGATCGCCCCAACTATCTGCAGCTCGCAACCGTCGCATAATCGCCCCTCCTGCCGTCGCTCGATAAGATTCGCCGTAACCCGCAAACCGCTCTTGCGCCAAGCCGCCAACTTGCCGCACGATATTCACTTCACCTACAACCGTGAAGAGTCGAATGTAGCTGCACTTGGTCAGCGTCACCGGGAGAATCGCGCGGAATGTCCAACGGTCCGGATGTCTTGATTATCGGTGCGGGGCTTGCCGGCCTCGCCTGCGGACGTCACCTCGCCGACGCCGGTGTTTCTTGTCAAATTATTGAAGCTTCCGACGGCATCGGCGGCCGTGTCCGCACCGACGAAGTCGAAGGATTTTTGCTGGACCGCGGCTTTCAGGTCCTGCTCACCGCATATCCCGAAGCGCAGCGCACGCTCGATTACTACGCCCTGGAATTAAAAAAGTTCGCTCCCGGCGCGTTTTCCTGGTTTGCGGGTCGCTTGAACAGGCTTGTGGATCCCTGGCGCACTCCCGGCGCGTGGGGTGAAGCTCTTCGCTCCGATTTCGGCGGCTTCTTCGACAAGCTGCGCATCCTCCGGCTCCGTTCGCGCCTCCGCGATTCGTCCATCGAACAGATTTTCAAGCGCGCCGAACGCTCCACAAAAGATGCTCTGGTCGCCGCCGGCTTCTCCGACGAATTCATCCACCGTTTTTTCCGTCCTTTTTTCGGCGGAATTTTCCTCGATGGTGAACTGAAATCCTCCAGCCGCATGTTTGAATTTGTATTCAAAATGTTGTCGGAAGGCGATATCGCCGTTCCCACGCGCGGCATGGGCGCCATTCCCGCGCAAATCGCTTCACACCTCCCGCCGGACACCATTCGCCTGAACGCGCACGCCGAATCGCTGCACGAAAACGAGCTTACATTAACCGGTGGAGAATCTCTGCGCGCTCGCGCCATCGTTGTCGCGGCCGATGGTCCTGCCGCTGCGCATCTGGTCGGCGAAGCTGAGCCCGCTTCGCGCAGCGTCTCGTGTTTCTACTATTCCACTGAGGAGCCGCCGGTCCCGAATCCCATGCTTGTGCTGAATGGTGATGGCGCCGGCCCGGTCAACAATTTCGCGGTCATGAGCCAGATCGCTCCGTCTTACGCTACCGCCGGCAAATCGCTCGTCTCCGTCACCGTACTCGGCACGCAACAACTCACGGACCAGCAGTTAAGCGGTTTTGTGATTGCACAAATGAAAAATTGGTTCGGCCCGATTGCCAGTTCCTGGCGCTATCTAAAAAGCTATCGCATCCCGCACGCACAGCCGCAGCAATATCCCGGCGCGCTTGAACCGCCGCAGCGCCCGGTGCGCGTTCGTTCCGGCATCTACGTCTGTGGCGACCACCGCGACAACGCTTCCATCAATGGCGCGATGCTCAGCGGGCGTCGCGCAGCCGAAGCGGTTCTCGCCGATTTGTCCCGCTAAGCGGCAGTGCTCCCCAAATCCCGCTCTGAAGTCATCGTGGTAGTTTCATTCAGGAACATTTTCCACAATTTTTTTCTCATAAATCCGTTCGTACTATTGACGATAGAACTATCCATGAGGAAACTCGCTACATGGCCCGTTACGCCGCGTTTCTTGGCCGTTTTGTAGATGTTCAGTATCGCGCCGGAGACATTTGCCTTCCTGCCTCTGGAACATTCGTCGCCGATTCCGGCCGCTCCATCTTCCTCGAACAACACTACGAGCAGCATGGCCAGCGCAAAAATTTTCGCTGGGAAATTCCATATCAATGCATCATTCATGTGGAAGAATCGGTAACTTTTCGCGAAGCCCCAGCGGCACAGCCCGCGCAACAGGATGAATCTTCCACCGCAACTGCTCGCGAGTTGCGGGCCGAGTTACAGGCAAACGCCGCGCACGCTTCCGGCGGCACTTCCCTGATTCCCATTGCTCAGCGCCCTAAAATCGCCTAACCCGTTCTGCCTGTGAACTCCCCTGCGCATAATTTGTCTTGAAGCGAACGCCGCCCGTGCGCCGATCCAACTCGCTGCGCTAAACTACTTCTGTAACGCCCGCCAGCTTTTCAAATCCATTTTTGTCGTGGAGGCAATCTTGCCACAACCTACTGTCAGCTTCATTGGACTCGGCCTCATGGGCCGCCCGATGGGCCACAATCTCCTCAAAGCCGGATTCCCGCTCGTCGTCTGGAACCGCACCGCATCGCGCGCCGATTCTCTGGTCGCGGCAGGAGCTCGCCTCGCTGCTTCTCCCAAAGAAGCCGCCGCTGCCGCCGACGTCCTCATCACCATCGTCAGCGATCCGCCCGCGCTCGAAGAAGTTCTCTGGGGTTCCGGTTCGAACTCGAACGAAAAATCCAGCGGCGCATTCGCTTCACTCAAAAAAGGCGCGATTTACATTGACTCCAGCACCGTCTCGCCCGCGCTTGCTCGCAAAATTGCCGACGCCGCAAAGTCCGCGGGCATTCGCTTTCTCGATGCACCTGTTACCGGAGGCACGTGGGGCGCGGAAAAAGGCGAACTGCTCTTCCTGATCGGCGGCGATTCGGAAACGGTCGAAGCCGCGCGTCCGGTCCTTTCCGCCATGGGCAGGAAACTTTTCCATCTCGGGCCTAACGGCGCCGGACAAACCATCAAGCTCGCCATGAATTTGCTGTTGGCCCTGCAAGTGGACGCCTTCGCCGAAGCTCTGGCGCTGGTCACCGGCGCAGGCTTCGCAGGAGAAAAACTTGTCGAAGTCATGCAGGCCAGCATGGCCCGTTCGGGCGTCCTCGACGTGAAAGCCCCCGTAATGTTGAGCGGCGATTACAAGCCCAGCTTTCCGCTGCGCTTGATGCACAAAGATTTAAGCCTGGCGCTCGAACTCGGCAACCAGCTGGGCGTTCCTCTCCCCGCCACAGCCGCCGCCCGCGAAATCTACAATTCCGTCAAAGGTGCTTCTAAAGATGACCTCGACTACGCCGCCGTCTTCAAATATTGGGAAAAATAATTGTTCAGTGCCCAACAGGCGCGCCTCAGCGGTGTGCGCCCGGGAGATTTCATGGATCGATTGCAGGCTCAGCGGAGATTTTTTGCGGACCTGATTACCGCAAGCGCTGGAATTCCCAAATCAAATTCTCGCATCGCGGATGCGCTCGCTTCCGTTCCACGGGAACACTTTGTCGGTCCGGGTCCGTGGAAGATTTTCACCGCTTCCGGCCTGGTCCAAACGCCGTCGGACGACCCGGCTTTTCTCTACCAGGACGTAGTTGTCTCCATCGCCGCTGACCGCGGTATCAACAATGGCCAACCGCTTCTTCATGCTGTTTGTCTCGCGGCTCTTAAGCCAGCGGAAGGCGAGACGATACTTCACATCGGTGCTGGGACCGGCTACTACACGGCACTGTTGTCGAAACTGGTAGGCCCCACAGGGTCGGTTCTCGCATACGAGATTGAACAGGACCTCGCGCAACGCGCTGCAATCAATCTCGCCGACTTTTCCAATGTTACCGTCCATCACCGCTCGGGCTCAGAAGGGCCGTTGCCCGATTGCGACGCGATCTATGTCAACGCCGGAGCAACTGCTCCATTCGACGTTTGGCTTGATGCCTTGCGTCCTAACGGCCGCCTGCTGTTTCCCTTGACGCCCACCGAGGGCCCGGCAGCTATCACTGGAGCAGGCGCAATGCTTCTCCTCACACGCGCCTTACGGGATGATTTCCACGCGCACTTCATCTGTCCGGCAATGTTCATCCCATGCGTTGCGGCGCGCGACGAAGTTAGCGCCGCAAAATTGTCCGCGGCATTCAAACACGGCGATTACCGGAAGGTGCGCTCCCTCCGCCGAAATTCACCGCCCAACGAAACGTCCTGGTGCGCCGGCAATGGCTGGTGGCTCTCCACTTCCCCGATCAATTCATAGCGGGTCTCTTACATTTTGGCTGGTTTCCGGACTTATTTCCTAAACCGGTACGATTCGCAGCTCTTCGGCCGCCAGCCCACATTACATCGCCGACGTGCTGAAGCGGGATATGTCTGTTTTCCAGATGGAGTTTTGGGATCGAATGATAGAATCCCCAGCACTGTTCGGAGAAAACCATGGCCTACAAGATTTGCAATTTTCTCGCATGCGCATTGCTAGCCGCCGCACTCTGCTGCTGTCGCGCCGCGGCGCAGGAAAAGACTCCCGAGTGGTCCAAAGTCCAGATCAAGGTCACTAAAGTTTCCGGAAACATCTACATGCTGGAAGGCCAGGGAGGAAATATCGCGGCCTCGGTCGGCGGAGACGGAATCGTCATCGTTGACGACGAATTTGCTCCTCTTGCCGAAAAAATCCAGGCTGGGCTCAAAAATCTTGGCATCACAGACAAGCCTGTTCGCTTCGTCATCAATACTCACTATCACGGCGATCACACCGGCGGGAACGCCCCCTTCGCCAATTCCGGTTCGACTGTGATCGCGCAGGATAATGTTCGCAAGCGTCTGGCCGCAGGCGGCATAGCAGGCAATGGCGGCTCCATGAAAATGGAGAACAAGCCAGCCGAAAAGGCTGCGCTGCCAATCATCACTTTCGAGCGCGACGTCACCGTCCACCTCAACGGCGAAGACATTCGAGCGCTGCATTTTCCTTCCGGACACACCGACGGCGACGCGATCATCTTTTTCCCGAAAAATAATGTGGTGCACATGGGCGATGATTTCGTGCGCTACGGTTTTCCTTTCATTGACGTGGCGAGCGGCGGCAGCGTGCAGGGAATGATTGACGCTTTGGAGAAAGCTTCGGCGCAGCTTCCGGCAGACGTGAAAGTGATTCCCGGTCACGGCGCACTTTCCAATCTCGATGACGTGCGGGAGTTTGTGAAAATGCTCAAGGAAACTTCCGCCGTAGTGCAGAAAGCCATCGACAGCCACAAAACGCTCGAGCAAATGAAGCAGGAACAAATTCTTGTGTCTTGGCAGAAATGGTCCAGCGATTTTCTCAGTTCAGATGCCTTCATCGAAACTTTGTACAATTCCCTCACCGGCCACAAAGGCGAATTCGTAAAACATAACTAGGATGTGAGGACCGAAAGTCACGGTAAAATGCCCCCTACGCGAGAAACGAAGAAGTCCCAGCTACTTCTTGGCTCCCGCATATTTGTCCGCTCCCAAGAAATGTAAGGTCACATACCGCTCATCGCCCACGACCCAACTGTCGCGCCCTGGGCCGATTTAAAAAACTTCGGCAGCGTGCATCTCGATCACTCGACCATTATCCATCGCCGCCGTAGCGCATCCGGAGATCACCATTCCCACATGCTCGACCATGCAGCTCTTCGCTCCGCTCGCTGCGCCGACGTGCACTGACCACCTCCATCCCGGCTCGTAAGAAGCGCGGCCAATCGTCATTCCTCCCAGCGTCACCAATTCAAATCTTCCCTTCTCGAAAATGCGCACCTCATCCGGCTGCTCAAATCTTTTTAAGATTACGTCCAGCATGTTTCGTTTTCCTTTTGGCGAGCGAATCTGCGGTGTGCCTTATTCCGACGCCGATAGGAACTATAGTTCCTATTTTGTGGCGAGCGCAGGGGTACCCGGAGTATTTTCGTATGAGTGTGCAAGCACAGGACTTATTTCTGCAAGAATGAAAAAAGATGTAAAACAGTGAGTGAGTCGCACGGAAAACACAGGAGTTAGCAAAGTGTTTTTGGCTGATTGCGAAAATGAAAGAGTGAAAGGAACGAAAGATGAGGGCGGAACGGCTGGCTTAATCGCGTTCGTTGAGGAGGACAATCGTCTGGTCCTCCAGCCCATCAACAATGAATTGTTCCAGCGAATCGCCGGTTCTCTCAACGGCAAACGCGCCGCCCTTACCTTTCTGCTGAAGACGCGCCGCGGCGAACTGGACCGGTAAGTGGTCCGGATTCATAGAGCTAGGCTTCTCTGTACGCCCTATTTGTCAGATTTTTTGGAGGCGCTTTCTTTGAGGAGTATCTGGATTTCCTTCTCAAATTCAGTCTTGTCCACCAAGCCGGTGTGGGAGTCAGCAATTTTGCCGTCTCGATCGATGAGCAGAGTTACTGGCAGCGCGTCTACGCCAAACGGCTTGGCGAGTTCGGAAGTGCCAATCACGATCGGATAATTGATTTTTTCTTCTTCCAGGAACGGCGTCACCGATTTCCAGCCGTCGTCGTCCATCGCGACGCCAATTACCGATAACCCGCTGTCTTTGTACTTCTTCTGAAATTCCACGTACCAGGGAATTTCCACCTTGCAGCCATGGCACCACGTCGCCCAGAAATCCAGCAGGACTACGTTACCTTTGTAATCGGATAGCTTGATCGCGGTGCCTTTTGAGTCGTTAAGCGTGAGACCCGGTGCGGCCTTTCGCGAACTGGTCGATGCCAAATCAGCTTGCGCCGTTGCAGGTAGAGCGGAGCACAGAGCGGCAAAGGCGAATTTTACGAACATGCTAGCTTTCATCTGTAATTGCCTCCTCAATATTATTTTCTTTCTTCCTTCGTAGTGTTGCCGAGGGCGATTCTCTTCGGTTGCGTGAGTCGTTGCCATCCGTAATTGTCACTTCAACTTTTGTTTGATTCATTGCGAATAGAAGTTCCTCGATTTTCTCTCGGCTCATTCCGATGCTGAAAACGGAGTGTCCTCCAAGCGCAATGCACAAAAGGATCTTGCGCAATACATTTTTGAACGGCATGTGTCTCGCCTGAAGGTCTCAGCGGCCGTTGTGATCGAGCGGAAAGCGCTCTTCAGCCGGAACGTGTCAGAGAGCTGTCACGGGAAGATGATTGTCTTGTGTGAAAGACCTACAGCGCTGGAGGTGGCCGAGGTGAAAAAGCGGAGAGCGGGGAGACTGAAAGCGTTTTGCAAACCTTACGGATGCGTCGAATTGGAGCCAAGACTACATCAGCGAGAAAGAACCAGAATGGGATCAGGCACGCAAAGGCGAGGCTAAGCACCGGCTGCGTCAGAATAAGGAAGAAAGCTATCGCCACGCATACATAAACGGTCAACCGGCACACAAATGGGCTCGTCTTCACTAGCCCTCATGCTACGCCTGCCGCAACAATTTGCAACATCTTTTGCTGCCTGCTAGCGACCGGTTTTTACGGTTTTGCGTTGGGTGAGAAGAAGCCTATGGGCAGGTCTTTGGCGGTGCGGAGGCCTGCGGGGGCGTCGAGGATTACGGGGATGGAATTTACGGCGACTGAGGCAGTGGCGATGTCGCCATGGGAGCCGCCGGGAATTGTCAGGCCGATGTTTGGGTGGCCGGTTAGGGTTACGGTGTCGGCAGGATCTTTTGCGCCTACGTACATTTGCAATTCCATGTAGATGACTTCTTTGCCCTTGGAGAGGCCGCAAGCTATCTGGTGAACGCCGGCAGCTTGACCGGCTTCGACGGTGAGGTATTCGGTCTGCACGCGCTCAGTGGCGACCTTCGGCTCGATCGATTCGGTAATCTCGTCAACGGCGAAGCCCAGAGCGTCCGCTACCATGGCCACCGATTCGGGCAAGCCGACGTGCTTGATGACGCCTTCGGCAACTTTTGCGCGGAATTCTTCGACGCTCAAACCCGCGCCGATTTTTTTCTGCAAAGGCAAACGGCGTTTCGAGGCGTCCACGATGCGCAATGCTTTGGCGTGTTCGATGCGCTGCGAAACGGCTGCCAACGTAATCAGCAGCTTGTCCATCACGAAGCCAGGATTCACGCCCGTGCCGACCAGGGCTACGCCCCAGTCCTTGGCTTCTTTATCAATTTTTTCCGCGAGTTCCGGATGGGTGCGATATGGATACGATAATTCTTCACAAGTCGAAACCACGCACGAACCAGCTTTCAAACATTCAATCAACTGGTCAGCAACTTTTTCCAGCGAGGACGACGTGGTATGCATCACGATGTCCGCTGCCTGCGACAAGACTTCTTCCGCGTTGTCAGAAATTTTCACTCCCCAAGGCGCATCGCTCGCTCCCACTACTTCGCCCAGGTCGCGCCCGACTTTCGCGGGATCGTTGTCAATTGCTCCGCAGATTTCAACCGACGCTTTTTCCCGCAGCAACTTGGCAATCGAGGCGCCAATCGGCCCAATCCCATACTGAATCGCGCGTATCTTCTTTTTCACCTGAATCTCCGTCTTCGCAATCGCGAAGTCCCAACACTGAAGCTCGACGCTCACCAACGAATTTTTGCGCGCGGCGAAACTTATAAGATAAAGGATTCAGCCTGCTCAGGCAATCAATTCGCATGCGTACGAGGCGATTCTGGCCGAGGCCGGGGACGGAGATGGCGCGAAGGTTTCGAGGCTGGCGCGTCACAGCCCGGCGGATTCATAATGTCTCAGGCACAGGAATCTGCCGGACCTGCTTGATGAGGCGGAGCAAAGTACGCAATAGTTGGCCTGAAACAGTTATCGAGGAGGTGCACCATGCCAGCACGCAAATTGGCAGACGATGAAATCAACAAGCTTCTCAGCCGCATGCCGGGGTGGCGCTTGGTCGCCGGGAAACTGCACAAGCAATTCGAGTGCAAGGACTTTAACGCCGCGTTCGGTAACATGACCCGCGTAGCGCTGATCGCCGAAGCCATGAATCATCATCCCGAGTGGTCAAACGTCTGGAATAAAGTTGTTTTTGATCTGGAAACGCACAGCGTAAAGGGCATCAGCGATCTGGATTTCGTCCTCGCGGAAAAAATTGAAGAGATTTTCTCCACTCAAACCGCAAGCCGCGCGACTTCCGGCACCTGACACCCAACACATGGCCACAGCGATTTTACATCCGACAGGAATTCGGCCGTGACGTGATCGCCCTGATTATGCCGAGCGTAAAATGATCGGAGCGCACCAGCCGCGGACAAAGTTCCGTGCGCGCCTGATAACAATTCTTAGGTGGATAGCCGCCCTCGCGGTCTTCGCAATCCTTTTTCATTTTCTTCCCGTGGCTCAACTTCGCGCGGCGCTCAGTAGCGTTCGTCCAATCCGTTTTGGAATTATCTTAATTATTTATTTGTTCGCGCATGCGACGGGGATCGTCAAGTGGCGCATGGTCGTGAACGCCGCAGGTTCACAGCTCAATTTTGCGACCAGCGCACAATGCTATCTCGGCGGACTTTTCGGAACGCTCTTTCTTCCGTCCATCATTGGAGGCGATGTGATTCGAATGGCGGTGGGCTTGAGACGCAGCCCGCGTCCTGCAGCAGTGCTCGCGGGGAATGTGGTGGATCGTTTTATTGACGTGGCCGCGCAAGCCACCCTGGTGGCGATAGGATTAATACTGCTGCCGGGATCGCTACCGGCGCAATTCAGCGCGCTGGCGCGTGAGATTCTTGTAATTTTCAGCGGAATCTTTATCGTGATTGTTCTCGCCGTTTTCCTTCTGCGGAAAACTTTATTTACCGGCCGGTCGCGGGGATTTTTGCGCAGGCTGGCGCGATTACGTCACGCGCTGCGATCGGTGCGCGAACGACCACTGACTCTTGTTACCGGTTGGTTGCTCGGCGTATTCATACAAGCGACATTTATACTGCTGAACGCGCTTTTAGCCATCTCCTGCGGCCTATTTCTGCCGTTGCGGGTATGGCTGTTCGCGTGGCCGCTCGCCAAGATCGCCGCGCTGCTTCCACTCACGCAGGGAGGCATGGGCATCCGCGAAGCCGTTCTTGTAGCACTGCTCTTGCCATTTGGCGCGCGTGCGCCGCTAGTGCTGGCTTCGGGACTGGCGTGGGAAGGCATCATTGTTGCAGGCGGACTGATTTCCGGGTTCGCGGCTTTTCTTCTCCGTCGTGAAGACCGGCCCGCCCGCTGACCGATTCGCAGCAACCCCAACATCTCTCTTGACACTTACGCGGCGCGGACCAACGCTATGTTTCCCCTTTCAAAATATGTTGGCCTA
>WNFT01008510.1_pt1 | contig 15385 bp, 15 predicted proteins | sample 5400191 | NCBI WGS metagenome assembly WNFT01 (sample SAMN13153359, study PRJNA577476) | soil metagenome | isolation source: 80 cm saprolite under Madrone tree | place: USA:California | collected 2016-06-14 | reverse complement strand
GAAGTCATCAGCGAGACGTATTCGGACAGGGAAAGGATCTTGTTTTGAGGCATCAGTTTGAGAATCTGACCGCGCGTGGCTTCGGTATCTCCCTTGCTTCGCACATAAAACATGGAAACGCGCCTCTCCGCCCCGGCGATTTCCTGGGCCGTACGGATGGGAATAAAATAGCGCGCGCCCTTCCCGTGGGCAACGATCCCGCTGACTGTAAACGTATGATTCAACAGTGTGATCTGGCTGCCAACCTTCAAGTGGCGCGTTTGCGCGATGATGTCGTCGGCGATCACTTCGTCCGGCCCTTGAAAGGGGCGCCCGGCGCGGAAGAGGAATCCTTTGCTCAGCGCATTGAATCGTTTGTAATCAATCCCGTAGACCATCACTAAGTTCTTTGGTTCCGTGAGGATCACCGTTGGAGCCACCTCATCGACTCCGCTCAAAGCGGCGAGCTGTTCGCCGAGCGATTCCTGCATGACGGCGCTCGAGAATGCAAAAAAAATCGAAGAGTTTGGCGGCTGGACCAGGATGTCCGCGCCAACGCCTTCCACGCGTTTGCCCCACTCGGAGATGACGCCCGAGGTCATGCCGACGATCATCAGAACAAGAATCACTTGAATGGCGATGGCGATGATGCTCAAAAAACTTCGGAGCGGCCGTGCGTAAATACTTCCCCACAACATTTGCAGGAGGGAAAATGGGCCTTCGTAGGTATCAGTCATCAAGCGCGACCAAGTTCGTACTGTATCATCCACATTTCGTACGGGTCAAAGCAATCACACAGCAAGGCGAGTGCCGAATTGCGAGAAAAATATTTCGCTACAGTGAAGTTTTCAACACAAGTGTTGATAAGTTTGTGGAAAACTCGCGTCCGGGCACGGCTAACTTCTCGCTCTTCAACGTTCTTGCACGCTTTGCACTATTTCTGTGCAATGCAGTCCACTCGTCACGCTGCGAAAAAAATGGCGCGAACGGCTGCAAGAGAAGAGAGTTGTCAATTTGAAACAAAGCACTGGAGGGAAGTAACCGTTTTCGAGAATTGCAGCGTAAATTCTTCCTTCGACTCTCGCGCTCTTCCGTGTTTCCACGCTACTGCTTTGTTTAGTACCACTTCGGCGGCCGCTGCAGCCGAATCTTAAACACTTGCTTCGTATCGGTGATGTCGTACCATCGCCCGTAAGTCTTCCATCCCTCCGCGATCACTTGAATAAGCACGCGGCCCAGCGGCGCGTTGGGCACGTGCGCAACACCGTCACGGTTGGTCTTTACATTCAACTCCAGCTTCTTGTCCTTCCTCAGTTTGTGCTCCTCGACGTATTTCACATAGACGCTGGCGTTTTCAACCGGCGTATCTTTCTCACCGCCCGTCACTTCAATGGTGATGCGGCTCAATACGTCGGTCTTGACGGGAGGAATTTTTTCATTTGGCGCGGGCGGCGGCGGATCCTGTGCGACAACGCATTGCGCAGCTAGAAGCAACGCGCCAACAGACACACAACGAGTTAAATTCCGCAAGACTCTCATTGATCCCTGAATTCCATCTTCTCCATATGAACGGGGCGGGTCAAGTCCGGTAACTGCCAGATTCGATGCTAATTCGGCTTGATACGCTGCTCCGCGGCCGAAGATGCCTGGAAACTTTTCGTGCTGGCTAATTGACTCAACGAAATGGCTCATGTAACTTCTCAAGAAACTGCCCGGAAGACAAGACTGGGACATAGGAAAGATGAATTGGGCCTCCACGAGCGCAGAAACCATTGTCCGCAATCCAGAGATTCTGTCTACTCCGGCGCACAGCACCCCCTGTGACGAAGATTCATGGACTTGGGAAGAGACAACAGACCTTTCTGGGTAGGTGCCTGCGGTGAAACTGGCACACGTTGAAGTAGAGCCACACGAGTCAAAGCAAGGAGATCAAGATGGGTTTTGCCACCAACGCCATTCATGTCGGGCAGGAGCCGGATCCGGCCACGGGAGCGATTGTCGCGCCCATCTATCAGACCTCCACGTACGTCAACGAAGAGCTGGGCAAGAACAAAGGATACGACTACGCGCGCACGAATCATCCGAATCGCAAAGCGCTCGAGCGGACGGTAGCCAAGCTCGAAGGTGGCCACGGCGCTTTCGTTTTCTCTTCCGGCATGGCCGGGATTGACGCGGTCTTCCGGCTGCTCCGCCCCGGCGATCACGTGGTGCTTTCCGAGGCCGTGTATGGCGGCGTGTTCCGGCTTTCGACGCAACTGCTCGTACACTTTGGGCTGGAATTCAGTTTCGTGGACACCTCGACGCCGGACGCCGTGCGAACGGCGCTGCGTCCGAACACCAAAATGCTTTACATCGAGACACCGACGAACCCCACGCTCCGTGTCACGGATATCTCCGCGATGGCCAAACTCGCGAACGAACGCAACACGACGCTGGTTGTGGACAACACGTTTCTCAGCCCCTATCTGCAGCGGCCCGTCGAACTGGGCGCTCACATCGTCGTGCATTCCATGACCAAATATCTCAACGGGCATAGCGATTCCACGGGTGGCGCCGTCGTTTTGACGCGTCCTGACGATGCGGAGAAGATTTATTTCATCCAGCGTTCCGCGGGCACGGGCCTCGCGCCGATGGATTGCTTCCTCATCTCTCGCGGCATTAAGACGCTTGCGGTTCGAATGCTGCAGCACAACGCCAACGGCATCACCGTTGCGCGTCATCTGGATGCGCACCCCAAAGTGCGCAAGGTGTACTACCCCGGCTTGCCGTCTCATCCGCAGCACGACATTGCGCGCCGCCAGCAGAAGGGTCCGGGGGGGATGCTAGCATTCGAGCTGGGCTCGCTGGACGCCGCGCGCCGTTTCCTCAATCACGTTAAACTTTGCGCGCTCGCGGAGAGTCTCGGCGGAGTCGAAACTTTGATTTCGCTTCCCGCCATGATGACGCATGCCTCCATGCCCAAGGAAACGCAGGACCGCGTGGGCATCACCGAAGGACTCGTGCGCCTCTCCGTGGGCATCGAGGACGTCGAAGACGTCATCGCAGACCTCGACCAGGCGCTATTGTATGTGTGACATTCCTGTGCGAGCCATGCGTTCCGGACTTCAGCGCACCGAACTCTCCAGCCACGTCAGGTAGTCCTTTGACCCCGCCGCGACTGGAAGTGCTATGAACTCCGGCACGTCATAGCTATGGAGACGCTTCACTTCTTTTTCCAACTTCGCCAGACGCTTCGACGTCGTTTTCATCACGAGCAGGTATTCGCGCGCCACTTCCAGTTTCCCCTTCCATGTGTAGTACGAGTCCACCGGACTCCGCAGGACGTTGACACACGCGGCCAGCCTCCTTTCAACCACGCGGCGTGCGATCTTTCTGCTTTCGCTCAGCGTCCCGCAAGTCACCAGAACGACGCCATTTCGTCTCCCCGCTTTCATCGCTTCTCTCCCCCGGCCGAGATTAAGCCGCGCGAACTGCTTTTGTCCTGAGCAAAGTGAGAATAGAATACCGCTCCATGACCACCTCACCCATCAAGTTTGGCACCTCGGGCTGGCGCGGCGTGATCGCCGACGAGTTTACTTTCGCCAACGTGCGCCTGGCGGTGACGGCTATCGCGGAACACGTAAAAACCGAAACCAAACACCCCACGATTCTCGTTGGCTACGACACGCGCTTTTTCTCCGAAGAATTTTCGCAACTCGCGGTGGATATTCTCAAGCAGCAAGGCATTCGAACGCTGCTCTGCGAAACGTTCACACCGACTCCGGCAGTGGCGTTCGAAATCATGCGCCGCAAGCTCGACGGCGCGATCAACTTCACCGCAAGCCACAATCCCGCGCAGTATCACGGGCTGAAGTTTTCTTCAGCAGACGCGGGCCCGGCCCTTCCGGAAGTCACCAAGGATATTGAAGCACGAGTCGCGAAAATAATTGAGAAAGACGGCCCGTTTCCGGTGTCGCCGGCCGTGAAGCCGCCCGAAAAGGATTCGTCCACGGAAAAGGTCAACCTGCGCGAGAATTATCTGAAGCGGCTTGAGGAGCTGGTCCGCTTCGATACGCTGCGCAAGGGAAAATCCAAATTTGTCGTGGACGCGCTGCACGGCTGCGGCGCAGGCTATCTGGACCGCACCTTGGCCGACCACGGAGTGACGGCGCAAGCCATGCGCACCGACCGCGATTGCCTTTTCGATGGTACCGGCCCCGACGTCTCGGAAGAAAACCTAGCCCCGCTGCGCAAGGCGGTAGTCGATTCGAAAGCGACCGCCGGCCTGGCAACCGACGGGGACGCGGATCGCTTCGGCATCGTCGACAGCGACGGCGCATGGATTCAGCCTAATCTCATTCTCGCGCTTGTCTACGATTATCTGGTCGAGACTCGCAAATGGAACATGCCTGCGGCGCGCAGCGTAGCTACTACACAAATGATCGACGCGGCGGCAAAATCCCGTGGCCAGACGATTTACCAGACGCCTGTAGGATTCAAATACATCGGTCAGCTGATTCGCGAAGACAAGATCGCGCTGGGCGGCGAGGAAAGCGCGGGGCTCACCATTCGCGGCCACATTCCGGAAAAAGACGGCATCCTCGCCTGCCTGCTCGTCGCGGAAATGCTTGCCGCGCGCGGCGCTTCCATCGGTGAACAGGTTCGCGCGATGTTCAAGAAGCTCGGGCGCGAATTCTGGCCGCTGCGCGAAAACTTGCACCTCTCCGACGAACAAAAGGCAAATGCGGTGAAGAAGGTGGCGGTGGACGCTTCGACACTCGTGGGCCGGAAAGTCGTATCCATCGACCGCACGGATGGAGCAAAATTTGTGTTTGATGACGGTTCCTGGATGCTGTTGCGTTTGTCCGGGACGGAGCCGTTGCTTCGCCTCTACGTGGAAGCCGATAGCGCGGCGGCTTCCGCGAAGCTGACGCGCGAAGCCACAAAATGGGTTCTGCAAAACTGAACGAAATGGACGCCAAGGAAAAATTCGGTTCGCTCTTGAAGCACTACGGGCCCTTGCTGCTCGGACTGCTCGTGCTGGTGCTTGTGGTGCACGACGTTTTCGGCACACACGGTTTTCTGGCCATGCGCCGCACGCAGAGCGAAATCAATAAAGTCCTGGCCGATCTCGATCAATTGAACAAAGAGAATATGCAGCTCGAGCAGGAAGTGCGAGAGTTGAAGACCGACCCCCACAAGATCGAGAAAATCGCCCGTGACGAACTGGGCCTCGCCAAGCCCGGTGAAGTGATCATCAAGATTCCGCTGTCGCAGCAACTGCCGCAGAATCCTACCGCGAAGCACTAACCGTCCGCTTTTTCCAGGAAGTTCGCAGCAGCGAAAGCGCAAGCATCGCTAGAAAAATCACGATCAGCCCGCCCGTGGCCTTCAGTTGGCTGCACTGGCCTTTTGGCAGAATCGAAAATCTCCCGTAGACGAATTCGATGTGCACCCAGTAGACCAGCAGCGAAGTCTTCCCGAGCTGGATGAACGGGCTGAATCCCTTCTGTCCAAAACCCCAGCGGCACCAAGCGTAAACCAAAAACAAAATCACGAGCAGGATGCCGCAGCGCATCAGGAAGAAATTCGGGCCGCTGTGCCAATAGTCGTAGACGGCGTAGAGCCGGATGGGCGACGAATCGAATGCGATTGAAAGAAGGCTGGCGAGGATTCCTGCACCACCCAGCGCTGCAAACGCCAGGCTTTCTTTTCGCCTGGCAAAATCCGAAAACAGAAAAAAACCGACCGCGAGCCCCGCCAGGGCGAACGCCGTCCAGGGAAACAGCGGAAAAAGCCACGGCTGCGGCTCCTTGAAAATGTGCACGCCGTTGATGTACGACTCCAGCGGCCACGGCAGGAATCTCAGGCGATGCGTGGTCCACAGCGGCGGCGTGGCCATCGCGACGGCCGTGGCAGCAATCAACCCCGCGATGAGCGTTCGAATCCTCGCCACGGTGACGTCGCCTTTCCCGGTGAGCCAGCAAAGCCCGCCCAAAAGCATCATGGAAAGGCCAAGAATGTTCAGCACGTCCACCCGCAGCAAATCCGTCGCGGGCGACCACGGATAGCCCAGCGCAAATTCCTGCAAGCGAAAAAGCAACCCCAGTCCATACACTTCCGCGCCGCGCAAGATCGTCTGCTTCGCAATCGTGCTCCGGCCAATTTCCTTCTCGCGCATTTTCTCCGTCACCAGTGCAACGGAAATCCCTGCGAGAAAAATGAAAAGCGGCGCGGGCAGCGTCCCGCCGAGCCGCGACCAGGCCATCAAGGCCGAATTTCGCGCCTCCGGGCTCAGCCAGGAATCGTAGCAATGCGTCTGAAACATCAGTGCGCACGCCAGGCCGCGCATCCAGTCGATGTACGCGAGGCGTTGGGACGCCGGTTGAATTTGGTCTGTCATCGCTCTGCGTTACAATCCTCGTTTGTCCGCCACTCGCCAACTCGGCCCGCTTCCCATGCTCGGCTTCTGGGCGGCGCTCACGCTTACGGGAGCGCTCTATGCCGCGTGGCTCGGTTACGGTGGCCGCGGCTTTGCGGCCACGTTGACGGCCTTCGCGATTTTCTTTCTGGTGATGCTTTTTTTTGCCGCGCGCGGCGTCCCGGAAAGCCTTGCCGCACGCTTCGGCGCCGGCAGTGGTTTCCTGCTGGGCGTCGCGGTGTTCCTTGTCTACCTGATTTACGCCCTGGGAACAAACACTTTCGCATTCACGCGTGCTGCGGCGATCGCTGGTTTTGTTTTCATCCCCCTTGCGCTCGCGGCCTCCGCGCAACGGCAACCACCCGCCAGCTGGCAAGACTTCGTAACCATAGCGGGAATTTGGGTGGCCGTGAAATTCTCCCCGTCGCACTGGTTGTGGCCCTATCCCGGGGGCCGCCTCGCGTACGTGTTCACGGTATTGCTCTGCGTCAACGTCGCGCTGGCCTCGTTCGTTCTCCTGCGCCGCATCAACGGCATCGGTTATTCCATCGGCTGGGGCCGCCACTGGAGCTTTTTCGTGCTCGCCAGCTTCATCGTCTTCGGCTGCATCGCCATTCCTCTCGGCCAGGCCATCCACTTCATCGAATTTGCTCCGCGGTTTAGCGAATCGAAATCGCTGCCGTTGCTCTCGCTCGGCATTCTCTTTTTTACCGCGTGGCCGGAAGAGCTTCTCTTTCGCGGCTTGCTCCAAAACATGCTGGCCCGCGCTTCCAAAAGCGAACTCGCCGGCTGGTGGACCGCTTCCATTCTTTTTGGTTTCTCCCACATCACCAACATGGGCTTTCCCAACTGGCGTTACGTGCTACTCGCTTCCATCGCCGGCTTCTTCTATGGCTGGACCTGGCGTAAGACGAGCTCGATCTTCGCTTCGGCCCTGGTCCACGCCGCCGTGGATGTCTTGTGGCATTTCTTGTTCCGAACCACGTAATCCGGGAGGCGGGCCATCGTCGTTGAGATCCCCTGGGTCATGATCCAGCGGTTGGCAAGGGACCCGAAGAGGGTCCGGGAGTGTTCGATTGGGGGCACGGCGGGGGAAAGGCCTCGACAACCGTGAGGTTCGCCCCTTATTGTCGGGAGTTGTAAGCCCATCGAGAAGACTCTCAGATAGCAGTGGAGTATTCGAACGCCATGCCCCCGCCCTTGCCGCTCGAGTTTGCCTTGGTGTCCAGCGACTACGCGGCTGTGACCGCCATCTCCCGCGGGGTAAAGAAATACGGAGCCAAATCGAGTTTATCGCCCGGAGGTGACTCCGCGCGCGATAGCCTGAGACGCCGCAAAGTGGACGGCGTCTTCGTGGACATGGAAGCTCCGGGAGCGCTGCAACTGATTATGGACATCCGCAAAGGAACGTCCAATTCGAAGTCCGTCATTTTCGCCTGCGTCCAGAGCTCCAAAGAATCCACGGTCACGCTGAGCGCCGGCGCCAATTTCCTGCTGATAAAACCACTGACGGCCGACGGCGTTGCTCTGCACCTCACCATCGCGAAAGAGATGATGGAGCGCGAGCACCGGCGGTATTTTCGCCATCCCGTGAACCTGCCTGTGCTGCTCAAAGACGCGGATGGGGATCAGCGGGCCAGAATGGCCAACCTGAGCGAAGGCGGAATTGCGGTTCGCGCCACGAGAGCGTTGAAGCATTCCTCGATGATTGATTTCGAATTCGAATTGCCGTTCGGGGCCACCGTGAGCGGCCGAGGACAGGTCGCCTGGACCAATCAGGAAGGAATGTCTGGAATCCTCGTTCACTCGTTCCATGGCAAGGGGCGAGAGCAGTTGGAAGCATGGCTAAACTCACGAGATCAGCTTTCCTCCCCGCCCGTCGTCGCAGAAACTTCCTCCTAGGGGCCCTTCCGTCCACGCCGTAGAGAGTTGACCCAAAGCAGGTCAAGGATAGTGCTGTCCGGGAAACCAAAGCTCGTTTCAATCGTCTATCATCGTCAGTTACCAGGAACATCCCACAGGCTGTAAACGTACCTTTCCCCGGTGGAGGTATCCAATGGAAACGCTGTGGCAAGACGTCCAGTTCGCCGTTCGAATAATGCGCAAGAACCTCGGCTTCACGACCGCGGCGGTGCTGTGCCTGATGCTCGGAATTGGAGCCACGACCGGGATTTTCACGGTCGTGAATGCCGTGCTCCTGCAGCCTCTGCCGTATGCGCACCCCGAACAACTCATTCGAATCTACACGGAATTTCCAACCTTCCCGAACGGCGGACTCCACCGCTTCTGGACTTCCGGGCCGGAATTCCTCGATCTTCGCCGGGACACCCATTCCTGGGCCTCACTCGATTTGTGGATCGCGGGCGGAGCAAACCTGGCCGGAAGAACGCAACCCGTGCGGGTCACGGCGGCTTACTTGAGCGGAGGACTCCTGGAAACGCTTGCCGTAGCGCCAATCCAGGGACGCCTGATATCACAAACGGACGATGTACCCGGAGCGCAGGTGGTGGCTGATATTTCGTATGGCACCTGGCAAAGCGTTTTTGCGGGTGATCCCAATGTCGTGATGCCCAAGGGTTTTCAGTTTCCGCCAGGCGAGCCAGAGCCGGCGCAACTCTGGACCGCTTTACGATTGGATCCGGCAAACCCTGGAAATCGAGGTGGACATAACTACTATTTGCTGGGCCGGCTGAAGCCGGGCGCTTCCGGAGGAGCAGCGCAGGGTGAGCTCGCTTCGCTCGTTCAGAGTTACGGCGAAAAACGGGTGCCAAAGACACATAGTTTTGACCCGAAAAATCACACCATCGTAAGCTTCCCGTTCCAAGCGGAAGTCGTGTCAAGCGTGCGGCCTGCGTTGTTGATGCTCCTCGGGGCCGTTGTGTTCGTGCTGCTGATTGCGAGCGTGAATGTCGCCAACCTGCTTCTCGCGCGCGCGGAGGCACGTCGCCGCGAAATTGCCATTCGCGGGGCGTTGGGAGCCGGATTGGTGCGCCTCGCGCGGCAATTTGTGACCGAAGGAATTTTACTCGCGCTCTGCGGCGCGGCCCTCGGCGTCACGTTATCGTTTGCTGGAGTGCGCCTGGTTCAACTGACGAACGCGGGCGGTATCCCGCGCGCGGACGAAATCACCATGGACTGGCGCGTGCTCCTCTTCACCCTTGGGACGAGCGTGTTCACAGGAATTCTTTTTGGACTCGCGCCGCTTGCCCCTCTCATCTTCAGCGGAATCTCCGAATCGCTGAAGGACACGGCGGGCAGCACCACCGCCGCGGCCGGAGCGCAAATCTTTCGCCGCGTTCTCGTGGCCGGCGAATTGGCAATGGCTCTGGTCTTGCTCATCGGCTGCGGGCTGATGCTGCGGGCTTTTTGGAAATTGCAGGAAGTCCATACCGGCTTGCACGCCGATGATGTGCTCACTTTGCGCGTTTCGCTGCCGAGCGGAACGTACACGGACAACGCGAAGATCACGGATTTCTGGACGCGCTTCGAAGGACGCCTGACGAATCTTCCCGGAGTGCGATCCGCCGCTCTTGTTTCCGGATTGGCGCCCCTCCGGCCGCCCAACATGAACGATACGGATATCGAGGGATTTGTGAAGAAGGAGGGCGGTCCGATTCAAAACGTCGATTTCTACCAAGCGGTGAGCAAGGATTATTTTGCAACCATGGGAATTCGCCTGATGGATGGCCGGCTGTTCGAATCGCGCGATGTGCAGGACGCTCCGGAAGTTGTAATTATCAACAAAGCCATGGCCGTCACCTTTTGGCCGAACCAAAATGCCATCGGCCGTCGAGTGCGTCCCGGCGGCGCTAAAACCTGGTGCACGGTAATCGGCATTGTGGACGACGTGAAAAATGCCGGACTCGACCGGCCGGCAGGCACGGAAATTTATCTGCCCTTCCGCCAGCCTTCGGGGCAAGGGAATACCGACATGTACGTGGTCATGCACGCACAGGGAGGCGACCCACGCGCGATGGCCCGTGTCGTGCGCGAGCAACTCGGCGAAATCGACCCGGCACTGCCGATGGCGGATGTACGATTGATGGAGGATGTTCTTTTGCGGGCGCAGGCGCGTCCTCGATTCCTTACGCTGCTGCTCTCCCTTTTTTCCGGCGTGGCTCTCGCGATCGCCACCGTGGGCATCTACGGCGTGGTCTCCTACTCCGTGGCGCGGCGAACGAAAGAATTCGGATTGCGTATGGTGCTTGGCGCGCAAGGCGGAGACGTGCTGGGCCTGGTGATGAAGCAGGGAGCAGGAATGATCCTGTTCGGGGTGGCGTCAGGACTTGTTCTGGCCTTTGTCTTCACGCGGTTGATGGCCAGTTTGCTGTTCGGCGTGACGGCAACGGACCTTCCGACCTATGCGAGCGTCACAGTAATCCTGTTCGGTGTGGCTCTGGCGGCTTGCTACATTCCTGCGAGACGCGCGACCCGCGTGGACCCGATCCAGACGCTGCGCTACGAGTAGCGTCGCTGTTGTTCCAGAAAATGACTGCTACAAAATAACCAAGTATGCCGCCTCCGCATCCTTCGGGTATAGAATCGCGTTGTAAGACCTTGGAGGACCAAAATGGCGAAACCATTAACAGCAGAGCGGGCGATTTTCTTGTTGCAGGATGCGTTGATCCCGATGCTGAAAGCCGAGCACCGCACGACGAAAGCGGTGCTCGAAGCAGTGCCCACGGACAAGCCGGACTATCGGCCGGATCCCAACGCGAAAACTGCCATGGAACTGGTGCGCCACATCGCGGCAGCGGAGAACCGATTTCTGGAAACCACCATCAACGGGGAGTTCAACACCTCGACAGGGGCGATTCCTGAGAACGTAAAGACACCTGCCGAAATTGCAGGGTGGTATGCGGAGAGGTTCGAGAAGAATTGTGATGCGCTGAATAAGCTGAGCGGCGAACAGCTTGTGAAGATGGTGGATTTCCGCGGAATGTTCCAGCGGCCGGCGGTAACTTTCTTGCAGATCGGATTAAACCATTCGATCCATCACCGCGGCCAGTTGTCCACCTACCTGAGGCCGATGGGTGGCAAGGTGCCCGCCATCTATGGCGAAAGTTACGACAGCGCGAAAGCCAAGCAAGCAGCGGGGTAAGCAGCTTTTCAATTTCCTGTTGACAATTGTTGAGAAAGAAAAGATAACGCCGAGACGCTGAGTAGCGCATGAAACCATCTCTGTCCGTCTCCCTGAAGGTGTATCTCGGCTTGATGGCGTTTCTCGTGGCCATCAAGCTGGTGCTTACGTATTTCCCCGAAGTATTTCGCTCGCCGGCGCAGGCAGCCGTATTCGAATGGAAATTTCTGGCGATTTGGACCGTCACTGGCCTACTGGGAGTGATGCTCGCGGCTCGCACGGGATTTTCTCCGGCGTGGGGCGCGCCGGGCACGAATGCCAAGCGCATTTGGCTGCCGTTGGCCCTGGGCGTGGCGCTGGGTGCGATAGCGATCATCACCGATCTCGCGACGGGATGGGCCAAGCTCGTCGCAGAGAAAATGCATCTGCCGACGATTCACATCGAATTTCCCGCGTCGGCTCTGATCTATCCCGGCGGGGCGATTATCGTCGAGGTCATTTACCGGCTGTTGCTGATACCGCTTCTCCTATGGCTCATTTCAGGTGTGATTCTAGGAGGCCGTCACGAGGAGCGCGTCTTCTGGGTGCTGGCGGTGCTGACTTCCTTTCTTGAGCCGGTTTCCCAGGACTTGCGCGAAATTATCACCGGCCCTTCGCGATTTGCGTTTGGCTGCGTGTTCGTCGAAGACTATGCGCTCAACTTCGGGCAAGCGTGGCTGTTCCGCCGCTACGGTTTTCTGAGTTCCATTTTGCTGCGCGTTTTTTTCTACCTGATTTGGCACGTGCTCTGGGGATTCCTGGGACACTTCTAGCGGACGACGCGCGGGTAAGGAAAGCAGCGCGGTCGTGAACAATGGCGTCCGTTCAGGGTAGCCGGAATACTTTGCAAGACTAATCGCGGTCGGCGAGCCACTGACCGAAAATTGCTCCGGCCTTAGATAGTGCCAGCGTTGAGAGTATCCATATTATAAACAACCAGAAATTGTTGGCGGAATGCATTGGCGCGCTCGGGAAGCCGAAGCCATTGAAGTGGCGCGCCAGCAGAAACTCGACAGCAACGATCCCGGAGATCCAAGCGATCAACCGTACGAAGAGCCAGCGATGCCATAAACCCGTGAAGCCCTTCAGAGAACGGCCGAGAAGCCAGTAATAGATCGCCAGGACGGTAACGAATGCCAAATCAAGGAAGGGGTCCTCGGCGTAAGGATTGGAAAGCCAGGCGGGATGATAGAACGCGAGAAATGGGGTCAGGATCACGAACCAGGGAATCAACAAGAGAGCGACCATCGGGGGACGCAGTAGCAAGTATGAGAACGGAGCGAGAAAAAGGAGTCCTAGTCCGTGACGCGATTTCTCTCCTTGTCTGAGGGGCGGCATCCATTCCCAACTGGCAACCGTCCTCATCGAGATGGCCATCACCATTGGGAAAAAAAAGATAGCGATATGCGCGAGGCCGAAGGTGAAGAAACCGGTGAAAGCACCCAGCATGGCACAAAAATTCACCGATCTTTGGTGAGGCAGCCAGCGTCTTTCGAGAAAGCGGCGAAGCCTACCAACCGGCATCTGCGGGCCGTCTATCTCACCACCCCAGAAAGAGGCGAAGAGGCAGAGGCGTAGAGGCGCTTGGGCATGCGGCCGGCGAGATAGGATTTGCGGCCGGCGATGACGGCGTCGCGCATCGCTTCGGCCATGAGGACGGCGTCTTGCGCTTCGGCGATGGCGGTGTTCATGAGCACGCCGTCGGCGCCGAGTTCCATCGCCACGGCCGCGTCGGAAGCGGTGCCGACTCCGGCGTCCACGATCATGGGCACTTCGGTGATGCGTTGGCGAAGGATGCGGAGATTCGCGGGATTCTGGACGCCGAGGCCGGAGCCAATGGGCGCGGCGAGCGGCATAACGGCCGCGGCGCCGGCATCAATGAGTTTGCGGGCGGCGATGAGATCGTCGTTGGTGTAGGGGAGAACGACAAAGCCTTCTTTCACAAGGACGCGCGTGGCTTCGATGAGCTGCTCGGTGTCTGGAAATAATGTCTGCTGGTCGCCGATGACTTCGAGCTTGACCCAATTCGAAAGGCCGACTTCGCGCGCGAGCCGCGCGGTGCGAATCGCTTCATCGGCGGTGTAGCAAGCCGCGGTGTTCGGCAAGATAAAGATTTTTTCGCGGTCGATGTAGTCGAGCAGAGATTCCTTCGTGCGATCGGTGAGGTTGACGCGGCGAACGGCAACGGTGACCATGTCCGCGCCGCTCGCGGCGTGGGCGCGAGCCATTTCCTGAAAACTGCGGTACTTCCCCGTTCCGACGATCAGCCGGGAATTGAAAGCACGACCCGCAATCACCAAATTGTCCGGCATGGTGGACCTCATCAGGATTTTAGACCTTTAGAGGCTGGCGAACAAATCGCGGACTAACCCGTTAACCAGTGTAATGCTGGCGACCGGAGAGTCACCAGCCTGGCTTACAATGCAGACCGATTTGACAGAATGGCGGAGCCTTCAATGGGCGCGTGGCCGCAGGAGCCAACTTAGGTCCACGCCGATGCCGAAAGAGTAGCTGTTGAGTCGTAGCGGAACGCTGCGGCTGAAGTCGAATTCGAGATCGAGGTAACCAACCGGTTTGTAATCAACGCCGCCGTTTAAGCCGTTGTCCCGAACGAGATCCGCGCCGCCCGTGGAAACGTTGGATGAAGTGAAGCTCTTGCGATCGCTCGTAGCGCCGCTCGCGCTGCATTTCGCCGCGGAGCCGCACCGGAAGACGCGGCTGGTTACCGTCTGATTTCCCCACGGCGCAACATCATAAGCCGAGGCGGAGAAACTGAACTTGCCTGGATCGTATTCGATGCCGCCGTTAAATTGAGCGTTATAGCCGAAGGTGATAAAGGGGCGATGGAAGAATTTTGTGTCCATGACGCTGTTGCCCACCCCGGCATCGAGAAACGGCGAGAAATCTCCAAAGGCGTGATCAAAATGGTTCGCCAAATTCCAGGTTGCGTGGCCGGTGCTTAGGCCTTTCTTGGTATCGGCCGTGGGAGCTGTAACGTGGATAGCCGAACTATAATTTAAAGACTTGTTCGGGTAGTTCCAACGGAGGTCGGCGAATAAAGTTCCGACGCCGATGCCGGATACCGCGCCGGGATTCTTCTGCTTGATGGAAGTCGGAGTGGTCACGAAATAAAATGGGACGCCCGCGTCAATTCCAAAATGGCGGGAAAAATTGTAGCCAAGCGCCGATCCCACATCGTAGACAGAACCGTCGCCGTCGCTGTAACTTCCTTCGAACTTGGCTCCCAGCGTCCAGCCGGGAGTGAAGCCTCCGGGGTTGTCTTTTGCCGGCCCGCTTGCGGCGGGAAGCGGGGATTGCGCAAAGATCGAGGGGCAAAGGCCCAGAAACGCAAGCGCTAAGGCAAATCCTGCGATAAAAAATCTAAGAACCAGCAATTTCCAAAGGTTGTCAGTCGAGCGCGTGCTGAATTTCAATTGTCCCCCAATTTGCTATTCGATTGGCAGCGGCAACAGCCGCGCGATTCTGGAATCATTCCAGTGCCAACGCGTAACTGAATCTGGGAATTGAAGTGGGCGTTGGATAGCTCAATTGCAGTCTACGAAGAAAGGATGCCCGAGGCCACTAGGGGCAGCCCCATAGTTTCCGCTGATAAACCTGTACAGGCGGACAGGCTACCGCTTCCGGCGCGGCGAAACGCCGGGAATCCGGGGATGCCACGCCGCCAGACTTGCTGATCTTTATTCGAGCCGGGCTAGGACTGCAAATGGGCTTCCAGGAACCAGAGGTGCTTGTCCAATTCACGAGTGACGCTGGTAAAAAGGTCGGTGGTGATTTTGTCGCCGAGATCGTCACTCTCATTGACGGCTTGGCGAAGCGCGTTGGCATGGTGGGCAACGTTGTGGACGAGCCATTTGAGCTGGGAAGCT
>WNFT01009239.1_pt1 | contig 15387 bp, 12 predicted proteins | sample 5400191 | NCBI WGS metagenome assembly WNFT01 (sample SAMN13153359, study PRJNA577476) | soil metagenome | isolation source: 80 cm saprolite under Madrone tree | place: USA:California | collected 2016-06-14 | reverse complement strand
AGCGCATCGAGCGCTTTGTACAGCTCGCTCTCCCAGACGTCGGAACATTACAATCCCCGCTCGCGGGCAGTTCCACGTATGTTGCCTTCAGACTCCCATTTAACAATCAACTCATCCGCTTGCATGATATGGGTGGCGGTGTAGAACAACTGCTAGTCCTAGCAACTGTCCTCTACACGACCGATCAGCGCTTCAGCATCGCGATTGAAGAGCCGGAGACCCACTTGCATCCAGGTGCGCAGCGCTTCCTCATCGAGCGACTCTACGACGACGAGAGGCAAGTCATTATCGCGACTCACTCCTCGACGCTCCTGAACGTTGCGGGTCCGAAGTCGATCTTTCGCATCGGAATGACTGAGGGACTATCGAGTGTCTCGACGGTCGCAAGCGCGGCCGAGTTGGATCAAACACTTCGAGACATCGGTGTAAGGAACAGCGACGTCTTAATGAGTGATGCTGCCATATTTGTGGAGGGCCAATCCGACGCCGATGTAATTCTCGCACTCAGCGTTGTTGTCGGTTTCGATCTGACCCAGCGCAACATCGGCGTGGTTCTCATCGGGAGCGGGGAGCGGGCCGCGTACGCAGCACCGGTTGCGAGCGAAGCGCTTGAGGCCCTGTCGGCTAAAGCTGGAGTCCCGCACATGTTTCTCCTAGATCGCGACGAAAGGTCCCCGTCGGACGTGGAGCATCTGGAGCGCCAACTGCCCGGACGCATTCGATATCTGGCCAGGCGCGAGCTCGAGAACTACCTCCTGGCGCCAAGAGCCCTGATAGCTGCCCTTAACTCGAAGTATGCCAATGAGAGAGCAATTCTGTCGCGAGTAACTGCCATGACTGAGAAGGATGTCTTGGACGTGGTTGCCAACTCCGCCGATGGTCTCTATTCCGTAGTGCTCGCAAAACGGATGCGATTTGCCCTAAAGCCAATTGCTCGGGGCATTGCCCCTAGTGAACTGATTGATGCGCTAATACCGCTGGCGTCCCAAAGTGATTTTCCTGAAGGCGTGATGGAGTTGATGAACCGGCGTGTGGCCACACAGGTCAGAGACTTTGACATCAAAGGCGTGGCCAGCAAGGTAAAGGCGGATCTAGATGATGAGTGGTCAGAACCATCCAAACGCCCGCTATTGGCTCCCGGAGAAGAGCTGATCGGCGCTGTATTTGCAAGTGTGGGCGGTAAGTACGCAAAGGCACAGGACGCTGTTACTATCGCCCGACATTTCATTCGCTCGGAGGTGGCCCCCGAACTGGTCGAGATAATTACGATCATCGCGCGACTACCCAATTCTTGATGCCTATTCCCGATTCACGTCAGCAAGTTCGGACCTAAACGCTGGAGAACTAGCGAACTCGTTCGTTCAGACAGATCTGCGATGGGCAGTTGCTCGAACCCATCGGCCGGCTGGCGATCCGAATCTAGATGGTCAGGCCGAGCGGCTGAGCAACTCGCGCACGATCTCGGCCTCGTGTGTCAGCGACGCGAAATGTCCTTCGTTGTGCCAGACGCGCAGGTCGACGCTTTTCAAACGAGCCGCGGCTCGCTTCGCGGCCGTAAGCGGAGCGTTCATGTCGTTGTCGCCGTGCCACCACGTGACGGTCGATCGGATCCGTTCCGGGTCGAAGTCCCAGGGACGGTGCAATGCCATCGATTCGTCAGTCCAGCCCTCGGCGCCCTGCCGAAGCGCCTCCGCCGTGTTGGTGCGGCTGGTTCGCTGCCATGCAGGGTCCTCCATGATGGCGCGATCCTCGGGCGGCGCGTCCGAGAGGACGCCGGCCATGCCCTCATCGCCGAGGAGGCGCACGCGAACCTGAGCCAACAGCTCATGCAGCGCATCCCATCCGCGCTCGGCGGCTGCATAGCCGGCGGCGTTGACGCCCACCAGCCGATCTACCTCATCCGGCTCGAGAGGCGACGCGCCCACGATCACTGACACGGCCGCGATTCGGCCCGGGTGCCTGGCGGCCACGGCCAGGGCGTGAGGACCGCCACCGCTCGTCCCCATCACAGGCACACGATCGAGCTGGTGATGGTCGAGCAGGACCGCTAGGTCGTCGGCGATGTCGGCCACGCCGCGTCCCGGCAGGCGAGCCGATCCGCCATAACCCGGCCGGTCGGCCATCAGGTAGCGCACCCCTAGGCCACGTTGGATTGCCGGATCGGGGTGCCGGTACAGCCTCGACCCGGGCGTGCCTTGGAGGCGCAGGACAGGCGTGCCGCCCGGTTCTCCCCACCAGCGCCACGCCAGGGTACGACCGCCCCGTCGTTGGATCTCACCGTCTTCGTACATGACGCCGTCTTCAGTCACGGACACGGGAACAGCCTAAATCCTTCAGCGACGCCCAACCTGGCTCCTTACTCCCCACCCGGCGCGGCCGCTGCGCGGCCGGGCCGACCTCCCCACAAGGTGGGGAGGCGAAATGCAAGCTCGATGCTCCCCACCCCGCGCGGCCGCTGCGCGGCCGGGCCGACCTCCCCACACGGTGGGGAGGCGAATTGGGGACAGGCTCAATCTATATCCGGCGTTTCCACGAGCTGTTCGAGCTTGACGGCCAGGTCCGCAATGGCCACGCGTTCTTGCTGGGTGGAATCCCGCTGGCGGATGGTCACCGCCTTGTCGTTCAGCGTGTCGAAGTCGATCGTCACGCAGAACGGCGTGCCGATCTCGTCCTGACGGCGATAACGCCGGCCGATGTTGCCGCCCGTCTGGTCGTACTCGATGCGGAACTGCCCCTGCAGCGATGACTGCACCTCGCGCGCGACCTTGATCAGGTCTTCCTTCTTCGACAGTGGGACCACCGCCACTTGCACCGGAGCCACGTTCGGGTGCAGGTGGAGCACCACGCGCAGCTCGTTGTTGACCACGTCCTCGTCGTATGAGTCGACCAGCAGCGTGATGAAGATCCGCTCCACGCTCACCGCCGGTTCGATCACCCACGGCAGGTAGCGGTCGTTCGTCTCGGGATCCAGGTAGGTCAGGTCCACTTTCGAATGCTCCTGGTGGACGCGGAGATCGAAGTCCGTGCGGTCCGCCACCCCCTCGAGCTCCCCCCACCCGAAAGGAAAGTCGTACTCGATGTCGGTCGTCTGCTTCGAGTAGTGCGACAGCGATTCCTTCGGGTGGTCGTAATAGCGGAGTCGATCCTTGCTCACGCCGAGGTCCTCCACGTACCAGCGCAACCGTTCTTCGCGCCAGTAGTGGAACCACTGGTCGTCCTCGCCAGGCTTCACGAAATACTCCATCTCCATCAGCTCGAACTCGCGCACTCGGAAGACGAAGTTGCCCGGCGTGATCTCGTTGCGAAACGCCTTCCCCTGCTGGGCGATACCGAATGGGACCCGCACTCGCGTCGAGTTGATGACGTTCTTGAAGTCGACGAACATGCCCTGGGCCGTCTCGGGCCTGAGGTACACCTCCGATGAGGTGTCCTCGACCGGGCCGACATGCGTCTTGAACATCAGGTTGAACATGCGCGGGTCATCCAGCGGCCCTCCACACTCGGGGCACCTGTCGCCCTTGACGTGATCCGCTCGCCATCGCTTCTTGCACGTGCCCAAGCACTGGCGAAGAGGGTCGACGAAGTTGGTGAGGTGGCCGGACGCTGCCCACACCTCCGACGGCATGATCAGAGTGGACTCCAGGCCGACCACATCGTCGCGCAGCTCCACCATGTGGCGCCACCAGAGGTCGCGGATCGCCCGCTTCATCGCGACCCCGTAGGGTCCGTAGTCGTAGAAACCAGACACCCCGCCGTAGATCTCGCTCGACGGAAAGATGAAGCCGCGCCGCTTCGTGAGCGCGACGACTTTTTGCATCAGCTGGTCGCGAGGGACCGTCAAGCTAGCTCCTTACTCCCCACCCGGCGAGCCCGCTTCGCGGGCTGGCCGACCTCCCCACACGGTGGGGAGGCGAAATTTGAAGGCTTGATACTCCCCACATGGTGGGGAGGCGAAATTTGCAGGCTTGATACTCCCCACACGGTGGGGAGGCGAAAAAGGCAATCAGGGTCACCCTTGTTGAAGGACTGAGAGGATGTTGCCAGCCGGGTCCTTGAACCAGGCAATGTCCGGACCTCCGCCCGTCGTCGCGCCTCGAGCAATCCCTCTTGCGTCTGTCAGCTTCCCGTAATGCTCGAACTTGACGCCGGCGGCGGTCAATTTATCCACGGCCTTGTCGATGTCGTCGACCGGGAAGTTGAGAATCGTATACGTCGCGGGCACGTGGTCGGGTTTGGAGTACACGAAGGTGGGGTTCCCTCCAGCAATCTTCAGTCGCAGGCCTTGGCCACCTTGTTCCACCTCGAGCCCAAGAGTTTCGCCGTAGAACTTTCTTGCGACCGCTAGATCGTTGACCGCGAAACCGCTGAACGCTTTGGTGTCCTTGAACATCTAAACCCCCCTCATCTGGTGAAGGAACTGTAGCGACTTCAGGCGCCGGTCCAGGTGATGCTCGAGCTGCACCGTCAGCACCCTCTCCACGGCATCCATCAACTCCCCGTCCAGCTTCAGACGCCGATACGTCGCCAGGTCGCCGCTCGCCATCAACCGGAGCACCTTGATAGCGGAGAGGGGGACCATAGGGGGTGAGGCCAGAGGGGCCGCGCAGTCATCGCACAGGAACCCGCCCGCCGTCGCGCTGAACACCGCCGGCTTCGCCGGCAGCGGCTTCCCACACGACGCGCACTCCATGAGCTGCGGCGCGTAACCGAGCAGGTCGAGCGCGGCCATCAAGAAGTACGCCGACGCGCGGCGCGGGTCGGTCTCGCGCGCCAGCTCGTCGAGCGCCATCACGGTGAGCTCGTAGACGCCGTCGACCGGATGCCGGTCTTCGCACACCCGTTCCGCGAGCTCAGCAATCAACGCCGCGTGCGACATCCGCTCGACGTCTCCGGTGATGCGCTCGCCGGGAATCCTCTGCACTTGAGCTACGACATCCAGGTCGCCCCGGCCCTTGGCCAGCAGAACGTCCACATGTCCGTACAGCTCGAGAGACGGGCCCAGCTTGCTCTCCGGTCGACGCACTCCCTTCGCGATCGCCCCCACCTTGCCATGGGTGCGCGTCAGCAGGGTGAAGATGCGGTCCGCCTCGCCGTAGTCGAGCTTGCGGAGCACGACCGCATGGTCACGATATGTGGCCAGTCGGTTCCTCCATGTCGCTCGTATCCTGCGCGTCCGCGCGGCCATCGGACTGTGAGGGATGGGCGAAGCCCGATGCAGCGAGCGCTTCCTCCGGCCATGGCTGGTCTGACTTCAAGCGCACGATCTCGATGCGGCGACCTTTCACCTTCTCCACGGTCCACAGCGCCCGCCCGCCCCTGAATGAGTCGCCGGCCACCGCAATCTTGCCGAGCATCGCGTGCACGTACCCCCCGACCGAGTCATAGTCGCCCGATTCCTCGATCGCCAGCCCGAGTCGCGAGTTGAGCTCCTCGAGCGGAAAGCCCGCATCGACCCGGGCCTCGTGATCGTTGAGGATCGTCAGCATGTCCTCCTCGCCGGAGTCGTACTCGTCGCGGATCTCGCCCACGATCTCTTCGAGCAGGTCCTCCATGGAGACGAGGCCCGCGGTGCCGCCGTACTCGTCGACCACGATCATCATGTGGACCTTCTCGGTCCGCATCTCGAGCAGCAGTTCGTCCACCTTCTTCTGCTCGGGCGTGAATCGGATCGGGCGCAGGATCTTGTCGATGTCGAACTTTTGAGCGCTGCTGAGGGTGTAATAGAGCAGTAGGTCCTTGGCGTGGAGCAGGCCTACGATGTGATCGAGGTCCTCTTCGTAGACCGGCATCCGAGTGTGCCGGTGCTCTTTGAAGATCTTGACGATGTCCTTCAGGCTCGATGTCTTTTCGATCGCGACGATGTCGGTGCGCGGGATCATGATTTCGCGCACGGTCTTGTCGCCGATCTCGATGATCCCATGGATCATCTGGTGCTCCTGCTCCTCGATCACGCCGGCTTCCTCGGAAACGTGCAGGAGGGTCAGCAGCTCTTCTTCTGTGAGGAACGGGGCCCGAGCGGCGCGACCGCCGGTGAGGGCACGCGAGATGATCGTGACCGCCCACAGGATCGGGCCGAGGAAGCTCGCCAGCCTGTCGACCGGGCCGGCCGTCGCGAGCGCCACGCGCTCCGCGTATCGGATCGCGAGGGTCTTCGGCGTGACCTCGGCCGCGATCAACAGGATGACCGACAGCACGAAGGACACCGCCAGCGCGAGCCATAGCCGCCACACGCTCGGCACGCCCCAATGCGTGAACAGCGAATCGGTGAGCAGTGTGGTCGAGGTCGATGCGACGATTAGGGCAAGGGTGTTCGTGAAGAGGACCGTGGAGAGGTAGCGGTTCGGGTCAGATCGCAGCTTCTGCAGGATGGCCGCGGACTTGCTCCCCTGCTCCGCCAGGAAGCGGACTCGCAACCGTCCGACCGAGGTGAGCGCGGTTTCGGTACCGGCGGCCAGCGCGGCCGCCACGAAGCAGACGGCCAAGACGATGACTTCGATCCATTCCTGTGCGTTCATGAGGAAGGACTAACTGAAGAGCTCGCTGACGCTCCGGTTCTCGTGTACCCGGATGATCGCCTCGGCGAGCAAAGGCGCCACTGAAAGGACCGTCACCAGCTCGGGGTCGAGCTTCTCTGGGGCGATCGGCACGGAATCCGTGACGATCACCTGCTCCACATTGGCCCTCTTCAACCGCTCGACCGCGTCTCCGGTCAGGACCGGGTGTGTGGCCGCGATGAGGACGCGCCGAGCCCCTTGGTTGTGCAGCGCCTGCGCCAGCTTGGAGATGGTGCCGCCGGTAGTGATGATGTCTTCCACAACCACGCAGTCGCGTCCTTTCACGTCGCCGGAAACCGCGATCACCTCGACCTCGTCATCGCTCGAGCGCCGCTTGTAGCCGAACGCGATGGGCGCCTGAAGCTGGTTGGCGACGGCCTCGGCTCGGCGTCCGCCACCCGCGTCGGGGGCGACTACCGTGAGGTGCTGCAGCTGCAGCGTGAGCAGGTACTCGGCGATGATCCGGTGCGGCGAGAGGTGGTCGGTCGGCACGTCGAAGAAGCCTTCGATGGCCTCGGCGTGGAGGTCGAGCAGCAGCAGCCTGTCGGCGCCGGCCAGCGTGATGAAGTTGGCGACGAGCTTCGCCGAGATGGGTTCGCGGGGCTGCGTCTTGCGCTCTTTGCGCGCGTAGCCGTAGTAGGGGATGACGGCAGTCACCCGCCCGGCCGAGGCGCGTCGCAGTGCGTCGAGGATGATGAAGAGCTCCATCAGGTGCTCGTTCACGGGGGGCGAGGTGGGCTGGATGACGAACACGTCGTGCCCGCGCATCGAGTCCTCGATCTTGACGTTGATCTCGCCGTCGGGGAAGCGGCGGAGGCGGGGGTCGGTGAGCGGGACGTCCAGCCTGTCCGAGATGCGCTGGGCCAGCGCGGGGTTGGCGCTGCCCGCGATCAGCTTGAGGGCGCCCCACGGTGAGGCCTCCTCTCCTGTGAACTCGACTGCGGTGGTCAATCTGCCGATCAATCTTTGCGCTCCACGCCTCTCTCCCCTTCTGGGGGAGGGGATTTTCTCCGTACCACCCTAGCTGGAACTCCGACCGCTGTCGCGCCGTCGGGGACGTCCTTGGTGACGACCGAGCCGGCCCCGGTCCGAGCTCCGCGACCAAGTTTGACGGGAGCCACCAGCATCGTGTCGACTCCTACGAACGCACCGTCGCCGATCTCGGTGCGGTTCTTGTGGGCGCCGTCGAAGTTGGCGGTGATGGTACCCGCGCCGATGTTGGCATCCTCGCCGAGGTCGGTGTCCCCGAGATAGGAGACGTGCGGCACCTTGCTGTTTTTTCCCACCCTCGTCCTCACAAGCTCCGCGAAGCTGCCTATGTGGACGTCTTCGGCGAGCTCCGTGCCCGGCCGGATCTTCACGAAGGGACCGCAATCCGAGCGGTCGCCGATCCTCGCGTCCTCTATATGGGCGTGTGGGCCGATGCGGCAGTCGCGTCCGATCTTCGTGTCGCCCTTGATGACCGAGAAGGGCTCAATGGTCGTGTCCTGGCCGACGGTGACGTTCGCGTCGATAAATGTGGAGTCTGGGTCGATGATGGTGACGCCCTCCTCCATCAGGTGATCCAGGATTCGCCTTTGCAGGATGCCAGTTGCGATGGCCAGGCGGATGCGGTCCTTGATGCCCATCGCCTCGTTGGGGTCCGCGAGCCGCACGACGTTGACCGGCTGGAGGTGGAGAAAGACGTCGGTGAGGTAGTACTCGGCGGCGTTGTTGTCGTTCGCGATTTGCGCAAGAGCGTCTTTGAGACGACCGCCGTCGAAACAGTAGACGCCGACGTTGAACTCGTGAACGGTGTTTCGCAATTCGTCGCCGGCGTCCTTGCGTTCGACGATCTTCGCGAAATCTCCGTTTGTGGCTCGTACGACGCGGCCGTCATCGCGCCTCGGGTCTTCGACGCTGGCGAGAGTGGCCGGTCGCTTGGCCTCGCGGTGCGAGTCGACGACGCGCTTGATGGTGGCGGCGGTCAGCAGGGGTGAATCGCCGTTGACGACGAGCACGTCACCTTTGAGGCCTTCGACCTGCTGAAGAGCGTGGGCGGTGCCGCGTGGGTCCCGCTGGAAGACGACCTCGGTTTTCCCGTCCAGGTGGGCGGCCACTTCGGCGTGATGGGGGTTGACGACCACCTTGATATCGCCCGCGCCGGCTTCCTTGACCGCGGGCTTCCTTGACCGCCTCGATGACCCAATCGATCATCGGGCGGCCACACAGCACGTGCAGAACTTTCGGAGTTCGCGACCGCATGCGGGTGCCGTGACCGGCGGCCAGAATGACGGCCGTTAGCGATGAGCTCAAATTTTCGCCCTTGCGGGCTGGCCGAAATTATACGGGTGGGTAGCAATGAGCCTGCCGTGCGGCTCGTTAGGCTTCCTGAATGAGAAGGGTGAACGGCCTCGCGGCCCTGGCCGTATTCGTGACCGCCTGTGGCTCGGCCGCCCCTACGGCTGCCGTTTCGCCCTCGCCTACTCCCAGGGCGACGATCACGACCCCGGCGGCCAGCCCCTCTCCTACCCCAAGTACAGCCCCCCAGCCCACGCCGCCTCCACAGGTCACCTGCCATAACGGCGCGAGTGCGGGGCCGATGCTGCTGATGAGCGCAACGTGGACGGCCATCCAGCTGCTCTACGACGTGACGGATCCGGTCCGTCCGCGACTCCTCTGCAAGATCAGCAACACCTCGACGCACCTGTTCACGCAGGACACGTTCGAGTACCTGAAGCCGGTGTCGGCGACCGAAACGGACGTGATGCTGCACTCACTCGGGAGCGGCAACGAGAGCCATGCCGGCAAATTCCCGTTCAATGTGACGTCTGGCTCGTGGCTGGCGGACCAGACCGTGATGGCCTACACGATGCCACAGGCCCCCGACAACTCCAACTTCCCCAACGGCGGCACGCAGGTCTGGCTGTACGCGCAGCGAAGTACGGCGCTCCTCTTCACCTATCGGATCGGGATCGGTGACTGCATCTGCCGTTTCGGCTTGCCGCCGCAGGTCCTGGCGGTGTCGCCCGACGGCCAGTACGTGGTCGCGGGCTGGATTGCCGGCAAAGGCTCGGAGCCGCTGGCCGTCTATCGCGTTTCCGACCGCTCCAAGGTGACCTCGTTTGACCCAAGCGTCATGGGGGCCTTGTGGGACCGAACCGGCCACCGCCTTTTTCTCACGAGCTTCGCGCCGACCCCCGAGCAATCGTGGACGCCTGAAGCAGGAGTCTCCAACCTGACGGGGGCCGCCGCCTGGTCCTACGCGCCGGGGCTGTCCCCGGACGGAAGCCAGGTTGCCTACACGGCGTACGTCGACCCGAACAACCAGGTCGACCCCCGCATCTACGGCTACGACCTCAAGGCCGGGACCACCCGAATGCTGGTCGACCAGCTTCGAACCCAGGCCATCTTTGCGAAGGATGGTTGGGTCTGGTCGCTCGACGAGCGGGTCTGCTTGCCTGGCGATCAGTGCGCGGGGGCGACCATGCCCAGCGGCAGGGTCTATGCGATCAACCTGTCCACCGGGGTCAACACCGAGATCAACTGGGGCTACGGCGACGATCCTCATGGGCAGGGCGGCATCTATGGCTGGGGCGTGTTCGCGCCTGGGGAGTTCTGGCCGGCGACCTGATCGCTTCCCAGCGTGACTAGTCCATGGCTGGGGAATACTGTGTTGCTGTGAGCGAGATCGCGGCGGTGAACCTGGAGGGCATCGTGCCTTCCCACCTGCCCGTGCTGCCGCTCAAGTCCACCGTCGTCTTCCCGCGGATCTTCATCCCTTTGTCCGTGGGGCGGCGTAAATCGCTGCAGCTGCTCGACGACCTCCCCGGAGCGGAGCGGCATATCGCAGTGGCCACCCAGCTCGACGAGACGGCCGAGGAGGTTGGATTCAAGGATCTCCATCACGTCGGCGCGATGGTGCGCGTGCAGCACATGCTCAAGCTGCCCGACGGCACCATCCAGCTCGCGGTGCTCGGGCTGCGCAGGATCAAGCTCATCTCGGCGACGTCTGAGGAGCCTTACCTCAACTGCCGCGTGGAGATGCTGCCCGAGACGCCCGATTCGCTTTCGCCGATCGAGCGCGAGGCTCTGCTGCGGCGCGCGATCTCGTCTTTCCAGCAGCTCGTCACCCTGGCGCCACATCTGCCCGCGGAGCTGGCGAGCGCCGCCGGCGCGATCGACGACCCGCTGCACCTCGCCTACTACATCGCCAACCACATCCGCCTCACGACGGAGCAGCGGCAGGAGATCCTCGAGATGGACTCGGCCAAGCAGAAGCTCGAGCGCCTGCTCGGCAATCTCGCGCACGAGCTCGAGGTGCTGGAGCTGGGACGGAAGATCCAGTCGCAGGCCGAAGAACAGATGGGCAAGGCGCAGCGCGAGTACTTCCTGCGCGAGCAGCTGAAGGCGATCCAGCGCGAGCTGGGCGAGCTTGACAGCGAGCATGGGGAGCTCTCCGAGCTGCGAGAGCGGATCGAGAAGGCGGGGCTCACGCCCGAGGCGAAGCGCGAGGCCGACCGCGAGCTCGCGCGGCTGGAGCGGATTCCATCCGCGTCACCTGAGTCATCGGTGATCCGCACCTACCTCGAGCTGATCGTCTCACTGCCGTGGAACACCTCGACGGGCGGCGAAGTGGACGTCGCCAGGGCGCGCGAGATCCTCGACGCCGATCACTACGACCTTGACAAGGTGAAGCAGCGCATCGTCGAGCACCTCGCGGTGCGGCGGCTGAAGCAGGTGCGAGGCCTGACCGAGCGCGGCCGCGAGCCGATCCTGTGCTTCGTCGGTCCGCCTGGAGTCGGCAAGACCTCTCTGGGCCACTCCATCGCGCGCGCCATGGGCCGCAAGTTCGCGCGCGCTTCCCTGGGTGGGGTGCACGACGAGGCTGAGATTCGTGGACACCGGCGCACCTACATCGGCGCGATGCCCGGACGCATCTTGCAGGCGATCCGGCGCGCAGAGTCGAACGATCCGGTGTTCATGCTGGACGAGGTCGACAAGATCGGCTCGGACTGGCGGGGCGATCCGTCGTCCGCTTTGCTCGAGGTGCTCGACCCCGAACAGAACAAGGATTTTCGCGACAACTATCTCGATGTGCCCTTCGACCTGTCGAAGGTCATGTTCATCACGACTGCGAACTCACTGGAGACCATTCCCGCCGCGCTGCGCGACCGGATGGAGGTTCTCAACCTCTCCGGCTACACCGAGGACGAGAAGGTCCAGATCGCGGAGCGGTTCCTGGTCCCGAAGCAGCTCGCCGCGCACGGATTGCGGGCTGGTGAGGTCGGGATGGCTGAGGAGGCGATCCGGCTGATCATCCGCCAGTACACGCGCGAGGCCGGCGTGCGCAACCTCGAGCGCGAGATCGCGTCGGTGATGCGGCGCGCGGTGGCGGAGATCGCTGTCGGCAAGCGGCCGCGGAAGGCGGTGGATGTGAAACGGGTGCGGGCCGCGCTGGGCAAGCGCCGGTTCCATGACGATGTCCGCGAGCGCATCGACCGTCCCGGGGTGGCTACGGGACTCGTGTGGACTCCCACCGGGGGCGAGATCGTGTTCGTGGAGGCAGCCCTGACTCCGGGCAAAGGTGAGCTGCGCCTGACCGGCCAGCTCGGGGACGTGATGAAGGAGTCCGCCTCGGCAGCGCTGTCTTATCTGAAGGACCGCGCTCTGGTTTTGGGCATCGATCCTTCGCTGTTCGAGAAGAACGACATCCACGTGCACGTGCCCGCAGGCGCGCAGCCGAAGGAAGGCCCGTCCGCCGGCGTGACGGTGCTGACGGCGATGGCCTCGATCCTGACCGGCCGTCCCGCGCGCGATGACGTGGCAATGACTGGCGAGATCACTTTGCGGGGCAAGGTGCTGCCCATCGGCGGGGTGAAGGAGAAGGTGTTGGGCGCGCATCGGGCGGGCATCCGGCGGGTGCTGCTGCCTTCTCATAACGAAGCTGATCTCGACGACATTCCCGCCGACCTGCGCAAGGAGATGCAGCTGGTGCTGGTGGAATCGATCGACCAGGTGCTGCGGGAGGCTCTGACGCCGGCGCGCAGTGGCGCGAAGCCGGCGGTAGTGAAGACGGCGGCGTCCGAGCCGGCGGCGGCGAACAGGTCGAATGGGGCGAGCAAAGCGGTCGCCCGGCCAGTCGTTCGTGCCGCGCGTCGCGCGGTGAAGGCGCCTCCGAAGCGCCGCTAAGACTCCCTTAACAAGCAGGGTTTTTCTTCTCGGCTGGTTTGCGGATGCTGCCCTGTGCAGTGCCGTTATCCCGAGTCGAGCTCGCCCGATATCTCCGCCGGACGATGAGTGGCGTCGAGTGGGATCTGTGGTCGTGCCTGCGCGCCAAGCGGCTCGACGGTTTCAAGTTCCGGCGGAAGGCGCTGGTCGGGCCGTACATCGTTGATTTTGCATGCTTGTCGGCGCGCCTGGTGGTCGAGATCGGGGGCGAGATGTTCGATCGGGCGCCGCCCAGCGACGCCGCCCGCGCGGCTTGGCTCGAGTCGCGAGGGTTTCGAGTCGTGCGTTTCACGCCGGTCGATATCACCGAGCGGATGGAGCATGTGCTGGAGGCGATCCGCGTGATGCTTCACGCCCCTATCCCCAACACTCTCTCTTTTAGCCGCGCTGGGCCCGGGCCAGGATTTGTTGGTGGGCGGCGATTTCGGCGGCGTCGTCCAACGGGGCGAGGTCCTTGATGCCGCGACGCCGGAGCGCGCTCCTGATCAGGTGGTCGGCGAGCTGAGGGTTCTTGGGCAGCAGCGAACCGTGGAGGTACGTGCCGAGGATGGCTCCCTCTAGGCAGCCTTCGGTGTGATCCTCGCCGTTGTTGCCGAAGCCCATGCGGACGCGGCCCAGAGGCCGAGCTTCGGGCCCCAGGTACGTGCGGCCGCTGTGATTCTCGAAGCCGACCAGGGTCTGCGGGTGGAGATCGGCCAAGTCGGTGTCGACGACCACGTCGCCGATGAATCGGCGCTTGCCGGCCTCGGTGCGCACGTCGATGAGGCCGATGCCGGGGAACCGGTCGCCGTCGGCGGTCTGGTAGTAATGGCCGAGGAGCTGGTAGCCGCCACACACGGCGAGCACTCCGGCGCCGCCTGCCACCGCGCGCTCGAGTGGGGGTTGCTTGGACTCGATGAGGTCTTCGTAAACGAGCGCCTGCTCGCGATCCTGGCCGCCGCCGAAAAAGAAGACATCGACGTCTTCCATGCCCTTGGTGGTGCCGCGCCCCAGCTCTATCAGGCAGCTCGATCAGCCGGGCGTCGAAGTCGCGCCATTCGGCTCGCTTGAGCAGCGTGAGGATGTTGCCGCGATCCCCGTAGATGTTCATGAGGTCGGGGTACAGCCAACCGACGGTGAACGTCTTTCTCGCCATGCCCCCTTAGGTGTCCCAGTAGGGCTTGGCCCAGCCGCGCCGGACTAGCTCGGCGCGCAGATCGAGCATCGCCGTGTACGTGCAGAGCAGGTGGGCAGTCTCGCCCTGAGGGGTGGCTTCGATCAGCGCGTCGAGGGCCCGCGCGGGCTCGGGCTCGGGCGGCCCCGCTTGCACGCCCGCGTACTTGAGGCGGACGGCGAGGTCGTAGGCTCGGTTGCCTGCGGGCACGACCACGTGCGCGCGGCCGCGGAGGCGCTCGAAGTCGACGTCCCAAATCCACGAGACGTCGGTGCCGTCGGCCTTCTTGTCGTTCAGGCCGATCAGGAAGTTCTGGCCGCCTGCGAGGTCGACCGCGGTCCTCAGAGTCTCGTTGAATCCGGCCGGGTTTTTGGAGAGGACGAGGTTCAGCCCACGTCCCTTGGCGTCGAGGCGCTCTTGCCGGCCGAAGGCGGCGCGAAAGGTGCGCAAACGGTCCGCGATGAATGCCGGATCCAGCCCGAGCGTGACACCGGCGGCGAATGCGGCTAGCGCGTTATAGCTGTTGTAGAGCCCGCCCAACGGCAGCTCGATGCGCACGCCGCTGACGCCAATCGCCAGGCTTTCAAACCCTTTGAGGTCGATGTGTGTCGCGGCCAGGTCTGGCGCAGGTCGGGCGAAATCTCCATTGGGACAGCGATACACGCCGTCGTGACCGACGTAGACGGCGTCGAACACGAGACTTGCGCCGCAGCGCGGGCATGTCCTGGCGTCGGCCGCGTGCGGCAGCTCGCCCATCGCGACGGAGGGGTCATCGAGCCCGAACCAGAGGGGTGGCCGCTCGAGGTTCATGCCGATCTCGGCGACGCGGGGATCGTCAGCGTTGAGGATCGCTCGGCTGGTGTCGGGGAGGCGCCTGAGCGCCGCCTCGATCCTCTTCGCGATCGTCTCCAGCTCGCCGTACCGGTCGAGCTGGTCGCGAAACAGGTTGAGGACGATCGCGGCGCGCGGCTGGATCTCGTCAACGGCCCGCTCGAGGCTGGCTTCGTCGATCTCGTAAACGCCCCAATCAACTTTCAGCTTTCCATTGGCGCCGGCTCTTTCCAGCGCGGCCGTGGTGGCGCCGAAGATGAGGTTGGCGCCGGCGCGGTTGGACACCACGCTGTATCCGGCTCCTTCGAGGAGCCAGCTGATGAGGCGCGCTGTCGTGGTCTTGCCGTTCGTGCCGGTGATGACGATGGCGCCGTGCTTGAGGTCGCGCGAAAGCTTGCGAAGAACGTCGGGATCGATGGCGCGGGCCACGTCCCCAGGCAGGGTCGTGCCACCGCCGAGGCGGCTGATCCTGGACAGCGCCCCGGTGGCCTTGCCCGCCCAGACTGCGACGGTGCGCCGCATCAGGCCCAGGCCCCGACGCTGTGGGTGACCGTCGTCCAGCAGTCGAGCGATTGGATCGCCTTCAGGCCCTCCTCTCGACTCGCGCATCGTCTGAAGAACGCCGACCCACTGCCTGTC
>WNFT01008206.1_pt1 | contig 15387 bp, 12 predicted proteins | sample 5400191 | NCBI WGS metagenome assembly WNFT01 (sample SAMN13153359, study PRJNA577476) | soil metagenome | isolation source: 80 cm saprolite under Madrone tree | place: USA:California | collected 2016-06-14 | reverse complement strand
TAGCCCCAGGCATTCGACCACATCGTCTGCGGTCCGCCGTGCAGCAGCACCAGCAAAGGATATTTTTTCTTGGCATCGAAGTGCGGTGGACGAATTAACATTGCCTGCACCCGCGTTCCTTCCGCTCCTTCGAACCAAAAGGTTTCCGGCGCATTCATTTCGACTTTCGCCAGGATTGCATCATTGCTATGGGTGATTTGCCGCAGCCCTGCCCCAACGTTCGACGATACAAATATTTCCGACGGCAGCGCCAGGCTCGTGCGCGTGAGCAGCAGCGTTTTTCCATCCTCGCCCAACGCGAAAGAGGCGTTGAATCCATTCACAATTTTCTTCGCCGTGGCCCCAGCAGTCGCCGCCATTGCATATACTGGCTGCTCGGTTTCGTTTTCCGCCAAGAAATAAATCGTTTTGCTGTCCGGCGACCAGGCCAGATTTGTAGCGCTGCGGTCGAATGCCTCGCTCAGATTTTCGCTCTTGCCGGTCGCGCGGTCGTATAGCATCACGCGCCATTTGTCCGCTTCGTATCCCGCCGTGAGTTGCGCGTGGTAGGCAATGTACTTTCCGTCGGGCGAATACACGGGATTTCCGTCGAATCCTGGCTGCGTGGTGATGCGCTTCGGTTCGCCGCCGCCCGTGACGGGCACGATAAACAGATCACCGTTGGTGCTGATCGCTTCAACTTTATCGGTGAGCGCCGTGAAGCAAAGTTCCTTTGAATCGGGAGAAAAATCGATGTCGTTCTCATCGCCGCGCTGGTCGGGCGGCACATCGTAATTCGCGCCCGGCGTCAAATCTTTCGCTTCGCCATTTCCATCGGAGGGCATCACAAACAGATGCGCGCGCGGTCCTTCGTTCCAGTGCGTCCAGTGGCGGTAGAGCAGTTTTTCCGTGACGTGCGCTTTTACCTTATTTTTTTCTTTTTCGTCGTTGCGTTTTTTGTTGCATGCCTCATCCTGGCAATCTGGGTACACCGACGAGGTAAACGCAATAGTTTTGCCGTCGGGGGACCACTTCACGAAGTCTGCGCCGGTTGAGAGTTTTGTCAGCGGATGCGCTTCGCCGCCATCCATCGAAAGCAAATACACCTGCGAGTCTCCGCTGCGCGCGGAGAGAAAAGCTATGGATCGCCCATCAGGCGACCACTTTGGCGACAAGTCCTTGCCCGTCCGCGTCAATTGAATCGCATCGCCGCCCGCCACTGGTGCCATCCACAAATTGGTGGCGTTGCGGTTGGCATCCATGTCCGGAGCGGCGACAATGTAGGCTACCCACTTGCCGTCCGGTGAAACTTCCGCCTGGGCCACACGATGCATCGCGATCAGATCGTCAAACGCCATGGCATGCTTCGCGGATTCCTGGGCTTCGGCCGATCCCACACTCGCCAGCAACAGCAGACTGATCCGCACGCCGCAAGCCAGTCTATGCCTACGCTCAGTCGTTCTCATTCGCTCTCCTCATTTGTGGGGGAAATTATCAACTCAGCTCTTACGCCAGACTAGTATGCAACATTCTGCAGGCTCTAAAATGCCCGCGTTCATTAAATTGCGCAGGCGTAAACGCTCATTCGTTGTTTCCGAAGATTACAAAGCCAAATTCTCACTTCTCGACTGCCGGCGCGTGTCGCTTTGCGATCTCGCTCAACACATCCGCGCCGCCTGTTGCCGTCAAATGTGGATACCGCTCGCCACCATGATAATCCATCAAATAGACGCGGTAGTAGTCATCATTCTCGATCAGCAATTCAATCGGCTCTTTCGAGTTCTTGGCCGAACGAATCGCTCCCCGCAAGATGTCCGGCGCCCAACGCCGTCCATTCACTGCAACCAGATGCATGCCCGGCGCGATTCCCGCGTTTGCCGCGGGCGAACCGGGAATCACATCGATCACAGCATTCGAATCATCGCTGCCCGGAGCATGTACGCTGAAGCCAAGCGAGAAAGATACGTCGACCGTGTGCTCAGAGTCCTCTTCGGCGCGTTGATGATCGTTCATCGCTTCGCTGAACGTCAGCTTCCAGCCGCTGTTCAGCAGACCGCCCAGCGGCGCGCCCGGCTCATGCGAATGAATCCGCTCGTCGAAAAACTTCTTCCAGTCATACGGCGCGACAGCGTTCATGGTTGCCACAACATCGTTGAGCGTGTATGGCACGACCTTGATCAAGCCCGCATCCGTGCCATGAAATTTCTTGCAGAAGTCGTCCAGCGATTTTTGTCCCTTGGACTCTTTTCGAATGATCGTGTCCGCTTCCAGCCAAATCAGCGTGCTTTCGTCGTAGTAATCCGCTGAACGCCGCCAGGACGATCCTTCAGACCGCGCTTCGTAAAGCAATTGCGCGGAAATTGCCGTGTCTTCCAGATCGCGCCAGGTACGGCCGGGACGGTCGTTCAAATAGGCTGCGGTCGCGGCCAACGTCTCTCGGAATTCTGCGGGCGTCCACAATCCACTGCGTGCCGCCAGCATCACGCCGTAATACTGCGTAAGCCCTTCATAGACCCACAGCAGATCGCCCTTCATCGGGTCTTGATAATTGCGCGTCGCGAGGCCCGCTGGCCGCCGGTATTTCCCGTTCCATGAATGAAAATATTCGTGCGGCAGCAGGTCCGCAAGAGTTGCAAAAGTGTCCGGGTCCAGCCACATGCGCTCTGCAGCGCGATTGTCGCTCGATTCGTGGTGCTCCAGTCCGTTTACCTGCAGGTGATCGGAAAGCGCGAGAAGAAAATCGTAGTGGCGATAGTGCCGCGCGCCGTTGCACAACGTGTCCATCTCCGCGATCAATTGCCGCATATGCTGCAACTCTTCGTTGGTAAGCGCAGTCGCAGCGCTACTGTCCGCCGCGATATTCAGGCGGTGATCAATCTTTTGGCCGGGAGCCAGGTCGTAAGTTTTAAAGAACGCGCCGGTCAGCAAGGGAGAATCAATCAACGTGGTCAGCGAAACAGTTTCAAATTGCACTGCGCCTTCTGCACGACCGCTTCCCGCCGACGTTTGCAAAGCCGTCGCAAACTTCCAGCCCTCCGGCACGCGAACGCTGGGCGCGAATTTCACATCGTCGGAATTGGCGCCATCGGGGTACAGAACAACAAGGTTCCAGGGAAGGACTGCCAACCGTGCGCTGGCCGAAGGTGCTCCAGCGGTTCCCGATTCTACCGGCAACAAATAATCGAGCGTGACTTCGAGCGTGGTCACGTCTGCGGGTATTTCGCAGTGAAAGGCAAACAGATCCACATCGTCGCGGCGCCACGCGATCTCTTTCCCATTACCGCGAAAACGCAGCCCGGTTGCGTCCACAACCGCACCGGTGGGCGAGTGTTCGCCGGGAATCCATTTCGGGTACACCAAAGTCAGCGGCCCAGACTTGACGGGAAACTCCATCTTCGAGTGATACACGCGCTTGACCGCGTCGCGTAGATCCACTTCCAGTTTTGCCGGCGCATTTTCCTGGCCGCGAACCGCTGTCCCGCATAAAAGAAAAATTATCCCGCAAATGATTCCGGTCCTAGCCGCAGCCAGTCGCATGAACACTCCTCTAGCAGATTTCGCGATGCAATTCGCATCCATCATATACCGGCTAGCTCTTGCTTCATGTAGCAGCGGCCTGCTTGCCGCAGGCAAGCTTTATGCCGCTGCTTTTGAGTTTTGTTCTTTGCATAGTGCCGGGCTTCAGCCCGGCTTCTTTCGATTCTCACTAGTACAAACCCTCTGTTCCTGAGGTACGCTACACTGGTTCGATTCATACCGTTCGTGTTTCCAATTCGTATCCGGAGAAAAAATCGGAATGCGTCATTGTCCTCATATTTGGTTTGTGTTGGTCCTTTTTCTCTTTGCTCCGTTTATTTCGCTGGCACAGCAGGAAGCAGCAAAAAACCCACGCGCCCGCGACCTTGGCGTTCCCTTTGATGGCACACCCGGAGAATTCAATGCCATCACCGATGTCAACGGCATCCTCGTCGGCCACACCACTTTGATTTCCGGTGAAGGGAAGCTGCAAATCGGGAAAGGCCCGGTCCGCACTGGCGTAACAGCCGTTCTTCCGCGCGGAAAAGATTCCATGAACGATGCCGTCTTCGCCGGATGGTTTTCACAAAACGGAAACGGTGAAATGACCGGCACCACTTGGGTAGAAGAATCCGGCTTCCTCGAAGGCCCGGTGATGATCAGCAACACGCACAGCGTGGGCGTCGTTCGCGACGCGGTGATTCAATGGCGCGTCGCTCACGGCCAGCCCGATCCCACCGGTTACTGGTGGTCGCTGCCGGTGGTTGCAGAAACCTGGGACGGTTGGCTGAACGACATCAACGGTTTCCACGTGAAGCCGGAACACACGTTCCACGCAATCGACACCGCTCACGACGGCCACGTCGAAGAAGGCTCCGTCGGCGGCGGTACTGGAATGATCTGCAACGAATTCAAGGGCGGCATCGGTACCTCCTCGCGCAAACTCGACGCGAAAGATGGCGGCTACACCGTTGGCGTCCTTGTTCAGTGCAATTACGGTGTTCGCCCCAATCTGCGCATCGCCGGCGTTCCTGTCGGAAAGGAAATTTCCCAAGATGCAGCATACGCTTCCGCTCCCTTTGAGGAAGTTGACCGCGGCTCCATCATCGTCGTCGTGGCCACCGACGCGCCGTTGCTCTCGCAGCAACTGAAAAGAATCGCTCGCCGCGTTTCCCTCGCCCTCGGACGCAACGGCAGCATCTCCGGCAATGGCTCCGGCGATATTTTTATCGCGTTTTCGACTGCCAACCCTCACGCGGAAGGCGGCAAGACCGAGAAAGATCTGAAGATGTTGCCCAACGACGCCATCGACCCCATTTTCGCCGCCACCGTCCAGGCCACCGAAGAATCCATCGTGAATGCCATGGTGGCCGCAGAAACCATGATCGGCATCGAAAATCACAAGGTCATCGCGCTGCCGCACGACAAGCTGCGCGCCGTCCTGAAAAAATACAATCGCCTGGTCGAATGAGCGCGCTGCAATGATCGGCTTTTGTAGCGGCCGCCTCCTGAGACGAGCGATTTTGTTATTTTCCGCGTGCCTGGTGCTCTGCGCTTGCTCACCGCCGAGCGAGCACAACCTTGCAGTCACCCATGTGACCATCCTTGATATGACCGCTGCTGCGCCACGCGCCGATCAAACAATCATCATCACGAAAGAGCGCATCGCTGCCATCGGCGCTTCGGACACTGTCGCAATCCCACGCGGCGCGCAGATTCTCGACGCGCACGGAAAATTTCTCATCCCCGGCCTTGTTGACATGCACATTCATGTGACGGCGGCAGGCGAACCTGACGGCAGCCGCAAATTTATGCTGCCTCTCTTGCTCGCGAACGGCATCACCACGGTCCGTGACATGGGCGGCTACCTCGAATCCATCCGCCCGCTGCAAAAAGAGATCGCGGAAGGAAAGCGTCTTGGCCCACGTATTTTCACTCCGGGTCCGTATCTCGACGGCTCGCCGCCCTCGTTTCAGCCGTCTTTGGTTGTCACGAATCCTGTTGAGGCGAGCGAAGACGTTCACCAGCTTGTCTCTCTCGGCGTGGATTTCATCAAAGTGCAATCCATGTTGAGCCGCGAATCCTACTCCGCGATTGCGCAAGCCGCGTTACGCGAACGCATTACTTTTGTCGGCCATGTTCCCGATCGCGTGACTGCCGCTGAAGCCGTCGACGCCGGTCAGCACAGCATCGAACACCTAACCAACGTCTTGCGCGGCTGCTCACTCCAAGAAAGGAAACTCATGCGCGAGCAGCTCTATATCCCGCTCAAACAGGAGACTCCCGAACAATCTCACAGTCGCATTGTTGCTTGGCGGCAGGAACTCCTTGATTCGTACTCGCCTCAAAAAGCCGCAGCGCTCATCGCAAGATTCAAGGAGAAAGACGTCTGGCAGGCGCCTACTCTGGTTTTGCTCAAAAGTGATGCGTTTCCAACTCTAGAGAACTCTGTGGCGTCCGAGGAGCGCGCGAAATACATTCCCGCTCGTACTATCGATATATGGAAGAAAGCCCGCACAGAACAAATACGGACGCTTTCGCCACAGGACGCCGAACTTTACCAGCGGCTTTTGCGAAAATCCATGGACATCGTGGCCCAAATGCAAAAAGCCCGATTCTCCCGCTCCATATGTTTTCCCGGGCTCAGGTCTGCATGACGAATTGCAATTGTTGGTGCAAGCTGGTCTGACTCCGCGCGAAGCCCTGCAGTCCTCCACAAAACGTCCCGCAGAATTTCTTCACATCGCAAAAGACTCCGGCACCGTCGAAAAAGGCAAGGTCGCAGACTTGGTTCTGCTTGACGCCAACCCGCTCGACGACATTGGCAACACCCGCAAAATTCACGCCGTCATCCTGCGAGGTAAATTACTGGACCGCGCCGCGCTAGACCAACTCCTCGCCAAAGTACAACAGTTTGCCGGCGACCACTGAACGAGATTCCGACAGAAGTCGGCCCTTACCGGGGTGCTGTTTCTTCAGGTTTATCCGTGTTCTTTAGCTCTTCAATTCGTAGCCTTGTAGCTTCTGTCATGCAACTTGCCCACACCAACGGGCTCACGCTGCCGCCCTCGGTCAGGTGTCTTGCTGCATTGCATTGCAGGTCGCGATATTGAATCCAGGCTCGCTCTGTACTCCTTAGCTTTTCGAGAGCAGTCGCATTGTACTTTTCTTGGCTTGCGTCGTTCTTATGCTGTGCTGCGACGATTTCTTTTCGCATTGAAGCGACTAATTTCGAATAGAGCCCATTAAGCTGAGCGTTCGCTTTGCGGTACTCTTCACCGCTGCACTGGTTCATTTCCTGCTGAGTCTTCGCTTTGTCGCACGGGCTTGTTTCCGCTGCGATTTGCCCATTTGGTTTTGCGTCTTGGCCAGGGAGAAGCGTCGCAAACAGAAACGCGATTGCCGCAACTTGCACCGGGTTCGTACTTGCTCTTTCCACGCGCGCTACGCCACCGGCGTTGCTGTCTTCCGGGGCGGATTGAAAAATGGCAGCGGCACCACCTTCGCGCGCACGGTATGTCGCACCGCCTCTACCGTCAGTTCCATTTGGAGCAATGTCCCCGCCGCCGCATGCTCCCGTCCCACCGACGCCAGCGCAATCATCTTCTTCAAAGTAGGCGACCACGTCGTCGAAGTCGCTTTTCCAACGTGCCGCCCGCCGCGATACACCGGCACCGCTACGCGCGACGCCATGCTCGGCACTTGCGGCGCCATTCCGATTTTTTCGTATAACGCTTCCACTTCATTCCAGTCAATTTCGATTCCCACCAACCGCCGTGCTGGCCCGCCTTTTTTGATTTCCGCCGACAACGCGTCGCGTCCCACAAAACTTTCTTTCTTCAAATCCACCAGCTTCGCCAAACCAATTTCGCCCGGAGAATATTTTTGCGAAGCGATCAGCGCCTTTTTGCTCGAAGTGTAGTCCACTTCGATCAGAATCAGCCCCGCCTCAATCCGCGCAATGTCCAGTGCAATCATTCCCGCCGCGTGAATATCAAACGGCTTGCCCTTCTTCACCAGTTCGTCCCAAACCTTCAATGCGCTGTCCCACGGCACCCAGATCTCGTAGCCCAGATCACCGGTATAACCGGTGCGCGAAATATCCACCGCCACTCCCGCAATCTTTCCGTGCGTCACGCGAAAATATTTCAAGTTGGCGATATTCGCATCCGCCGCCGCGCTCAACAATTTCCCTGATGTCGGTCCCTGCAAAGCCAGCGCCGCGGTCTTTTCCGAAATGTCTTCGATCTTCACATCCAGCCCCAGCGCATTCTGCTGAAACCACCGCAAACTCGGATCGGCCGCCGTCCACCGGTAATCATTTTCGCCCAGCCGCGTAATCGTCCCGTCGTCCACTACTTTGCCTTCGCTGTCGCACCAGCAACAATAAATCACCTGTTCGATCGCGACTTTATTGATGTCGCGCGAGATCACGCGATTCACTAGCCTCGTCGCATCGCGCCCGGTAATCCGGTACTTGAAGAGCGGCGAAATATCGATCAGCGCCGCCGAATTCCGGATAGCGTTGTACTCATGCTCGTGGTGCATCTCATACACACCAACCGTGTAGTAGCCCGACCACTCGCGATAATTCAGGCTCTCGCACAACGCCAAAGTTCGTTCATGAAACGGTGTCCCAACCGGCACAGCTGTCCTCCGCCCTTCTTCAACTAACGGGCGCCTGCGATTATAGGTAACTCCTCGCAGGCGCGTAAAGACAGGAAGATTTGCGGTAGTGGGTCATCTCTAACGACGACGGCCGTGTCAAGAGCTTTTTCTTCGGTCTTTTGCTCTCTCTGCGTACACCCATGTACGTGCGCGGGAGTGCGCCTTTGTTCGACGATTGGTTCGCCGCCGATTCTCTTTCATCTGTGTTCACCCGACTCGCTCAACCCGTGTCAGTTCATCATTCCGGTGTTGCCCACCAACCATCTCTTCGATCACTTTGGACCATGATGAGTAATTCGAACTCCCTCTGCTTCAGGGAGGCGGGTAGCCTAATCAGTTTCGCAGTCACTGCATTTCGCAGGACTATGACCCACCTCTGGCATCCCCGCACGGGCATCACCGCTTTTCTGCCGCATCTGGCCGCGGCGACAGAACTCTTCGTAATCGATCCGGTCGCGCAACATGATCCATAGTCGGATCCCGAGTTTGCGAGCTGCAGCGACCCTCGCTTTACCCAATCCTTTCTGTGCCAACTTGCGCCGATAGAAGCACTGCAACTCCGGATCTCGGCGTACCGCGTGTACTGCTGCCTCGCACCAGAGAAAGCGCAGGAATGGGTTACCTTGTTTGCTTAGCCCACCGAGTCGTTGCTGACCACCGCTGGAATATTCGCTCGGAATCATTCCCACATAACTCACCACCGCTTTTGCCGGCTTCGAACCGTGCCGGGTCACCCAAAAACACGTCGGTAGCCAACGCCGTGACCGGTCCTACGGGGCGCTGCAAGGCTTGGTCGTTCACATGTTTGTCCAACACGTCTATCTGTCCCTGCAACTTGCGATACAAGTCTTGCAACTCGGTACGCCGATATGCGGTATGTGGCGGAAGCGACAACGATTCGATGGCCTGCTTGGCCCCACAAGGCCTTGCCTCGCCGCAAACCGTGACTGAGCGCAATGGCTTGCAGCGCGTTCTGCACTCGTGTCCGCATCCGTACCCATTGATGGCGGTGCATCAGCAACGCGCGCAGATCTCGCAGCGCGGTCGAAGGCATCCAAATCGATGGAAAGCGGTTTTCTACTTGTAGCTTCAGTAGCAACGCCGCATCCCGCCGATCGTGCTTCTGCTTACGTGGCTCGGCGGCACGGACCTTCGACGGATGACCCACCTGGCAGTCGATCTCCAGATCTTCCATCAATTTCAGAAACCAGTGCATCGACCCAGTAGCTTCGATCCCCACCAGAACTTGGCCGGGGAGTGCGGAATAAAACTTCCGCACTTCGTCGCCATCGTGCTCCAGGGTCTTCTCGATCAACTCTCCTGTCTCGGTATTCAACATCGCAAGCGACTGCTGTCGCGTATGCAAATCAACGCCTATAATTCGCATCGAGGCCTCCTTCGGCTCGAGCGCTGTTAGGGTGAACACCGAAACAGTCTACTCGCGCCCCTGTGAGGCCGTCGTCGTTATGACATCAGGTTGAAATTCAGGCCGGATTGACTGTTGGGCGGCCAGTGCTAGTATGCCAGCATGGCAAAACGTCCACGCGATCCGAACCAACTGGCCAAACTCATTCTAGATATAGCCATTGGCGAGGGTACGGACAGTGTAAGCTCATCCAAGAAAAATATTAAACGCAAAGGCCGTTCTGGCGGCCTAGTAGGTGGAAAATCTCGGGCAAGGACTCTCACCCCGGACAAACGCCACGAGATCGCAAGATTGGCTGCCCGTGCCCGTTGGAAGAAAAAAGATTAGGCTACCCGCCTGGTGTAGCGACGTAGCATCAATTGCTCACGTTCTGCAACGTCATCAGTATAGTCAAGCACGAGTTGGAAAGTGGGGTATTTGCCCGCATTCAAATCATTGAAAACATCCACGTCTATTTTGAGTTGGAAACTTTCGCCTACAATCAATTCACGACGCTGCCCAAAAGCCTTCACAAAGTGCTCGGGCTTTGCAAAACCCAAAACGCCTCAAAAGGTGTACTGTACGCCGCTCTTAGTCACGCGCACGGCATGATTAACCCGATACCTTCTGCCTTGCGCGTCTGTCTCGTATTCTTCACGGATAGCCTGCCCCATCTGTTCTGCCAAATCGCCGATAGGATCAGGTTCCCCAAGCTCAAGTAGGCCCTCTTCGACTGCCCAAGCTGCAGCCTGTCTCAAACTGAACGGTTTGTGGTCTTGCTTGAGTCATATCGATGCCAAATCTGCTGAAATTGTTCTTTTTTGCTTGGCACGGCTACCCTCCACGATCAGAGCGAAACTGGAACTGTTTGCCCCCATCCATCGGCAATCGAACCGGGGAGCAAAAATTGGCGAATCTTCGCAAGGTGCCTTCTTAGATAGTCGTATCGATTCAATTTCCTATGAATCTGACCTACGACTATTCCGGGGTGTCTTTCCACGATTCTTGCGAAGGCAATGACATCCTTTTCGTAATAAAAAGGCTTTTTCCTCAGCAGGAAATTATCAAGCCTCTCTGTTGGGGCGCAAAAATTAGAGGCAGCTTGGTTGGCAATCCGTTCTTCCACTGAGAAAGAAGTCGTGTCGGAATCCAAATCGGCATCCACGATTTCGTTCTCTGCTCCCATACCGTGCCGCTGTAAAACGTGCTCTATTTCGTGTCTCAACACAAACCAGAAATTATCGATTCTGTCATGCTGAGTGCTCATTCCAATTACTGGTGAAGATTCGTCAAGCCAGAAGCAAACGCCGTCGATTTTCGCATTTGGCAGTTTTTCGACTACAACAAACCGTATCCCACACTCCAACATGATTGCCGGAACATGACGCACCTCGTCAGGTGCAGTCATTAAGGCAGGCAGATCGCCTTGCACCGCTTGTCGGAGCGCTTTCTCAGAATACTTAGGAACGCTGATAGACTCAGCGATTTGCCGGACACGAAACAGCCAAGCCAACTGGATAGAAGGGATGTTCCGTTCCTCGTAGCTGCTCTTTTTCGCAGCATGCTTGAAATAGGGAATGTCATTTGGGCTGTTCACGTTAAAGAAACGAACTAACTGAGTTTCAAGCATTGTGGTATCCGATTGTTCGATCCATCCACGCTTAATCATTTCACGGACAGGATAAGCGGATTGCATTGTGCGACGCGCTGCAACGCTTGGATCGGGTTTACGGGCTTGGGCAAGGTCGTACGCTTGTTGAAGATTGGCAAAAAACTCTGCAGGAACATCAAACGCCTCCCCGAGAGCCTTAGCCATTTCCGGACTGATTCCACGCTTTCCATTGAGAATCGGATTGATTGCTTGTTCTGAGCATCCCAAAATGAACGCCAGATCACGCTGACTCCAACCGCGCTCTTCCATTTCCTCCTTGATGTAGGCTCCCGGATGCATAATCCAACTTGGGCTCGCTGCCATGGCACCCCCCTCTCTAGTCATGGTTCCAAACTCTAAGTACGGTCACCTTTGGTTTAGGCTCAGTTTCGAGCGTAAAAATTAGCCGATATTGTTTATTGATTCGGATTGACCGTTCTTCTCCTTCCATTTTTTCGTAGTGAAGGCTCTTCCAATTTCTCAAAGTTCTTTCGTCTGGGGCTTGCCGAATCACGTGCAGTTTGTGCCTTAGTGAGTTGACAACTGAAATCGGCAAGCGAACTTCTGCTGCACGATCGGTCTCTACCAGAGCTAATGACTTGTCCCGGAATTCGACGATTATGCACGATTCCCACCGAAAGGCAGTCTAAGTCATAGAAAGCAGGTTGTCAATAGGCACTTAGCGATAGTTGTTAAACTGACTTTTATGCTTGACAAATGAACAGGGGTAGCTTACAATTTCGGCATTATGAATCGCCTGACTCCAGCCAAGCGCACCCAAGTAATAGCAGCTCTTGTGGAAGGAAACTCAATCCGCGCCACCGTTCGCATGACGGGGGTTGCCAAGAATACCGTGGTCAAGCTACTAGCCGAGATCGGCGCAGCTTGCGAAAAATACCATCAAGAAACACTTCGCAACCTGCCTTGCAAGCGCGTGCAATGCGATGAAATTTGGTCATTCTGCTATGCGAAGCAAAAGAACGTGCCAACGGAGAAACAAGGGCGGTTCGGCTATGGCGATGTTTGGACGTGGACGGCGCTCTGTGCGGATACTAAATTGATTTGCTGCTGGCAGATCGGCACTCGCGGCGCATCGTCGGCCTACGCGCTTATGCACGATCTGGCGAGCCGTCTTGCTAACCGGATTCAGTTAACGACGGACGGCCATCGCGTTTATGCCGATGCAGTAGAAAGCGCGTTTGGCCCGGATATTGACTATGCGATGCTGATTAAGGTTTACGGCGCAGACCGAGAAGAAAGCGAAGCACGGTATAGCCCAGCCGGATATATGGGATGCCGCACAATTCCCATGATGGGCAATCCAAAGGCAGAAGATATTTCCACGAGCTATGTAGAACGCCAGAACCTAACTATGCGTATGCAGATGCGCCGTTTCACGCGCCTGACAAATGCCTTCTCAAAGAAGATTGATAATTTGGGGTATGCCGTTGCGCTTCACTTCATGCAGTACAATTTCTGCCGTGTCCACCAAACCTTACGGGTTACTCCCGCGATGGAAGCGGGAATTGCAGACCGTGTCTGGTCAATCGAGGAATTGGTTCAATTATTGGGCAAAAATGCTAATATCGCCGCCTAAATAGCAAACGCCCGATTCCCCGTCGGGCGTCGTGGGCACTGGCCTGTGCTCTGAAAATAGCACAGGAGTGTGCCTTTGGGAAAAGTAATCACGATGCCGTCGTCAAATCCTCCAGCCGTCTCCAGTAGCGAAGCACCTTTCACACCAACCGATTTTCACAATATGTCCATGGTCGTTAATATTTATCACAGCCTTGGCAGATTGACGGAGGCTGTCAATAATTTAAAGGACGACACCAAATCTAACAGCGAAAAGATTGAGCAACTAATACAGCGGACAATCGCTATTCCCAATATAGAAAAAGCCGTCGAAAAAAACGCGAAGGACGTAAACGAAGTAGGAAGACGGCACGACAAGGACATCAAAGAATTAGAGAAAATTGCTCATACCGCAAGTACGTTCGGCAAGATCGCTCTAGTTCTTATTGGTTCAAGTGTAGTTCTAGCGATTGCGATTCTTACTCTCCTTTACCACCACTTAGTTTTCAAATAAGTCTCACGCAAAAATTCAAACTTTATTTCTTTACTCTGTGCCTCTGTCTCTGTGGCAGATTGGATTTTGACGTAGTCTCTGCTTGACCCGTAACGCGCCGCCGATGCATTCTCTATTTCTCAAACCTCCTCTACCCCATCTACTTCCATCTCTCGTGGAGGTCCCATGAAGCCCGCGGCCCTCGGCTTTCGCGTCCACTCCGGTTGGACGTCTTTAATCGCGCTCGCAATAGAAAACAACCAACCCATCATCCTGGCGCGCCAGCGTCCGCACTTAGTGGCAACATTCAGCTACACCTTCCGCCAGCCCTATCACACCGCAGAAAAAATGAATCTGACCGAAGCTCAAACCTTCCTCGATCAGCAGCGCGATGAAGCCCGAGTGTTCGCCCTCTCCGCACTCCGCGCCGCACAAACCAAAGCCGCCCAACAAGGTTACAAAGTTAACCGCGCCGCACTTCTTCTCGCCTCCGGCCGCCCGCTCCCAGAACTCCCCAAAATCCTGGCCTCGCACTCCATCATCCACACCGCCGACGGCGAATTCTTCCGCGAAGCCCTGCTCCACGCCTGCGCCCGCGCAAGTCTTGCCATCACAAAAATCAAAGACCGCGAACTCCTCGCCACGGCGTCAGCTACTCTTGGCCGCAAACCTTCCGTACTCAATCGTTTCGTCAACGAACTCGGCAAACCTTTAGGCTCCCCCTGGACTCAAGACGAAAAATTCGCCACGCTAGCCGCCTGGCTCTCGCTCGCGGCGACCCCTAATTTCCGTGGTAAGTCAACTGAGGATCATTTGAGTGATTAAGACGTTGTGCGTAAAATGTGCTAAAAAAGCTTTCGAGCGAGTGCGAGCCGATTCCACAGCATGAGAGCTGAACACTTGAAAACCGGATACGAGCAAGTCTTTACCGTGATGGATTACTACGACCGCCCCCGCAAAGGGATTGCGAATTATCGTGGTCAACCGCACCTGTACGAATGCATTTTCGACGAAGAGAAGGACGACTATTCAGAATTGTTTCAACTAACGCCTCTTCCTAACGACATCTTTCGGCTGGCGATGGAAGATTGGACCATTTGGCGACAGTGGGAAACTGTCTTCCATGCTGGACAGACAGACCTCAGTACGCATCCGGCGTTGCCGCACGACGCCAACAGACACGCCGAACTGAAACGGACCCTGGAGAGCTCTCTCGTCACCGACCCTGCGAAGGCCATTTTTAGAGTTGGATGATTTGAAGTGATCGGGGAATCGAAGCTCCCGAAGAGCATTAATCGGCAATTGCAGGTCGAATGGACAGAACTCCGCATGGAATCGCCCTGCGCGGAAGACGTCCTGTAATCCGAATCGGAAACTATTGCACTGCCTAAGTTTTTGGTGTGCTTGACCACTTGCCCTGCAGAATGTTTTTCTTAGAAGACTCTTCCGGAGAGAATAATGTCCCCCGATTCAATCAGAACCGTCGCAGTCCTCGGCGCAGGCACCATGGGCAACGGCATCGCACACGTTTTCGCGCGCGCCGGTTTCCACGTCATCCTCCGCGACGTAGACCAAACCTTCCTCTTGCGCGCTCTCGACGCCATCGGCAAAAATCTCGACCGCGAAATCAAGAAAGGGAAGCTCCCCGAATCTGAAAAGCCCGCCGTCCTCTCCCGCATCAAAACCGTGATCGACATGGCTGCTATCGCCGCCGCCGATTTCGCCGTCGAAGCCGTCCCCGAAAAACTCGAAATCAAGCGCGCCGTCCTCGCCGAAGCCGACAAAATCCTCCGTCCCGAAGTCATCCTCGCCAGCAACACTTCGTCCATTTCGATGACCACTCTCGCCGCGCTCACCTCGCGCCCCGACCGTTTCGTCGGCATGCACTTCATGAATCCGGTTCCAGTCATGGCTCTGGTCGAAGTCATCCGCGCCCTGCAAACCTCCGACACTGCATTTAATCTCACCATGGAACTCACTAAAAAACTCGGCAAAACTCCCGTCGCCGTCAACGACGCTCCCGGCTTCGTCTCCAACCGCGTCCTCATGCCGCTCATCAACGAGGCCGCCTACTGCGTCATGGAAGGCGTTGCCACTCCT
>WNFT01002628.1_pt1 | contig 15389 bp, 25 predicted proteins | sample 5400191 | NCBI WGS metagenome assembly WNFT01 (sample SAMN13153359, study PRJNA577476) | soil metagenome | isolation source: 80 cm saprolite under Madrone tree | place: USA:California | collected 2016-06-14 | reverse complement strand
CACCGTCAGGCGGATGCGCTCGGGCTTCTCAGCGAGACGCGCGGCCTCCATGGCGGCGACGTGCACCACGATGCGATCTGAGCGCTCGCGCTCCTCGCGCGCCTCCACGAAGCCCGAGACGCTGACGCTGTAGGCCGGCGCCTTTTAGTTGCAAAATTCTTAGATTTACGGCCAAAATAGCGTTAATTGTCCGGATAGTGTCCGAATCATCCGGAAGCGTGGGCGGTCAGGTGCCCGGGTGTGGGGCTGAGAAGCGAAGCATCGGGCCGCCGTAGGCGCGCCAGGGAGCGAAGGCTGGCAGGGCAGATTCGCCTTTGCGAGTCGCGTGATCCTGCCGGGGCAACTCAGCGGCGCGGTTCCCGTCCGCCCGGGGATAACAACCGGGCCATGGGGCGACAAAGGGACGGCATCCGCCCCTTTTATTCTGCTACTGACACGCGTCCACTATTGCTGTTTCAACCGTCAGTAATATATCGAATCGTACATGGCGATCGCCGCTATGGTGAAAAAGGATAACAAAATGAACCAGGCGACACGCGAACGGATAGAGCGCCTTCCAATCGGAACCAAGGTCGAGATCAGGTGCGGCAACGTCGCCTATGTCGGCCTGAAGGGTGTCGTGGTCGGTCATGACGGAAACGGGTTCGTTCGCTTCCAAACCGAATTGGTCCTGCCGGCCGCGCTATTGAAACCGGTCGCCTTCTGACATCCGGCCCAAAGGGCATCGAACCCGGGGGGCGCCACCACGGCCATGTTATCCCGCTGCCATTGCGGCCGAAGCTGACGATTGTCGACCGGTGACCCGTAGGATCCTCGCAGGGTGGGTTCGGCGGGGGCTGGAACGGCCGTCTGCGGCCCGTCGCCGGCCGCCTTATTGACGCCGCCTACCAGGCGGAGCATCGGCCCTGATTCATCTCCTTTGATGATCAGCACAATGCCCATACTGGCCCGCGTCGCCGCCCCGTGACGCGGGTCTTTCTATGCGGGTGCTGCCAGGATATGGACGGCCATGAGCCTGCGCCGCCGCCTCAACAGATTCAATTTCCGGTGCGATGCCGGTCAATGCCGATTGGCAATGCTGTGCAGACGATGTGCCAGTAGCGACTTAAGCAAACCGCCCGCGCGTGTCCAACCAGCCCATAGTTGCTGCGCTAATGGTAATGTTGGCTGACGACTTGCTGGCACGATATCTGACCTGCGCGCTGGTATTGGTGCGCGTCTGTGCTGGTGCGGCAATGCTGGTGGCCGATGCGGTATCAATACCGATTGTCGTAATCGTGGTCGTTGGCGCCGTATCTGCCTGATCTAGAGACGTGATAAGCAACGATGGCTGTGTCGCGCCGCCCGCGGGACTCGCCCCCCAATTGGCCAAAGCCGTAACTTTGACCCCGGTAGGAACCGTCAGTGTCGCTGTAACTGCGGCTGTCCCGGTAGAAGTCGCGTTGACATCGACGAACGGCACCGACCACAGAAATTCATCCCCGTTCTGACTGAATGCGATGATGTTCGGCGTCGCATCCGTCCTGATCGAGCCGATGCGTCGCTGCTTTGTATAGCTCGCCGGCAGCGTCGGAGCGGTCGGAGACAGAGAAATTAGAACATCGACCACGCCCGTATCGATGCGCTCAATCAAAAAGACGTGATACCAAGTGTTGATGGCAATCGTTCCAGTATCAAGGCCACCATTGCCGCTGCCGACCAGCCAAGACGCAAATGTCTTCGTGTAGGTCGATCCCAACGACATGAATGTCGTATTGTCATCGGAAGTGGCGACACCAGTATTGGTCGTGAGCGTCTGTGAGCCGCCGCCAGAAAGTATAAGACCGCCGACATAACCGCGAAGTGCAACGGCAGCGATTGCGGCCGAAAGTGTTGCCTTTTTCATGGCAGCGCCAGAAGCATCCCAGATAGGGACTTCATCGGCCCCCACCGGGACAGCCTTCGCCGTCAGCGCATCAATTGTGAAATCTTGCGGAGCTGCCGAGCTTCCGGTGTTATTTCCCTTCAACGTCCATGCCGCCGCGTTGGCAAAGCCGGCATTCGTAACCGCCCCAGCCGTTACCGAAGATGCCGCGACAGCGCCGAAAAAAACCCACGCGCTTGAGGCCGCCCTGAATTTGAGCGGATATGCGACGTTTGCCACTATCGTTGCGGACGGCAGCGCCACGCCTGGCGCGGTCTGTAGTGGAAATGCTGTTCCACCATCAGCCGCCAGCGTCGCCGAGGCACCATTGGCTGTATGAAACGAAACGACAATCAGCTGCCCATCATTCGGCGTTGCAGGTAATCCCTGATTCGTCGTTACCGTGTAGGCTGTCGAGGTCCCGGCTGTCACCAGAAGTCCCGACGTGTCGTCGCGATTTTCCGCCTGCCGCGCCATCATGGCGCGCGTACCGTCATTGACCTGAGCCGGCGGCATGCCTTCCGCCCAATTCATCGTCGGGTCGGCGCCCGCGTTTATTGCCGCGGTCTTCGACCACTGCCAAAAGGCCATTTAGGCATTCCTCTCTTGCACGGTTCGCGTCCGAAGCACGCGAACGCCATCAATCTTGTATTCATCTAAAAAGTATTGCCGATCGAGATCAGCCGGCGGCTCATCACCGAAGATCGGCAGGCAGCGGCTGCCGTCAGCCTGCGGCTCGTTGCCGGGATATCCACGGGGGTCTTCGAAGGACTGTAAGCCGCGCACAGCGTTGTCGGCGCCGATCCAAGCAAATAGCGGCAAGCCGCTCGGGCGACTTAGGGCGCGTGGTAGTTCAATTTCGGTCATTGCAACGATCTCCTGTCTTGATTCGGCTGCGTCAAGCCAGCCCCGCCGGCTTGAACATCGCGCTCGATCGCCGCACCGACGCGCCTCGCGGCTTCCTCGCCCGGATTAACGATCCCGCGCATCGTGCTGATTACAGGCGCCGCGGCAGCCCCGACGCCACGCGCAACTGCTGGCACGCCGCCTCCGATCACCCCGCCGATGGCACCCGCGGCGATAGGATCGTTCCCACGCAAGGCTGCATCGGCCGCGTTGATGCCAGCGCCGCTGAGCGCGCCTGCGCCCATCTGCGTGCCCAAAGTCCGGCCCCCGAGCCCAAGCAGCCGAGCGCCAGTTGCGGTAGCAGCAAGTGGCAGGGTCGCCGCCGTCGTTCCCGCGACATTTGCCAAGCCGGCCGCGATCGGGTGCTCGGCTTCGAACTTTTGCAGCGGCGCTTCAAGGCTCGATAGAGCATGGCTGTAGCGCTCGCCGAACGACGCTTCGGGAAGTTCTTCGGCGATCCCGGTCTTGTTGATGTAAGGCGCCGCGCCGGCTCGGATAGCCGCATCTGCTTTGCGTGCCAGCGGACCGAGTACCGGAATGTCGAGCGCGGCGGACACGAGTCCGCCCGTCGTGATCGGTGAAGCTTTCGATTGAGTGGCCGCACCGCCTCCAAAGTGTTGCCTCATAACATTTTCAATGACAGCACCGGCCGTGCCATCGGGGAATTCGACCGTGATATTGTCAGGCGCTGTTACGGTAATGGTCATTTTTGGCCCTCAGAATCCATATCCACGCAACATGTCGAAGGCCGACATCTTCAACCTGTTGATGAATTCTTGCTGCTGCGGCGTCGGTCCCGGACCCACCGGCATTCCAAATGTGGGCATCGACGCCGTCGGCGGCAGTTGCCCCGGACCGACCGGCCTCGCCATCGGCAGATTCGGCGGCGGCAAGTTTCGCGGCTCAACCATCGCCATGGCTGCCTTCTCCATGTTGGCCCAACCCTGACTGTCGGCGGAATTGGGCGCGGCCGGGAGCGCCGGAATGGGGCCGGATGCACCAACGCCAGTGCCGAATCCGATGCGGGCGCCATCCATGCAGAAGACGTTGGACTCGATGCCGGTGGTTTCGCCGCCGAACCGGGCGCCCATGAGCCCCAAGTGGAAGGATTGAAGAACTGAGTCCAGTCAATTGCCATCGCTCATGCCCCCAAGGCGGCGGCGAAGCTCTGGCGTTCCTGCGGAGTGAGCGCGCGCTTCCAGGCCGCGTATTGGTTGTCCGTCATCTCGGCTATCCGAGCGAGGTCGAAGCCGCCCAGCTGCGCAGCCGGCGTGCCGCGCTGCGGTGCTGTCGCCGCACGTTTTTGATACCCACGCGTGACCGCCAGATTGAACAGCACCTCGGAAGGACTTGGCGCGCTTGGATTGCGCTGCTTGGCGTGGAACGCGCGGGCAACGATATCGCGCTCGTCAGCGAGGATGATCCGCATCCTCTCTGACGGATCGACATATCCGGCGTGGAGAAGTTCCTGATCGCGGGACCGCATCAAATGATGATAGGCACCATCGCGTGCATTCGGAGCGCTTTCCCAGAAATCAGGATTGGTTCGCGCATATTGGGCAGCATCGTTTCGGAACGTCGTGACGAGTCCCACCATCGCGTCACGCTCTTGTGTCTGCGTGGCGGTTTGCTCAACCTGGGAGGAGACTCTTTCAAGTCTTTCCTCCATCCATGCCATATAACCGAACGGATCAGCCTCGCGGTCGGGCTTCGGCTTCGGTTGATTTGCCGCAACGGCAGCCGCGTCGGGCTGCTCCATCGCCTCGCAGAACACCCGCATGCGTTCGTCGAGGCGGGCATTTCTCTCGCGAAGCTCGCGCAATTCGCCTTCGCGGGCGGCGATATCATGATCGGGAACTCGTTGCCGACCCTCCGATGGAGGCGCCGCTGCCGGGGCTGGGGAGGCGTCATCTACGGCAGCCGGTAGCTCAAGGCCTTCCGTGTCGGTCCCGTTGCTCAGCAAATAATCGGCTTCGCCCTCGCTGAGACCTTCGGCGATCAGAGCTTCGCGTTTTGCGTTATCGAACGACATCGACCTTCTCTCACGGCGTTTGAGTCTTGCGGAAAAACATGGTCGCAGTCAGTGACGTAGTGCCGTCGCCGGTGACAACGCGAGGACGGAGCCAAAGGACGGCCTCGGTGATTGCTTTAAGACCGGCGCCGCCCGCAGTGGTAAAGCTGATCGAGTTGCCCAACGGATCGGTCAGTGTGAAATAATTTCCACCACCATCGTTGCTGCCCTCGCAAACAATCTGTGCACCAACTCCGAAAGTGCCGACGACCGCGATCGCTTTGTCGGCGAAACCGGCCAAGCCGCCGCTGCCGCCGCTCGGCACTTGCGCGCCACTTCCATCGCCAATCGGCGAACCGACTGGCAATCCGACGTCGCCGTTCGCCATTGGCCCCCAGATGACTTGCCAACCGTCCTGGCCGCCCTGGCCCATAACGCGCTTAATCGTGGGAGTAATATTCGCCATCAATCACCTAGGGAGTTTGCGTCTTGCGGAAAAACATTGAAACGGTCAGCGCTGTAGTACCGTCGCCATTCGTCACGCGCGGACGAAGCCAAATCACCGCTTCAGTGATCGCGAGCAAACCAGCCGCGGCAAATGAGATGTTCGCGCCGGTGGGAGTGCTCAACACGAAGTAATTTACTCCGCCGTCCACCGAGCCCTCGCCGACGATGGTGCCGCTGGCGCCGAATGTTCCTGTAACCTCGATCGATTTGTCGGCAAACCCAGAGAGAAAGCCGCCGCCAGTCGGGGGTTGAGCCGAAGCGCCGTCGCCGATCGCACTTCCGACCGGGAGGCCAACATCGCCGTTATGCATCGAGGCCCAGACTACTTGGTAGCCATCAAGGCCACCCTGACCTGGTACGCGTTTGATCGAGGGCGCAACGTTTGCCACGGCTAGGCTCCGAACTGCGCTTTCAGTTTCTCGATCGCGCCATTTAGGCTAGCCAGGCGCTCCTCCTTGCGGCCGATCTCAGCGACAAGAGCTTCGTGATTCTGGAAGTGACCATGCAATGACGTGAGCTTTTCGACTTCCGCAGAGATCGCAGCGAGTTCGCTTCGCTTGACCCCGAGCGCAGCACTTGCTTCGCCATGTTTCGCAAGCGCAGTTTCGGTCTCGCTTTTCAGCTTGCCGAGCTGATCCTGGACAGGTGCGAGCAGACTAGCTGCCTCAGCCCGAGCGGCGGCTTGGGCTTTGTCAGCATCGACGCTCGCTGCCGCGAGAATTTCTGAAGCCTTGCGCTCCGCCGCCGCGATGGTCAATTGAGATTGCCGGGCGCGCTCGTCTTCGGCGGTCCGGATGTCCTCGCGGATTTTGTCCAACCGGGTCCGCGATTCGATTTCCGCATTTTTCATGCTGGCGAAATCGCGAAGCCGTGGGGCGACTTCAATCAGGCCTTTGAACAGCAGCGATAGACGTTGCAGATTATCCCAGGCGGTAGCGAGCTCGCGTGCCTCGGCGGCAAGCTCTTCGGAAGACGGCGTCGGCGTATCGGTCATCGGTCGCCCCCAATCAAATCCGGCTCGGCTTCTTTTGCCGGCATAGTCTCGCCTTCGGTTGCCAGCTCGGCAGCTTCAGCATCGCCACTTTCCGGCTTCGACGGCCGACCGCGCCGAGGCTTTGCGCTTTCGAGCGCGGCGAGGCGCTCGGCGAGCTTTGCGTTGTCGGCGATTGCCGTGTCGAGCTTCTCGGACAATGCCGAGACGCGTCCTGAAAGCTGGCGACGTTCGGTGAGCAGCGCGGCGTACCACGGCGCCAGGTCCCAGCAGCCATGGACATGGACCCTACCGTTGCCTGCATCTGTTCCTCGCCGAGGAACCTTCGGCCGGTGCTGCACCTCGTGATCATCGACGAACATGAGAAGACCAACGGAACCATCCGGCCACGTGCGCGTCACAGTGCCGGGCACCGTAGTCATGCCGGCTGAGCCCTCCCCGGGATTGTGGATAAACACAATCGGCAGGCCGATCATTGGCTCATCGGCGGGCGTCGCAGGCGCAACTGAAGTTGCGGCAGCAGCCGGCGGCATACTGGCCGCTGTAGCCGGCTTCGCGACCTCGACCGCAACCGGGGATGCCTCTGAGGGCTTCGGCGCCATCGGCATTGCGTCGATAGCTATTCCCCATTTGGCCGCGCGGGAAGCTAAATCGCTGAGTTTCGACTGCGTCAGTTTGATGGCGTCAGGACCCGCCTCAGCCAGCTCCCGGCGCGCCGCGGCGATTGCATCGGTGAACTCGCGTTGATGCACGTGCCTGGAAATATCAAGGAACGTGCGATCACTGCGTGCGCCAAGTATTCGCGTGTCGCTTACAGGATCGTGGAACATTATTGTGCCCAAGCTCCTGCATTCCGCAGGTGCGCCTGCGGGCGGCGCGAGGTGCGAGCTGTGAACGCTCATGCGATACCGATTAAACGGAGAAATAATCTCGGCGTGCGCCTCAAAGCCATTTGAAGTGTGCTGCGGGTCGGGCTTCACGTCTGTTGTGACATCGATGATGTCCGCTAAATGGCGGCCGGCGAAGTCACGGATATCCATCATTTTATTGAGCACCTGGCTTTCCTTCCGATCTCAGTGTTGAATTTCCGCGGCGACCACAGACTTGCCGGCCGCGGTCAGCTCGACCAAGCGAGCCTCCTTGCGATCGAGCGCTGCCGCTAGCGTTTCGTGATGCTGGTTCAAGACATCGAATTCGCCCTGCTTCGACGCGAGCGCGGTGGTGACCTCGTCGTGCTCTTGGCGCGCGGCTTCGATTTTCGACGGCATTCGTAATATGCTGCTGCCGTGCCGCGTCTTCGGCAGCTGGGGAGAGGATCATGTCGCGCATTCCTGCGCGGCCGGGTTGGCGTTTGAGCCGCAGTCAATGAGCCCCAACTTTTGGCGAAGCAGTTCTCTCGCGGCTTCGGGGCGCGTCGGCGGGTTTTTATGCTCTCGCCGGTAGCGGTCGAGCTCATTAAGTTCGTCGTCTGAAAGACGTACTTGCACAGGCGTACGGGCCGACATCGCTTCGCTCCATGACGTGTCAACATCATGAAGGATTCCAAATGCCGGGGGCGGGATTTATGCGTTAAGCACGTACGATTTTTGTGTCCCGTTTTTCGCGGCCGACGGCATGCACCCGCCGTCGCCCTCGTTAAAACGCCCAGCCATCGCCGATTAAATCCGGCGGCGGGCGGCGGAACCGGGAGGCCAATGAACGCCCTTGCGCCTCGTCCAGCGTCTCTACCATTTGCGGCATCGATGGCATCGATGGTGGTGGGGTGGGCGATGGCGGGCCATCACTAAGCGGCGGCGCGGACTTCCACGCGCCGAACATTTTTTTGTGCACAAGGTCGGCCAGCTCACCGGCCGGTTCGGGCTCTTTCTCGGCCCACTGCTCGATCAAGGCAACGATCCGCCGATTATCCCGATCCTCCGCCGCAGACGACACAGGCATGTCAGCCGTCAAGGCCTCGGCCTCACACTCGGAGATCGACACGGCGGTGAGGGTAGAGGATTGTGGAGCTTGTGTGCATGCCGCCATGATGTCATCCCATGTCCGCTGATTGATCGGCCCCTTGATGACCGGGCCATTGCCGTCGATATAGGCGCTAATCCGTCCGAGCGGTAAAACCTCCCGCTCGAATTGCTCCTCTTGATCCTGGGATGGCGCAACGAATTGCACAAACACGTCGCGCCCACGCCAAACAAAATTCGCTCCGACCAAGCGATCGTTGTCGTTTACGTATCGCATGCCTACAGCATCCCGCGGAATCCCGCTGCGTTCGAGAAAACCACGTAGCGTGCGGATCAACGCGATGCGGCGATCGATCATTTGGGACTCCTCTCGACCAACGCCTTGAGGCGTGCAACGGCATCGCCGCGAGCCGGTTCAGGGCCCATTTGCGTTTGTGTCGCTGCCTGAGCCACTATTGAATTATCCGCAATAAGATCATGTTCTTTCCACCGCACCTCAAGGACTGCCGAGGCAGATGCTTTGGCGCTTTCGTCTGACGCACCGCCGGGTAGGGAGCGCAACAAGGTCGCCGCGGCCTCGTTCTTGTTGCCTAGGATCACCTCGACGGGCTGGCCGCTCTCCGGATCGATCTTGACCCGCGAGATCGCTGTCGCAAGGTGACGTGGTAATTCGGAGATTGGCCGAAGCCGGTGCCGCTTGCCCGTCGGATCATCCGGGTCACGCTCATAGAGTTCGCGTGGATCAGCATCCACCGTACGCAGAAGTTGATGGCGGATATAATCGACGTGGATTGCTGACAATTGTTCGAATTGCACACGAAGCTCATCGATCCGCTGTTTCACTTTGGGTTTGTTGGCCAACTTCGAAGCGTTAAATGGATGCCACCTCGGATCGCCTCCGAAACCGGCCTCGCGATAAGCAACGGCGAGCGGGACCAAGGCCGCGACCTCGCGGGCAAACCGCTCGTGCTTGGTATTTCGGAGCCGCATCGCGTCAGCCATTTCGTAGGATATATTTTCCCCTCGTGAGATCGAGTTGCGAATGTCGCATATCAGCGGTCCAAAATCGACCTAAACTGAATTGCGGACGCGGACCACGTCATCGAAAAGGCCGTCACGGACGTGTACAGTTAGATTCCACTTTGCCACAATCCGCGCCTTCACGCTACGACATGGGGCGGCCATGCCACGTTGCGCCGACCAGTTTTGCAAGCGACGGGGATACGAGCATGCTTGGCGCGGCATAGATCGGTTCGCGATTGATCGCCGCATATTCGCGCAGGATCGCACGGTCAGTCTGGGCGCGGTCTTGGGGCGTCGCGCAGTTCCCTCTCAAGCTTCGATAACGCCTTCTGCTCTTCTCTCATGGCAGGAACTCTCAGCTGCCCCGCTCTTCATCGATTGCCACTTTTGGGCCTCGGCACAATCCGATGCCAACGTGATCGGAAGGATTCACTGCGCAAAAGCGCATTAGGATTCATATAAGGGGATTCTGTAGACGGTTTCCCGTCTACATGACTAGACGGGAAACCGTCTAGTCATGTAGACGGGAAACCGTCGAGTCACCTTAGGATGAACCGGCAGGCCAACACACTTCGAAGGTGTTATGCTTGCGTGAACGCTTGCCGCTGGTTACCCGGCAAAACCCGAAATGCTGGCAACATGACTGGGATAGCTTTACGGTCGACACGTGGCATCCGGCGGCTTCAGCGATCGTCTTGTGCTTGAGTATTATTCCTTTCCGCCACTCTCGCTTCAGCAACTCCATCAGAAACCAAACATGGCGACGGACGTGTGGGTGGCGTGCCGCGAATTCCAGAAAGGCTGGGCGCGAATCCTTGAAGACCCGTTTTCCGGCCAATACAGGCGGTTCGTGTTTCCATTTCGGCACGCGACTTGACCCGCGCGGCGCCTTGACGGCCTTCTTTAGCGGCGGCGCGGCCAGTACCAGCTTCCGGATCACAGGGCCGATACCGGGCATCTGCGCCCGCACTTCGATGACATCCCCGATCGCCCCATGAAAACTCTCAAACGGGCCGCCATTCATGGCGGTTATCCACGCGCCGTCTCGAAGATCGGCAAACCATGCCGGTGAACCAGGTGCCACCTCGACGAGCCGCGCATCATCGTTGGCGAGCGCGGCCCATATCTGCCAGTCGTCGGGACGATATTTCGCTTGATCGCGCGCTATCATACCGTGCCAACCACGGACCTCTGGCGTCGGCGCGGTTGGCCGCAGCGGGACGACAGTCCCGGACACATCGCTCATTCGGGTGCCCCTGCCGCCTTGACAGCTTCCGATACGGCGCGCATGGCGGCTCGACGGTCAGGAAACCTGCCGAGCGCAACGCGCTCATCGGCGATGCCCGCCCAAGCCCGAATATCACCCGGGCCATGGTCTTCGATTTCCCCCTCCGGGTGGGTGCCGTAGTACACCACCATGACGGCGGGCGTTGTGGACGCGCTCACTCCGCCGCCTCCACGACTGCAATAGTTTTCAAATTGTTACACTGATAGTTTCCCGTGAAACCGTTGGCGTAATGGTGGGGATGTGTGCCGACGAAGGCGCACAGCGCGAGATAGCTTTCCACACGGATCGGTCGTCCCGCCTCCGCCCGGGAAATGGTCGCGCTGCTCACCCTGATAAGGCTTGCGGCATCCCGCGTCGAAAGCTTGTGCAGTATCCTCGCCGCTCTGATGCCGATCGCGAAGATACGCCACTGGATATCGAAGCCCGTGGACGGAGGACAGCTCTCCCCCGTGACAGGATCGATGCCAACCGCACCGCATACCTTCAGATAGGTGTCGGCGTTGATGGGCTGGCCGGCGAGGATCCGGGACATCGCGCGTCTGGGGACGTTGGCTCGCACAGCAAGCGACGCAAGGCCACCGGGCGCATGCTGGTGCGTTTCGAGATGGTGTCTAAGGTTTACGACCGTCGGAATGGCGCTCATGTATGCGCCTCCGATGCGCCGTGATGGCGAGGCTCGTCATCCGAATCGCGCAACTTTGCGACATCGAAACCTTCGGACCGCAACTCTTCCGCCAGCAGGTGGCGAACCAGAGAGGTAACGGTCATTAGCCGGCGGCCGGCGACTGTTCGCAGTGCCTCGGTAAAGGCCACAGGAACCCGAATTGACAAATTATGACGGTAAGCCGGCGGCGTGACGCGGGTCATGTCCTGCTCCTTGCACGATGTTCGCAAGTCGCAAGACAGCAAATTTTGAGCGCCTATAGCGGGATTTGTCAGTTAGGTTAGTACGATTTTTGTGTCCCGAAACGGGTATGTTCACAAATCAGGAACACTGGTCTCATTTTCTTAGACGGAACAATCGCTTGGGAGACCATCGACTTAGGACGGCTCCGTCCCGCCCGTCGCTTCGGGCTCAATCGTGGCACGGTATATGGCGCCCGCCAAAGCGTCGAGAGAGGGGCGCTCTTTGTATTTCCCATTTAGAAGGTGTTTCTGAAGAGCATCAATCAACAGAACGAATTCAGAATCCGGAGCCGAGTCTTTCCTTTTGGCCTTGTCCTTACGCACCTCCGTAGGTAATCCATGATCCGAACAAATTTGTTTGACGGACCGAACCCATTCCTCCCAAGTCTCATTTGCTCGTTGGCACCGTTCCTCATTGAGCTTTTTAAGGGCTTTATCGCAGACCTCCACGAAGAAAGTCGCGTGAAACCACAAAGCGTCTGCATTCAATGCAAAAACTTGCAAAGGGATTTCGGAGATTTCAGCGGGGCTCCTCACAAGCTCACGATATTCTTTATTGAGCAATTGAGAGGCATAGGTTCCGGCATCCGGATCACATAAAGGCGTTTCGCCTATCTCATATCGAAGTGCGAGACATGCCTTTTTGATCCCTTCAAAGCGTTTACGTGCATGTGCTAAAGGCGCGGCAGCTTCCTCCGCTTGAACATGAAATAAGTAGGAAGCTGTTACTTCTCTAATTCGTTCGCACGCGATTGAGGGGAGTTCGCGGTACGCTTGTACTATGCTCGACCAGTCACTGTCGACGATCGAAACATCAAAGCCGGAGGACGGATTTGGAGGTGACCACAAGGAAATCTTGCGCGTGAACTGCATCATTACCGATCACCGCCACCGCTCGGACGGGAGCGCGGTGCAAGCATCGTAGCGGTGTTTACGATGCGACGGCTGGCGAGCCGGCCCCGCGCTTACAGAGGAATCGGCCTTGATACGGCGGCCGTCAAGCCGTTCACCGGCAAATACGCAACGAAAAACACTTATTTCCCGCTCGCGGCCCAGGAAAAATAGCAATGACGGCACGACGTTTAATGATCGTGGCGAAAGACGAAAGATTGTCAAATACGACACATGTGTCGCATTTGCCGCCGTCCTGGGGAACGCTTTACGAGCTGACGAAGCTCGCAAGCGGGACAAGCAGCAGGCTTATCAAGCAATCGAGTCCTATATCGCCAACTACAAGACGAAAAACCGCAAGCTTTGCGATCTTTCGACTTATCTGAAGGAACGCAGGTTTGTGGGGAAGTTGGAGCTGCCGACAACTGGGCCGGTCTCTGACCATCTTCCCACTTGAATTGTGTCCTGATACGCTCCTTTTTTAGGCTGGGGGCAGACCACATGAAACCGATCTCAGCGTTGTTGTGCGCAGCGGTAGCTGCTGGCTGCATAGCTTTGTGCGCTTGCGCCCCAATTCAACAGACAACGAATCTTGCGACGCCCATTGGTCAGCCCCTCCGAGCGGGCGTCGGTGACGTGGTTCTACGCGCGGAAGGCCGCGAGAATCTGCCAAATGTCTTCGGTCGCGCCGATATATTTGGCCGCACCCGGAGTACCGGTCTCATTGTCGTGCAATATGGTGGATTGCAGAACGGGAAAGCCGTTCTGCTGCGCAGCGGGATCGCGACGCAATCCGATGCTACTACAATGGACAGCGGCGTTTTCGTCGCGAACCAAAACAGTGCCGTCTACGTCCCTCCGAGAACGGCTAACGTCACCGCTCTGCAACAGCCATCAATTCCGATCGAAATCGATTGGCGCAAGAATCCGCGCGTACCGATCGGCGGTCAAACAATCGTCGTTGAATCGGCAGATGCGAACTCGATTGTTTATCGTCTCGAATGAGGGACGCGACCTTTAGCTGCCGATAACAGGCATTCTGCAACTCAATCAGCCTTCGCCTCTTGTTCGTCGATCCATTGATTAACGATCGCCTTGACATCCGCGGGCAATTCTCTGACCCGCAACAAGCCGCCGCAGTGCGGGCAGCACTCCACTTCCGCAGTATTCTTGCCGGCCATGGCTCGGGCGACATCTGCCAGCGTTTTCGTGCTGGGCCGGCGGCCGGGCTTGCGCACCAAGCGCGTGAACAATTCCTCCGGTAATTTCGCCATCCATGTATAACGCCAAAGCGCCGAGCGGTTCTCGCCCACGAGCTTTGCGGCCCTGCGTTGGCTGAATTCCTCCAGGCCTTCCCGGCAATTCCGGAAGTAGTCTTCAATCGTCGTCGCCGGTTGCCAGTTCGGCCGGTCGGCGTAAGGGTGGCTCCCCGGGGAACCGCCGTTGATCTTGCTAGGGCGCATCATTGTGACTCAGCCTACCACCCCTAACTATCGCAGCATCGAGGCAATCAATAAAACCGCCACCAATCCGCCGAGCGGCAATACCAATTCGCGCCGGGCTTCGGGCCAGCTATAGCCCGGCCGGCCAGCAGCTTTCTCGTCGCGGTTTGTAATAGCGTAGCCGACCACACCGAGGCCGGCGAACACCAGGACCCACGCAGCGGGTCCAAGATCAACCGCCACGTGGGCAATCCACTTCCAACCCGCCATCGCGACAAGGAACATGACAGCGACGACGACTCTAATCATGATCATGAGGAACTACCCTTCATTCGGCAGTGAACTTGTGCATTTGAATCACCCCTTCCCCGGCCGGCGGGGCTTACTGGCATTTCTTGGACGGTCGCGGTCTTTTGATGCGATGGCCAGCCCCCCCGCGGGCGCAACATCAACTTTTCGAAAACGAATACCGATCAAAAGACCTCCGCAATGTATGCATCCGTACAGACTTCCGAGCATATATCGGCGACTCGAATGCGGGGCATTGCGGCGACGAATCGAGGCCGGATATGATGAAGTACCTGACCATTTTGTGTTTATCACTTGGACTGACTGGCTGTTTTGGCTGGGGTCCGTATGCCAGCACAAATGGTCCCGCATACGGTCCAGTCGTAGATTTAGGTGCCTGTGCCCGCTCCCCGGAGCCGCGAACCCGCGTAGACCAATTGTGTAACAGGCAGGACGCAAATCCCTACGGGTCGAACTGATCGCAGCCCATTACCCGATACAGCCGGGTAATCAACGGCGAGCAGCCTTACACCTTTCTCTTCCGTTGAGATGCTCCTACTAGTTTGACACCGAGGGAAGCCGCTTTCTGCCGCGTCGCGGTCGCAGTGCGCTTAAGCTTACGAGCAACGACGCTTGTTTTCGCTTTCTCGCGCACCATGCTCTTCAGCGTCCGGATGTCTTCCTTGGTCCATGATCGATATTTCGTTGTCTTCTTTGCCATCGCTCTGTCCTTGAGTCACATGCCCCGCGTGTTCAGTTCTTGCCGCTCGTCTTGATGAAGAGGCTCGTGCCTTCCGGCGCAATCGCGACCGCCGTGATTGCGTGCTCCCGCTTGATGTCGCGATGCAATTTGATGTCGCGATGCAATTCCCAAAGATGGCCGCCATTCGCTCCAATTTCTTCAAAGCCATCGGCGGCCAGCTTTCGGCGGATGCGCCTGCAACGCAAAGTCTCTCTCGTGCGATCGGTAACGTGCATTGCCGTTTTCTCCTTCGCCGCTGAATTGGTTGAGTCAAAACGCCGCACGCTAGTCTCGCGCTTGCTGCCGGCGGGGCTTTGAGGCCTACATGCGTATGTCACCAATCTCCATTTCGAGCAGCTTTATTGCCTGCTCATCGCCCGAGGCGGCGGCACGGGCTAGTCGCGCGAGTCACCCGAACTGAGGGTATAGTCTCTTCAGCTTGACGCGGGCGTCGGCGGTTTTGAATTGCCAGTCGGCCTTGGCGTGGTGCTTGTTGCGGTGGTGCTGCCATGCGTTGACTTCGTGGGCGAGGA
>WNFT01010227.1_pt1 | contig 15393 bp, 12 predicted proteins | sample 5400191 | NCBI WGS metagenome assembly WNFT01 (sample SAMN13153359, study PRJNA577476) | soil metagenome | isolation source: 80 cm saprolite under Madrone tree | place: USA:California | collected 2016-06-14 | reverse complement strand
AACGGCTTCGAACCAGAGGTTGCCCTCGCGCACCCAGATGCCGGACAGGTCCAGCGGCGAAGCGTTGAAGGGGGCGTCTGCGCCAGGGGCCGCGGCGGAGCTCGACAGGATGGCGCCGAGCGCGAGCGTGGTCGCGAGCAGAGCTGCGGAAAGAATTCTGAGCGGCGTTGTCATTGAAGCCTACATTCGCCGCTTCCCCCCACCCAAAGCGCCTCCGGCGCTTTGACCTCCCCACAAGGGGGAGTTGGGTTTGGATAATTGCCGGAGAGATGCGGAGTCATTTTCTTCAGACCACTTTTTCCGCGTGGGCGCGGTGGCCGGCGATGTAGCCTTGGCAGAGGCAGCGCGCGAGACCGTGCATGGAGAAGCCGCCGGCCGATTCGCCGCCGCAATAGAGATTGGGAATCACGGCTCCGTTCATGTCGACGACCTGGCAGTCGGCGTTGATGCGCAGACCCGCGCGGGTGTCGTGAATCACGGGCGTCGACCAGGCGGCGTAGAAGGGCGGCTTGGCGATCTTGTATTTCGGGGCGGGCTTGCCGAAATCGTCGTCCTTGCCGGAATCGACGAAGCTATTGTAGCGCGTCACCGTGGTCTCGAGATTGGCCGGCGGCATGGGCACGCGCTGGTATTTCATCTTGATCTTGCCCCCTAGCGCGCTCAGCGTGTCGGCGCTGAAGAAGAAGCCGTCGAGATCGACATTGGGCGGCTTCGGATCCCATTTCTCGCGCGCGACCGCATCGGCGTCGAACACCGCCCAGATCGGTCCGCCGCCGTTCTTGCCGTCGCCGATGCCGGCGAGCGCGGCGGGAAGGAGCTGCGCGGGATTGAACTTGGCGTTCTTGGCGTTGAGATAGCTGTGCGGAAAATAGGGACTGACCGTGTTGTAGCGGTTGCCGGGATAACCGCCGCCGGTCTCGTCGTAGAAGCGCTGGCCCAGCATGTTCACCAGGACGACGTTCTGCCAGTCGGTCACGCGCAAGCCCGAAGCGCGCGCTTTGTCGAAGACGCGGCTGCCGGGCATCCAGGTCAGATTCGCATAGCCGTATTGGCAGCCGATCTTGCCGGGCTTGGTGATGTTGTCGCCCCACTCGCCGGTCTGATTGGCGGCGCCCCAGAGCGAAGCACCGATCGCCATCGACGCAAGCTCGCCGCTGGCGTCCTGATTGGACCACGGCATGCCGGCGAGGCCGCAATATTCTTCGGTCAAGCGCGGATCGAACATGCGGCGGAAATTGACGTTGCCCGACGAGCCGCCGGTGGCGATCATCACCGCCTTGCGCGCGCGGATGTTGAGGGCGCGCCCGTTGCTGGTCACGGCGATGCCGAGGACGCGGCCCGATTGTGCTTTCTCGCGGTAGATCGCGGTCATGCGATGCTGCAGCAGAAATTCGACGCCGGCTTTTCGCGCTGCCGCCTCGAGCGGCCGCATCAGGCCGTTGCCGTTCGATGCGGTGGCGCGCTGCTCTGGCGGGAGCTGCCGGCCGGTTTGCACTTCGGGCCAATCGAGCACCGCGACATGTATCTGCCGCGGCACGGAATTGCCGTGCGCGCTGCCGGCGCGGCCGTCGGGCTTGTCGTTGACGAATTTGACGCCATGCGCGAGCAGGAATTCGAAGGTCTGGGCGCAATTGTCGGCGAAGGCGCGAATGATCTCGCGGTCGTTGAAGCGGTACTCGGCGACGCCATTGGGCTCGACCAGCGACCAATCGGTGAGATCACGGTAGACGAGGTCTGGACTGTCTTCGATGCCGGCCTGTTTCTGGATCGAGGTGCCGCCGCCCAAGGGAATATTCGCGCCGCTGCAGATCGCGTGGCCGCCGATGTCCAGTTCCGCTTCGATGACGATCACCGAAGAGCCGGATTCGCGCGCGACGATGGCGGCGGGCATTCCGGCCGCCCCCGCACCGATCACGACCACGTCGGCTTCGCGGTCCCAGCGCGTCGGAGGCGTCGCGGCTTGCGCGGATGCTGCTGTCGGCGCGATGAGGCCGCCGACTGCGGCTGCTGCACCGGCGAGGCCTGCGTTCCTGATCAGATCGCGGCGCGTGAGATTGGATTTGGCCATTGTGGTCTCCCGAAATCGTTCATCAACTGATCGAGCGCGCCCCCCACCCAATCCGCCTTCGCTGCTTCGCAGCTACGGCGGATTGACCTCCCCACGAGGGGGAGGTGGGTTCTGGGTTAGACGGCGCGCGGTGCTGATTTCATCTGTGTCATTTCCAGGCTGCATAAACCGGTTTGCTGACGGTGAAGTTCGCGTTGGCGCCGGCGCGGGGTTTGAATTTTTGCACGCGGCCGCTGTCGACTTCGGCGACGTAGAAATTGCCGTCCTGATCGACGGAAAAGCCGTGCACGCCCCAGAAGCCGCCGGCGAAATCGCCCCAGACGCCCCAGGTATAAATGAGATGTCCCTGGAGATCGTATTTCAGCATCTTCGAGGTGCCGCGGTCATAGGCCCAGAGCGTGCGGTCGGCGCCGATATAGATCAGATGGATGTCGGAAGGATCCGCACCGAAGCTCCATTCGCGTAAGAATTTGCCGTTCTCGTCGAAGACCTGGACGCGATGATTGCCACGGTCGTTGACGAAGACCTGGCGGGTCTGCGGATCGACGGCGATGCCGTGGACATTGTTGAAATAGGCCGGGCGCTTCTCGTTGGGCGGCGTGCCCTTGCTGCCCCAGTCCATCAGGAACTTGCCGTTCTTGTCCAACTTGACAACGCGCGTGCCGTTGTAGCCGTCGGCGACGAACATGGTGCTGTCGGGCAGCCAGGCGAGATAGGTCGGCCGGTTGAAATGGGTGCCGTCGGCGCCGGCGACATCGCGCGTGCCGATGGTCTGCACCAGCTGCTTGCCGTCATGGGAGAATTTGTAGATGACGTGCGAATGATCGTCGACGATGTAGACATATTTGTCGGGATCGTAGGGGTTGATGGCGACGAAGTGCGGGCGCTTTAAGATGCTGTCCCACTGGGTCCAGCGCTCGACGATGTTGCCGTTGGCATCGACGACGACGATGCAGTTTTCCCATTGCGCGTCGACGCCGAGCTTGCCCTTCCACAGGCGCATGCCGTCCTTGGGATCCTGGCCGGTGCCGCCGGCGCCGGGAGGCGAGGACACGGTGGCGTCGCGCCAGGGCAGACGGCCGACGGGGAACTGGATGCTCGGCCCCATGTCGGCAAGGACTTTGGATTCGGGGCGCTTGATGTTGGGGAGCTCGCCGCGGAAGAGCATGAAGATGCGGTTGGGGCTTTCCGCGTAGACGCTCTGGCCGGCGCCATAGGTCCATTTCTCGTTGCCCGGCACCGTGCTGATGTCCTTGGGCCAGCCCTTGACCACGTCATAGGGGCCGAAAATGTCCTGGCCGCCGACGGCGCCGGGAACGGAGGCGAAGCCGGCGCCGGGATTGGTCGCTTCGACGGCCGAGGTCGTGGCGGCGGAGATCAGGCCGATCATGCAACCGGCGGAAGCGGCAAGTATGGCGAGCGCGGCTTTGCGCATGTGTTCCCTCCCTGAAGGTGGCGGGACGCTAGCACAATCGGGGGTGGCCTTCGACGGCCGTAACGGCGGGTTATTGGAGTGAAAGCTGCTCAGATCGATCCGAAGCGCCCCCCACCCGGCTCGCCTTCGCTTGCGCTCAGCTCGCCGACCTCCCCACAAGTGGGAGGTAGGATCGAGGTAAATTTCGACCGCCCTACTCGATATCCAATTGCCGTCGAGAGGACGCAAAAAGCCCGTGCTTCAATCTGGTCGAACGATCCACTAGGAACGGGGCGAGCAGCAGGACTGAGCGCATGGCGGCGGGAGCTTGGGAGTTCTGGATCGACAGGGGCGGGACGTTCACGGACATCATCGGACGACGGCCTGATGGAACGCTGGCGACGTTGAAGTTGCTGTCGGAAAATCCGGAACATTATCGCGACGCGGCGTCGGCAGGGATCGAAGCGCTGATGACGCGGCATGGCGCGGCGCCCGTTGCCGCCGTCAAGATGGGGACGACGGTTGCGACCAATGCGTTGCTCGAACGCACAGGCGAGCCGACCGTGCTCGCGATTACGGCGGGGCACAAGGACGCGCTTCGCATCGGCACGCAGAACCGGCCCAAATTGTTCGCGCTGGAGATCGTCTTGCCGGAGCTGCTCTACGGCCGCGTCGTCGAGATCGGCGAACGCATCACCGCCGAGGGCGAGGTCATAAGAGCACTCGACGAGGTGAAAGCGCGCGCGGAGCTGGAAGCGGCCTTCGCCGAGGTCTACCGCGCGCTTGCGATCGTGCTGATGCATTCTTATCGTTATCCGGCGCACGAGCAGCGCGTCGCGGAGATCGCACGCGCGATCGGTTTTGCGCAAATCTCCGTCAGTCACGAGGTGAGCGCGCTGATCAAGATGATCGGCCGCGGCGATACCACGGTGGCCGATGCCTATCTCTCGCCGGTGCTGAAGCGCCATGTCGGGCGCATGCAGGAAACGCTTCCCGATAAGACGCGATTGTTCTTCATGCAGTCCGCGGGCGGGTTGGCCGATGCGGCGGCGTTCCGCGGCAAGGATGCGATTCTGTCGGGGCCCGCGGGCGGCGTCTTCGGCATGGCGAGCGTGGCGCGCGCGGCGGGCTTCAGTCGCGTGATCGGCTTCGACATGGGCGGCACCTCGACCGACGTTTCGCATTATGCCGGGATGTACGAGCGCAGCCACGAGATCTCGATCGCGGGCGTGCGCCTGCGCATGCCGATGCTGGACATCCGCACGGTGGCTGCGGGCGGCGGCTCGATCTGCCGCTTCGACGGCATGCGCTTGCGCGTCGGGCCGGAATCGGCCGGCGCGGTTCCGGGGCCCGCGTGCTACCGGCGCGGCGGTCCGCTCACGGTGACGGACTGCAATGTGATGCTGGGGCGGCTGCAGGCGCAATTCTTTCCGCGCGTGTTCGGGCCAAGCGGTGATGAGCCATTGGATGCGGAAATCGTGCGCGAGAAGTTCGCAGTCCTTGCGCGCGAGATTTCGGATGCGACCGGCAAGGCGGCATCGCCGGAAGAGATCGCCGAAGGGTTCTTGACCATCGCGGTCGAGAACATGGCCAAGGCGATCAAGCAGGTCTCCATCGAACGCGGGCACGACGTGACGGGCTATACGCTGGTCGCGTTCGGCGGCGCGGCGGGACAACACGCATCATTGGTCGCCGATCGGCTCGGTATTTCGCGCGTGATGATCCATCCGCTGGCGGGCGTGCTGTCGGCCTACGGCATCGGGCTGGCCGAGCTGCGTCTGGTGCGCGAGCAGACGCTGAATATTGCGCTCGACGGCGCGGATGCGCGCTTGCGCGAAACCACCGATGTGCTGGCTGCAGACGCGCGCCGCGCGCTAGTGGCGCAAGACGTGGCGCCCGATCGCATCGCAACCGTGGCGACGGCGGAGCTGCGCTATGAGGGCGTCGACGCCACGCTGACGGTCAATCTGGCGGCGCCGGAAGAGATGCAGGTTGCGTTCGAGACCAAGCACCGCAGCCGCTTCGGTTTCGTCTCGGAAAAGAGGCTGATCGTCGAAACCATATCTGTGGAAGCCATCGCCGTCGCGACTGCAAGCGATGACGCCGCGCAGTCGTCCGGCGGTCCTTCCGAAGCTGTTCCGATGGCGACGGTTCGCGCGCGCATGGCGGGCCGGGAATGGGATACACCGGTCTACGATCGCGACGCGCTGGCGACCGGCGCGAATGTTGACGGGCCGGCGATCATCAAGGAGGCGAACGCGACGACGGTCGTGGAGCCGGGATGGCGCGCGACCGTCGATCCGCGGCGCAATCTGATCCTGGAACGGGTCGAGCCTCGGCCCGCGAAACGCGCAGTGGGCACCGAGGCCGATCCGGTGATGCTCGAAGTGTTCAACAATCTCTTCATGGCGATTGCCGAGGAGATGGGGCTGGCGCTGCAGAACACGGCCTCGTCGGTGAACATCAAGGAGCGGCTCGATTTCTCCTGCGCGCTGTTCGACCCCACGGGCGCGCTGATCGCCAACGCGCCGCACATTCCGGTGCATTTGGGCTCGATGGGCGATTCCGTGCGCACCGTGATTGCCGCGCGCGGCGGCGCCAAAGACGGCCGCGGCATCCGCCGAGGCGACGTCTATGTGCTCAACGCGCCCTATCATGGGGGCTCGCATCTGCCCGACGTGACCGTGATCATGCCGGCGCTCGACGAAGCGGGCGCGCTCGTTGCTTACGTCGCGGCGCGCGGCCATCACGCCGACATCGGCGGCGTCACGCCGGGCTCAATGCCGCCGTTCAGCCGCGTCGTCGAAGAGGAAGGCGTTCTGATCGACAATTTCCTGCTGGTCGACGAGGGCCGGTTTCGCGAAACCGAAACGCGCGCGCTGCTCGGCTCGGGTCCGTTCCCCGCACGCAATCCGAACGAAAACATCGCCGATTTAAAGGCGCAGATCGCCGCCTGCGTGAAGGGCGGCGCCGAATTGCGCGCGCTGATCGCCGCCTATGGCCGGCAAACCGTGCACGCCTATATGCGGCACGTGCAGGACAATGCCGCCGAATGCGTGCGCCGCGTGATCGATCGCTTGAGCGACGGCGAATTTGCTTGCGAGATGGACAATGGCGCCGTGATCCGAGTCGCGATTGCGGTGAACCGCGCGGAACGCACCGCACGCGTGGATTTTTCCGGCACCAGCGCGCAGGCGGGAAACAATTTCAACGCGCCTTTGTCGGTGTGCCGCGCCGCGGTGCTGTATGTGTTCCGGACTTTGGTCGAGGACGAGATCCCGCTCAATGACGGTTGCATGCGGCCGATCGAGCTGATCGTGCCCGAGGGATCGCTGCTCAATCCGCGCTATCCCGCCGCGGTCGTCGCCGGCAATGTCGAAACCAGCCAGGCGATCACGGATGCGCTGTATGGCGCGCTGCGCGCGCAGGCGGCGGCGCAAGGCTCGATGAACAATTTCACCTTCGGCAACGGCGCCCTGCAATATTACGAGACGGTGTGCGGCGGCTCGGGCGCAGGCGCGGGATTCAATGGAGCGAGCGCAGTGCGGTGTGCGGCGGCTCGGGCGCAGGCGCGGGATTCAATGGAGCGAGCGCAGTGCACAGCCACATGACCAATACGCGGTTGGCGGACCCCGAGATATTGGAATCGCGCTTTCCGGTGCTGGTGGAGGAGTTCTCGATCCGTACCGGCTCGGGCGGACGCGGACGCTTCAACGGCGGCGACGGGGTCGTGCGGAAGATCCGCTTTCGGGAGGCGATGAGCGCGGCGATTCTGTCGAACCGCCGGCGCGTGGCGCCGTTCGGGCTCGAGGGCGGAGGCGATGCCGCGCCGGGGCGCAATTACGTCGTGCGGTCGGATGGGACGAGCGAGACTTTGACGGCGACCGGGATGGTCGAGATGGGCGCGGACGATGTGTTCGTGATCGAGACGCCGGGCGGCGGCGGATTCGGCGCGGCGGGTGAGGATTGACGGGATGTGAAAAGGGGCCGCCTTTGCGACGGCGCCGGCGGGCCTCCGCATTTCAACCAGGGAGAACAAGAATGGCTGAGGCAACGGGATACAAAGTGCTCTTTTACGGCGGGCCGGATGGTTATCAAACCAACCGGGCGCAGATCGAGCTTTCCGGCGCCGCCGGAACAATCGCGTGGATTCGCTTCAACGATCCGGGAATGCTGTTCGAAACCGATTACGAGAGCGACGGGATCATAAGGATGCATCTGCCGTCCGCCATGTTTCAGAGCGTTTTGGACGTTCTTCGAAACGAAAAACCCATTCACATCTATTTCGCCCAAGGCCGCGGCTTCCTCGGGACGCAATCGGTCGAGCCGGTCGGGGAAGGCGAATAGACGAATGCTGTTGACGCTGGTGGGCGTGCTGGTTGTGGTGGCGGGGTTTGCGGCGCGGATCAATCCGCTGCTGGTGGTGGCCGCGGCCGCCATCGTCACCGGGCTTGCCGGCGGACTCGATCTCGTCGCGGTGATTTCCGCGTTCGGCAAAGCCTTCAACGACAATCGCTTCATCAGCGTCGCCTGGCTGGTGCTGCCGGTGATCGGCGCGCTGGAACGCGCCGGGCTGCAGGAGCGCGCCCGCGATTTCATCGTCAGGCTGCGCGTCATGACGACGTTCCGTATACTGATTTTATACATGCTGATCCGGCAGCTGACCGCGGCGCTCGGCTTAACCGCGCTCGGCGGCCAGCCGCAGATGGTGCGGCCGCTGATCGCGCCGATGGCCGAGGCCGCCGCGGAAGCGGAGCTTGGGCCGCTTGCCGTTCCCGACCGCGAACGGATTCGGGCTCAGGCTGCCGCGGTGGACAATGTGGCGCTGTTCTATGGCGAGGATGTCTTCGTCGCGATCGGCTCGATTCTGCTGATCAAGGGGTTCCTGCAGCAGAACGGCATTATCGTCGAGCCGCTGCAATTGTCGTTCTGGGCGATCCCGACGGCGATCGCGGCGTTCGCAATTCATGGGGTGCGCTTGTTCCTGTTCGGGCGACGTCTTACGCGCGGGGCCGCGGCGGAGAAGGCGCGCCCATGATCGGCCTCGGCGCGGTTTATCTGCTGGCGGGATTCGTTTTCGGCGCCATTGCCGTGTTGAGCGCGTTCGATCGCGCCAATCCGAAGCGTTGGGTGAATGCGCTGTTTTGGGGACTGTTCGCGGTGAGTTTTCTCTTCGGCGACCGGTTCGGCGATCTCGGCAACGGCGTGCTGGTGCTCGTCATGGCGGCGCTTGCGGGCTTCATCGGTTTGGGACTTGGCCGGCCGGCCACGACCGATACGAACGAACGGCGGCGTCTGGCGCAAAGTTTCGGCAACAGCTTGTTCGTGGCGGCGCTGGCGATTCCCGCGGTGACATTGACGGGCTCGCTTGCGTTCAAGAGCATCGTAATCGGCGGGAGGCCCGTGTTCGATCCCGGGCAGACGGCGCTGATCGCGTTCGGACTGAGCGTCGTCGTTGCGCTCGTGCTCGCACGCGTCATGCTGCGCCAGACCTTGCCGTCGGCGCTTCAGGAAGGCCGGCGGCTGTTGGATATGCTCGGCTGGGCGGCGTTGCTGCCGCAGATGCTGGCGGCGCTGGGCGCGGTGTTCGCGCTGGCGGGGTTGGGCACGGCCGTCGGCGATCTCGCGGCGCAAGCGATTCCGGCCGACAACCGCTTTGCCGCCGTCGCCGCCTACACCATCGGCATGGCCGTGTTCACCGCGATCATGGGGAACGCGTTTGCCGCCTTTCCGGTGATGACCGCCGGCATCGGCCTGCCGCTCATCGTGATGCGCTATGGCGGCGATCCGACGATCATGTCGGCGATTGGCATGCTGTCGGGCTTTTGCGGTACGCTGACGACGCCGATGGCGGCGAATTTCAATATCGTTCCGGTGGCGCTGCTTGGACTTGAGGATCGCTATGCGGTGATCAAGGCACAGCTTCCGACCGCGCTCGTGCTACTCGCAGTCAACACGGTGCTGATGTATGCCCTCGTCTTTCGTTTCTGACCGGCGCTTGAATTTGGAGACGGCGCCGCGGTTTGCCCGCATCGCGCTCGGCCATGTCACGCGCGACCAACCCAATCAAGTCGCGCATGCGAGCCCGCGCTCGCTGCATCCGATCTTTTTCGGCAGCTACGATTGGCATTCCTGCGTGCATTCCTATTGGCTGCTGGCGACGCTGTACCGGCTGGCTCCGGGAATTCCCGAGAGCGCCGTCATTGGAGCGCTCTTCGATGCCGCTTTCGTGTCCGAAAAAATCGCCGGCGAGCTGTCCTATTTGGAGCCCGCCACCGCGCGCGGCTTCGAGCGGCCCTATGGCTGGGCGTGGCTGCTGATGCTCCAGGCGGAGCTGAACCGGCATAAAACAAAGGAAGGGCGCGTCTGGTCTTCGAGATTGCAGCCGCTCGCGGATTTGTTCGCCGCGCGCTTTCGCGAGCATCTGCCCAAAGCGACCTATCCGGTGCGCAGCGGCGTTCATTCGAACACCGCCTTCGCGCTGGCGCTGGCTTACGAATATGCCGATGCGGACGACAAGGCGCTGGCGAAGCTGATCCGCAAATGCGCACGCACATGGTACGCGAACGATCGCGATTGCCAGGCGTGGGAGCCGTCGGGCGAGGATTTCCTCTCGCCCGCGCTCAGCGAAGCCGAGTGCATGCGCCGGATCCTGGCGCCGGGCGATTTCCGCATCTGGCTGAAGCGCTTTCTGCCGCGCCTGGCCAAGCGGGAGCCAAGGACACTGTTCGAGCCGGCGGTGGTCTCCGATCGCAGCGACGGACGGATCGTTCATCTCGATGGCTTGAATCTCAGCCGCGCCTGGTGCTGGCGCAATCTCGCGGCAATGTTTCCGTCCAACGATCCGCTGCGCAAGATCGCCACGCGCGCCGCCGAGCGCCATCTCGCCGCAGGGCTGCCGCATGTCGCGGGCGATTACATGGGCGAGCATTGGCTGGCGAGCTTCGCGCTGCTGGCGCTTATGGCGGACCAAGCCCCAAAATAAATGAGGGCTCGCACGAGGCGAGCCCTCACTTAGATCAAGTTGATCCTACTATCGCGAACGCCACCCGAAGGTGTGCAGGCGACCGTGGTCTCATCATGACCCAGGCGCGCTGCGGACCCTTTCGGGTCCGCCGTGTTGGCCCTTGTCGAACGGAATCAGCTGCCGTTCCCAAGAATCACCAGCCCACCATCAGCTCATTGCCGTTAAGCAACTGCTTCTTGTGGCCCTTGCTAGCTTTCGCGGCGCGTCACCGTTGCCGGTTTCGCTCCACTCTCGCTGCAAGGTTTCGCGTCAGCGTCCGTTGCCGTTCGTTGACGCGCGCGAATCATGCGCCGTTATTTATGCGAGTCGAATCTTTTTTTGTTTTATCCACAGCTCGTGAAACACTAGGCGCGCAACACACCCTTCGCCTTGGCGGTGTGCGTGGCGATCGCGTCCATCAGAGGCGGCGACAGGCAATCATAGGGCTCCAGTTTGAGCTCCTTGAGGCGCGCTCGGACCGCGCCCATCTGATCGGGCCGCGCACCCGACTCAATGATCGAGGAGACGAAGGCGGCGAACTCCGGCGGCGCCCAGCCCTTGTCCCTGGAAAGCTCCGTGTGAATGAAATCGAAGCCGTACAAGGGATGCGCCTTGTTCTCGATCCGGCCGTACATGTGCACGCCGCAGTCCTTGCAAGCATGACGCTGAATCGCAGCCGAGGTGTCGACGATCTTGAGCTTGTTTTCGCCGGCCGTGACTTTGAGGTTGTCGCGCGCAACGACCGCGATCTGCGAGAACAGCGCGCCTTCCGGCTTCCAGCACTTGGTGCAACCGCAGACGTGGTTGTGGGCACACTGGCCCTTGATGGTCACCTGCACCGGGCTTTCTTTGCAGTGGCAGGTGAGCGTTCCCCCCGCGAAGTCTTTCGCCGCGGGCTTCAAGCCATGATCGACTGAGGGATGTATCGAAACCATGTCCGAACCTCATCTGATGGGCTGATATCAAGAAGCGTGCTCAGCACGGAGCTTAGCGCATACGGTAAAACAACCCCAGAGCCAACCGCGTGCCGGCGATTTCGCCGGCGTCGTAAAGATGTCATATCATCGTCCGATGAGCGAAGCCGACAAGTGGCGGATTGCAGGAACCTATTACGAGACCTGCAATTGCGAAGCGGTCTGTCCGTGCCGCAGGCAAGACGGCAAACCAGGCCGCGATCCGACTTATCGCGTCTGTCAGTTCCTCCTGTCGTGGGAGATCATCAGCGGCTTCGCCGGCGGCATCGACCTTGCCGGCCGCAGCGTCGCGATGGCCGGTTTCTACGATAAAGCGGTTGCCGGCGCCCCATGGACGGTCGCGCTCTATATCGACGAGGGCGCCGGCGCAGCCGCGTTCGACGCGCTCTCCGGCATATTCCTGGGCAAACGCGGTGGGAATATCCTCTTCACCGCCAACATAGCCGAGGTCGTGGCCGTGCGCGCGGCCGAACTCAGGCTCGATCACACGAAAAATCATGAACGGATTTCGGTGCGGGACTTCGCCTCCGGGGAAGTCGAGAAACTTGCAAGGGTCGACGGCACCGTCACCTGTGCCATACCCGGTCACGACCATCCCGGCGTGGAGTCGGTATCGCGGTCTTCGGTCGACGACCGGCAGCTGGTGTGGGCTTACGAGGGCCAGTGCGGGTTCGCGAGCGACTTCGATTACCGCTCCTAAGCGGCAAATCCGGCCGATGGATGTGCCGGCGCTTGTGAGGAACCCGGGGCCGGCGGTATAATTCCGGCAGCGTAGCGTTCTCATCTGGTCAGCAACTGAGGAGATCCCGATGAAGCTTACAGCTTGCAGCTTTGGCGTCGTTTTCGCGGTCGCGACCGCAGCGCCGGCCTTCGCGCATCATTCCTTCGCCATGTTCGACGCGGAAAAGACGATCACCGCGAAGGGCACGGTCACGGAATATGAATGGACCAATCCCCATAGCTGGCTGCGCGTCATGGTCGCCGACCCGGCCAGCGGGAAACAGCTGCAATGGGCATTCGAGATGAGCTCGCCCGCGACGATGACCGGCCTCGGCATGACGCCCGACACCGTGAAGCCCGGCGATGTCGTCACGGTGAGCTATCATCCCTTAAAGGATGGCTCGCGCGGCGGTCAGTTCATGCAGGCACTGTTGCCGAACGGCAAAACGGCGGTGCGCCGGCCGGGCGGTCCGAATCTGCAGCGGGAATAAACTTCCGGTCCTCAAGAATAGTCGGCAGCACGGCGGCTGTGGCTGAGGCCGTCGTGCCGCGTCGCCTGCGCGTGCGCGGGCCATGACAGCTTTTGTTGTAACCCGTGGCCGGGCAGCGGCGCCGTGGTAGAGTAGTGTCGCTATAAATTCGGGAGGCGGGTCATGAGGAAAATTTTGCTGTGTGCGGCGGTGCTTGGTTTCTTGCCGGCGCTCGGATTGGCGCAAACGACGGCCGAGCTGGTGAATGACGGCAAGAACCCGGAGAACGTCACCACGCAGAGCATGGGCTACGACCGCAAGAGCTACAGCCCGCTCAAGCAGATCGATACGTCAAACATCAAGCGCCTGGTTCCGATCTGGAACACGAGCCTGATGAACGACCAGGGCGAGCTGGCGCAGCCGACCGTCTACAACGGCGTCATGTACGTCATCAACAGCAAGTGGTCGTTTGCCATCGACGTCGATACCGGCCGGCAGATCTGGCGCACGCCGGTGAAGCTCGAATCCGAGGTCAAGCGGCTGGTTTACAACCGCGGCGCGGCGACGATCTACAACGGCAAGCTCTTTCGCGTCACCATCGACAACCACGTGCTCGCGCTCGATATGAAGACCGGCAAGGAGGTTTGGAACCAGAAATTCGCCGATCTGAAGGACGGCTACTACTCGACCGGCGGGCCGATCGTCGCCAACGGCGTGCTGATCTCGGGCGTGGCCGGCGGCGAGTCCACGACGCGCGGATTCCTGGACGGCTGGGATCCCGATACCGGCAAGAAATTGTGGCGCACATACACGATTCCGGCGCCGGGCGAGCCGGGCTCCGAGACGTGGCCGAAAATGGGCGACGCGTGGATGCAGGGCGGCGGTCCGACGTGGCGCTCGGGGTCGTACGATCCCACGCTCGATATCGTCTATTGGGGGACGGGCAACGCGGAGCCGTACGATCCCAAGCCGCGCGAGGCCCTGGATAGTCTGTACACGAACAGTGTGCTGGCGATCAGGCCGAAAACCGGCCAGCTCGTCTGCTATTACCAATACACGCCGAACGATGTGTACGACGTGGATGCGACGGACGAGCAGGTCCTCGCCGATATCCAGGTCGGCGGACAGCCGCGGAAGGTGATGATCCAGACCAACAAGAACGGCTTCCTGTATGTGGTGGACCGGACGAACTGCAAGCTGATCGCCGCCAACCCGTACACCAAGGTCAATTGGGCGAGCCGTATCGACATGAAGACCGGGCGGCCGGTGCTGACCGACGTCTATAAGCGCTTTGCCGCCGGCGAAGAGGTGGAGATCTGGCCTTCGCGCGGCAGCAACGCGGTGCCGGCCGCGTTCGATCCGAACACGGGGCTGCTCTACGCGAACAGCTGGAACTTGCCGCGGCTCCAGAAGCTGGCGCCGAAGCCCATCGTCATCGGCGAGCAGTCGACCGGCGTGGAAGCGAAGCAGCCGGACATCAAGCCGGGCGATGTGGTGGGCCACTTCGCGGCGATCAATCCGCTCACCGGCGAGAAGAAATGGGAAGTGCCGCTGACCGATCTGCCAAGCTCGGCCGGCATGCTGGCGACGGGCGGCGGTCTCTTGTTCACCGGCAAATTGACGGGCGAGTTCATCGCGCTCGATAAGAGCACGGGGAAGCAGCTGTGGCAGTTCCAGACCGGCTCAAGCGTCAATTCGACGGCGATCACGTATACGCACAAAGGCCGTCAGTATGTGAGCATTGCGTCGGGAATCGGCGGCGTCCTTGCCACGCGCTATGCGTCGCAGAAGATGCCGACGGGCGGGTCGCTGTGGACGTTCGCGCTGATGCAGTAATAATCATCGGCCAGCCCCCCACCCGATCCGCCTTCGCGCTAAAGCGCTACGGCGGATCGACCTCCCCACAAGGGGGAGGTGAAATTGATCCTGATTCTATTGGGCTAAAAGTCCGGCTTTAAGGCTTGGGGGATCGGCTGCACGTCGTTGACGAAATGGGCGGTCGGGTTCTCGGCGCAGATCGCCTCGAGCATCGGACCCGCCCTGGTCGACGAGAGGATGGCGCTGAACGGGTCGGTGTTCTCGGCAATTCCCGGCTCCATGCGCCGGTAACGCTGAATGGCGTTCCAGGGCGTGGTGAAGGCGCCAGGATCCTCGACGCGAAAATTCACTTCCAGCACCATGCCGCCGCTGGTCATGCGCCAGCGCTCGACGACGTGCAACTTGTCCGTGTGCGGCGTCTCGAAATCGTCGACGACGGTCCGCGTGTCGATGCCGACGGTGTCGACGACGAGCGTATCGCCGTCGTAGCGGCCGATCGATTCTCCGTACCATGACGGTTTGACGTTGGCGGAGTGCTTGTCGGTCAGATAGATGCGGCGGATCTGCTGGTCGGCCTGCCAGACCATGACCACCTCTTTCGGGCCCTGGATGATGAAGATCGGCATGATCGGAAAGAGCAGGAAGGCGGGAACGCCCGTCGGCCAGCAACTCGCGCGCGCAGCGAAGGCCGCATTGCCGGCGAGAACGCGGTCATTGTGCGCCTTCAGTTTCTCGCGCACCCAGGGCTGCAGGATCGGGTTGGTCAGATCGGCGACGGGAAAGGTCGGTTGGGTGCCGCTGTTGCGGAAGTCGTCATTGGTGCCGCCGCGATGAGCCGGATCCTCCATCACCGGACCAGGGCCGCTCGGCGGCGGAAGGAAGGTGCGCGACAGCACGACCCAGCCGACGCCAGGATTGGGCGC
>WNFT01002626.1_pt1 | contig 15395 bp, 13 predicted proteins | sample 5400191 | NCBI WGS metagenome assembly WNFT01 (sample SAMN13153359, study PRJNA577476) | soil metagenome | isolation source: 80 cm saprolite under Madrone tree | place: USA:California | collected 2016-06-14 | reverse complement strand
TAGGGCCGCGCGGTCGACCTTGCCGGCGTTGAGTGGCATCTCCGCTAGGAACTCGACCTCCTCGGGCGCCTTGTAGCCAACCCGGGCGCGGGCGAAATGGATCAGCTCCTGCTCCGTGGGCACCGCTACGCCCGGCCTGAGGGTGACATAGGCGCGGACGTTCTCGCCATGCACCAGGTCACGCACGCCGACGACGCCTGCGATCATCACGGCGGCATGCTGGAGCAAAGCATCCTCGACTTCCTGGGGCGAGATGTTCGAGCCGTCATGAACGATGAGTTGCTTCTTGCGGCCGCAGAAGGTGAGGTAGCCCTCGTCATCGGCCTTCATGAGATCGCCGGAATCGAGCCAGCCGTCACGCATGACCTCGGCGGTGGCCGCGGGATCCTTCCAATAGCCCACGGTCAGGCCGGGAGCGCTGATCCAAAGGCGGCCTTCCGCGCCGGCCGGCAGCTCCTGGCCGCCATCATCGCGGATCGAAAGGCGCACACCCGGCGCAGCCCGTCCGATCGAGCCGACTTTGACGACCCCCGCGGGCGGATTGGCGGTGACGATGCCAACTTCCGTCATGCCAAGGCCCTCATTGATCACCATGCCAGTCAGCTCAGTGAACTCCCGCGCCAGTTCCGCTGGCACCTTGTCGCTGGCTGATCGGCAGAGCCTGAGCGAGCTGAAGTCCTCGCGCATGGCACCAGGGTCACGCACCAGAGGGAACAGCGTCGCCGGCTGCATCCAAAGCATCGTCGGGCGCTGCTCGCGCAGTAGCCCCAGGATGTGCTGGCTTTCGAAGGTATGGGGGATAACGACCCGTGCACCCGCGCCAAGCGCTCCAAAGACCAAGATGAAGCTGCCGAGATGGGAGATCGAGCCGCCTGGTAGAATTACGTCGCTGGGCGTGAAATCGAGGGCAGCGGAGGTAGTCGCGAACATCCAGCCGATGGTTTCCTGGGAATGGGTCACCCCCTTGGCCGGCCCCGTGCTGCCCGAGGTGAAGAAGATGAAGGCAGGATCGCTCGCCCTGGGGATGGGAAGCTCATTCTTCGCCGGCACCGTTGCGATCAGATCCGAGAAGCTCGGGCCGCGCTCTTTTTCGGCCTCATAAAAGATGAGGCCGCGTGGGAGCTCGCGTACCAGGGGGGAGCCGGCGAGTTTCCGCTCGCGCTCGCCATGAGCAAGCAGAACGGAGGCCTCGCTCACCTCCAGCGCACGGTCGATCTCCGAAACCGTGTAGCGGTAGTTGAGCGGCACCCCCACCAGGCCCGATTTCATGCAGGCGATATAGTGGATTATCAAGGCCGTGCGGTTGGGCATGAGAGAAGCGACTCGGTCGCCGGGGCTGAGGCCCATGCCCAGGAGGTTGCCCGCGAGGTTGTCCGACGCTCGGTCTAGATCTCGCCAAGTACAATGTGTCGCGGTCGAGACCAAGGCCATGTCGTCGGGTGCCTGCCCGAGCCCAGCGTGCAGTAGACGCGGAATGTGAACGGGTGCCTCAAGCGGCCGGCCGGTTAGGGGCATGAGGGTCCTCCAGACTTGGTGGCTTCGACTTGGTGCCCTGGGCCCAAGGGCCTCAAATCTTGTGGCCCTCATTGGCATGTTAGCACCGCAGACTCCGTGTTTCATGCCCCGGTATCACTTCTGTGACATTCCGAGACAGGCAAAGGATGGCCGCTTTTCGAGGAGAAGCGGAAATACGGGACTACAAGGTCGCTAGTCCGCCTTTGACCGATTGTGTTGAAAAACTCGGAGGTCGGGCCGAAACAGCCCTCCCATGCCTCTGACGCGGAATTGGCAGGACCGCAGCCGTCTAGCGACCACCCGTCCTGTGCCGCCCAAAACGGGCCTGGTCGCGAAGTCGGGCTGTTTCGCGGCGCCAATTTGCGCCTCGGCGCTTCTCGGAGGCTGGCGCCCGCGCTATGCTGTCCTGGAGATAGGCCGATGGGCCGTCTATCTGGGAAATATCGGCACAAGCAAAGCGCTCCTGCGGGATCATCCATCGACCGGACCCCGCCGTAAAGCCGAGGGAGGAAGGACCATGCCGAAGATCAAGGTCAACGACATCACCATGAATTACGAACAGCAGGGCACGGGCGAGCCCCTGCTGCTGATTCCTTATCTGGCAGCCGACAACGCCTGCTATGCCTTCCAGGTGGGGGACTACGCCAAGCATTTCACTTGCATCTCTCTCGACCCGCGCGGCGCCGGGGAGACCGACAAACCCGGCGGCAGCTATTCCACGCGGCTCTTCGCCGACGACGCCGCGGCCTTTCTTGCCGCACTCAAGATCGATCGCGCCCATGTCATGGGCCTCTCGCTCGGCGCAGCCACAGGCCTTTGGCTCGCCGCGCGCCATCCCGAGCGGGTGAAGTCACTCTCGCTCCACAGTGGCTGGACGAAGAGCGATCCCTTTCTCAAGACGGTGGTCCGGAGCTGGCAGGTCATGGCCAAGGGGCTTGGCAGCGTCACCGAGATGGTGATCCAGGGCATCTTCCCCTGGTGCTTCACGCCCGAGCTCTACGCCGCCAAGCCTGACTACATCGAGCAGCTCGCCGCCTTCGTGCGCGGCCGGCCGAAGCAGCCGCTGGACGCCTTCGTGAGCCAGTCCGAGGCGGTGATCGCCCATGACGCCACGGCCGAGCTCGACCAGATCAAGGCGCCGACCCAGATCACCTTCGGGCGCCACGACATGGTGACCTCGACCCGCTTCGCCGAGGCGATGAAGAGCGCGATCAAGGGCAGCGAGCTTGTGGTGTTCGAGGACTGCGCCCACGCTCCGATTTACGAGAACGTGGCCGCCTTCAATGCCAAGACCCTGGACTTCCTGAAGAGCCAAGCCGGATAGGGTACCGTTGACGGCGCAGCGTGAATCCTGAGTCAAATGGCCAGTCCCTGGCGGCTGGCTAGCGAGCGCAGGAAGGGCGACGACCGCCTGCTATGTCCGGTATCAGGGTGATACCGGTCAAGTGTGGCGGCCACGCCAAATGGCTGAGTTTGGCCCGAAGCGGACTCTCATCGACATACGGGCCTTTGTGAGCAATCCCTTGCTGGAGGCGCGCGAGTCCCGGACGGGGCTTCAGGACTACCTCGGGCATAGCGGCCGCGTCGCCTATCCGCACGGAGTAGAGCCCGCGGAGGCTTCGCTCTGAGCGCGGCCGGGCCAGCTGAGGCAATTCCTGCTCGGCTCATGCCCGCGCCGACGGTACTTTAGGCGAGGGATCCGAGCTCCCCAGGAAGCATGGCGGCAGGATCTGGCGCACATCGGAGGAACCATGATGTGACACGGCAGTGCAAGGATGCGTCGCTCCGCATACTGACGCACCCGCCAAACCACATTTCAATCGGAGGTGATTGCCATGGCCAACACCGAAGCACCTGTCTTGGAACCTGTTGCTGGGCAGCAAGCACCAGCGGAGCACTTGTTCCAGCCATTCAAGCTCGGGCCTTTTACACTGCCACATCGGATCATCATGGCGCCATTGACCCGCTCGCGCGCGCGCCAACCGGGCAACGTCCCCTCGGCCCTCAACGCCTGCTATTATGCGCAACGGGCGTCGGCCGCCCTCATCATCAGCGAGGCGACCCAAGTATCCATGCAAGGACAGGGCTACGCCTGGACGCCGGGCATTCACAGCCGCGAGCAGGTCGACGGCTGGCGCCACGTTGTCGATGCCGTGCATGAAGCCGGAGGCCGGATCTTTCTTCAGCTCTGGCATGTCGGGCGTATCTCTCACCCCACCCTGCAGCCCGATAATATGCTTCCGGTCGCACCATCGGCCATCGCGCCGAGTGGCAGCGCCTTCGTCGACAACGGGAGGGGCGAGGGCGAGCTGGTCCCTTTTTTGCAGCCGCGGGCCCTGCAGATCGAAGAGATGCCCTATATCGTTCAGCAATACATACGCGGGGCAGGGAATGCGCTGAACGTCGGATTCGATGGCGTTGAGATCCATGCGGCCAACGGCTATCTGCTCGAGCAGTTCATCGAGTCCGGCACCAACCACCGGACCGACGCTTATGGCGGCTCGATACAGAATCGGGCCAGGCTGCTCATGGAAGTGGTCGAGGCGGTCATCAAGGTCTGGCGACCCGATCGCGTCGGCGTGCGACTATCGCCGCTGAGCATCTTCAACGACCAGAGTGACGATGATCCGGAAACCACCTTCGGCTACATCGCCCAAGTCCTCAGCGACTACCGGTTAGCCTATCTGCATCTGGTCAACCCCGCGACCGTCGCTTTCGAGAAGCACACCGAGCCGGATCCTGCTGCATTGCGGATGGCAGCGCTGATGCGCGAGAAGTACCGCGGAACGCTGATGCTGGCCGGCGGCTACGATCGCGACACCGCCGAGGCGTGGCTGCGGGAAGGCAGGGCGGATCTGATCGCCTTCGGCCGCAAGTACATTGCCAATCCCGACCTGCCGGAACGCTTTCGTCAGCGCGCCGCTCTCACTCCCGATGACCCGACTACCTATTATGGCGGCGGGGACAAGGGCTACACGGACTACCCGACCCTTGCACAGGAGCGCGGCGAACATCCAAAGCCGTGCGTCGACGAAAACTGGCGATAAAACAGCACTCAAATGATGCTTCTCCAAAAGTATCCGCGTACCGTCATACGGGAACCCGTTGAGGTTCCCGTGCCGAGTGCTTTCTTTCATGGAGGTCTTGGCGATGATTTACGAGCTGCGCGTCTATCAGCCTGTTCCGGGGCAAATGCCCAAGCTGCTGGCCCGGTTTGGAGACCAACTTCTTCCCATCTGGGAAAAGCACGGTATTCGTCCCATCGGTTTCTGGACCACGCTCGTCGGGAAATCCAGCAGCGAGCCTACCTACATACTTTTATGGGAGTCGCTGGCAGATCGCGAGACGAGGTGGACGGCGTTCCAGAACGACCCTGCCTGGCACAAGGTCCGCGATGTTAGTGAGCGTGATGGACCCATCGTCGCAAGCATCAGCAACCAGATCCTCACGCCAACAGCCTTCTCAGCGCTGAAATAGAGGGAGTGATCCATGGCTGCTAACGCATCTTCGCGGGCTGGCGTAGCGACCTCTTCCGCAATTCCGGCAATTTGATATGAATGGCGCACGGCACCCTGAACCCTGGAGTCTGAACATGGATAAGATCAAACCTCTCTTCACGGCGACGGCGTCCGCCATCGGCGGTCGCAATGGCCATACCGAGTCCGATGATGGCATCGTCAAAGCAGACCTGTCCGTCCCCAAGGCAATGGGCGGGCCTGGAAAACCGGGTACGGCCACGCCGGAGCATCTCTTTGCGGCCGGCTACGCAGCTTGCTTCGGCGGCGCGCTCGATTATGTTGCCAAGCAACGCAAGATGGATGCGACGAATGCAAAGGTTACATGTGCCGTGACGATCGGTCCACGAGAAGGCGGGGCTTCGGTCTGGCCGTCAAGCTCACAGTGGAGGATCGGTCCCTCAAGCAAGCGGACCTGTCGGCACTAGCGGCTGAGGCGCATGACAGAATCTGCCCTTATTCCCATGCGACGCGCGGGAATGTGGATGTAAAGCTCGATACTAAACGAGCATAAGGCTACGGCACCCTCTCGGCGTGCAGTCGGGAGCTCAGATCATATTTCAAGTGTGCTCGGTAGCCCCCAATGCCCGGAAATAGCACTTATGCGACGAACCAACGCGGCTAGCTTTCGTCCGGTTCCGGGCCCTTACCGGACATTCGTCTGGCAGCCGACCATTTCAGAGTTTGACCCGGATGTATGGTCCGGTCGTGCGTTGCGGACCTGTACGGCAAGCTGACCTTCAGCTCTTCACGCGGAGCGGCGCTCGTCAGAGCGGGGCTCGGGTCCGTGATGGAAGCCTATGGCGACCCGGTTCCAGGCGTTCATAAGCGCGATGGCGTAGGTGATATTGGCAACTTGCTTGTCGTTATAGTGACAGGCCAGTGGCTCGTACGCCGCGTCTGGGGCGTGCGTCACCTCGACGTGGGTGAGAGCCTCGGCCCATTCAAGCGCGGCTTTCTCGGGTTCGGTGAAGTACGGGCTCTCCCGCCATCCGGCGAGGCCATCAAGGCGTTCATTGGACTCACCGGCCAGCCGCAAGTCGCGTGCGTGTAAATCGACGCAGTAGGCACAGCCGTTAATCTGTGACACACGCAGGAAAATCAGATCCATGAGACGCTTGTCGAGCCCCGCGCGCAGCAACGCAGCGTTGACCCCCGCCAGCGCTTTCGTGGCTTCTGGCGCTATGGCGCCATAATTGAGTCGCATGATTGGGCCTCCTCTTGTTGGCATTTAACGAGAAAAGGTAAGACGGAAATGCGCCCTATGGGCAACATTGCGTTCCGTGGCGAAGATAACCGCCTTGCTCGCATGCCTAGCCATGTGTCTGCTTTCAGCGATTAAGCGGCCGTCGGGTGCAGATTCCTCTTACTTCGCCTGATGACCCTTACCGGACCACTGGGCGAAACGCGCGGCGGAATTTGAAATCGGGGGCACGCAAGCGCCCGTGATGACGCGACGGAGAACGCAATCACTCATTCGAAACCAACGCGGGCGCCTTTCTCAGCCACCGAACGTTTCATAAACAGAACCGCGAACACGAGCGCAAGCGTCAATACGGCGAACATCCAAAAGCTGTCGAAGTAAGCAAGCCCCGATGCTTGCTGCTGGCGCAGATTTTCGAGCCGCTGCCAAGCTAGTTGCTCTGATGCGACCGGATCACCGGTCTGCTGGAGGAAGAACGCCCGAGCGTGCCCGATGAAGGATTGCGCGGCCGAGTTGAAAGGATCGAGGTACTCGCCGAGGCGCAGGCTGTGGAATTGATCACGCCGCTCGTTGAAGGTCTGGGCTGACGACGTCCCGACGCTGCCTCCCTCATTGCGCAGAAGGCTCAATAAGCCGACTGCTGCTCCACGCAACTCCTTCGGCGTATAGAGGTAAGCTGCTACATTCGCGGGCGCAAAACATATCGCCAGTCCTGTGATCAGGACCACCCGAGGCCAGACGGCCTGGCCTGGGCTGATGTCCAGGTTCTGCTGTGACATCCAATAGTTCCCGGCGGACATGAACAACAGCCCTGCGGCGATCAGCCACCGGGCATCCGTCCCCCGACCGAGCATGAAGCCGACGACGGGCATTGCCAGGAGCGCAAAGAATCCAGCCGGCGACATTACCAGCCCGGCGCTCAGCGCATCATAACCAAACAGGGACTGAAGCAGACCGGGCAACGAAGTGCTGGCGCCATAGAGCGCGAGATAAGCGCAAAAGATGATGATGCAGCACGCGGCGAAGTTCCGTTCGCGCAATGGCCGAAAATTGACGACGGGGCTGCGGTGACGCAACTCCCAATAGATGAGCCCAACCAGACCCACTGTAAAGAAAATGGCCAATGTCTGCACACGCCAGAATGGATCGCCCAGCCAGTCCCACTCCTGTCCCTTGCTGAGCATAACTTCCCAGCTGACCATGACGATGACCAGCAGTGACAAGCCGATCGAGTCAAAATGGAACGGCTGCTTCCTCAACTCCATGCGCTGGGTGATAAGATAATCCGGGTCGCGGAGCTGGGCATAACTCCCGGCGAGTAGTGCCAGGAGACCGACGGGCACGTTGATCAAAAAGACCCACCGCCAGTTGTACTGGTCCGTTATCCAGCCGCCCAGGGTCGGACCGACGACTGGCGCGATCAGGGCTGCCACGGCAAACAGCGTCATCGCGATGCCTTGCTTTTCCGCCGGGAAGGCGTCCAGTAGCACGCCTTGACTGGAGGGCTGCAGACCGCCTCCCGCCAGGCCCTGGATTACGCGGAACAGGATTAGCTGACCGAGACTGCCGGCAAGTCCGCATAGTGCGGAACTGAGGGTAAATACCGCTATCGACAGGAGGAAATAGTTGCGACGGCCCAGATGCGCGCTCAACCAACCGGTAATCGGCAGGATAATGGCGTTGGCAGCTAGATAGCTGGTGAGAACCCATTCACCATCATCGACCGTAGCCGACAGGCCACCAGCGATATAGCGCAGCGCTACCACCGCGATCGTGGTATCGAGCACCTCCATGAACGTCGGCACCACCACTGTGACGGCCAACAACCAAGGGTTCCCCGCCACATGTGATCTGGAGGGCGAAAATGCCGCATCTGTCATTGGTCAGCGCCCGGCGGGCTCTGGGGCGAATCGGTGGTTTGTGAATGAGGCACGTAAGCTTGTAGAAACTTCCCGGCATCGGGTCCGGTAGGGGGCTTATTAATGTAGACGTATGGAACAACGGAAGTACCGATGAAAAGGGTGCTTTTGTTTGGGTCGTATCCTTCGAGCTCGATCCTGACCGGCAGCCGCTGTACCACTCTGATGAAGTTGCCCGTAGCATTCTGCGGCGGTAGCAACGCCAGCGTCGATCCGGTCCCCATCGTAAAGCCGGCGACCCGACCCTTGAATACGTGTCGGCCGCCGTACATGTCGACATACAGATCGACAGCCTGGCCGATGCGCAAGTCGCGTAGCTCCGTCTCTTTGAAATTGGCATCGACCCAGATTTCGTTGAGCGAGCGGATCGCCATTAGATTCTGGCCAATTTGAACGTAGTTGCCCGGATTGACGTTCCGGCGCGTGACGACGCCGTCAATCTCCGCAACGATGTCGCAGTAGCGAAGGTCCAGTTCGGCCTGAGCGAGATCACGATTGGCGGACTCGAGTTTAGCCTCCGCCTGCTTGACCGCCGGAGCCTCCGACGCGAGTTGAGCGAACGTGCGGTCGATGTCGCCCTGCTTTTCGAACTCCTCGAGCATCTGTTTCGGGCTCTGGTCGTACGAATGGACACGACCAAGCTGAGCCGCACTCTGAATCAGGTCTGCCTGCGCCCGGAGGATAGAAGAAAAAGTCTGATCGAGATCGGGCGGCACATGGTCGAGATCTTCTCCCTTGTTGGGTTGGGCCGTCAGCCCCAAAGAGGCGCGGATTTGGTAGACTTCGGCCTGGGCTTGGGTGACTCCTGCGCTGGCAGTCGTTAACTCCGCTTGCCGCCGGTCGTACAGCTCACGGCTCGCAAACTCTTTCACGACCAGCTGCTTTGCCCGATCGAATTCAACCTGTGCCAGCGTCAACGCGGCCTTGCTCTTATCGAGAGCGGCAACCCGAGCATGCAAAAGAGCTATCTGGTTGTCGACGTCCTCCACCGCGTGTTGCAAGGTCCAACGCCGGCTCCTGGCTTGTGCTTCAATACCACGCACCATGGCTGTGGCCGCCCGCAGGTCTGCGTTTGCGGTGTCGACGGCTGCTCTCTTCTCGGAGACTGCGATCTGATAAGGCTACTTGTCCAGTTCGGCGAGAAGATCTCCTTTGTGCACACGGTTATTGTCATCCACCAGAACCCGGGAAATCTGACCTCCGACGCGGGGAGCAACGAATGTCACATGCCCGTTCACGTATGCGTCATCCGTCGAGACGGTGTTGAAACTCTGCTCGATCCAGGGAATGCCCAAAGCCAAGACACCTGCCAGAACCAGGGCGCCTAGCACGCCCATCAGCAACCTTTGCCTTCGCGTAAACTTATGACCCGACGGTGGTGGGATCGGCGACGATTTGGGTCCGTGCTCGACCGAAACGCCTTCGCCCGTCGAGCGCGCGTCGACCCGACTTGGCTCGCCCTGATTCGCACCCTGCTTCTCGGTCATCTCAACAGGCATGGCATCTAGCAGCCTACTTGAGCTGGCATTACCTCGACGGCCGGGGGTAAAATGTCGACCCAGGCTTATCCTGGCTATGTTAGCACAAAACTCGGAGCACAGGTTGACCAGCCGGAATTTGGTTTACCGGGCTTACTCAGCAGCAGCGACGAAGTTGGGCACGGCGCGATCAACCAGAGGCTGCCAACTACGATTGCATTGCAAAAGATGGTCTGCTGCATTCGTACCAGGGCGGTTTCTATTTTGCCTTTCTGGACTTTTTTGACGCCCCCCAACGCAGCCCATCCATTAGAAGACGTACCAGCCGGCGCGACCGCTCGCGCCAGTGCGGCGAATCGGGCGCGCTGTATATGCCCGACAAGGCGTGCAGCACATCGGAGCTTTCGACGTCCTTGCGGATATAACCTCCGGCAGCGGCGGCTTCGACCAGGCGATGCATCGCCTGCGGGACCATGCCGGACGCCTTGGCGAACAGTTCGGACTTCGTAGCGAGCAGCAGGCGCAGGCTGTTCGCCATGCCTCGCTTCGTGGCGATGTAGCCGACAAAGCGCTGCATCCATTCCTCCAGCGCGACATCCGGCCGTTCGCCGCGCGCCAGCTCGTCGGCGGCCGCGCACAACAGTTCCACCTCGCGCCGATAGACTACTTCGACCAGATGCTCGCGCGTGGGGAAATGGCGATACAGCGTTCCAATGCCGACGCCGGCGCGCCGTGCGATCTCTTCGAGCGAGGCCTCGACACCATGCTCGGCAAAGGCTGACGCGGCCACTTCGATCAGCTTGTCCCGATTGCGGCGAGCATCGGCGCGCAGAGCCTTGGCACTTGACGAAGGCTTGCGCGGCCTTGACTGGGCTGGCAGATGGGCAACCAAACACGAAACTCCTGCAAACTTGGACTTGGGGCAGATTCGGACTTGAACCGCCGCCGGCAAGTCCCTACTATAACAAACGGAGGCGCCTCCGGTTGTATCCGGGATCGTCTTTGAACTGTTACCCGACAGAAAGCCGAGATGCCATGGCTTTATACGCAGCGGCGGCGGCGGGCGTTCACAATGCATCAGCCGGCCTGCGTGGAAGCGCGGGCCGAACGACCACGCGGCGATCGGTTCTCGCAGACATGAAGACCTGAGGGTCCCGAAAGCCGAGAGAGCGATCCGGCGGCGGCATTTCCGGTGCCGTGTCGCGCGTCCCGCCCTTCTGCGAGCAGAATGAACGGAGTTCTATCCATGACCAATCGAACTATCAGCATGCAGCTGGATATCAACGAGCGAGTCCATACGCTGGCGCTCGAGGCACGCGTCACATTGCTGGACGCCCTGCGCGACCATCTCGGCCTGACCGGAACCAAGAAGGGCTGCGACCAGGGCCAATGTGGGGCCTGCACAGTGCACGTCGACGGTGCCCGCGTTCTCGCCTGCCTGACCCTCGCGGCCCAGGCCCAGGGTCGGCGGGTCACGACCATTGAAGGACTAGCTGCCGCCGGCGGTGATCTGCATCCGGTCCAGGCTGCCTTCCTGGAACAGGACGCTTTCCAGTGCGGCTATTGCACGCCGGGGCAGATCATGTCCGCCGTCGCCTGCATCCGCGAGGGTCACGCCGGGTCGGATGCGGAGATCCGCGAATACATGTCGGGTAATCTTTGCCGGTGCGGCGCCTATCCCCATATCGTTGCGGCGGTGCGACAGGCCACGGAGGAAACGCGATGAAGGACTTCGCCTATCTGCGCGCCGGTTCGGTTGACGAAGCTCGACAAGCCGCGGCCCAACCCGCCGCCATGCTGCTGGCCGGCGGAACGACCCTCCTCGATCTCGCCAAATGCGGAATTTCCGCGCTCGACACCGTTATCGATGTCACACACCTCGCCGGTCTTTCCGCCATCACGTTCGATCAGCGCGGGGTCTCGATCGGCGCGCTGGCCAAGATGAGCCGGGTCGCCGACGATCCGGGAATCCGCCAGCACTTTCCTGCGGTTTCCGAATCGCTGACTCAAGCCGCATCCGCCCAGCTTCGCAACATGGCGACCATCGGCGGCAACCTGATGCAGCGAACGCGCTGCGCCTATTTCCGGGATCCGACAGCCTTTCCCGCCTGCAACAAGCGTGCGCCCGGCAGCGGTTGCGCCGCCATCGGCGGCCTCACACGCAATCACGCCGTGCTCGGCACCAGCGAATCCTGCATCGCCAGCTATCCCGGCGATCTTGCCATTGCCCTCGTCGCCTTCGATGCAGAGATCCACCTCGGGACGCGCCGGATTCCGGCCGACGATTTCTTCCTGCTGCCCGGTAAGACGCCTGAACGCGAGCATCCGATCGAACCCGGGGAGATGATCACCGCGGTCAGCATTCCGGTTTCGCTGGCGGCGCGACAGTCGACCTATTTGAAGGTGCGCGACCGCCAATCCTACGAGTTCGCGGCCGCCAGTGCCGCTGTCGGTATCGAGCTTACACCGGATGGCCGAACGATCCGTGACATCCGTGTCGCCCTGGGCGGCATTGCGACCAAGCCGTGGCGGGCGCGTGCCGTGGAAGAGGCGCTGAAGGGACAGGCCTTGACAGTGGACGGTGTCGAACGCGCCGCCCTGAAGGCGGTTGAAGGCGCCATCGCGCACGGCGCAAACCGTTACAAGATCGATCTGGCGCCGCGGGTCGTTGCGCGCGCCATCCTGAAAGTGGGAGGCCTCGCATGACGATTGCCGAAACAAGGTCGAAGCGCGGCGACGCCTCGGATGGCACAGGGGCCGGCACCACGCTCGGCGCGCGGCTGTCGCGCGTCGACGGCATCGCCAAGGTGCGGGGCGCCGCCACCTATGCGCTCGAACATCGCCCGGCCAACCTCGCGCATGCCGTGCTGGTGCAGAGCGTGATCGCCGCGGGCCGCGTGCGGGACATCGACGCCGCGGCAGCCGCCAAAGGGCCCGGCGTGTTGCTGGTCCTCACCCCTGACAATGCTCTGCCTTTGAAGACTGCGTCGAACTGGTTCGGCCTGCGGCCGACCGACGCCCCCTACCATCCGCTGGCGCGCGACATCACCTTTTTCGGCCAGCACATTGCGGCGGTCGTCGCCGAGACGCTCGAGCAGGCCACCGAAGCGGCGGCGCTGGTGAAGGTCACTTATGACGAAACGCCCGCGATCGCCGGTCTCGACGATTCCAAGGCCGGCGACGGCATGGCCATCGATGCGATGACGGTCGAATGGGGCGATGCCACCGGCGCCGTCGCCGCGGCGCCGGTGCGGATCGAGCGGGAATATCGGACGCCGCGCGAATACAATGTGCCCATCGAGCCACATGGGCTGATCGCGCAGTGGGACGGCGACGCGCTCACCGTCTGGGAACCGAGCCAGTGGATCGACGGGATGGCGCGAACCTATGCCGAATGGTTCGACGTTCCGTTCGAAAAGGTGCGGTTGATTTCGCCATACATCGGCGGCGGATTTGGCTCGAAGGGCTTCGCCTACGGGCATAGCGCGATCGCCGCCATGGCGGCGAAGATGCTTGGCCGTCCGGTCAAGCTCGCGGTGACGAGGCCACAGACCTTCACCGCCTTTGGCGGCCGGGCGGCGACACGCCAGACCATCGCGCTCGGCGCCACCCGTGAAGGAAAGCTGCTTTCCATTCTTCATCGTGGCGTCAATGAAACCTCGATCAAGGACGTCTGGGTGGAGCCCCTGGGCACGGTCACGGAAATCATGTATGCGACGCCGAACCTCAGCTCGCGTCAGACCATCGTGCCGGTGAACACCGTGATGCCAGGCGCGTTACGCGCGCCGGGCGAGAACCCAAGCGCCTTTGGCATCGAATGCGCGATCGACGAGCTCGCTTATGAGGTCGGCCTCGATCCGCTGGAGATCCGGCTCCGGAACTACGCCGAGCAGGATCAGCATGCCAAAAAGCCCTGGTCCACCCGACAGCTGCGCGAGGCCTTCGCCGCCGGCGCGGAAGCTTTCGGCTGGTCGAAGCGCAACCCCCTGCCGCGCTCGATGCGGGAGGGCCGTCAGCTGATCGGCTGGGGGGTCGCAGCGGGCACATATCCCCTGCGCCGCACGGCCGGCGAGGCGCTGGTGCGCATTCTCTCCAACGGTACGGTGGAGGTCGCGAGCAGCGCCATCGACATGGGCCAGGGCACCTACACGATCCTGGCCCAGACAGCGGCGGAGGCGCTCGGCGTGAGATTCGAAGATGTCACGGTGAAGCTCGGCGATTCGGCCCTGCCCCGCGCGCCGGTCGCCGGTGGATCGCAGTTGGCGAACCTGATGACGGCTGCCGTGCACAAGGCGGCGCTGGCCGCGCGCGATGAGCTGATCGGCCTCGCCCTCAACGATCCGAATTCCCCGTTTCGCGAGCTGCAGGCGAATACGCTGCTGATCGCGAACGGCCGGATCGAATCGTCCCGAGACGGCGGATCCGGAGTCTCCGTTGCCGCCTTCCTGCAGAGCATCGGACGCGACCGGATCGAGGCGTTGCGCGACACCTTCACGGAGAACGCGACCAATCCGGAAGACCGATACAAGAATTTCACCAGCATTGCCACCATGCGCGCGCCAACCGACGGCGACTATTCCATGCACAGCTGGTGTGCGCATTTCATCGAAGTGCGCGTCGATGAGGGTTTCGGCACCGTTCGCGTTGCGCGCGTCGTTTCCGCCCTGGACTCCGGCCGGCTTTACAACCCCAAACTCGCCGAAAGCCAGTGGAAGGGTGGCATCATCATGGGCATCGGCCAGGCGCTGCTGGAGGAAGGAATGGTCGATCCACGCCATGCGCGCGTCATCAACAACAATCTGGCGGACTATCTCATCGCCACAAACGCGGACATCCCCGACATCGAAGTGATCTCGGTCGGCATCCCCGACCACCATGCTTCCGCGCTTGGCGGCAAGGGGGTCGGCGAGCTCGCCATCGTCGGAGTGGCACCTGCTATTGCCAATGCGGTCTATCACGCAACCGGCAAGCGCGTTCGCGATCTTCCAATCACGCTTGAGAAGCTCATCCAAGGTTAACGGTGCGAAGGTGGCGTGCCGGAAACGAACAATAGAGCGGTCAACGACCTATAATCGGCCGCCTGACCCACCACCTTAGACTCGCGGATGTCCGGGCCGCCCACGTGCGCCAGCTTATCGGTGCACTGGGTTGACAGATGGCCCCCTCCTCTTCTATACTTTGCTACATGGTGAACTATAATGAACGGCTCGGCCGGACATTTGCCGCACTGGTCGACCCGACCCGGCGGGCGATTCTCGCCCGGCTCGAACGCGAGGACGGCGCGTCCGTCAGCGCGCTGGCGCAGCCCTTCGCGATCAAGCTGCCGGCCGTGATGAAGCATCTCGACGTGCTTGACGATGCCGGCCTTATCACCCGGTCGAAAGTCGGACGCACTGTGACGGTACAGCTCCGGCCCGAGCCCATGAGGGAGGCGATGGATTGGCTGCGCCGCTACGAACGCTTCTGGTCGAAGAGCCTCGATCGGCTTGCGGCCTATGCCGAAGGCAAGGAAGCCGAAGCGAGGAAGAAAAGACGATGACCAGTCTAACGCTTGTGCGTCGGATCAAGGCGCGGCCCTCGATAGTCTTCGACGCGCTCACCACACCGGAAGGCATCGCCTGCTGGTGGGGCCCCGACGACGGCCCCGTGCTGGTAGCGGAGACCGACCCGCGGGTTGGCGGCCGCTTCCGGGTACGCTTCCGCATGCTCGATGGAAGCGAGCACGAGAGCAGCGGCAAATATCTCGAAGTCGTGAAGCCCGAGC
>WNFT01002796.1_pt1 | contig 15402 bp, 15 predicted proteins | sample 5400191 | NCBI WGS metagenome assembly WNFT01 (sample SAMN13153359, study PRJNA577476) | soil metagenome | isolation source: 80 cm saprolite under Madrone tree | place: USA:California | collected 2016-06-14 | reverse complement strand
CGCTTCGGAACCAGCGACCTCCTCTACACCATCCCCTTCGTCATCTACGCGCTCTTCCGCTACCAGCACCACGTCGTCCGCGAGGACGCCGGCGGCGACCCCGGCAGCCTGCTGATGCAAGACCGGGCGCTCTGGCTCGCGGTGCTCGGGTGGGCGATCACGGCTGCGGTGGTGATCTACCGCTGAGCGCTCGCAGCGCCGCCAGGCCGCCCGCGGCCGCGGCACGCAGCTCCGCCCAGGCCAGCGAGGGCCGGACCCGGAGCAGCTCGAGGGGAGCTTTCACCATCGCCCGGTACATCATCGTCAGCGCGACCAGTGCCGCCGCCCGGAGCGGAGGCTGGTGCCGGGCGATCGTGCGCAGGTGGCCGACGCCGAGCAGGTAGCGCTGCCGCGGCGAGCCCGGCCCGACCGTCGCGCCGAATCGATGCCGGGCGACGGCGGCGCGGGCGTACCAGGCGACGGAGCCGGCGCGGGCGGCCCGCAGCGAGAGGTCGACGTCCTCGTAGTACGCGAAGTACGCGGGGTCGAAGAGCCCGATCTGCCGCAGCAAGCTGGTGCGCAAGAGCGCCGCGCCGCCGCTGACCCCGGTCACCGGGCCGTCCGGCCGGGCGAGCCGAGCGACCGGCAGGCGGAAGTCGCGGTCCCGGGCGCGCCCGAACCCGTCGATGGCGAGCCCGGTCGAGTTGACCAGGGCCTCGTCCCGGAAGAGCAGGGTGCCGGTGAAGAGCCCCGCCTCCGGATGCGCCTGCGCCGCCTGGAGCAGATGGCGCAGCCAGTCCGGCGCGACCTCGACGTCGTTGTTGATCAGCGCGACGAAGTCGGCGCCGGCCGCCAGCGCCCGCCGCATCGCTTCGTTGTTCGCCCGCGCGTAGCCCTGGTTCTCGGGCAGGCGGAGGTGCTCCACCTCCGCAAACTCGCGCGCGAGCAGGCCGGCCGTGGCGTCGGTCGAAGCGTTGTCCGCCACGACGATCCGCAGGCGCGCCGCCGCGTCCTGCGCGCGCAGCGCCGGCAGGCAATCCGCCAGCAGATGGGCGCCGTTCCAGGTCACCACCACGCCGTGGACCAGCGGGCCCTGTGCTACACCCTCGGGTCCCTTGCTCGACGTGGGAATCAACGCCGCTCCTCTCGCCGCCGCCCGCACCGGGGTGGGGCGCTACATCGCGGGCCTCCTGGACGCGCTCGAGGCCGCGAAACCGCAAGGGCTCCGCGCGCGCCCCCTCTTCCTTCCCACCGCCAAGGCGCGGAGGCTGCGCGGCCTCGTCAAGCGCCTCCCCTTCGCCTACCCGCTCGCCGACGCCGCCCGCGCGGCGGTGCTGCGGCGCGAGCGGCCTACCGTGTACCACGAGACCAATCACGCGGCGCCGCCGTTTCGCGGACCGGTGGTGGTGACGGTGCACGACCTGTCGACGCTCCTGTATCCCCGGACGCAGGAGGCGGCGCGCGTCCGCTACTTCTCCAAGAAGCTGCGGAGGGCGCGTTCCGCCGCCCGCGTGATCGTCCCGACCGAGGCCATCGCGCGGGAGGTGGCCGAGCATCTGGAAGTCCCGCGCGATCGCATCCGCGTGATTCATCACGGCGTCGATGCCCGTTTCGCTCCGGGCGGCGAGCAGCGGGGCGACTTCGTGCTCTACGCCGGGGACGCGGGGCCGCGAAAGAGTCTCTCCACGCTCCGGGCCGCGCTGCCGGAGGGCGCCCAGCTCCGGACCGCCGGGCCCGGCCTCGGGTACGTGACGGACGAGGAGCTGCTCGCGCTCTATCGCCGCGCCGCCGTGCTCGTCCTGCCCTCCTTGTACGAGGGTTTTGGTTTCCCGCTGGCCGAGGCGATGGCCTGCGGGACGCCGTGCATCGCCAGCGACGACCCGGCGCTGTTGGAGGTCTCGGGCGGCGCGGCGCTCCACTTTCCCCGGGGCGACGCCGCCGCCCTGCGCCTCCTGCTCCGGCGCGTGCTGGAGGATCGCCAGCTGCGCGACGACCTCTCCCGGCGCGGGGTGGAGCGGGCCAAGGCGTTCCGCTGGGACCGTTGCGCGGCGCTCCACGTCGAGGTCTACCGGGAGGCCGCGCCGTGAGGGTGGCGCTGGTCCACGACTGGCTCACCGGCCTGCGCGGCGGGGAGCGGGTGCTGGAGCAGCTCTGCCTCCTCTACCCCGATGCGGACATCTTCACGCTGGTGCACGTCCCGGGCTCCACCGGCGAGATCATCGAGCGGCACCGGATCACCACGAGCTTCCTCGACCGGCTGCCCAAGCGCATCTACCGCCGTTACCTGCCGCTCTTTCCCCTGGCCATCGAGAGCCTCGATCTCTCGGACTACGACTTGGTCATCTCCACCAGCCACTCGGTGGCCAAGGGCTGCAAGCCCGCCCCGGGGGCGGTGCACGTGGCGTACATCCACACGCCGATGCGGTACGTCTGGGACCAGTTCGACGCCTATTTCGGCCCCGGCCGGGCCGGGCTCGCCACCCGTCTGGCGGCGCGCGCCGTAGCCCCGATGCTGCGCCGCTGGGACGTCGCCTCGACCCGGCGCGTGCACGGGCTGATCGCCAACAGCCGATTCGTGGCCGAGCGCATCCGCCGGTACTGGCGGCGCGAGGTGGACGCGGTCGTCCATCCGCCGGTCGACACCAGTCGCTTCGTCCCCGCGGCGGAGGGGCCGGCTCCGGAGGAGTACGCGCTGATCGTCTCCGCGCTGGTCCCCTACAAGCGCATCGAGCTGGCCATCGAAGCGTTCTCCCGCTTGGAGCGCCCGCTCTGGATCGTAGGAGACGGTCCCGAGCGGCAGCGGCTCGCCAAGGCGGCCGGTCGCTCGATCCGGTTCCTCGGGAACGTCGGCCAGGACGAGCTGCCCCGGCTGTACGCCCGCGCGCGCTTCTTCGTCCTGCCCGGGGAGGAGGACTTCGGCATCGCCGCCGTGGAGGCGCAGGCCGCCGGACGGCCGGTCCTGGCGCTGGGGCGCGGCGGCGCGCTGGAGACCGTCGTCGACGGCAGGACCGGAGCCTTCTTCGCCCAGCCGACGGTCGAGTCGCTGCTGGAGGGGATCGCCGCCATCGACCGGCTGCAACCGGACCCGATCGCGATTCACGAAGAGGCGCGGCGATTCGACGTCGCGCGCTTCCGGCCCGAGCTCGAGCGGGCCATCGAAAGTTGCCTGGCGCGCGCGCGCCGTTAATCCATTTCACCATGGTCCGCTTTCCCACCAGCGATGAAGAGCTGCTCGACGCGTATTCCCACGCGGTCACTTCGGTGGTCGACACCGTGGGCCCCGCCGTGGTCAGCGTCTCGCTCCCCCGCGGCGGCGGCTCCGGGGTGCTCTTCACGCCCGACGGCTATCTGCTCACCAACGCCCACGTGGTCGGGCGCTCCGCCTCGGTGAAGATCGGAATGCCGGACGGATCCACGCACGAGGGGAACGTGGTCGGCGCCGATCCGGCCACCGATCTGGCGGTCGTCCACATCGACGGCGCGCACCTGCCCGCGGCCGAGCTGGGCAACAGCTCGAGGCTCCGGGTCGGACAGCTGGTGGTCGCCATCGGAAACCCGCTCGGCTTCTCGTTCACCGTCAGCGCCGGGGTGGTCAGCGCCCTGGGCCGCACGCTGCGGGCGCAGGACGGACGGCTGATGGACGCCATCATCCAGAGCGACGTCGCGCTGAATCCCGGGAACAGCGGAGGGCCCCTGGTGGACAGCCACGCGCGGGTGGTGGGCATCAACACCGCCGTCATCCTTGGCGCGCAAGGGCTCAGCTTCTCGGTGCCCGTCGATACCGCCCGCTGGGTCCTGGGCGAGCTGATGCGGCAAGGCCGGGTGCGGCGCGGCGTCCTGGGGCTCGCTGCCCAGACCCGCCCGATCGACCGGCGTCTGGCGCGGCACCACGCGCTGACCCAGAAGACCGGCATCGAGCTGATGGAAGTAGTCGCCGGCAAGCCGGCCGCCCTGGGCGGCCTGCGCAGCGGCGACATCCTCCTCAGCCTCGACGGGACCACCGTCCACACGGTCGACGAGGTGCACCGGCTGCTCGGCGCGTCCTCGATCGGGCGCCCCATGTCGTGCAAGGTGCTCCGCGGCACCGAGGTGATCGAGGTGACGGTGACGCCCACGGAGTGACGCAGAGGCGGCGCGTTCTGGGATATGTTCCCGCGCACCACGATGTTCAAGCGGCACAACCAGCTGTTCACCGCGCTGCGCGTCCTGCTCGACATGCTGCTGGTCGGGGCCGCGTTCTGGGGCGCGTACGCGCTGCGCTTCGGCTCGCCGCGCACCTGGCCCTATCCGGAGCTGCCGCTCGGCGAAGAGACCTTCGTCGTCGCCACCCTGGCCCTGATCATCTGGCCGCTCTCGATGCGGGCGATGGGTCTCTACCGCCCCCAGCGCCAGAAGACGCCGCTGGACGAGGTCTTCGGCGTCTTCAAGGCCACCTTGATCGCCGGCCTCTTGCTCGTCTCCTGCACATACTTCATCCGCGACGCCCGCTACTCCCGCGGCACCCTCGCGCTCTTCACCGCCCTCAGCTTCCTGGGCATCTCCCTGGAGCGCGTCTTCTTCAAGGAGGTGCTGCAGGCGCTGCGCCGGCGCGGCTACAACCTGCGCTACGTGCTGGTGCTGGGCGCGGGCCGGCTGGCGCGGCAAGTGATGGAGCAGATCGATCTGCACCGCGAGCTCGGCTTCCGCCCGGTGGGGTGCCTCAGCGTGACCCGGAAGCGGGTGGGGACCAGCGTCGCCGGCGTGGAGGTGATCGGCACGGTGCGGGAGCTGCGCCAAATCCTAACGAAGCGGGGGGTCGATCAGGTGCTGGTCGCGCTGCCTTCCCGGTCGATGCACCACCTGCCGCGCGTGATGGAGATCTGCGCGGACACCACGGTCGACGTGAAGCTGGTTCCCGACGTCTACCAGTACGCGACCTTGTTCGGCGGGCTGGAGGAGTTCGGAGGCCTGCCCATCGTCAACCTCCAGTCGACCGGCGTCCTGGGGATCAACGCCATCGTCAAGCGCGCCTTCGATCTGGTGGTCTCGGTGGTGCTCCTGGTCGTGCTCTCGCCGCTGCTGCTGGTCATCGCGCTCGCGGTCAAGCTCGGCAGCCGGGGCCCGGTGCTCTACGCGCAGGAGCGGGTCGGGCTCGACGGAAAGCCGTTCCGGATGCTGAAGTTCCGCACCATGCGCACCGACGCCGAGTCCCTGGGCCCGCGGTTTGCCCAGGCCGGCGACCCGCGGGTGACGGCCATCGGCGCCATGCTGCGCCGCACTTCCACGGACGAGCTCCCGCAGCTGTGGAACGTGCTGCTCGGAGACATGAGCCTGGTCGGCCCCAGGCCGGAGCGGCCCGTGTTCATCGACCAGTTCCGCCGGCACATCCCCCGCTACCAGCTCCGGCACATGGTGAAGAGCGGCATGACGGGCTGGGCGCAGATCCACGGCCTGCGCGGGAACACCAGCATCCAGAAGCGGGTCGAGTACGACCTCTACTACATCGAGCACTGGTCGCTCTTGCTCGATCTCAAGATCCTCGCCCGCACGGTGGCGTTCGGGTTCCTCTCGCGGAACGCCTACTGATGCTGGGCATCCCCGAGCTGCTCGATGCGGTGAAGGGCCTGCGCGTGGGGGCCATCCTCAATCCCACCAGCGTCACGCCCGAGCTGCGGCACCTGGCGGACGTCCTGCACGAGCAGCGCGTGCTGGCCGCGCTCTTCGGCCCGGAGCACGGCGTGCGCGGAGACGCGCAGTACCTGGAGGAGGTCGGGGAGGCGAAGGACGCGCGGACCGGAGTCGCGGAGCACTCGCTGTACGGCAAGGACTTCGCCTCGCTCACGCCGCGCGACGCGCACCTGCGCGGGTTGGACGCCCTGGTCTTCGACGTGCAGGACGTGGGGAGCCGGTACTACACGTATCTCGCCACCATGGGGCTGGCGATGCGGGCCGCGGCGAAGCGGAAGCTCCGATTCATCGTCCTCGATCGCCCCAATCCCCTGTCTGGCGTGGCCGTGGAAGGCGGCGTGGTCCAGAAGGGCTTCGAGTCGTTCGTCGGCCTCTTTCCGGTCTGCGCCCGCCACGGATTGACCGGGGGCGAGTACGCCCGATTCGTGAACGAGGGCATCCGCTGCGACCTGCGCGTCGTTCCTCTGCAAGGGTGGCGGCGGGAGCAGTACTTCCAGGACACGGGATTGCCCTGGGTGATGCCGTCGCCCAACATGCCCACGCTCGACACCGCGCTGGTGTATCCCGGCATGTGCCTGCTCGAGGGCACCAACCTTTCCGAGGCTCGCGGGACCACCCGTCCGTTCGAGCTGTTCGGCGCGCCCTGGCTGGATCCGCAGCGCCTGGCCAGCGACCTGACCTCCGAAGGGCTCCAGGGCGTGCGCTTCCGGCCCTGCTCGTTCACGCCGACCTGGGACAAGCACAAGGGGCAGCGTTGCCACGGCGTGCAGATCCATGTCCACGACCCGCGGGCCGTCCAGGCGCTCCGGCTGGGGGTGGCGGCCATCGTCCACGCCCGCAACCAGGACCCCGGCAAGTTCCGCTGGCGCACGGAGACGTACGAATTCGTGGACGACAAGCCGGCCATCGATCTGCTGGCCGGGGGCAGCGCATTCCGCAACCGGGTGGAGCAGGGCGACTCGGTCTCCCAGCTTTGCGACCTCTGGGAAGCGGAGCGGACCGCGTTCGCGCGGGACCGGCAGAGGTTCCTCCTCTATGCCTGAGGTCGCCCTCTTCGGCGGCAGCTTCGATCCGCCCCATGTCGGCCACCTCCTCGCCGCCGCTTACGTCCTGGCGACGGAGCCGGTGGACGAGCTCTGGTTCGTGCCGGTCCTCGAGCATCCCTTCGGCAAGCCGTTGATCGGCTCCTACGACCACCGGGTGGCGCTCTGCGAGTTGATGGCCGCGGACCTGCGGCGCGCCCGGGTCTCGCGGGCCGAGCAGGAGTCGGGCGAAGGGCGCACGGTCGATCTGCTGGAATGGCTTCATCGCAAGCATCCGGACACGCGCTGGGCGCTGGTGCTCGGCACCGACCTCGACGCCGAGAGGCCGCAGTGGAAGCGGTTCGAACGCATCCAGCAGCTCGCCCGTATCATCACTGTAGGGAGGGGTGGCTACGCGCAAGCCGCGGTGACCTTGCCCGAGGTTTCCTCCACCCAGGTGCGGGCGCTGCTGAAGTCGGGCGGCGACGCCTCCCGGCTGGTGCCGCGCCGGGTGCTCGAGGCCATCCGGGCCGCCGGCACCTACCGCTGAAGCCTTGAACGGGGCCGGTCCGGGGGTTACGGTGGAGAATCTGATGACCTTCCCTGTCCACCGCCCCCGCCGGCTGCGCCGTACGGAGACGCTGCGCGGCTTGGTCCGGGAGACGCGGCTCTCGCCCGGCGACTTCATGCTGCCCTTGTTCGCGGTCTCGGGCAGGGGAGTGCGCAATCCGATCGCGTCGATGCCGGGAGTGGCGCAGCTCTCCGTGGACAACCTGGTGGAGGAAGCGCGCAGCGCCTGGAACGCCGGCGTGCGCTCCCTCATCCTCTTTGGGATCCCGGACAAGAAAGACGCGGAAGGGACCGCCGCCTGGGACCCGAAGGGTCCGGTCTGCACGGCGTTCCGCGCCCTCAAGGACGCGCTGCCGGAGATGATCTGCGTCGCCGACGTCTGCATGTGCGAGTACACCGATCACGGCCACTGCGGGCCGCTGGAGCGCGACGCCCGCGGACATGTCGCGGTGGCCAACGATCGCACGCTGCCGCTCCTGGCCCGCGCGGCGGTGGCGTACGCCGAGGCGGGCGCCGACGTGGTGGCGCCGAGCGACATGATGGACGGCCGGGTCGCCGCCATCCGCAAGGGCCTCGACGAGCACGGCCTGACCCAGATCCCCATCCTCAGCTACGCGGTGAAGTACGCGAGCGGGTTCTACGGGCCCTTCCGCGAGGCGGCGCAGAGCGCGCCCAAGGAGGGCGACCGCCGCGGGTACCAGATGGATCCGGCCAACGTCCGCGAGGCGGTCCGCGAGGCGCTGCTCGACGTGGACGAAGGCGCGGATCTCTTGATGGTGAAGCCGGCCCTCGCCTACCTCGACGTCCTTTCGGCGGTGAAGCGCGCGACCAACCTTCCGGTGGCGGCCTACAACGTCTCCGGCGAGTACGCGATGCTCAAGGCGGCCGCGCAGGCCGGCTGGATCGACGAGAAGCGCGTCGCCCTGGAGATCCTGACCGCGATCAAGCGCGCGGGTGCGGACATCATCCTCACCTACTCCGCGGTCGACGCGGCGCGATGGCTGCAGGATTGAGCGGAGAGCCGATGCTTGACGCGGAGCCTCCGGGCCCACGCTCCTCCTATCCGCCGGCGGAGTTCCGCCGCCGCGCGGTCGCGCGCGCCGTCGATCTCCTCATCGGGCTGCTCCCGCTGGTGCTGGTGCCCAAAGGGCATCCCTTCGCCATGGCGCTCTTGTCCGGGGGCCTCCTCCTCTTCGGCGACTCCCTCTTCGGAGCGGGGCGGTCGCTGGGAAAGCGCCTGGCCGGGTTGCGCGTCATGGTCCTCGCGACACGCCGGCCCGCCGGCGTACGGGACTCGATGCTGCGCAACCTGATCTTCGTCCTGGGGCTGGTGCCTGCCTTCGTCGGGGCGCCGGCTCCGCTCGCCGCGGCGGCGCTGGCCTGCGTAGTCGTCCTGGAGGCCGGCGTGGCGCTGCGGCCCCTGACCAAGGATCTGGGCCAGCGGCGCATCGGGGACCTGATCGCCGGCACCCAGGTGATCGACGGCCGCGTCGCGCTCGGGCTGCCCTCGCGCCCGGTGACGAATTCCGCCCCCGCAACCGCGCCGCTCGCTTCCCGGGCGGCGCGGCAAGAGGATCCGAGAGAATGCGCATCGCCCTGACGCACAACCTCCGCCTCACCGACTCCGAGGACGAGGCCGAATTCGACTCGCGCGAGACCATCGACGCGCTCTGTTCCGCCATGGAGCGCCTCGGCCACCGGGTGGAGCGCATCGAGGTGAGCGGGCCGGCCAGCCGGACCGCGGCGCGGCTGGAGGCGTACGCTCCCGACCTGGTCTTCAACACCGCCGAGGGGCGGCGCGGCCGCTTCCGCGAGGCGTTCTACCCGGCGCTCTTCGACGAGCTCGGGTTCCCCTACACCGGCTCGGACGCCTGGGTCCTGGCGGTCACGCTGGACAAGTCCCTCACCAAGCTGGTGCTGCGGGAGCACGGCGTGGTCTCGCCCAAAGGCCAGTTCATCGAGAACCTTCCGGAGCTGAAGCTGGACGGCTGGCGCTTCCCGGTGATCGTGAAGCCGAACTTCGAGGGCAGCTCGAAGGGGATCACGCAGGACTCGGTGGTGGAGGACCGCCACCGGCTGCGTGCCTTGGTGGAGAAGCAGCTGGCCCGGTTTCCCGCGGGCGTGCTGGTCGAGGAGTTCATCCCCGGCAAGGACCTGACGGTCGCCTTCCTCGAACGGTGCGCTCCCGAGCGCGAGGGCGTGCTGACGCCGGTCGAGTACGAGATCGACGAGGCCGAGCTGGCCAAGCGCCGGTACCGCATCTACGACTACGACCTGAAATCCGTGCACTACGACGCGGTCAACGTGCGCTGCCCGGCGCAGTTCCCCCCCTGGGTCCTGGAGCGGGCGCAAGAGATGGCCCGGCGCGCCTACAAAGCGCTGGGCGTTCGCGATCTCGGGCGCATCGACTTCCGGGTGGCCGACGACGGCCAGGTGTACTTCATCGAGATCAACGCGCTGCCCTCGCTGGAGCCCGGCGCCGGGATCTACGCGGCGGCGGCGCTGGAGGGCCTGCACACCGACGCGGTGCTGGGGAAGGTGGTGGAGAGCGCCGTGGGCCGGTGGGGACTCAAGGACCCGCGGCGGTCGGGGAGCCGGCCGCCCCGGCGCGGGCCGCTCCGCGTCGGGTTCACCTACAACGTCAAGCGCGTGAAGCCGGCGCTGGACGGGTCCCGCGACGAGGAGGCCGAGTACGACGCGCCGGCCACCATCCAGGCGGTGCGGGAGGCGATCGCCGCCGCCGGGCACGAGGTGATCGACCTGGAGGCCACCGCCGATCTCCCGTCCTTGATCGAAACCACCAGGCCCGACCTGGTCTTCAACATGGCCGAGGGGATCAAGGGCCGCAACCGCGAGTCGCAGGTGCCCGCGCTGCTCGAGCTGCTGGACATCCCCTACAGCGGGTCGGATCCCGCCGCGCTCAACATCGCGCTGGACAAAGCGCTGGCGAAGAAGATCGTGCGCCAGCACGGGATCCCCACGCCCAACTTCTTTACCATGAGCACCGGCAAGGAGCGGCTCCACCGCGACCTGCGCTTCCCGCTCATCGTCAAGCCCATCGCCGAGGGCAGCTCCAAGGGCGTGCACGCCACCAGCGTGGTGGAGAACGAGGCCGAGCTGCGCGAAGCGGCCCAGAAGATGATCGCCAAGTACGACCAGCCGGCGCTGGTCGAGGACTACATCGGCGGGCGCGAGTTCACGGTGGGGATGCTGGGGGAGCGCCGGCCCAAGGTCCTGCCTCCGATGGAAGTGGTCTTCCTCGACGAGAACGAGCAGCGGCCGGTGTACTCCTTCGAGTTCAAGCAGGACTGGTCCTCGAAGATCCGCTACGACGTGCCCGCCCGGCTGGAGCCGGCGCAGATCAAGGGGCTGGAGCGCGCGGCCCGCGAGTGCTTCATCGCCCTCGGCTGCCGGGACGTGGCCCGGGTCGACTTCCGCATGGACGGACAGGGGAAGATCTACTTCCTCGAGTGCAATCCGCTCCCCGGCCTCACTCCGGGATGGAGCGACCTGGTGCTGATCGCGAAGGCGGCGGGCATCGAGTACAACGCGCTGATCGCGGAGATCCTCTCCGGGGCGATCCGCCGCTACAAGGAGCGGGAGCGCGAGCGCCGGACCGAGACCAGGCCCTCCGAGGGAGGGAGGGTCAATGGGAACGGTGCGGCGTCCGTTCCGCCGCCGTTGCCTCCGGAGCACCTCGCCGAGTCGGTCAAGTAGCTTCGCGAGATGGCGTTCCGACAGAAGTCGGGATAGAGCACGGGCGTGGAGCAGCGCCATCGCGCGCGCGAGCTGGGCATTCCGCTCGGGCGCTTCAGGCCAGGGAAGTGGAACGCCATCACGGACGTGGAGGGCGTCCTGGTCGGCCATTCCACCATCATCCGCGGTCCGGCGGGGCCGCTGCGGCGCGGCCGGGGGCCGGTCCGCACCGGCGTCACCGCCATCCTCCCCAATCAAAGGAACATTTTCGAGCAGCGGGTCACCGGCGGCGGGTTCGTCCTCAACGGCGCGGGCGAGGTCTCCGGGCTGACCCAGCTGATGGAATGGGGGCTGGTGGAGACGCCCATCTTCCTCACCAACACGCTGAGCGTCGGCGCGGTGAGCGATGCGGCGGTGCAGTGGATGATCGAGCAATTCCCGGGCATCGGCGACGAGCACGACGTCCTCATTCCCTTGGTGGGCGAGTGCGACGACTCCTGGCTGAACGACGTCGCCGGCCGGCACGTGAAGCCGGAGAACATCCGCGAAGCGCTGGAGACGGCGAGCAGCGGGCCGGTGGCGGAAGGATCGGTGGGCGGCGGCACCGGGATGATCTGCGCGGACTTCAAGGCGGGGATCGGCACCTCCTCGCGCAAGCTCAGCCCCGCGCTCGGCGGGTTCACGGTGGGCATCCTGGTGATGAGCAACTTCGGGCACATGCGCGACCTGCGCATCGCCGGCCTTCCCCTCGGTCCCTGGCTCGAGCCGCGCTACCGCCACCTGCACAAGCGGGTGGCGGGCTACGGCAGCATCATCGCGGTCTTCGCCACCGACGCGCCGCTCTCCAGCCACCAGCTGGGGCGCGTCTCCAAGCGGGTGGCGCTGGGCATCGGCCGGGCCGGAAGCATCGCGGCGCACGGCTCGGGCGAGATCATCCTCGCGTTCTCCACCGCCAACAAGATCCCGCGCACCACGCGCAAGATGATCTACCACATGAAATTGCTGCTCGATCAGCGGCTGAACCCGCTGTACGAGGCGGCCATCGAGGCGACCGAGGAGGCCATCCTCAATTCGCTCTGCATGGCGCGCGAGATGGAGGGCGTGAACAACAACTTCGCGCCGGCGCTGCCCTTGGAAGAAGTGAAGGACCTCGTGCTGAGATCGGCGCTCAAGGCAAAGCCGCGACCGTCGGCGCCCCCTCCGCCCAAACCGGCGTCCTTGCCCGACGAGGCGCCGCGAGTGGCCGAAGTTCCGCCCAGCGCGGCACGGGGAGCGGAGGGCATGATGACGGTGCCGTTGCCCAAGGAGCCCGGGACGGGTTCTTGATTGTACCAGCGCGGGGATTTCCGTAGAGTGCGCGACCCCTTTTTGGGAAGGTGACGAAATGGCGCGTTCGAAGAGCAAGCACATCCGCACCATCATGGAGCGGCGCAAGAAGTGGAAGCAGCGGGTGAAGCGCATCAAGGCGGCCGTGAAGGCCAACGGCGGGAAGCCGTTGCCGCGCAAGCCGGCCCACGTGAAGAAGAACCCGCCTCTGCCTCCTCCGCCTCGCGCCCCCGAGCCCGCCGCTGAGGCGGCTCCCGCCGCCGCGACGCCGCAATAGCGGGCAGGCGGCTGCCCGGTCGCCTGGAGCACGCATACCGGGGGGTGCCTATCTTCCGCCCATGCTAGCGGACGCGCGGGTGGGGACGAGTGGGTTCGCGTACCGGGAATGGGTGGGGCACGTCTATCCGCCGGAGGCGGACGCCTCGCAGCTCCTGCCGCTGTACGCCCAGAGACTGCCGGCGGTCGAGCTGTCCACGCTGCCGCCGGAGCTCCTCGAATCGTGGGCGGCCTCGGCGCCTCCGGGCTTTCAGTTCGCGGTGAAGGCCCCGGCGCGCGTCGCATCGGAGCTGGTTTCCGGCAAGGGAGCGGCGCGGGCGTTCGGCGCGTTCCTCGACGTGGCGGAGAAGCTGGGCGAGTCCCTCGGTCCGATCCTGATCCAGGTGCCGGCGACGCGGAGCGCCGATCGGCACGCGCTGATCTCGTTCCTGGCCGCGGTCCCCGACGGTCTCCGCCTGGCGTTCGACTTCAAGCATCGCTCCTGGCACGACGACTCCACCTTGCGGATCCTCTCCGCGCGGGAGGCCGCGCTGGTGCTGACCGACGATGGGGAGAGCCGGCCCCGCATCGAGCTCACGGCCGGGTTCACGTACCTACGGATCCGCGGCGACGACGAGCGGCCGGAGGCGATCGACGCCTGGGCGGAACGGCTCGGGCTGCTCACCCGCCGCGGCATCGAGGTGTACGCCTTCCTCAAGCACGACCGGAGAGGGCTCGCGGTCGATCGCGCCAGCCGGCTGGCTGCGCTGCTGCGCGCCGAGTCCCACGTCGGCGAACAGGCGATGCTCAGCTAGCTTATTCCGTGCCCTTCTTGCTCGGCGCTGGCGCTGGCGCCGGCGCCGCCGTGGAGGGCGCGTGGCTGGGAGGCGCTCCGCCCGTCGAGGGCGACGGCGTGGCCGCCGCCGGAGCGTCGCTCGAGGGTTTGCTGGTCCCCGCGTCGGCCTTGCTGCTCGAGCTGTAGAGATCCTTGTACCAGCCGCCGCCCTTCAGCTGGAACGAGTTCCGGCTCATGATCTTCGCCATCTTGCCGCCGCACTCGGGGCACTGGTCCGGAGGCGGATCGCTCACCTTCTGCAAGCGTTCCACGATGCGGCCGCAGTTCTCGCAGACGAACTCGTAGATGGGCACGGGGAGGATCTTAACCCAGCGCCAGTAGATCTCGCAGCCGGACTGCGTCCTCGCGGCTGAGACGCAGCTTCTTGGCGAAGAGCTCCAGCGCGTCCCGCTTTCCCTGCAGGCTGGTCCAGATCACGCCGGCCCGCACCGCCACCTCCCGTTCCAGCCCCTCCAGCACGCCCAGATCGCGCAGCTCTTCCCGGCGGTGCAGCACCGACTCGATCCGCTCCCGGGGCCAGCGCCGCCGGAGAGCTTCCTTGCGGAAGCGGTCGCGCAGCGATTCCAGCTCCCGGGCGATCCCCCGCCCGACGGCGACCTCGTACAGGGCCTCGGGCGTGGTGTGCAGCTCGGCGGCCACCTTGCCCTGGGCGCCGCGGTGCTTGGACCAGAGGGCGCGGATGAGGTCGCGCTCCCGGAGGGCGAATTCCCGCTCGAGCCCGGCGGCGCGAAAGCGGGCGAGGAGGGCGGGCCCGGAGACGCCCAGGCGCTCCGCGAGCAGGGCGCGGCGGGGGCCCAGCTCGGCCAGGGCGGCTTTGAGCAGGTCCTGTTCCGACGCGGGAGCGGGGGGCTCGGGCGGCGGCGGAGGAGGAGCCTCGGCTGCGCCCCGGGCGCGCCGGCGGACCGCCGGACCGCGCGGCCCGGCCAGCGGCTTCGCCATCGGCATCTGCGCGTCCGTCCCCCGCGCGATCCGGTATGCCTTGCGGCGGATGCCCAGGGCCTCGAGCTCCGCGTCCAGCCCTTCCAGCGAGAGGGAGAGGGAGCGGGCGACGGAAGGTGCGTCGCGGTGGTAGGCGAAGAGCGCCAGCAAGTGGTCGGCGCGCTCACCCGGCGGAGCTGCTGGCGGAGCGCTCCTGGATCTTGGCTTTCGGGGCGGCGTTTTACCTCCGGCGATGGGCGGGGTCTTGTGGCCGGGCCGTTTCACCATCATGGCGAGCGTGTCGCGTTCGGCGAGCAGCGCGTAGTACCCCGACAGCTCGCGGGCCGCCGCGATCTCCGGGTCCGTGCCGCGCGCCAGGTCCGCCCAGCCGAGGGGACCGAACCGGCCTGAGGGGGGCGATCGCAGCAGGAGTTGGAGGCGGGCGGCGCACGTTCACGAAAACCCCCTCACAAGTCAACTCGAATACTTGCAACGACCCACCGCTCGGCCCGATGCTTGCTGACCCGATGCGCCGGTTTCCGCTCCGTCTCAAGATCGCCGGCTTCGCGGCTGGCCTGGTTCTGCTCGCGACGGGCCTGGTGGCGCTGTTTACCGTAATCCTGCCCTGGCGGGCGAAGTTGAAGGCGCAGGAGCGGATCGCCAGCGACCTGGTGACGACCTTCGTCTCGGTGGGGATCGACGTTCGTGCCGACGGAACGCATGTCGATGCCTCCCGCGTGCACGTGTTGGTCGCCAATTCCAGAGGCGTGGAGATCGTCTACGCGTTGTTCTTGGACGACAATGGGAACCTCGACCCGAACGTCTCCTCGGTCAACGTGCACCTCTTGCAGAGAGTGTCCGAACCGCTCGCCCAGCTCTACCTGCGCGACCGCGACCATGCGCTTCAAGTCCTCGCCCTAGGCCGCCGCCAGCCCGGGATCCGCCGCCTTTCCAGAAATCTCGTAGCGGCGGACGGGCATGCGAGGATCGGCCGCCTGGACCTGGGTCTTTCCACGATCGCCATCGATGCGGAGTTGCGGCGGAGCCTGCTCCGCGACGCCTTCGTGCTCGTGGTCACGCTCTTCTTGGCCGTCTGGAGCGCGCTGTGGTTCG